>JABAOF010006209.1_pt5 | contig 111091 bp, 198 predicted proteins | sample 7062171 | NCBI WGS metagenome assembly JABAOF01 (sample SAMN14538628, study PRJNA623070) | marine sediment metagenome | biome: marine biome [ENVO:00000428]; feature: marine pelagic biome [ENVO:01000023]; material: deep marine sediment [ENVO:00002113] | place: India: Gulf of Khambhat ... | reverse complement strand
GGGCAACGACGGAGCCACGGGTGCAGCGGGCTCCGACGGTGCGCAAGGTAATCAGGGGAATCAGGGGAACCAAGGTAATCAGGGGAACCAAGGAAACGACGGTCCGACTGGCGCAACGGGCGTTCAGGGAAATCAGGGAAATCAGGGGAATCAAGGCAATCAGGGGAACGACGGCCCGACCGGAGCAACGGGCGTTCAGGGAAATCAGGGTAACCAAGGGAACCAAGGAAATCAGGGCAACGACGGAGCCACGGGCGCGACGGGCGCACAAGGAAATCAGGGCAATCAGGGGAATCAAGGAAATCAGGGTAACGACGGGGCCACAGGAGCTACTGGCGCTCAGGGCAATCAGGGGAATCAGGGTAACGACGGGGCTACTGGTGCAGCGGGCTCCGATGGAGCGCAGGGAAATCAGGGAAATCAGGGCAATCAAGGGAATCAGGGTAACGACGGGGCCACGGGGTCCGAAGGTCCGCAAGGCAATCAGGGAAATCAGGGGAATCAAGGCAACCAAGGGAATCAGGGAAACATCGGGACCGGAACGCAGGGCAATCAGGGTAATCAGGGTGCCGATGGTTCAGGCGGAGGCGGAGGTCAGGGGCCGTTCCTCTTCTACGCCGATCAGCTTGACAATCCCGTGACGGCGGATTGGGCCGTCAATGCCCTCGCACCCGCGACGGCGGACCCGTCGAACACGGGCCTCGTGATCCGGCGCTTCGACGACACGGCGGAGGAAGGCGTTGGCTTCATCCTGTTCGTGCCGTCCGGCGTGACGAACCTGACGATTCGCCTCAAGGGTCGCGCGATCACGGCTCCGGGCGCGGCGGCGCAGGTCCGGTTCCACCTCTACAACCGTGGAATCCCCGACAACGCGGCGGTGGAGGCGTGGTCCGCGTCTCAGGATCTGGCGTTGATCGACATCCCGACCAACGCGAATTTCCAGTACGATTCCGAGACCATCACGCTCGCGACCCTCGGGATCACGGCTGGAGAACTCACGCAGTTCGAGCTTACCCGCGATGGAGCCGACGTTTCCGACGACCTGACGGGCGATTATGCGCTCATCGAGATCCAGATTGAGTTCTCGTAATATGGGATATGGAAGTTTTGTTCGGCAGATTGAAGCAGGGTAATGCTGCATCTTCCGTAAACCATAGCGCGTTACAATCCAGCCTAGAAGGAAGGAATCCTGATGGCGCTGGATTTTGAAAACAATCCCAATACCGAGAGCCTTGCCTCGGTAAGCGCCTTCACGCCACCGTCCAACAACGGTTCGTTCTCCTTCTGGATCAACCTCACGTCTCTCGTGGCGAACATCCGTCGGTTCTTCGGCTCCGCAGGCAATTTTGAAATGCGGGGCGGGAATGGCAGCGGCACCCAGCCCCCCGGTCAGGTCGTCAACGACATGTATAACAACTCGGATGGCGCTCTTTCGACGACCGAGTTGTCGCAGGATACGTGGTACCACGTCGTCGGCATCGGTGAACTCGACGGCGTTCCCAACTCCATCACGTCGGTCTACATCAACGGTGTTCTCGACGGTGGTCCCACGACCGTCGCGGGCGCGGCGGTCGCGGCTGCCACGATGACGATTGGGAACCGCACGGGTGCCGCGAACACGGAGGGACTCAACGGGCTGATCGAAGATTTCCGTGTCTATAACCGCGAGCTATCGGCAGCCGAGATCGCGACGATTCATGCCGCTAGGGGGGTGGACGGCATCGTCGAAGGGCTCGTCATGCGTGTGCCCATGCGCGAGGGAGCCGACGGGACGAACCCGTCCGGCGCGGGATTCGTCAAGGACGTCAGCGATGCCAAGAACAACTTCACGGCCACGGGGAGTCCCGCGTACGCGAGCGGCGTCATTCGGTCGAGGAGAAGGACCGCATGACGATCCAGTTCGTGGACAGTCAGGACCCCATCGTGAACTGCGGGAGCGATACGTCTCTCGACAACCTTTCGCTCAAGACCATCACGGCGTGGATCTTTCTCGACAGCTTTGGCGACGGGAACCAAGGGTACATCCTCGTGAAGACGGCGGCTGGCGGGGAAGACGCTGGGTGGGGGCTCGCGGTGCGCGGGGCGTCCGGGCCGTCTCCGCGTGAAACCCTGCGGTTCTTTCAGGGCTGGTCTACTTCCAACGGGGAATGGAGAGCCCCGAATCAGGGTCTCGCGACGGGTCAGTGGTATCACGTTGCCGTTACGTATGATCGGGGCTCTACGGCCAACGACGCGGTGCTTTATATCGACGGCGTGAGCGTTACGGTGACGGAGACGTCCGCGCCTTTGGGGACCGTGGATGACGATTCCGCTTCATCCGTGACCATCGGGAACCTCGTCAACATCTTCCGAGATTTCGACGGGAGAATGACGGATCTCCGGATCTACGACCGCCTTCTCTCGGCTGACGAGATCGCGACGATCCACGCGGCTCGCGGAGTGGACGGCATCGTCAATGGCCTCGTTTTCCGCCACATGCTCGACGAGGACGCCCCGGGCGTCGTGGCATCGGGGACCGACCTCAACAAAGACCTCTCCGATAGCGGAAACGATGGTACGCCGTCGGGGACGGGTGGACCGACCTTCGCGGAGGGCGTAATTCGCTCCCGCAGGAGGGTGTCCTGATGACGATGCAATTCACAAACAATGCTCAATTCATCGACTGTGGAAGCGATGCCAGTTTGGACGATATCGCCCAGAAGACCATCGTGGCGTGGATCTTTCCGGATAGTTTTGGCGGTAGCGGACAGGGAACCGTCTGCGAGAAGTCCGGTCAGGAATCGAGCATCGACGGGTGGGCTTTCGACCTAAGGAGCGCGGCTGGCCCCCAACCCCGTGAGAACCTCAAGTTCCGGCAGTTCTGGAGCGGTAGCCGTGGCGAATGGCGAAGCCCATCTGGGTCCATCGCCCCGGGAACGGTGTGGTATCACGTTGCCGTCACGTATGACCGTGGGGATTTGGCAAATGATCCTGTGATATCGACGGTGTTTCCGTTACGGTCACGGAGACCAATGCTCCAACCGGAACGATCCTGTCGGATGCGGCTGAGCTTTGCCACATCGCCAACCGAAGCGACACAAACTTCGGATTTGATGGCCGTATAAGCGACCTACGGATCTACAACAGGATTCTTTCGGCGGATGAAATAGCGACAATTTACGCCGCCCGTGGTGTCGATGGGATTGTCGATGGGCTCGTCATGCGTCACATGATGGATGAGGACGCGCTCGGTGTAGTTGCTTCAGGAACCGATCTTCATAAGGATCTAAGTAATTCAGGGAATGACGGAACGCCTTCGGCCAGTCCAACCTTTGACGAGGGTGTAATTCGATCCAGAAGGAGGATGGCGTAATGGCGCTCCTCCTGAATGGATCGACACAATACGTCGCTACGGGAATCACAAACGTCCCGAACGTCAACGTGAGCCAATCCATATCCTGCTGGTTCATGCATACCGTCGCGCCAACGGGGAACATGAACATCATTGCCATCATGAACGATGGTGTAAATGCTGGTAACCAGCTTGGATTCCGAAATCAGGGAACGGGCGAGCATATTCTGATGTGGCAGTACGGCGGTGGCACCACGGTCGAGGGTACCTTCCTTCCCGCCAATGACGTGTGGCACCACGCCGTCTGGACGTGGGACGGGACAACGAATCGTCTCTACGTGAACGGTGTCGAGGATGCCAACTCCCTGACCGCTCTTCAGACCGCCGCCATCACGGACATCAACTTTGGCCGATGGACAGGCGGAAGCGAGTACTACCCCGGCACGCTTGATGACATGCGTATCTACGACCGTGCGCTGTCTCCAGAGGAAGTCGCGACAATATACGCTGCTCGTGGGACAGACGGCATTGTCGATGGCTTGGTTTCCCGCTGGCTGATGAATGAAGGGAGTGAAGGAAGTGCCGCTTCTGGCGCGGGTAACGTGCGGGATTCGGCCATAAACGCGAACAATGGGGAAGCTTTTACAAGTCCGACTTACGAAGCCGGAGGGTTGCGGTTTCGGAGGAAGACAGCGTAATGGCTATCGAATTCGTCCACGCCAACTCTGAATACATACAGGCAGTTAGTAGTTGGGTGCCAGCGGAGCCGGGTACTCTGTGCTTCTGGTATACACCGACCATCCTTCCTGCCGCTTTGCGCTTTATCCTCGCGCACACGGGTAACTTCAACATCCGCACAGACGGTTCTACTCTGGAGACAGTTCTGTATCGACAGAGCAACAAGCCTACGAGCGTCGGCACTTCACTCACCGTCGGGGTGAAAACTCATATCACATGCGCGTGGCAACAGGGGACCAAGGAAATCAATACCGTCTGGTACGACGCGGTTCAGGTGGCATCGACCGACGACAACAGGGCTGTTCCGGCGTCGGACCAAAGCACCATCGGCTGGGACAAGGTTACGCAGTATCTCGACGCCACACTCGAAGACTTCCGCTTCTATGACCGGGTGCTGTCACTGGAAGAAATTCAGACGATCCACGCCTGTCAGGGAGTAGACGGCATTGTCGATGGCTTGGTTTCCCGCTGGCTGATGAACGAGGGGGCCGAGGGTGTTGCGGCCAGTGGCGTGGGTAGTGTCAAGGATCTCGCTGTCGTGCGGAACATGACTCCAAATAACTCACCTACGTATGCAGCCGGGGAACTCCGGTTCCGTAGGAGAACGGCTTGATGGCGTTGGAACTAGGAAACGGGAATGCTGGTATCGGCGTTCTGGGTACGTCTGTTCAGTCGTACCTTGGCGTTACGGGATCGGTCTCGTTCTGGTTCCGCACCGATGATGTAAGTCCAAGCACGAACTTCTGGGAATACCCGGGATTCGTTGGGGTGGAAATCAACGCAAGCACCGACGATATCTTCTGGGGCACGATTGACGACACAGGACGCTTGGGAGGTCAAGCGGGGAATGGGGCTAGAGCAGAATCCACGAACGTTGTAAACGACGACACTTGGCACCATTTTCTAATGACCCGTGATTCGTCCAGTGGTGAAGTGAACGTTTACATCGACGGCACGCTTAACCAAAGCGTCACTTCTGAGACGGGCACAAAGACGGGTGTCATTACCGATTTCGGACGTGGGTCGGGAGGTTCGTTCCCTCATATCGACTCGGTTCTGGACGACTTACGCCTATATGACGTTGTGCTGACGGCGGCTGAAGCTGCAACAATCCATGCGTGCCGTGGAACCGATGGCATTGTTCGGGGGCTTAGGAGTCGGTTCACATTCAAGGAGGATGCTCCCGGGGTTCAGGCATCAGGGTCCGGCCTTTTCAAAGACATTGCCGCAGATGGGAATAACGCTACGCCGGATCGGGATACTGGTGGTCCCTCCAATAATCCAGACTTTGCAGAGGGCGTACTTCGCACTCGGCGGAGGGTGGGATAGTGGCGATGACGTTGGATGGGTCTGCCTCCTACATGGCTGCGGCCAGCAGCCTTGAGGGAATCCTTGGGGTGACGGGTTCCCTTTCCCTTTGGATCAAGACGACTGAGCAGGGCTCGAACCAGATTTTCAACGCGCCAAACTTCACGGGGATCGAGGAAAGCGGCGGTGCCGTGGATATCTTCTACGGCGGCCTGACCAACCAAGAAAATGTCCGAATGCAGAGGGGGAACGGAACAGCCGCCCAAAGTACTACCTCCATAAACGGCGATACATGGCAACACGTTGTCCTGACCGCCGATACGACGACAGGAGCGGTCGAGGTCTACATCGACGGATTGCTTGAGGATTCCCAAACGTCCGCTACGGGAGACATGACGACCCACGCCTTCTCGGATATTGGTCGGATGACGAAGACAGGGGGCGGGGCCGAATTCTTCGGTGGCACATATGACGATGTTCGGATCTACGACCGGATTCTGTCGGCGGCGGAAGTAGCGACGATTCATGCGTCCAGAGGGACTGACGGGATCGTAGAAGGGCTCCGAAACCGTTGGCGCATGAACGAGGGCGCGGAGGGCGTGACCGCTTCTGGGTCCGGGCAGAACAAGGATATTGCGGCAGACGGAAACGATGGGACGCCTACAGCGAGTCCTTTTTTTGCTGCGGGCGAGCTTAGATTTCGGAGAAGAACAGCGTGACGATGCAGTTCGCCGGGACTGGCGATTACGTCGAGGACTCTGACGGCCAGAGCTTCCTGAATGGGCTCTCGGCGGTTACGGTTTCGCTTTGGAAAAAGTCGGACGCCAGCCCAACTGATCGTGGAATGTTTACATGCGAGATCCCTGTGGGGAATGACTCGAAGCTCACGGTTCGTGATGACGCGGCGGGCGCGAGCTACGGCGGGACCACGCTCATGAAGTGCGCCGTGACCGTGGTGACGGACCAACAGCTTGAAACATCGAATAACTCTCAAGATATCCTGTGGCACCACATCCTTTTCACATGGTCGAGCGGGAACGTGATCCGGTTCTTCATCGACGGCGTGGAGGACACGCCCACGGGCGCGGATGCGGCCCAGACGGGATCACTCACAGGGCTGAATACCGTCAGAATCGGACAAGGGGGGAAGTCTGGGAGTCCGACGTTCTCCTACGACGGACTGATAGAAGATGTGCGCGTATATAACCGCGTTCTTTCAGATGCAGAAATAGAGACCCTAGCGGCGGCTCGTGGAGTTGATAGGATTGTAGACGGGCTGGTTGCTAGGTGGATGTTGGATGAAGGTGCATTGGGCGATACTGTAAGCGGGGTCGATTCAGTTAAGAATCTGTCAGACAACGCCATGGACATGAGTCCGGTGGCAAGTCCCACATACGCTGAAGGCGTTCTGCGGTCCAGAAGGAGAACTGCGTAGTGGCGTTGGATTTTGACGGCGTTGACGATTACATCGAGATAGGGAGCGACCGCTCTGGATTCTTGGGCGCTACCGGATCAGTCACGTTCTGGTTTAACACTACTCAGGTAGCTACGGGAGGGGCCGCATTCTGGGCCAGTCCCGGGTTCATTGGAGTCGAGTCATCGGGTGACGGAAACGACATATTCTGGGGGATCTTGAATACCCTCGGCGAACTCGTGTTTCACGTCGGCGACAACCCGGCTGTCGCGAACGCGGGTGTCCAGAACGACGGTACTTGGCACCACGCGGCTTTGACCCGTGATTCAACGACCGGGGCAATAGAGATATACATCGATGGTGTTTTGGTCCAATCGAATACGTCGGACACGGGTGCGAAAACGACGGCGTTTTCGTCCATAGCGAGGATCGAAGACACGGGCGGGACGCCCGAAGAGTACGATGGATTGATCGAGGATATTCGGCTTTACGACGTTGTCCTCACGGCAGAAGAAATCGCCACGATGTACGCGGCCCGTGGGGTGGACGGTATCGTTCGCGGACTAAGAAATCGATACATGTTCGACGAGGGTGCCGTGGGGGTTGCTGCGGGTGGTGCGGGTCAGCAGAAAGACTTGGGGGGTGACCAGCTAAACGCTACTCCCACGAGTGCGCCCGTGTATGCAGAAGGCGTTATTCGGTCCAGAAGGAAGCTGGCGTAGTGGAGGACGAATCGGCGTCTCCCGCGAGCGCCACCATTGTTTTTGCAGAAACCATCATGCAGGAGGGAATATTTAGTACGAGATTCAGGAGGAAGACGGCTTGAGGGTTGTCATACGGGAATAATCCGAGTATAGTTGAATGTTCGAGAGTCCGAGGAGAGATAGATGGGGAACGTTCTCAACAGGACCACCAAGCAGTACCTCAAAAGCATTCATTCGCCCAGCTACATTGATCCCCCATGGCTGCATAACCCGGATGTCCAGTCCCTCATCGACGGGGGCATTCCGACGCGCCATTGGAAGATTCAGGGTGATGATACCGTCGTCGAGATGACGGCTGCGGAAAAGACCGCGCTGGACAACGAGACCGCGAGTCTCGATGCCCGCAAGCAGGCTCGGTACATCGAGATCGACACGCAATCCGGTGCCTTGATTTCCGATGGGTTCGAGTATCCCGCGTCATCGGGAAACATGTTTTCGTTGTCGGACCGAGCGCAGGCCAAGATCGTCGCGCTTTACAGTCGTAGCAAGAACGATCCTTCGTTGACGTACCCCGTGGAAGTTTCCAAGATAGATGAAGGCAAACACCAGCTTGCCGACGCCGCCGCTGTCGAGGGTTGGTTCTTTGCCGCGTTCGACCGGGTGCGTTCCGTTCTGGAGGCGGGCACCGACCTCAAGGATCAGGTAAAGGCGGCGGCGACGAGGTCTGCCGTGGATGCCGTGACGGACAGCAGGACATAGGCCGTAGAAAAGGATTCGGGGACGCATTTCTGGTCCTGCTGATTCCATTACTATAAGGGATGCCTACAGCCGGGATTCGGGTACTGGTGATCGGGGGGAAGCCTTCACTTCCTTCCGATTATGTTGTTCATCATTTGGATCGAATTCACAACCTTTTCGGAACAATCGCCCAGTTCCAGCCCGACGTGATCCTGACGTACGGGTTTTCCCCGGGGGGTCTTAGTTCCGCTTCTTTCGAGCTTCGGAAGCGCTGGCTTGCTCCGGACCCCAAGGCACCTCAGGAAGCCCTCGTCAACGCCATCGAGTATTGCTACTCGGATGTCCTCTGGAACGTTCACCAGAATCAGCATAAAAATCCACTCATCAGCATCTACACGCCCACGCACAACACGGGCGATTTCCTTCGGGAAGCCTACCAGTCGTTGGTGGACCAGACCTACCCGAACTGGGAGTGGGTAGTGGTCGATGACCATTCTTCCGATAGGACGTGGGAACGTCTTGAGGCATTGGCCAAGGACGATATCCGGGTACGCCCCTTCCGAAGTGGAAAGCCCCTTCGGAAAGTCGGGCTGGCCAAGCACGAGGCGACCCGGCTCTGCCGGGGGGAATATCTCGTCGAATTCGATCACGACGACATGCTCACGGATTTCGCCTTGGCGGAGATCAAGGCGGCGTTCGAGAGCGATCCTGAAATCGGAATGGTGTATTCCAATTACGCGGGATTTTTCCAGAGCGGTGCGGAGCATCGGTTTACCGGAAAGGACTGGGACCACAGGTACAAGTGGACGGAATATCGGGGAAAGAAGTGGTTGGAGTGCGATACCCCGGACATCTACGACCGCTTCAGCGACAATTTCAACCATCAATTCGGCTGGTTCCTGACGGTGGGTCCGCACCACGTCCGCGCTTTCCGGGCCGAGACGTTCCGGAAATTGGGCGGTTACAATCCGGGTCTTCCCATCGCGGACGACTGGGATCTTTTTGTTCGCTTCTTCCTACGCTCAAAGTGTCATCGCGTTCCGAAGATGCTCTATCTGTACAGGTACTTGGACAACTGGGAGCAGACCGTCTTCGTTCGCAACAAGTCCATTCAGGACCACTTGGCGCTCGCGCGGGCACGTTACGTCGATGAGGCCAAGGCATTCAACGAGAGACGGCTGGCTCAGGGCAAGAAAGAGACGCCCAAGGAGGCCGAATACCTCCTGACCGTCGTGGTGCCCGCGATCCCTTCCCGCATGAAGACCTCCCTCATGGGCGTCATGGAGGAACTCATCCGTCAGGCTGATGGCAAGCCCGTGGAGGTCATGTGCCTGCTGGACAACCGGGCGAGGAACCTTTCGGAAAAGCGTAACGACGCCATCGCCAAAGCCAAGGGCAAGTTCATCACTTTCGTCGATGATGACGACCGCGTGGAGCCGGACTACGTGGACGCGCTCCTCAAGACCATACGCGAGAACCCGAAGGCCGATTGTGTGGTCTTCGACGTGATGGTTCACGGGTACGACGAGGAGCCCAAGGTCTGCAAGTACGGGACTGAGTACACGGGGGATTGGAACGCGAAGGATGCTTATTACCGTCGTCCGAACCACGTAATGGCATATCGGACGGAGATTTCAAGACGGCACCTGTATCGCAAGGAACTTTCGGCCATCAACGAGGATTTCGCGTGGTCCGCGACGGCTTCCAAGGACATCAAGCGGCAGGTGCGGATCGACAAGGTTCTTTATCACTACCTGTACAATCCCAAGGAGACCACGCAGGTCCAAGGGACCGAGTGTCCCCCGATGGCCGAGAAGGGGGTCGAGGGGGAGCCGGGAGCCCGGAGTGTTGATACGAAAGACATCAGCTTCGTGGTCCTCGAAGCCGCGTCCATGGACTGCACGATCCGGTGTCTGCGTTCGATTCGCCAGTACGCGCCGGGCGCGGAGATCATTCTGGTGGAAAACGGTATCGCGTGCTCCAACGAGGCTAGGGCGCTGGCGGACAAGCGCGTCCAGCTTGAAATGAACGTCGGGTTCGCAGCCGGGTGCAACCGGGGAGCGATGGAAGCTTCCCGACCCAACGTCTGTTTCATGAACAACGACGCTCGGTTCCTAGACGATACACCCCGGAAACTCCTTGAGGCCATTACGTCAGACATCGTTGTCGTGGGGCCTTATTCCAATGCCGCGAAGCCCCCACAGGGGGACGTTCCCCGGGACAACGTTCCGCAGGAGAGCCGGAAAGTCGATATGATCGTCGGCCTCTGCATGATGATGCCGAAGTCGGTTTTTGTTTCGGAGGGGGGTTTTGATTCGCGTTTCCTGACGTACGAGGACGACGATTTCTGCTGCCGCGTGAGGGGCACGGGGTACGAATGTGAAATCGTGGGCGGGGCTTTCGTAGAGCACGAAAAGCACGCGACTTTCAGAGCGCTCAACATGGATGTCTACAAGGTCATGAGAGATAACGGGGAAACTTTCAAAAAGAAACATCCGAAGATTCGCGTCATCGCCATCGCGAAGAACGAAGAAAAGGCGATCAAGGGGTTCTTCCAGCAGTTCGAGTCCGTGACCACTGACTTCTGCCTCTTGGATACCGGGTCCACCGACAAGACGGTGGAGGTCGCGGAGGGCATGGGTGTCAAGGTCAAGAGGGACGAGTTCAAGGATTTCGCTTCGGCTCGGAACACGGCCATCGAGAGGTTCGAGAAGGGTGCCGACTGGATCATCATGCTCGATCCCGATGAGCGTCTCGACGGCCATACCCTCGTGTATCTCAAGGAACTGCTTTTCCGGACGCACGCGGACATCATTTACTCACCGCTCAGGGCTGTTCACGTCGATGGGTCTACCCGCGATTGGGTTCCCAAGCCTTTTATCTTCAGGAACGTTCCGGGCATCCATTGGGTCCTGAAGGTCCACGAGAAGCTCGTGGGCTCGAAGGCGCAGGCGATGGTCACGAATGCCTTGATCGATCACGTCATCGCTTTCCACGAAGACGGGCGGCGGCAGTCAGCGTCGCAGATGTATGATCGGCTCCAGAAGGAGGAGCCTTTCTTCAACGACCCGAAGTACAAGGCCGAGATGAGGGCGAAGTGGCCGATGCTGGACTACGACCAGCGGGATGATGGCCGCATTGAGAAAATCCGGATCGGACCCTTGGTCAGCGCCATCATCCCGACGTACAACCGCGCCAAGCTCTTGGAGCGGGCCGTGAGTTCCGTGCTCAAGCAGGATTACGCCAACATCGAGATCGTGATCATCGGGGACGGTTGTCCCGCGCTCGACGTGGAGAACTGGAAGGGCGAGCCCCGCGTAAGGGCTTTCAATCTGCCGAACAATCACGGGGGCGTGGGGGGTGTTCCGAGGAACTTCGGAGTCATCATGTCCTCGGGGGAACTTCTCGCCTATCTCGACGACGACAACGCATGGGAGCCGGACCACGTCTCCAGCATCTACGAGGCGATGCGCCAGAAGAAAGCGACTTTCGGGTTTTCGTCCATGCAGGTGGGCGGGAAGGATCTTGGATTCACGGAGCCGAAACACCAAGGTATCGATACGTCCTGCCTCATCCACAGGAAGGACTTGATCCGGAAGTACGGCTGGTGGAGTCCGGAGGCGGGTTACTCGCTTGATTGGGACTTCATCAAGCGTTTCGTCGATGGCAAGGAGCCGTGGGTCGGGACCGGGAAGCCGACCCTGACCTACAACGCGGAGACATCGGGCCAGAAGGACTTCCTTCTGTCGCGCCTTCAGAAGAAGCCAGTTGCGCCATCGTAATGCATTGAGGATCATGGGGGACCAGATGAAAAAAGCTCTGATCGTTGGAATCAACAGCTACCCTACCGCGCCGCTTCGTGGTTGCGTGAACGACGCGGAGGACTGGTGGGAAATCCTCACGACACTCGGGGGCTACGCTCCTGACAACGTCCGGGTCCTGTGCGATGACCGCGCTACAACGGAAGGCATCAAGCATCGCATGGACTGGCTTCTGGAGGGCATCACGGGGCCGGGCGACGAGGTCTTTTTCCAGTACAGCGGTCACGGATCGCAGATTCGGGACCGTGGGGAACTAGATGAACTCGCGGACCACATGGACGAGATCCTCTGCCCCGTGGACCTCGACTGGAAAGAGAAGGTCATCACCGACGACGACATCGGGACGTGGGTGCGGAAGTTCCCGGCGGGCACGAAGGTCTATCTTGTGCTCGACTGCTGTCACAGCGGAACGGGAACGCGGGATCTCCGGCCCGTCGCGGAGAACCCCCACTACAAGGCGGATCGCTACCTCCACCCGCCCCTTGACATTGAGCTTCGCGGCAGGAGCATCGGGACCCAACGGGGAGTCATTCAGCGCAAGCGTGTGGGCCTCGGCGAGCACGTTCGCACGACTCCGACGCCTACGTTCTGGGAGTGGTTGCTTCAGGCGCTTTTCAACGCGCAGCCGAAGCCGAAGCCGAAGCCGAAGCCGAAGCCCGCGCCTCCCAAGAGCGTCCAGCACGTCCTGATCTCGGGCTGCCGGAGCGATCAGACGAGCGCTGATGCCTTTATCGACGGGCGGTACAACGGGGCGCTTACGCGACATCTCATCAACGAGATCAAGAAGGCCCCCAACGGCACCATTACGGCGGTTCAGGGGGCTGCGAGGCAGGCGATCCTTTCGGCAGGTTTTACACAGGAATCCCAGTTGGAGGGGCCTTCTGATCTTGTGGATTCGCCGCTCTTTTCGTAGTATTCTTGGTTAATGGGAGAGGATACGGGAATCAAATCAGACGATCTGCCCAAGCCCGTTCGGAAGTGGCGCGGATTCTTCAAGTGGCTCGGCGGCATCGCGGCCATTCCCCTTCTGATGTTGCTGGGTAACTTCGTCATCGGGCAAGCCGAAGACGCCGTGGAACACGTTTCCGACATCGACAAGCGCCTGACCGTCGTAGAAGGAAACGTCAGCAGCAAGGAAGCCATCTGGCAGGCCATCGCGAAGAATCGCGAGGATCAGACCAACACGAAGGACGACTTGGCCAAGCGGTTCAACGCCATGGCCGTGAAGTACGAGGCGACCATGCTCCTTTTCGAGAAGCATTTTCTCGGCGGGTGTGAGAAGAAGGGCGTCGTTGCGATGAGCGACGACAACGCCCTCATGGTCGAGATGCTCCACGAAATGCTCGACGAAGTAAAGAAGGCCGAGGAGACGGATAAGAGCGAGATCGAGCGGCTCAAGAAGGAACTCGACAAGTTCAAGAGCAAGGCGCAGGAGCAGGAGGACATTCGGAAGCAGCAGGAGGAATTCCTCCGGAATCTCAAGAACGCGCAGGCCCCGCAGGTGCAACAGAAGATAGATCCGAAACAGTTCAGGCAATCCTACGAACAGGAATTTCCCATCCAAAAAGGTGCTCCTGAGAAGAAGTGATAGACTTTAGGAGAGAGTCATGACGAAGCTTGGATGGCTGTACACGGCGATGCTGGTCCTGCTGATGGGCGGGATGGCCTTCGCGCTTCAGGACCCCGCAGCAGGCGAAGCGGCAGCGGACGCGGCGGGTGCGGCGGGGGATACGGAATCCTCCGGTAAGTGGTGGCACGGCGTCCTGAACGGTCTTCTCGGCGGCGTCATGGCTGCTTTCCTCGGGTGGATCAAGAACCGGGACAAGAAGACCGGGGACATGGAGAAGTTCGAGATCAAGTACGCCGTCCCGACGATTATTGTTGGTGCGCTCGTGGGCGTTATCGCGGGTCTCACGGGAAAGGCTCCGGCGGATTTCATCGACGGTGTCCAATCCAGTCCGTTGTTCGGCGGCATCACGTTCGTCGTGGACGCGGGCCTCAAGGCCGTGTGGCGGCACAGCGTTCCTCTGCTCAAGGATCTGCTTTCGGACGTGAAGTCCGGGTACGGAGAGAAGCCGCCGGAAACACCAGCGCCGAAGTAACCGTCAGCTTGACAACTTGATTATGGGAGAGGGGCTTCCGCTGTGGACAAAGTCATCGAAGCTATCCTTAGCGAAGCGGGCTTGGCGGGAGCCTTTATCGTCCTCCTGCTTCTTGCGGTCTGGAAGCTGTATCGTGACCGGGAGAAAAGCCGGGAGGCTCGGATAGAGGATCTCAAGGCGTGTGAGGAAAAGATCACGAAGATCGGCATCAAGTATGAGGAGAAGTACAGGCAGGCCATTCACGAACTGGACAACACGGTCAAGACGGTGAATTCGATGATGGACAAGTTCCTTGCTTACTTCAGCAGGGAGAGGTGATTGATGTTGAAAACGCTACTTGGGCTCTTCAGAGGCAAGAAGTCGAAGAAGAAGCTGAAGACAGCGGCTGACGCCGAGAAGGAAGTCTCCAAGAGCGATTCTTTGGAAGCGACTCCCGAAGTCGTCGAGGAGCCCGGGGAAGACACAAAGCTCCTCACCATCGTCACGGACAGCATGAAGGATGTCCAGAAGAAGGCAAAAGCCTGCGAGAAGGAGATCGACAGCCGGATGTCCCGCCGGGTCCAGCCGGAAAATCAGCATTAGGACTATGGGGCAAAAGGACAGGTTTTCTTCGTAGTAATGCTTGCCCGGCGGGGACATCCAAGGTATATTTTGGGGGTCAGGATTCGGAGGTAGAGGAGAGAGGCATGGACTTCAAGGACTTGCGGGAAACCAAGCCTGCAATCCCCAGCTACAACACCACCGTTCTCGTCCGTGCGGATATTGCGCTCGAACGGGCGCTCTGCCTGAACGAGCGGGAAGCCGAGACCTACCTCCGGAACCGCATCACCGACGACACGCCCCTGAAGATCGGGCGCTTCAAGATCAACCACAAGGATCGCGTGAACGGTCGCTCCATCTGGGAGACAGAGTTCACCCTCGGGGGCAAGGTCCAACTCGACAAACCTGTCCCCCGGCAGGAGATCCAGAAGATGGTCTCCGACCTCACCCAGAAGGTTGGGTTCTCGAACACCAACGTCGAGGTCCGAAAGGCCGAGAAGACGGCTCCCGAGGTCAAGGAGAAGACGCCTTCGGATCGCGACATGGTTGACATGTCCAAGAAGGTCGTGAAGGAGCGCCTCCCTCAGACCAAGCACATGAACCGGGAGGAAGCCCTCCGGCTCAAGCGGGGCGACGTCGTGGAGGTTTCGCGGTCAGGGTTCCGCGAGGAGGCGTCGATCCTGTCGGTCGATCCAATGGACAACACCGTTGAGGTGCGTTTCGAGTCGGACCAGCGTTGCGGCTGGCTTCCGTTCACGAGAATCTTCGACATCAAGACCGAGGGGAAAGAGGAGGAGTGATGAGCGAGATCCTGAAGCAAATCGACGAGAACCTCAACAAGGCGAAGAAGCTTTTCGCCGAGCAGGAGCCCGCTCCTCCGGCCCCGACGCCTCCGGAGGGTGAGAAGAAGCCCGAGGAGCCCGAGGAGCCCAAGCCCGGCGACGAGGAAGAGATGGAAGAGGGCGTCGGGATTCCCAAGCGCTACTACGAGGCCGCGAAAGCGGAACTCAAGAGCTTCACGAACTTCCTCGAAGGATACGCCAACGCGGACGACACGGCGTTCAAGTCCGCCATCGCGGAGGACGATGCTCCGCTGGTCAAGGAAGCGAAGGAGCGCCCGCCCAAGGCGTGGTTCGAGAACTGCGTGGAGTCGGCGGGCAAGGACCCGGATGTGGACGACCCGGCGGCGCTTTGCGGCTGGGTCTGGACAAATTGGGCCACCCCGGGTGCCAAGAAGAAGATGAAGAAGCACGGCATCGCGGACCCGGAGAAGTAGAACCCTGAAACCTTGGTGGGACACGGCCCCGAGGGGCCTCAGGAGAATCATCCTGCGGACGTGCCGCCAGAGCGAGGTATACGTTCACGGGGAATGGGCGTCGTTGCCCGACGCGGTGCAGAAGTCGATCTTGGTCGAGACCGAGAGGGTCAAGCAGGAACACAGGAATGCAGGTTCTCCGGGGTGACGCGAAAAGGTCGAGTCGTCCGGCGCGGGGCGTCGGGAAAAGTTTTAAGGCGTTGACTCCGGGGTTTTGGTTCGATAGAATACTGGTGTACTGAAGGCGGAATTAAGAGGAGAGAACGATGGGTGACATCGCGGTTGGCCTTCCCAACACGGGACTCAAGCCCCTGACCCCGACGTTCACGACGGACGTCAAGCAGACGATCCCGTTCGAGCGGCAGGGATCGGACACGGGCATCACCGCCGAGACGGACCTCATCGCCGCCGAGACCATCGCGTCGAACAAGAAGGTGTCGATCCGCGACATCTTCGTGCAGGCGACGCAGGCCGACGCGATCTTCCGCGTCTACCGTGGGACCGTGGCCATCGCCACGTACCACAACGTCGCGCTGGGCCAGACCGAGAAGATCCCGTTGGAGGAAGGGCTGGAGTACGACGAGAACGAGACCTTCCGCGTCACGGCGGAACTCGGGACCTCGGGCGACGCGACCGTCGAGGTCGTGGGCCGCGAGGAACTCAAGCGGAACGAACTCTTCTCGCAGGTTCTCGCGTAGCCTCGGCTGCGTAGTTCTGCGGGTTGCTGGGTAGTACGGTTCAGTAGTACGGTTCTGAAGATTGCGGCGTAGAACGTAGGAGGAGAGACATGGGCATCGGAACACCTCCGGCAACGGACCTCGATGCGCTCATCGACCGAGCGCTTGAGGACTTCAACGACGTCCGCGCGAAGGCCAATGCCCTGACTCCGGCGGCGGCGGCGCTCATCAGCGAGGCCCCGGGCCTCGTGAGCGATCCCGTGCTGGGGCCGGGGACCCCGAGCCTCGAAGCCCTGAACCTTGACTGGAACCACTTCTTCAAGGGCAACTTCGAGACGACGGGCCACCAGAAGATCCTGACGTTCCAGCAGGCGCTGGACTTCAACCGTGCGAAGTCGCACGTCGAGCGGCTCCGGAAGTTCGGGGCCACGCAGGACCCGGCGGTCTTCAACCTCAACCAGACGTCGTAGCCTTTCCCGGCGTAGCGACCGGGCGAAGATCGGCTTAGCGTTTAACGGGGGCGGCTCCGCCGGGAGCCGCCCCCTTGTCGTTTCGGAACTTAGTTCCGGCCTTCGGGAGAACTCATGGCCACGTTGATGACCGACGCGGATCTCAGGCCCCTGTTCGACGATCTCTTCGACTTCATTCAGGGGACCTTCGATGTCGCTAGGAAGGCCAGACTCCTCGTAGGAGAGCCTCCCGCGAACGCCGACGCCTTTACCCTCGACCAAGCCGATCCAGTCGCGGAGGAGGCCAACATCGCGCTCGTGGAAGAGCAGCTTCGCCTCATCAAGGATTTGATCGTCAAGGTGGACGATGGGGCCTCGGAACTCCAGTACGCCATCAATTTCCTCAAGGACAATGCCCGCCGGAAGCCCGCGTTGCCCACGAGCATCGGTGGCCCGCCTTTCGGGACCATCACGCAGAAGGCTTAGCGGCCTCGGGAGGGGGAGATGGCCGAGATCCTCAGTCTCCAAGCGGGGAAGACGAAGCATTGGGGCCGGGGACCCGAGCACCTTACCCCCGAGGAATGGTCCACGCCCATCTTCTTCGTGGCCAAGAGCGAGATCAACCCCTCCTACAGGTCCGAAGGCAGGTTCGATCACAGCGAACAGGAGCACTACGGGGACACCATCGAGCTTCACAGCAGCGAGTGGTTCAAGGACGGCAAGAAGATCAAGGACAAGGACGTGCCCAAGGAAATCGAGAAGGAAATCGAATCCGAAGTCGAGCAGGCCATCAAGGACGGAGATGCCGAGGAGTACGATCCCGGCGAGCCTCCTCCCCGGGGCGAGAAGGAAGAGGAGAAGTTCAAGGGGAAGTTCAAGGTCAGCGATCTTCTTGGGAAACTCGAACAATCGGAATCATGGACTGGGGATGAGCCCGATTGGGAGCAGGCCAAAAAGGATGCCGAGAGTCTCGCGAAGATCGCGACCCGCGCTATCGGGGACTTGGAGAGCAAGAGCTACAAGGGCACCAAGGCCGAGCTTTACTACATGTTCCGTACGCTGTCCCAGCTTGTCGCGGCTCTCGGGTTTCCCGAGGGTTCTGACCTCGTGATGGATATGCATACCAAACTCAGCAGGATGATGGGGAAATAGAAATGGGAAATCGATTCTTCCTTCTGGAATCCAAAGTCGAGACCGGGCAGGACATCGCTGCCGAGTTCCGGAAGCTCTCCGACGAGGTTAAGGGTCTTCCCTCGGTTCAGCAGGCCCGCCACACGGTGATCTCGTTTCTTCGCAGGCCGGAAGTCACGGAGATCCTCAGCCGGACCCGCGTGGGGTGGATGGAGAAGGATCTCCGGCACGCCTACGACGTCGAGGCCGTGAGCACCTTCCTGACCAACACGTCTCGGTACCTCGAAAAAGAGGAACTCGTGAAGCTCTCGTGGAAAGAGATGGCCAAGATGGGCGTGGGGCAGGAGCCTCCTTCCGAATCCGATCATTCTACGTGGTGGGAAGCGCTGGCCGAGGATGAGCGCGAGGCCGCGCTTCGCAACACGAACCTCAATCCCGGGTCCGCCAAGGACTACGGGAATCAGGGATGGGACGATCTTCCCGCGAACATCAGGACCCGGATCATGCAGGGTCCTGTGTCCGAAACCGAAGCGCCCACGGGTGACGTGACCACCGGGGCGAGTCAGTACGACGTCATCAAGGATGTCGAGGAAGTCGTGCGGGGAGCCGTGGGCGACGTGTTCTACGGTGGCGAGTCCGGCGCTGAACTGGAGGTTCGACTCAAGGGCGTGTCTTCTCCCGTGAAGGTGGAGACGTGGGAGCCCGGCTACGTGAACCTCTGGGCCGAGTACGACGTCGTCGAGGACCCCATGGCCCCGAGCCCCCGTGACGGTTATGGCCGGGAGCTTGCGGTGCGGCGGGCGCATTGGGAAGGGCTGCGGGACGACGTCGATGAAGCCGTCGCGGACGCGCTGGAGCCCAAGATCCGCAAGGCTCTGGGGGAGCATTTCCCCGGAGCGCAGGTTTCCGTTTCCTTCGCGGATCGGAAGCTTGAGGTCGAGGTTTCGCCCAAGACGATGTCGGAGATCGACGTCAAGCGCATGACGTCGTCGGCGGACCCGGGGGACAAGGGCAAGGGCAAGGAGGGCAAGGAGAACGTCAAGAAATCCGCCCGCGAGATCGCCCGCGACATGCCAGCGGACAAGAAGCTCAAGGAGAAGGGCGGTGACGATGATCTCGCGCGGCAGTGGAGCGAGATGTCCGAGCACCAGCGGTTCGCGGCCCTCCAGAACGCGGGGTTCCCGCCCGCGCGGGCGCGGGGCATCGCGCGGCTCGCGTGGGAGGGGCTCGACGACTCCATCAAGAAGGACGTCGAGTGGGTCCTCGGGGCTCCGCCCGAGCACCTGCCCAAGAAGGAGGAAGCCAACGCGGTCCACGAGGTCAACGCGATCCTCAAGAAGTATTTTCAGGAGGACGAGGCCGAGGAGATCATCGCGACGCTCCGGAAGCTCGGTCCCCGTGTGGACGTCGATGATGTCGCGGAGGTCATGGACATCTTCGCGGGGAACCTCCGGGCGGCGGGCGAGATCGCCGAGGATCTCTACCGCGTGATCCAGCACCACGAGGGCGATGAGCACTTCCTCGCCCCCATGATGCCCATGGGCATCGCGACGGCGGGGGGCGCGGAGGAGTCCAAGGACGCGGGAGAAGACGAAGAAGAGGTTGACGAAGAGATTGGCTCCAAGCTCGAAGAGACCCTCAAGAACATGGCCGACATGCAGGCGGCGCAGGCGTGGAGCACGCCCGGCGACGAGGAGATCATGAAGCACGGGCGGGACGTCTGGATCGTCGCGCACTTCGGGACCGATGGCGTCGCGGTCAACGGCGATCCCGTGCTCAAGGGTCCCGCGCCCAAGCACCCGAAGGGTTACGAACTTACCCGCGACGGCGGCGACATCCCCACGACCGAGGAAGAGGTCTCTCTCGAACACGCTATCGACCACGTCGCCCGCGAGATGAAGGTCCCGGTCGAGCGGGTCAACAAGGTCGCGAAGTCGTTGGGCTACACGGACCGGATGGCGTACCTCGACGTTTCCGGCGAGACGGAGGTCTGGGCTCCTGCGGCGGGGGCCACGGAGGATGACAAGCCCCAAGATTCCCGGTTCTTCACGCAGGACGAGGTTCGCCGGGCTGCCAAGCGCAAGTACGAGGACCGCGATCTCGACGATCCCCGCAAGGGCTGGGATCGCTTCAAGGCGCTGGAAGGCCATGGGACTTGGGACGAAGTCGTGGAGGCGGGCGTCGGGAATCCCACGAAGGAAGAAGAACACGCCATCACGTCCCTCGGGTACTACGGCGAGACCATTACGAAGGAAACGATCAAGGGTCTCAAGGACGGAAAGCGGTTTTCGCCCAAGACACCCTACAGCATGAGGATCAGGCACCCCAACGAGCCCGACGTGACGGAGAAGTTCTTCACGAACAAGGACGCGCTCGTCAAGGCCGCGCACGCGCAGGGCGGTGGCGAGGCAGGCCCCCGCGATACCTCGTGGATCAACGACATTGGCAGCCGCGTGGAGATCACGGGCGCGACGTACGGGGACGTGTTCCCCGCCCAGTCCGAGGGGCACGTCGCGGCTACGCAGAAGGATGTGCTGGAGAGCCTTCGGGAGATCGGGGGCCTCATGAAGACGACGCCCGTGATCGGCAAGCAGACGGAAGGTTTCCCCGGCCAGACGCCCGTGACGGGTCACGTCGAGGCGTGGCACGCGGTCTTCGGGAAGGACGGGAAAGAGGAATTCGTCCGTGTTCCCGAGGCTTCTGACGCCGTGGCTGCTGAGCGGGAGGCCCGGAAGTCTCTGCCCAAGGACTGGGAAGGCGCGGAACTCGTGGACGTCTACGCGGAATAGCATTCCCCAGTTTTCCATTCCTTAGATGGAAGGCACGCGGGAATCCTTGCATCCTGAACTCGCGGGCATTTTCCGTTCAATCCGCAAGGACGGTTTCATCCCCGTGGTCGTGCCGGACAAAGACAACGGGGATTTCGTCTGGCTCGACATCATCTGTGCCCACGGGATCGTGCGGTGGAGCACCGAAGTAGAGCCCAATGGCGATCATTCATATTGGGATCTCGACGTAGAGGACGACACGACCTGCTGCATCTGCCTCGTGGAGGCCCGGGGCCTCAAAGTCCTGTGTCCCAAGTGCCGAAGACCAGCGGAGAACATACCCGAGTCCGTGACGCTCAAGCTCTACCATGACGAACGCGATTTCTTCACGACTGCGGCGTGTTCCGATTGCAACGTCTCGTGGCTCGTGTGGTGCGGGGAGGGGGAGAAAGAGGAGATGCCCGCGAGGTTCGATGAATCCCATCGAGGCAGGTGGGCCTTCTACGCGGGAAAGCAGATACAAGCGCCGCGCAATGGTCCTTGTCCGTGCGGTTCTGAAAAGAAATTCAAGAAATGCTGTATCGGGACCTACGAGACCGTTGGCCCGACGGAGGGCCAGAATGCTCCCGAGCGCGGAAACGTCTTCATGGACATGCAGGCCGCGCGTATAATGATGGAGAGAGGTATCGATGGCTCGTGAAAATCAAATCCCCTTCGTAGACGGCATCATCCACGAGACCGTCACGCTCCAGTGGGACATCGAGATCACCCGGTTTTCGGGGAACAACTGGAGGCCCCTCGTCATCGTGAAGCGGCTTATCCGGCCCGACGGCACCGGGGTCAAGGGGTTCTTCAAGGTGTTCGTACAGATCGGGACCCAGACGGCACCGGGGAGTCCTTCGAGTTTCGGCATCGACGCGAGGTCCGTGTTTATTGGCAAGGACCCCATTACGGTGTCGAAGTTCGAGGCCACGCCCATCAGGGCTGTGAAGGAGCAATTTTCTCGGATGGTGGCGGTGTTTTTTAGGTTCCAGAGGGATCGCAAGGGTCCTGCGGGTGTTTCGGTGCAGGCCCTTACGCCCGATCCCAAGGTGCCGGGTCGTTACATCGCAGCACCGGGCGTGTGGATCTAGATATTTAGGGGAGAGGTGATGACGCGAACAGAGATGTTGGACAAAGTGAAAACGCTTGTGGAAGCGTCGCGGGAACTTTCGGCTGAGGCCCCCAATCCTTTCGACCAAGTCAGCGGCACGCCCGCGCTCGACAACCTCAAGCTCAACGGTCAGGTCATCAGCGACGAGGATCTCGGGAAGCTTCTCGGGGCCGTGGAGAAAGCCAAGACCGACGACGAGATGTGGGGCAAGGTCGCGGGCGTGGTGGGGAAGCTCGTCAACAACCTCGCGGGAGTCGCGCTCCTGTGAAGTACGTCGCGGTCGTCATGGCGCTGGTCCTCGCGGGTTGCGGCTCGACGCCTCCACCCGTCAAGGAAGCCTCCAAGGTCGAGCGCGAAGCTCTCTTGGCATTCAAGGCCGACCACGACGCCATCGTGGATGCGCTGTTCAGCGATCTCCACCTTGCGCTCGAAACCCAGATCCGTCTCATCGAGAACTACGAGATCAAGGCCAAGGGACCCAACGTTCCCGCCGCTGACCTCGCGAAGCTCCTTGAACAAGCGAGGCAGAAGCGCGAAGAAACCGCCGCGAAGCTCAAGGCTCTCCGCGCGAAGGTCAAGACGGCGGATCGGAATTTCGAGATCGCGCTCCAGATTCACGACTCCATCGATTCGTTCCTCCGGCGGGCTGCATTCGACGGCGCGAGTGCCGAGGATCTCATTCGGCAGGTCGGGGGCCTCAAGGATTCCCTCGGGGAATTGCGCTTCCCGTAGTTCCATTCCCTAGATGCGGATTGTCCTGATTTCCGACACGCATCTCCGGCACGACTTCGACGTGCCCCCGGGCGATATCCTCATCCACGCGGGCGACGCGACGCCACGGGGCGAGATCGGCGAGTTCGGGAAGTTCTTCGCGTGGTTCAAGAGGCTTCCCCATGCCCACAAGGTCTTCGTCGCGGGGAATCATGATTGGCTCTTCGAGCGCGATCAGGCGTTCGGGCGGTCCATGATTCCGCCGGGTATCGTGTACCTCGAAGACTCCATGGCCGTGATCGAGGGCCTCAGGATCTATGGGAGCCCGTGGACTCCCCGGTTCCTCGACTGGGCGTTCAACAAGGATCGCGGGCACCCGCTACGGCGGATCTACAACCGCATACCCCGGGGCATCGACATCCTCGTGACCCACGGTCCTCCTCTGGGCATCTTGGACCAGAACTACCACGGAGAACATGTGGGGTCAGCGGAGTTGAAGGATGTGGTCTGGCGCGTAAAGCCCAAGCTTCACGTCTTCGGTCACATTCACCAGTCCCCGGGGACCAAGATCCTCGGAGCTACGAAGAAAATACTCTTCGTCAACGCGGCGATCTGCGACGGGGAATACGAGCCCACCAATCCCCCGACTGTCGTGGAATGGAAGAACGGCGTCGTCGAGCTTATTTCTTCGGCGGAGGGATCGTCACGTCCTTCCGCGTGAGGTTGACGGCCTGCTGTTTGGAGTAGTCCTGCCAGCGCCGGATCGCGAGATCCACGAAGAAGGGGTTGACGTCCATGCCGAAGCAGCGCCTTCCGACGCGCTCCGCTGCGATGAGGGCCGTGCCCGATCCCAAGAAGGGGTCGAGGAGGATGTCGTTTTCGTTCAAGTGGTGGAGCGGGGGGATCTCCCAGAGGGCCACGGGCTTCTGGCTCGGGTGAACCGACTTCCTGATGTGGGACTTGCCGTCGAAGTCCGCCTGCCAGACCGTCGTGAGCCACTTGGACTTGTCGATCCGGTGCGGGGGCTTCTCGCCTTTCCTCCAGCCGAACACGCTCATGTCGTGGGCTTCGAGGTAGTGGACCACTTCCTCGGGCTTCGTCTGGGGCTCCTCGCCTTCCTTGTACCCGTAGGCAGCGGGTTCGTGCTGCTGGGGGAAGAAGGAGTAATTGAGGACGGGCGAGGGCTTGACCCAGATGATCTCCTGATGGACCTTGACCCCCACGGTGAGGAGCGCGTTGACGACCGCTGCCCGCTGCGTGTGGGCGTGCCAGCAGTACCACGCGGTCCGGGGGAGTAGCACGCGGTTGACGTTGCGGAACACTTCCTTGAGGAAGTCCTCGTGGCTCCCCTCGCCCTTCTGTTCGGCGGAGTCCTTGGACCAGTCTTTTCCTGAAGTGTATTCCTTCTTCTTGTTCTGGCTCTGGCTCTTGGGTCGGACCTTTCCCGTGTACTCGACACCATATGGCGGATCGGTCACCAAGAGGGCGGCGCGGTCGTCGCCCATTAGCTTGTCGAGATCCTCGGTCTTCGTCGCATCTCCCACGACTATGCGGTGCTGACCAAGCTGCCACACGTCACCCTTCTGGGAGATGTGGACCTTGGGTTCGGCTTCGGGGAGAGAGTCGGGGGACTTCATGGACTCCGCGATCTCCCGCAGGGCATCGTTGGACTTCACGGCCTTGAAGACGTCCTGCTCGCGGCAGGCAAACGCTTCGGTCAACTTCTGCCAGTCGAACTCGCCGCCCTGCATGTACTCGCCGAGGAGTTCGCCGAACTTCTCGTGGTTCATGCGCCCGCGCACGAGGTTCCGGCGAACCAGTTCCTCCATGGCCTTATGATCGTCCCACGGGTACACCACACTAGGTATCTCGACGAATCCGAGAAGCTTGCACGCGGCGAAGCGGTGATGGCCACCGACGATCACGAACTTGCCGTTTTTCTGGACGACCTGAAGGGGCTCGTCGAAGCCGTTGTCGCGGATCATCCGCGTCAACCTTCCCAAGTCTTGTTCGTTCATGACGTTGGGGTTCGGGTACTCCCCGACGGTGAGCTTGTCGATGGGGATGTTGACGACTTCGTTGATCTTGGGGGGCGTGGGGGTTTCGAGTCCCTTAGGTGTCGCCGCCTTTTTCCGAGCCATGAGCCTCTCCGAGAATGAGCTTTTTCGCCAGATCCGGGTCCATTGGTTTTGATTCGAGTCCGGGGGCGTGCTCCTTGACGGCCTTGCTGTAGAGGCCGAGGGCTTCCCCGATGGCGCTGGAGAGGCCGATGCGTTCTTCGCGAGACATGAGTCCCAGCCGGAAGAGTTTGTCCGACGCAACGGTGAAGGCTTGGTGGATGGTACCCTCAATAAAAGATGCGACGGTGCCCTGCGAGGGCTCCGTTTTGGTCTCGTCTTCGTCTAGGCGGGCTAGAAGCTTATTGACACCACCCACAGACGGGAGTGTAACATTCCCCACTGAAAAAAGGGAGAGACGAATAATCTCATTTGTGAGTTTCCATTACCCAAAGAAGTGGTCGAGTGGATCGAGGAGTTTGATCGTACGGGGCAGGGCAAGCCCTTCTCCTTCGAGATTCCCGACGACATGAAGTTCGCGGGTACAAAGACTTGATCGTTTGGATGGGATTCTGAGGCACCGTTAACTTGGGAGGCGTCATGGGGAAGTTCGTTGCGTACAAGGGTCAGGGCGAGGAGCCCTTCCGGTTCCGGCTGGAAGCCGAGGGCGATCATTCCCTCAGGAGCGAGGGCTACGTGGCGGCGGATGGGCGCGACAACGGCATCCGTTCCGTCCGTGAGAACGCCCCGCAGGACGAGCGGTACGACCGCAGGGTCTCGGACGACAAGAAGCACTACTTCGTCCTGAAGGCGGGCAACGGGGAGATCATCGGGACGAGCAAGCTCTACGAGTCGGAAGCCGACCGGGAGCAGGGCATCGCGGCCATCAAGAAGGAGGCCAACGACGCGAGCGTCGTCGAGGAGACGAAGTAACTATCTTCTCGGTCGCGGTCCTACCCCGACTTTGTTATACTGGGGATTCGGACATCGCTGTTGGTTTCGGGGTAATGCCATGGTTCTCGCTGAGGTTCATGGACTTCAGCAGGAAGGCGTTTAACGATTCAAAATAACCCACGCCTATTCTCTATCTCCGCCTGTCAGGATTCCATTCTCTAGAGTGATCATGCGTACTCTGTTGACTGCGAAAGGGGGCACTTCGATGCGAACTCCTTTTGAAGACGTTATCGCGGAACTCGATGGGCAAATCGCCGACGCCAAGAGCGAGAAGACCAAGAAGGCCAAGGCCGAGGATCTCCGCCGGAAGCTTCGGAACGCGCAAGGTTCAATGGATCACCTCAGACCCCGGATCGAAGAACTCCGGAATCTCGGGAAGGAGCCGAGCGAACGCATCCTGAATTACTGCGAAACGCTAGAAAAAGAAATCACCGATACCGCCCGTGAGCTTGAGGATCTCGCCGTCCCGCCGCCCGAACCTCTCACGGAGGAGGAGACGGCGGAAGCCCGCGATTTCTTCACCGAAGTCAAGAGTACGCCCATCGAGACGCTTCCCAAGGATGAGCAAAGCTGCCTCGTGAGGATTTGGGCGTTTCGCTGGCGGCTCATGGCCGAGCGCATGGGGCAGGAGCGTATCCAACACGATGCCGACATGAAGGCTGCTTTCGGTGCTGTCGCGGGGCTTCGGGACCAGTATTACGAGGGCTCCCTACCCGCGCTCAAGCGTGACCTCAAGCGCCCTGAGAACTGGGAGGCGCATCTCGCGAGAGCCCGTGCGGACCTTGAGCAGATACGCGAGAACAACCGGAAACTCGATGACAGGCGCGATGCCGTCGAGACCATGCTGGAGGAACTCGAAGCCCTGACCTACCAGTTTGCTTCTTCCAAGGGGCAGCCGGAGCTAGACGGCAAGGCGGCGGACGTGAAGAGGTTCCGGCATCTGGTTCGCGAGACCGCCAAGGCCGTCGGGATGCGTCCCAAGATAGCCGACATATGCCGTTCCTTCCGCAATGCCCTCGAACCGGAGTTCTCGTTCCTCTGGCGCAATGGGGAATCGAAGACCGAGGAAGAAGCCCCGAGGGAGAAGCTGACCAACCGTGACGTGGCGTCCAGAATTATCCGCCGGATGATCTCCAATGCCATGATCGGGGAGTGCCACGCGCCCATCGAGAAGGTCTACAAGGGCTTCGCGGGCCACGATCAAGCACGGGCCAAGGAGTGCGTGAAGCTCCTCATCGATTCCGGCGTCTTCAAGTGGAAGCGTCAGGGCAAGGGGGAGCGCATATCCCTTGAGGCGAAGTTCGTCACCCAATCCAAGGAATTCGTCGAGACGGATGGGCCGTTTGGTCACAAGCCTATTGACGACTGGTGCGCTGGAGGTTAATGTCTGTGGATCGGAAGGATATTGAACTTAGGTGCAAGGACTGTGGGGCGTTGTTCCTCTTTAGTATAGAGGAGCAGCTTAAATTCGAGAAACTGGGGTTCGCCAATCCAATTCGGTGCAAGCCTTGTCGGGACGACAAAAAACAATCCGGAAGATCGCAGGGAAATTGATTCATTTCTAGGAGAGTCGGGATGCCGTATGTCGATAAGCAGTTGACGTGTATCGAGTGCAATCAGGAATTCACGTTTTCTGCTGGGGAACAGGAAAAGTTTGACCAGCTTGGCTTCACCAACGAGCCCAAGCGGTGCGCCCCGTGCCGGGCCGAGAAGAAGCGGCGTCAGGATGGCGGCGGCGGGCGCGGTTACGGCGGCGGCGGTGGCGGCGGCAGGCGGGAGTTCACGGACGTCGTATGCGCGGAGTGCGGCAAGCCCGCGCAGGTGCCGTTCAAGCCGCGCGGCGACCGCCCGGTCTATTGCAGCGATTGTTTCGGGAAGCAGCGTAGGTAAGATTCCATTCCTTTTGTCCGGTTGTACTTGAAAGCGGCGGGTGCGCTGGACCGAGTTTGTGGTCCCTACGCCGCAAACTTATGCTGCCACCCATCATTCTCACGGGACGCGGGCAAAGCGGAACCCGACTCCTTTCCCAATTCGCACAGCACTCCGGGGTCTTCCTCGGGAAGATGCTCAAGTGGACTGACGACTCGCGTGCTTGGATACCCCTGATCTACAGGCTCGCGAAGGAGACGGCGAAACAAGAACTTCCGAGTGGGAACGCCCATAGGGATGAGATACACGCGGAAGCGCAGAAGTTCCTAGCAGGTGTATCGCCGGATACCCCTTGGGGTTGGAAACTTCCCGAAACGATGCTCGTCCTTCCGCTTTTCGTCGATGCATTTCCGGAAGCCAAAGTCGTCCACATGGTCCGGCACCCCGTCGGTATTCTGCGCCATGGGGAGCACGTCACGACGATGGCCGATCATCAGGTAGGTCGCGCAGTCCTCAAGGCTGCCTATGCTTATTGCGGGCGTGATGTTTCGCTCTTTGAAACCGACGAGCGTCATTTTCGACATGCCTGTTCGTGGCGCTATCAGGTCGAGCGCATCATGGCCTACGGGAGAACTCTGGACTCGTCGAGATATCTCGAAGTCTGTTTCGAGGATCTCTGTCGTGATCCCGATGGGGGCGGTCAGCGAATCGCGTCGTTCATCGGCGTACCCTACAAGAAATGGGAACCTGAAATTGATCCCCACAGGATCAAAACGCGCGTAGAGCCTGACCATCCCATGGCGAAGGTCGTGTGGGACATTTGTGGTAAGACCGCCACAGAGCTTGGATATACTCAGGAGGCAGAATAGCGATGAAATCAGCAGAACTCGTCGAGAAAATCGAGCAGGGCTGGGCGACCCCGGGGATACACCGCGACGCCGACATCGCGAAGTGTGCTTTCCTCCTGAATCTTCGACAGCAGCTTGGTTGGGAGTACCCCGAGGAGATCGACAAGCTCGAAGATCCCAAGGACAAGCTGTTTGTGCTTCTGGAACGTTTCAAGACCAGAAAAGAAGACGTTCCCGACAAGGACATCAAGCAGGCGCACCTGTCGCTCTCGTTTCCGTGGTCCAGAGCCATCATCTCCAAGTGCCTTCTCGACTCGAAGAACGTGACCATGATGGGCGTGCCTCCGGGCTACGCGGAGGATCAGGGGTGAATTTCACGAGTCCCGTTCTGAAGGTAGGTCCGAAAGATCGGCTTGCCGTGCTGATCCGGCGCGATCACGATTTCCTCATGGGGCATCGCGATAGGACGACTTGCAAGTGCTGGGACGAGCATTCCGACGGGACCCTCATCGCGCAGGCCGATGAGGAACACCATAGGAAGAACAAGGTGCTCTGGGTAAAGAAGTATGGCTTGCCGCTGCCTTGCGGCTGTGAGAAATGATTGATGCCAAGTGCCAAGAGTGTGGGTGGTCAGGGCATCCAAGGGCCGATGCGCCCGGATGCTGTCCCAAGTGCCTAGACGAAAAGCGCGGGGTCGTTTATCTCCTTTGTCCGCTTGGCTGCGGCAAGGTTGGTGATCCCGACGGACTTCACTGGTACCACGAAGGACCATGCTCCTACCATTACGGACCCTGTGAAGATCCTGTGTGGTGTACCTGCAAGGGAGTCGAAAAGGATTAACGGGTGGCGGAAGAATACAGGGTTCTGGTCTGCGGTAGTCGGGACTGGCGCGATAGGGCGAAGATCAAGGAGCGGCTCCTGAAGCTCCCCGAGAATACCGTTATCATCGAAGGTGGGCAAAGGGGCGCGGATCTCTTGGCCCGAGGGGTCGCGGAGGAAATCGGCCTCGATCTCATTGAGCTTCCTGCCAATTGGACACGGTACGGGAAGCCCGCAGGTCCCAGACGAAATCGTCGTATGCTGGATTTGAATCCCAAGCTCGTGATCGCTTTCCATTCCGACATAGAGAATTCCAAGGGTACGAAGGGCATGATCGGAGAATCGAAGGGTCGGGGTGTTCCCGTGGAACTGATTTCGTGATGCGCGTTGTCGAGAAGAATCTCTGGGATGCCCACGCGGAGGGCAAGACCGTCGTCATCACGACGAATGGCTACGTGAATGGTCGAGGGCTCGCGGTCATGGGCCGGGGTGTGGCGCGACAAGCCGCCGAAAGGTTCCCGAGCCTCCCGAGACAACTGGCCGAACGGATCTACACGGAGGGAAAGACTGGGGGCAACCGGGTGCATCATTTCCAAGAGGAACGCATCATCACGTTCCCCGTGAAACACAAGTGGTTCGAGGATGCCGATCTCGAACTCATCTGCAAGAGCGCCGTGGAGCTTGTGGCGCTCCTCGATAAGCTTCCACAGGAAAAACCCGTCGCCATGCCCAAGCCGGGATGCGGCAATGGAAAATTGAAATGGGGGGACGTGGAGCCCGTCCTAGATTCCATTCTAGTAGAGGGATATGTGGAGATCGTGGATCTGCCGGGAATGACGTCATGAAGATCAAGGTGTGGCGTGAGGGTCGTGTCCTGCTCATCAAGATCGGGGACGTCACGGCCAAGCGGACCTACGCGAGCGAGAAGAACGCCCAAAAGGGTGCCAAGATAGCGGGACGCTCCGAGAAGGCCGCGATGGATTACTTTCACGCCATGCGAGGATCAAAGCGCTCGAAACGGTCTGGGGAGAAATGATCTCGGAGGAGCGGCTTATGGATCTGTCGAAATTCGAGGAAAGGGCACGCAAGATCATCGAGACGGCGGAGGCTCTCGGCGGCAAAGAGGGCGAGGGGGTTGTGAAATCGGAGCACCTGCTTTTGGCTTTGTTGGCCGATACGGATGGCGTTTCGTACAAGGCACTCGTGCAGGCGGGGATTCAGGTCTCGCAGCTTGAAGGTGTTCTCAGAGACGTGACTTCGGGGAAGCCTCTGCCGCCCAACGTGCGGCGCATGATGATCAATCTTGTGCCGCATCCGGGTTGCGGAGGAGACATAGTTCAGCACCTCGATCCCAAGAGCTTCAAGCTCATGGTGACGTGCTCGAAGTGCAAGAAGAGCGCGGAAGCGGATCTCGTGCAGGGAGAAGTGGACGCGGCTTTGCTTCTGAAGTAACCTGAGATTCCATTACGTATTGTGACATGTCGGATAGGTGGAGATAGCGAAAGGGGAATGCAATGCAGAGATCGTTGATGGTGCTGTGCGTACCGTTCCTTCTGCTCCTGAACGGCTGCTCGCTGTTCGAGCGCGTGCAGGAGAATGTGAGCGACGAGGACATTGCCAAGGGCCTGAAGCTCGGGGCGGAGAAGGCGACGAAGTACGGCCTCAAGCTCGCGATGGACAAGAATCCCGACAAGGCCGATGAGATTGCCGCGAACGCGGCACTTGGGGCCAAGATCGTTCGTGAGAACATCCTCCCGGCCTTGAGCGGGGCCGACACGGGCGACGTGCTTCGATCCGCCGTCGAGACGGCTCTTGCGGAGTTGACGGAAAAGCTTTCCCCGAGCGTCATCGCGGCGGTTCAGTTGGCCATCAACCTCCTCGCGATGCAGATCGAGATGCCCGAGAACCCGGCGGACAAGTTGAGCGAAAGGACGCGGGGCTTCCTCGTGGCGTTCTTCGAGGGGCTGGGCGGCGGGCTCGACACCGAACGCGCCATCGCGACGCGGAACATCGGCCCTCCGAAGCTCGTTTGGCCGAAGAACTGATGAGCGACGGACTCGAAGAAATCCGTAGGGCCAGAACGCGGGCGCGGACCCGGGAGGCTTCGGCCTCCCGGTGCCCGTCCTGCGGGGGGAAGGAAAAGCTACGGTGCAAGTGCCCCATGGGGCATTGGACGTGCGAGAACGGTCACGGCTGGATCTCGTGCCCGGACCACGGGGTGACGTCGGTGTACTACCCTGCCGACGGGAGCCATCCCCGGTGTAGTCGTTGCGCGGCTCACGTATGAGCCATGGAGAAACCGAGACCGATGTGCAAAACGCCCACGGGACGCGAGGTGGAAGCCGAGGCCCTGCGGATCAGCGGGGTCGTGACGAAGGAGATCCCCGAGGGCGCGGAGTACGTCCTGTACCTCCGGATCGGGGGTCAGGGATGGGCGGGGTCTTGCATCTCGAAGGAAGGGCGCGTCGCGATGGCCAAGGGGCTTCGGGAGATCGCGGATAAGCTTGAACAGGCGGTGCCGAAAAAGCCATGAGTAGTGGATGCATCAGGGCCAAAAAGGAACGGAAGCGCATCATCGCGGATGCGGTGAAGTTTCTCAGCGAGGCGGTCCGTATTCTGAAGAAGCATCCAGACCCCGACAAGGCCCCGAGGGAGATTGAGGATGCGGTGGCGTGCGTCCACAAGGCCATGGGTCCTGAGTATCCTAATGGCCCGATTCGTCGGGATGACGGGACTCTCAAATACGATGACGAGAGTGATGGGAAGATCGGGCTCGACTGGCTCTTGGAGCATTACTTCTCGTGAGCCACGAGCATATTTGGGGGAAACCCCTCTGGCACGAGCGGTGCGGGAGCGGCTGGTGGTACGTTCGTTGTGAGTGTGGGGAAACCCACAGGGAATTCGAGTGGGCTGAAATTCAGAGATTTCTCGGACATGAGTAAGAAGACGGACATGCTGAGTGTCGAAGGTCGGTTGCAGTACGACCGCAAGCGCGGGGTCATCTATTTCCACGGCTGCCAAGGCGAGGCGCTCCTAAGGATCGAGGGTGTGCCCGAGGTGCCCGAGGGCCACCAGATCGACATCCACCTCGTGGAGCCGGGCGGTGAACACCATCACGGCGATTACGACGGCAAGGGGCGGATCGAAGACGGGAGCCTGTGGGACGACGGGGCCATCTGCGCGGTGAAGCTCGGGGACGCGACCAAGCAGCAGGTGGGACGAACGAGGCGGTAGGGGTGAAGTACGGTAGCAGGCGACACCGCCGGACCCTCGTGGAGATGTGCTTCGAGCTTGAGGGGAAGGAACGGGAACGGGCGCTGAAGCGCCGGAGGAAGCACGAACGCAGGAAACGCAGTGAACGATGAACGGAATCCGTCTACTGGAAAAGAAGACCTCGGAGGTCGAACTCGTTTCGACGTCTGAAGTTCCGCATCTCAAGTACCCGTTCGAGAAGTTCAATCCCGTGCAGTCGCTCCTCATGCCTTACCGCGACGAGGACGTCAACGTCGTGATCGTCGCGCCCACGAGCAGCGGCAAGACGGAGTGCGCGGAACTCATCATGGACCACGCGCTCCGGCGGGACAAGAAGGCCCTCTACACTTCGCCCATGAAAGCGCTGTCGCAGGAGAAGCTCCAGAACTGGAAATCCTCCGAGCACGGGTTTTCTCGGTACAAGATTTCGGAACTCACGGGCGATCACCGGATGACCGACGCGAGGACCGAGGAACTCCAAACCGCCAACATCGTGGCCCTAACAGCAGAAATGTTGGACAGCAAGGGACGCGCCATCGACCGGGAGAAAAACAACTGGTTGTTGTCCGCCGGAATGGTGGCATGTGACGAGAGCCACTTCATAGGCTCGGATCGCGGCGCGGCAGTGGAATCGGGCCTTATGCGCCTCACGGAGCGGAATCCCGACATGCGTCTCGTCTTCCTTTCCGCGACGGTTGCGAATGCCGAGGAACTTGCCAAGTGGTGCAAGTCTCTCAACGGCAAGGACACGGTTCTGATCCGCTCGGACTACAGGCCCTGTCCCCTGCGGGTCCACTACCGGAGCTACCGGGACCGCATGTGGTACGAGGCCAAGGACAACAAGATCCGCGCCGCCGCCGACCTCGTGGATGAACTGGCTCCCGACCAGACGCTTGTGTTCGTCCACGAGAAGGACTTGGGCCGGAGGCTCAAGGAAGAAATCGCGGAACGGGGGTACACGACGGGCTTCCACAGCGCCGACGCCTACTACTCGGAACGCAAGCGCATGGAGGAGGAGTTCAAGGGCGGGGCGCTGAAAGTGCTGGTTGCGACGAGTACGGTCTCGGTGGGCGTCAACCTCCCCGCGCGTCGCGTCATCGTGGTGGGCACGGATCGTGGGGGCAAGGGCGTTTCGTCCATGGAGATCCTTCAGGAGGTCGGACGGGCCGGGAGGCCGAGATTCGACAAGGAAGGCGATGCTTACGTCATTCTCCCGCAGTCCAAGTTCGAGCGTGAGCACAAGAGAGTCTCGGAAATGCCCCATGCGTTCAGCCAGTTTCTTGACATCGATGTGCTTGCGTTTCATGTAGTGAGCGGTATCGAGCGTGGAGAATTGGCGACCTCGAAGGATATTGTCGGATGGTACAACCGGAGTCTGGCGCACCATCAGGGCCGCAAGCTCGAAAAGACATTCTTGAAGGACTTGATGGATCAGCTTGGGCGCATCAAGGCCACGGTTCGTGAGGCTGACGGGCGCTACTATTGTCGGCCCGTGGGAGAAGTGGCCTCTTGGTACTACCAGTCGCCTTTTGATGTGTCGGATTGGCTCAGGAACTTTACCACGATCTTCAACAGGTCCGACGAGCCGGACGACTTTGACCTCGCGTGGGCGGTCTGTCGGACCAAAAGTGTCATCACCCAGAACTACGTCACGAGAAAGATGGCCGACATGGTCGCGCACATGCAGGACGGCTGCATCCAGCGGGGCTATGATTTCCACGAGAACATCACGGCTCCCATGCTGTCGTTGTATCGGCATATCGGAGGCAAGAAGCCGCCCGCAATGTTCCACGCGGCGTTCTATCCCATCAGGACGGACATCGAACGGACCATCGAGACCGTCAAGGCTGTGGGCCAGAAGGCCAAGGCTTTTGGTCCCGAGCAGGCGTTCTGGGATACCCTCGCCCTCAGGGTCAAGTACGGAGCCCCGAAGGAGGTCATTCCCCTCGTCCAGATCCCGGGCGTGGGGGTGAAGCGTGGAGCGGCGTTGCTGTCCAAGGGCATCCGGTCGCCCAAGGACGTGATGCTCACGCCGGATGTTGTGCGGGAAGCCCTTGGGAAACAGCTTGGCCAGAAGGTCGTTGACGCGGCCATCGAGATGGTGACGGGCAAGCCCGTCGTCAGGGAGAAGGCTGCTCCGAAGCCTTCAGAGTGGTTCGGGGAGAAGGGGTTCATTTGATGGCCGAGAAGAAACCGCCAAAACCCCCGTCGGAGGAGTTCACCGAGGCTTTCGCAGAAGGCAGCGGCGGACTGATTGTGGAATGTGACTTCTGCGGGCGGGTGTACTTCGGGACTGGTGGCGACTACGAAAAGGGCGAGCGGGAACGCTACGAGGAGTTGGCCAAGAAGGAACCCGACAAGTACATCGCGGTAGAGGATTTCACGTCACGCATCGGGGTCGATGGAAAGACCTACGCATACGGCTGCGAATGCAATTTCATTCGCAACCATGAGGATTGGGTTTGGGCGCATCGGTATCAGATTGGTGAGTACCTTCGCAAGCGTGCGTGGAAAAAAGCCAATAAAGCTTCTGAGGATTTGTCAAATGCCGAGGGTATCCCTTTTGGGAATACGGCCTAGCGGAAATGTTGGGGGTTTATGAAGCATGTCCTCATTACCGGGGGAGCCGGGTTCATCGGGCATCACCTCATCGAGCATCTGCTGAAGACCACGGACTGGAAAATCACCTGTCTGGATCGGTTGGACACGTCGGGGAATCTCAATCGGCTTTCCAACATTCAGGTCTGGGATAAGGAAAAGCGCCGGGTCCGGATCGTCTTCCACGACCTGAAAGCCGCAATCCACGATCAGCTTGTCAACCAGATCGGGCGCGTGGACCACATCCTCCACTTGGCGGCGGGGACTCACGTTGATCGGTCCATCGAGGACCCCGTGCTTTACGTCTTGGACAATGTCGTGGGGACCACCCATCTTCTCGAATACGCGAGGAAGATCCCGGGGCTTGAGAAGATGGTCTACTTCTCGACCGACGAGGTCTTCGGTCCTGCTCCCGATGGCGTGGCGTACAAGGAATGGGACCGCTACAACAGCGGCAATCCCTATTCGGCAGCTAAGGCCGGGGGCGAGGAGATGTGCCTTGCCTACGCGAACACCTACGGGCTTCCCGTCTGCATCACCCACACGATGAACGTCTTCGGGGAACGCCAGCACCCCGAGAAGTTTATCCCCGCGACGATCCGGAAAGTCCTCAAGGGCGAGAAGGTCACGATCCACGCGGACAAGACCAAGACGAAGTCGGGCTCCCGTTTCTACATCCACGCGCGGAACGTGGCCAATGCGCTGACGTTCCTGCTCGACGGGAAGGCCGAACGTGGGGAGAAGTACAACATCGTCGGGGAGCGCGAGGTCTCGAATCTCGACATGGCCAAGGCGATTGCGAAAATCTTGGAAAAGCCGCTCGACTACGGGCTTGTGGACTTCCATTCCAGTAGGCCGGGGCATGACCTCCGGTACGCCCTCGATGGGGGCAAAATGGAGGCGCTTGGCTGGAAACTGCCCATGAGCTTCGACGATTCGTTGGCCAGCACGGTCCGGTGGACCGTGGACAATCCGGAGTGGCTCTAAATGTTCTTCTGCGAGACCTGCCGAAAGGACCGGGAGTGGCCGGAGTCGATGTTCAAGTCCGTTGGCCCGTGCGAGGTCTGCGGCAAGAAGTCGGAATGCAACGAGGTGAAGTCCAGTCTGCTGCCCGTGCGTTCGCAATCGACGAAGGGCGGGTTTCCGCCTGCCGACGCGCCGGGCAACTTCCGAATGAACTAGCATGAGCCTTGTGTGCTGGTCCGGTGGGTGCGATTCTACGCTGGCGCTTCTCGACCTTTCCCGGGAATCTTCCGAAGCCCATCCCGTCAAGGCTCTTTCGGTCAGTCACCCGCAGGTCATAGGCGACGAAGAACACCGGAAGGCTCGTCAGGCGATTCTCGAATGGGCTCGAAATAAGGGCCACCACATCGTTCATCAGGAACTCCATCTTCGTGTCCACGGGAGCGACGGGAAGATTACCGGAGCAGGGGGGAAAGAGGGCTGGTTCAACGCGGATCAAAACGGTGGTCTCATCCAGCCGATCATGTGGATGCCGCTGGCGGCGACGTACCTTGATGTACGGGAAGACCTGTATATGGGGTATGTGCGGGAGGACGACATCTGGCATTACGAGGGGAACTTCACCCGCATGTTTGGCGATCTCCAGTTCCTCATGAACAAGAAGGGGAGCATCAAGTATCCCCTCAAGGGAGAAAGCAAAGTCGATGTCATCAGGCGGCTCAAGGAACTGGGGGTGCTGGATCTCTGCTGGTATTGCGAGGACCCCAAGAAAGGGAAACCTTGCGATGACTGCCCTTCTTGCCGGAGGCATTTGACGGGCTTGTGGCAACTCGATAGATTCAAGCCTGTGGAAGACGAGAAAGACGTAGAAAAGGAAGACGATGTCAAGGCCGAGGTACGAAAAGCCGAAACACCGGGAAGCCCGGAAGGAAGCTCGTAGAGAAATCGAGCGCATCCTCGGGGTCGAGTGTCACGACAACACGGCGGACCCGAGGATCAACACCATCTTCCTCAAGGGCGAGCACATTGTGACGTACGCGGACATCCGACCCCGCGACAACCCCAGCACGGCGTACCGGGACGTCATGCTGAGCGAGCGGGATTTCTGGGACCCGGCCATGCAACTCCTCCGGAAGCTTCAAAAGGCTGGAAGCAAGGTCCCCGTCTTGGCCGTCTCGGTCTTTACGGACGGGATCTACTATCTCAAGCTCGATCTCTCGATGGACGACAAGGTGGAACGGCGCGTCGGGGGCCGCAAGGACCGGGGAGATGAGTACGATCAGGAGATGTGCAGGTTCCCCCTGACGTCGTGGTTCAAGCGCATGGAGGACGTGGGCAAGCCCAAGGACCCGGAGCCCGTACAGCGCGATCTCCTCTGAAGCTCCGGAACTAATTTCCGGCCTTAGCTTCACGCATTATCTTTCCCGCGATAGTATTTTGCCCTTGACAGCGAACCTTTTGGTGGGTATAGCTGTTCTAAGGATAGGAGATCAGTTTTCAGTGACCAGAACCCGCACAACTCGGTTAGGCGTATGGGGGCCTTCATTGGCCGGACGGAGTCAATCCGTTCACCAGCCGGAAGGTACCATGCCAGCGTATTCGTGCTTTATTTGGAGCACGGATAGGCTCGTCGAGCGAGCCAATATGCTGGCGAAAACCGGGCGCGGGGCGAAGATGTAAGCCAGCGAAAAATCGAAACCCCGCGCCCGAAAGGTCGCGGGGTTTTTTGTTTTACTGGGGTAGCTGAAAATTTGGAGCCCCCGCCCCCATGAGGGGGCGAGGGCCGTTTGGATGTCCTCCTGAGGTAGCCATCCGGTCGCCGGGGTGCCTCAAGAGAAGCTACGGTCGATGACACGACCGTTTTTACAATCGGGCTAGGAACGCGACAACAACGGCTGTGACTCCCGGGGCTGGGAAAGCCTCGGGAGTCCAGCCTTCTTAATCCTACACAGGGGGATGAAAATCTTCAAGTGTGGGGCCGATCTAGAATCGACTGTGATGGGGTGCAGGAAGCTGCGTGTCGTGGTTTGCCGAAGGGCCACGTTAAAAATCGGCTACAACAACAACTGCCAACAAGGGCGTTGCTCTCGCGGCTTAATCCGCGACGTCTCGCTGCGTGACGCCTATAGCGTGGATGAGACGTAAAAAATAGGCTGGTGCGACCGGACCCTCCCGTGAGAAGGGCGCACGAGAAACTCAACGGGATGGGGCTTGCGGAGGGTGGCGATGCCCGACAAAGAGCCCGAGATCAAATCACCGCCTACGCACGTAGACGCTCCTGAGGAACATCGACAGGACGGGGGTGCAATTCCCCCCGGCTCCACCATGCGGGTGTCGTTCAATGGCAGGACGTCTGGCTTCCAACCAGAAGACGGGAGTTCGATTCTCCCTACCCGCACCAAAATTACCGGGATGGGTGTGACGGCAGCACGCGACCTTCCCAAGGTCGAAGGACGGGTTCAATTCCCGTATCCCGGTCCACGGGTCGTTGGTGAAATAGCATCACGTCTGTCTCCAAAACAGAAGTCGGGGGAGCGTTACCTCCACGGCCCGCCATACCACCGAAGCCGAAGTAGTCGAGGCACTGGCTTGTCACGCCAGAGAAAGCGGGTGCGAGTCCCGTCGGTGGTGCCAATATTTCGTCGGTACAGGTCGGCAAGGAAGTTTGGCCGTTGCTCTCCGCCAACCGACGTAAAACAAGTGATGGAAACGGCCACGATGGGGCGTAGTGTAACGGTAGCACTGCTGACTCTGGATCAGCCAGTCGGGGTTCAAATCCCTGCGCCCCAGCCAAAAATCATTCCGTCGGAGTTTCGGCAGCTTCCTCTTCCTGCACTTTCTTGGGCTTGCCATAGGTGTTGAGACACACCGACAACGCGCCTACGAATGCACCGAAGATGATCTCCGACATGTCGATAGTCGCTTGCGCGAAATGGGTGAGGGACGAATCTCCCGATGGATGATTGCCAGCGGCCATGTAGATATGGATGGCCGTGGACAGCGCGAGGGTGATGAGGAAGGTCGCGAAGTAAATACCCATGATGAACTTCACACTCATAAAACCTCCTGAAAATCACGGGGCAGGTTCCATTATTATATATGGGACTTGCTCCAGTAGCCTAGCGGCGAGGCGGCGCTCTCTAAAAGCGTTCATGCGGGTTCGACTCCCGTCTGGAGCGCCAAGATTTGGGTTGAAAATTTCCGTGGGCCTGATATCCTGAGGACACGATGACGTAGGGGACACACTTTTACGTGCTTGTTTGCGGAGACCTGACGCTCCGCCAGCAGCTTTGTCAGGCCGTCCACGCGGCCCACGAATCCGGCATCCACCTTTCCGATACCAAAGGCATATCTTCCGTCGTCGTCTGCGCGGTTCCCGACGAAGACGCCCTGCTTCGGGCAGAACATCGGCTTCGTGGCAAGGCGATCCGCACGGTCGTCTTCAGGGAACCGGATCTGGGCAACCGCGCCACCGCGCTGGCCACGGAGCCCATCAACGGAAAGCATCGCAACGTCCTGTCCCGGTATCCCCTGTGGGAGGGAGCCTGATGGGATTCACGTAGGTCCACGCACGCGGTCCTCCTCAACGACGATTCCTCGTGTGAATCGTTGACCTTTAATTTGAGGAGCATGACCGTGGATACGAAGGAAAGACCCAACACCGCAGCCATCCGGACGTTGAGGGAGAAGATCAAGGCGCTCGCCTCCGGGCAGCGCCCGATCAAGCGTGCCCGCAAGACCCTGATCTCCAACGAGGAGCGGAAGGATCTCCTGACACGCGCGAACGTGGATGCCGGGTGGATCAAGGATGGGGGCAAGGAAGCCGCCGCGCACGCTTGCTGGATCGTGTACCGCCGCCGGGCCGAGATCACCGCGTGCCTGAACCTTTCCCACGAACTCCGGGGATCGAAGCACCGCCACGGGGTCCGCGAGATCGTGGCCTACGACTACGCCAAGGCCATGGATGCCCTGAGGGAAGAACTGAAACTCTAACGTTTTCCTGTCACAAATTTCTCGTCCCGTACGCCATGTCGATAGGAGGTATCGACATGGACGTACGGAGACGGAGTGCCTTGGCGGAGTACGGCAGGACCATCAAGGAACATGGTTGGTCCGCAGGGGAGTCCGTGATCGCTAAGTACGAAAAGCGATTCAAGGACTTCCGGAAGTTCGCGTATGCGTTGGGCATCATGCTCCGCGCCAAGGAGATTCTCGAAGAAGAGCAGGTCTCGTATAGCTAGTGCGTACGCTCGCCTGAAAAGCGAGAGGACTCGGTGCGATTCCGGGGGCCTGCACCAAATCTCCCACACGGACGTTAGCCGACGTCATGATGTGGGTGCGGGGTCGAAACAAGTAGGGGCGGGGTGGCACCCTGCGCCGAAGAAAGTAGACCCCAACAAAATTTCGCGTGCTGGTGTAACAGGAGCACGCCAGTCGGGAGGGGCTCGTACTCCTCTGACGGTGCCTTCGGGCGATCTACCTGTCTCGGGGCTGGGAGTTCCCGTGCAATTCGGGAGCACGCGACCAATCTTGGGCGATTTGCACGTCGCAACGGCTGTGGGTCCATAGGGGACCTGAATCCGGTTCGGAGGGGCACGCTCTGGCCGGAGGGTGGAGGTGCCGCCTACGTTGTGAGTGCGCCCGTGGGGGCGTGGTGAAACGGGATCACGGCACAATGGCATTGTGCAGTCGCGGGTTCGATTCCCGCCGCTTCCACCAACTTTATGCTAGAGTGTGGCGTGCGAATTCTGGATAGCCTCGACGAGATCGACGGGATCTTCCAGTGGTTTTTTCGCATTGCCGGAACCCGGGTCGTCATGGATTGGGATGTCTGGGGTCCAAGGGTTGAAGTGGCCGACGTTCTCCGTGGTATTCCCGTTAATCTGTGTCTTGCGCTCAGGCCGCTGTACCTCGCGGTCAAAGAAGGGGGAAAGCGTTTCCGCCGCAGAATGCAGGTACTTCGGGACAACGCGCGGTGGGTGATCTTCGGCGAGAAGATGCCCCGCTAGTTCAAATCTTTCGGGTTGTTGGTGTAAGGGTAACACGCGAGCCTCGGAGGTCGGTGTCTCCAAGGAGACGATTGACTGACCGCCGGGTCTCGAAATCCCGGTTCAAGTCCGGGCCGATCCACCAAAGTTTGCGGGGGAGTGAAACGGCTTACACGCTGGCCTCATAAGCCAGAAACATCGGGTTCGACTCCCGTCCCCGCCACCAAAATTCGGAGGCTGCTAGGTTGGAGTTACTTCGCCTATGGAGCGAGTAGTGTGGGTTCGATTCCCGCCGCTAACCCGTAAGGGTAGTGTGGTGTAACGGTAGCACGCTTTACGTACTCTAATCGCTCATCGCCTCCAACAATCTTACGACGCGGGTGGGAAGGCGTGGTCGCCTCGGCTGGCTCATAACCAGTTAATCGTGGTTCAATTCCACGGCCCGCTACCAAAATTACCGGGCTGGAGGTTCGAGTCCTCCCGGGAGGGTAGCTCCCTCTCAGCGGGTCGCTCCCGCACGAAGGATCGTAGCTCGGTAGTCGGGACCATAGCTCAATCGGGAGAGCACCCGCCTCGCACGCGGGAGACGCGAGTTCGACTCTCGCTGGTTCCACCAAAAATTGAGGGCTGCTAGGTTGAGGGTACTTCGCTTCTACCATCTGAAACGATGTGCCGAAAGGCACTACTCCTTGATCGTTCATCGCCCTCGCCAATATTCGGGGCTGTCGCGGTGAGGTTACTTCGTAGGTTCGATCCCTATCGTTCCGAAAGGAACGCCGCAATGGAGCGGAAATCCGTCGCAAGATGGATTGAAACCTTGCTACATCATCGCCCCACCAAACATTCGCGGGCTGCCTGATTGAGGCTACTTCTTTAATCCGACCATCCCGTAAGGGAGCATCGTCGCGCCGCGAAAGCGGTTACGGATTATGGTGTAACGGCAGCACACCCCGCTCATACCGGGGAGGTAAGGGTTCGACTCCTTTGCGACGAACCTTAATCGCAAATCGCCCGCAACAAAATTCGGGGCTGCTTGATCGAAGGTACTTCACTGTTAATGAAGACAACCCCTTTGGTCGTTGATCGCCCCATAAAAATCGGAGGCTGCTAGGTAGAAGTTACTTCGCTTACAACGACGTGGACGGGTTCGACTCCCGAGGGGGCACCGCGCCCCTTTAGTGTAACGGTAGCACACGAAAAACGGCTTTTGCCACCAATCGCCTCCACCAAAATTCGGGGCTGTAGACGGAGGTTACTTCGCTAACCACTTCTAGCGGGTGGTGTATGGTTGCACGCCAAGGCTGCTGCCTTGGAGGTACGGGTTCGATTCCCGCCTCACGTACCTTCTTCGCCAATCGCCCCGGCCTTGTGCTGATCGTCTAACGGTAGGACCCTAGTCCGCCGGGCTACCACGTCCGGACGGTGCTCCCCAGACGGGGGCGATTTACCGTAAAGGGCTGGAGATGTGGGTTCAATTCCCGCTCAGTACACCAAAAATTCGGGTGGGCATGTACCAAGGGGGCGACTGTGCCTTGCAAGCACGGTGTGGGGGGTTCGATTCCCCTCCCATCCACCAAACTTGAATTCATGGCTGGGGGGAGGTCGGGACCTCGGCGACGGGTCAACAGTGCTCCTGCCAAGGGGCGATTTACTGCCGTCGATGAAAGTCGGTTCGACTCCGACCCTTTCCACCAAATTTGGCGCGGTCTTCTAACAGTAGGATAGCCGACAGGACGGCGTCTCCGAGAGGCCACTAGAACGTGGTACTCGTGGACGAGACGATCTGCGTCAGTCGGTCGGAAGGTGCTGGTGCAATTCCAGCCTGCGCCTCCAAACTTTGTATAATGCCGGGGCTGGGCAGGTCTAGGACAACGAGCCCAACTGACTGTAAATCAGCCGCCTTCGGGCTTTGCAGGTGCGAATCCTGTCCCCGGCACCACAGCCCTGTAATGTAACAGCAACATACCTGACTTTGAATCAGGCATTCTGGGTGCAAATCCCAGCGGGGCTACCAAACATTTCACTGGATTTTATCGTGTGCTGAAAATAAGGTTGCTATGGGGAACGACAGCAACACCGACTGCACGCGGTAGTGGGAGAGACGGAGAGTGGAAGACTTATTCAGTCTAGGGGAGCTATACGCCTCTGACTTCTTGGCGAAGGACAAGCAACCCGACGAGAACACGAAGATCGAGTTGGCCCTCGCGTTAGAAGACGGGGGTGCCGTTCGGTTGAAAAACCCCGCGCCGCCCAAACTGCTGTACGGCCATTACTGGTACAGGTCGGGCACCAACAGCACCATGCGGGAGGCGTTGAAAGACGTCGTCACCTCGATCTTGGAAATCCTCCCCGTAAAGGACGGCGACGTCTGGATCGACGTGGCCTCCAACGACGGCACCCTGTTGGGCTTCGTTCCCAAGGACATCAAAAGGATCGGCATCGATCCGGCGGGCGGCAGTTTCAAGGAAGAAGCCGAGACGAAATCCGACTTGGTGATACAGGATTTCTTCAGCGCGTCCGCGTATCGGGATTCCCGATTCGGCCACACGAAGGCGAAAGTCCTGACCTCCTTGGCGGTGTTTTACGATCTGGACGACCCCCTCCGTTTCGTGAAAGACGTCCACGAGATACTCGATCCCAACGGCTTGTGGGTTTTGCAGTTGTCCTATACCCCGCTGATGCTGAAGCAGTTGGCCTTCGACAACATCTGCCACGAGCACGTTTACTACTACTCTCTGTTCAACCTCAAGAAGATCCTGAAGGCCGGGGGCTTCGACGTCGTGGACGTCCAACTCAACGACGTGAACGGGGGCTCCTTCCGGGTCTACTGCATGAAGGAGGACGCGGACAAGAGCGTGTTCAGGACGCGGCCCTACCGGGACGTGTGCGAATACAGGCTGGCGTCATGCTTGGCCTACGAGGAAACCTTGGGGCTGGGGCGCAAAGAGACGTGGGTGGGGTTCTTCAACAGGATTCAGGCGCTCAAGAAGAAAGTGGTCGATTTCGTCCGCCGGGAACGTGAGGAAGGCAAGAGCGTGTGGGGCTACGGGGCCTCGACGAAAGGCAACACGCTGTTGCAGTATTTTGGTCTGGACGCTTCCCTGATCGACGGCATAGCCGAGCGGAACGAATATAAGGTGGGGCTCAGGACCGTGGGGACCAACATCCCCATCTACTCGGAATCCCAGATGCGGCAGGCGAACCCCGATTATCTGCTGATACTCCCTTGGCACTTCATCAAGGAATTCACCACGAGGGAACAGGGATTCTTGGAGGCTGGCGGGAAGCTCATCGTCCCGTGCCCGGAGTTCGAGATCATCAGCGCCGTAGGTAGAAGTCGTTGACTTTGTAGCGCTTGACTTTGACGTAGCCCTTCACGGACATGAAGCGCTTGATGTGGGGGTCGTCGTAGTTGTTCTCGATGACGAAAAGCTTAGTCGGGAACCTCTCGAAGTCGAAACCTTCCAAGACGTCGAGTTCGGTGCCTTCGGTGTCGATGGAGATGAAGTCGATTTCGGTTACGCCCTCGAAGCTTGTCCCCTGCGTGGTTTTTTCCAAGATCGTCGTCAACGTCTCCATCGTCACCGCGACCTCGAAGCTCTTGTTGATGATGTGCGCGTGATCCTTCACGAGCCTCGGGTCAGGCGACAGTGACGTGAGGGAGGACATGATGTTCCTCTCGCCCACGTCGAAGACCGTCAGGGTGGCTTTGCCGGACCTGTTGCTCGCCGCGAAGTACCGAACGAGTTTCCGGTGGGCTTCCAAGGATTCGCGCTGCAATGGGTTCGGCTCGATACAAAGCGCGTCCCAACCCAAGTCTTCAAAATATTTGGTGTTGGAGCCTTTTATCCCGTCGGCTGCTCCGACTTCGACGCACTTGCCCCGCCGTTTTCCGGGGAAGTGCTCTTCGATGAGTCGGTCCGTTTCCCATTGTCCGTAGTAGGTTCCCACTTTTCCGCCATTCTCCTGAAGACCTCTACGACATCTTCTGTTACGCTGCGTAGCCACGGCCACGGTTTGGTTCCAGCGGGCTGTTTCTTTTTGTAGTCCGTAAGGAGCATCCGGTTGAATTCGCCTCTTCGTACTGCATCGAGATTGGCGTAGAGGGTGAGGTCGAATGTCAATAAGGTATTTCCACCTGTAGGCATTTGATTGTTTATACCTTCAAATTCATGGGCTGCATGAGGCCCCGAATCTGCATGACGACTTTGCGTCTCATACACTCTTTTGAGCAATTTGAGAAGAAAGCCTCTTCGCCAGACAGCCGGGAGTAAAGAGGTCGTTACTAAAGCGCCCGGTCTGTCGTGAGAGATGAACCAGTTGCCTTTGTAATGGTATTCCGCCGCCCTGCGGTAATCGGGCATCAAATACAATTTGTCTGCAAAGTTATCTTTTACTATGTAGTCAATGCCTTCGCATAGGCGTGCTTTGCCCGCCTCCCCTAAGGGCTGAACGACGTAATGATCTTCAAAACACATTAGGAAATATTCGTCATCAATGCTCTCAAAGTACTGGATCAGGGGTTCCGCCCATTTCCTGCCGTCAGATTGATCGCCCATGGAATGGAAATCGAAGCTGTCGAGCAGTTTTACTTCGGGCTTGTCGAATCCGAGGATGGTGGTCTTGATTTCTGATACGGGCCAGTATTTGGAGAAGAGTTCCATGTAGCCTTCCAGCAGAACGCTGTATCTGTTGGAAGTCAGGACGAAGTTTCTAAGCTTCATTTGTCTTCGCCGCTGTAGAACTTGTTTTTGCCGCTACCCAGCAGTTCTTCGTAACTGAAGGTCATGGACGAGTCTTTGCCATGACGCTTGTCCACCAACACCCTTATGGCAGCGTTGATCTGGTCGATGAGGCTGTTTCTCTCCTTGTTGGTCTGGTTGATCTTGTGCAGGAGGGATTTGACTTCTTCCTCCGTCAGGCTCTTCTTGGAATTGCTGTAATCCCGCTTTTCATCCTCAAGGTGCCACAGCCTGATGTTCGCGATGGTGAGCTTGTCGATGAGGTCGCCGATGGTATCGGCCATGCGGTTTTCTCTTTGATTGGGTTTATGGGAACGCCGGATTTAACTTTTAACAAATTTCGTCAGAAAGGCAAGTGCTAAAGCTTTTGCACTGAGAGTCGATAAGTCGGCATGTCCAAGACGGTGCTTCGGCGATTTACCCCTTGGGCAGTATCGCGGTTGCAACTACCGTCAGTGCGAAAAATTCGGGGAAGTGGTGTAGTGGCAGCACGGGACTTTGCCATAGTCCGGGTGCGGGTTCGATTCCCGTCTTCCCCTCCATCCACTCGTAGCTCAGTGGTCGAGCGCTCGCTTGATAAGCGAGAGACTTGAGGTTCGATTCCTCTCGGGTGGACCAACATTAACCCCCAGTTCTCCCCAGAATGGAGTCCCCTGCAACGGGGGACTCCACATGGTGGCCGAGTGCGAAGAGTCGAGCACGCTGGCTGTGACCCAGCGCGAAGCGGGTGCGAGTCCCGTCGGTCACCCCAAAAATTCATCCGGCTATTGGGTAATTGGTAACCCGCCTGTTTCGGGTACAGGAAGATCCCGGTTCGAGTCCGGGTAGCCGGACCAAACATTCAGATGAGGTCGTAGCCCCAGTGCTTGAGGGCTTTTCTGTGGCGTAGGAGCACGGAGTTGATGCGCCGTATCTCCTCCGGGGTCCACTGCTCGATGTACTCCTGATTCATGTTCCTGATGGCCGAGACGCGATGCTTTATGTGGAATGTCCGTTGCGTGTCGAATGGCCCGGCTTCTGGGATGAAGGTCTGGAGGCTTTCTTTGGTCTTGCTCGGATCGCCTGTCAGGGCCTCATAGGAAATGAATATCCCGTTTTTCAGGTCTTCTTCATTCTGCATCTGGATGCGGGCGCACTGGCCACAGAACTCCGCGATGTCTTCTATCGAGCGGTCGTTGTGCTGGCTGATCGCTTGGATGGTTGCGTAGGGATTGCGAAAGCTAAGGATGAATCGCGAATTCGGAAATTCTCGTTGCAGCATTTTTGCCCGGAGAACGTTCGGCGGGGATTTTTCAACGAGCACTGGTTTCGCCAAGTCCCATGCGCCGTGCCAGATTCTTTTGATCTTTTGCCAGTCGTAGGATTCGTCGCCAGCAAATTTGGCTTCGTTTACGGTCCAGTTGGCCCGTTCGTCGAGCGTCGCGGTGGGCATGTATCTTCTGGCAATCCACTGGCCCTCATGACCACCGAGGTTAGAGACGTGCGGCGCTGTGCTGATGATCCTCTCCAACAGCGTACTTCCGCTGAACGGGGGGCATATGATGAAGACGTAAACGTTCATGCGGAAGGATTATAGCTTTGAAAACGGGATGTGGGGCAGTCTGGAGTGCCCGCCTGTCTGGGGGACAGGAGGTCGCAGGTTCAAATCCTGCCATCCCGACCATGGGCGCATAGGTCAATGGTAGACCGCTTCCGTGACATGGAAGAAATGGGGGTTCAATTCCCTCTGTGCCCACCAAGCTTAACGGGTGATAGAATTGGGTTATGGAGAAGAAGGAGTACGAACGGTACCTCGAAGACATCAAGCGCAGGAACGCGGCTGAGAAGGAACAGCAGAGGGAACGCCCGTATTACCCGAGCGACATGCGCGTGGGGATGCCGCTGGGCTGCTTTTTCATCCCCCTTGCGATAGCCCTGATCCTCATCTACATCCTCATCCGGATCAATTCGCACCCGTAGGCCAGCATCGTCTAATGGCAGGACACATCCTTGGTAAGGATGAAGTGTGGGTTCGATTCCCACTGCTGGCTCCAATGATTCCGAGGCAGACGCGAAGAAGCCCATCTTATGGGTGTAGGGAAAAGAGCCCGGCTACGGGCCGGGCTGTCCAGTAGGGTGCGGGGATATAAAGCTTAGTCGCCGACGACGAGCATCTTGACGAGCGACTGCCCCGTGAGTGTGATGGAGAGCGTCTGGGCTCCCGTATCCGCGACTTCGAGGAAGACGATCTTGTGCTTCCTCGGCGAGAAATTCGTGGTATCGAGCGTGAAGGTGAAGTCGGAATCTTCGGCTGTGATGAGGATGCCCCGGATCGTTGTGAAATCCGCGAACTGCGCGGACAGGTCATGGGTGCCTGCCGGGAGGACGCGCTCAAAGCACTGTTTCGACTTGAGGCCCAGAGCGTTGAAGACGGCTTCGAGCTTGAAGTTGTCGTCGGTCTTGATGGACGCGGTGCCGATGCCCTGAAACGTCGCCATGTCAACCCCCTCACCAGAAGATTCGTAAACAGCGGCTGTGCCCTAATGATAGGACAAAGGTTCCGGCGGGTCAACGGACATAAAAAAGGCCGGGTTCAGAGCACCCGGCCAAGCTCTTGATCGAGGGCCTTACCGACGACCCCCTACCCCGCGTGTGGCGGGTATCGCATCTAACTAGGTCCGCCCTTCCACGTAATCGAGGCCGCTCCGGTCGGGCGGTTAGGCCCCACGCTTCAGAGAACTTCGGATCACGGGCACCACGTAGTGTGGACTGCCGCCCGCGACGCCAGTATAGCACGCCGCTCTCGTTCAACAGCAGGACCCCTGTTTTGTAAACAGGAGATGTCGGTGCAACTCCGACGGGCGGCTCCAAACTTACGCCGTTCGGGGAACCCCCTCGAACTTCCGCCTGTCAACGTCCTCGCTGATGACCCCGTGCTTGATGAAGCCGTGGTAATGGCCCTTGATGCCGATGGACGGAGAGACGGTGATGTTGGGGATGGTGCCCTTGACGTCCCAAGGCTTCCCGTTGGCCGAGGGGCCGTAGACGATCCACTCGTTCCCCCCGGGCATCATGACGCACCACGCCTTCCCGTCGGGACCCGACCATTTCGGGTGGTCGAGCCACGGGGCGTGCCACGCCGCGCCGATGGGGGCTTCCCGAAGGATGAAGAGTTCCCGGCCATCCCCCTCGTAGAGATGGTTGACGTTGACCTGCCACGAGTCTTCCGGGTGGAACTTGTAGCCGCACTCGCAGTGGGTCGGCCACCGGGGATCTCCCTCGAACTCGCTCTCCTCGCCGGGCTTGGACGTGAGGTCCGTTACGGCGACAGGGAGCATCGGGTCGATGATGACCTCGACGTTGTGGTAGCTGAATTGCCCCTTGGGGCAGGAGGACCCGGAGCTATAGCGCCGGAGACCCCTGCGGCAGTACGCGGATTCGGTCGCAATGAACACTTTCCACGGCATACGTCACCTCCTACCCGGGAATGCCCGGTTTTAGGAAATTGTTGCACCTAATCGACAAGAAACTCAAAAATTCCCCTGCATCGTTCAACGGTAGGACGTCCGTCTCATAAGCGGAAAATACTGGTTCGATTCCAGTTGCAGGGACCATGGAGGGGTTGGCACATGGGCAGGTCCATCCGTCTCGAACACGGATAGTCGGGCTAACACCTCGGCTTGGGGGTTCGACTCCCCCTCCCTCCTCCATTATTCGTATACTCGGGTTATGGCCAAGCAGTACAAGTGTTCAGCTTGCGATGCAACTATCGACGGACACGACGACGGGATAAAGCTGTGGGAGACGTGGTTCTGCTCCAAGTGCTTCATTTCGCACTCCGCGAGCGTGAACCGGGAATTGACCCCCGGGGACATCGAACTGATCCGCAAGATCGGGCGGGAGATGACGGGCCTCATCCCTCCGGACCTCATCGAGATGATCGCTTTGGGGTTCCACAAGAGGGCCACGGGCTCCAAGAAGCCGCCGCCGGAGGAGGAACTGTCCCGGTTCGTGGGGGAGATTCAACGGTTGACGGCATTCGCGTGTTTCCGTCGGCTCCTTAACCTCCTCAAGACGTGGCAGGACACGTTCAACGAGTTCGTCGAGAGTCAGGAACGGGAGATCAGGGATTCGATCAAGCGACTCACGGATCTTGAATAGAGCTTGGAGACGAATGCAGTTGGCGTGCTACACCGCCTTGAAAGCGGCTGCCTCGAAAGGGGTCGCAGGTTCGATTCCTGCCGTCTCCGCCAGACTTCCATAACAGAAGAGCGATCTTGATGACCGATAGGCTGAACGTTCTCGTGTCTTCGAGTCGCCAATGGAATTGCGGCGACGAGTTTATCCTGCAAGGCATCAGGCGGCTTTTTCGTGCTTCGGTCAATCGAGAGATCAACTGGCTGCTTTACGACCGAAATCCGGATGTTCTGGGAAAGACCCGGGTTTTGGGGAATAGCTGGCGCGGTGAGCCGATTGACCGAATGGATTGGGTCGTCATCGCCGGGACGCCCGAATGGTCCGGTGAGTCCTTGCGACCTCTTTTGGAAAAAACGAATCCCAAGCGGCTCCTTTACCTTGGTATCGGGTCTTGCAGCCGAAAGCTCGCACTCAGCGAGTTGGATATCCGGTGCCTGCGCGGTTCGCCGCTTGTCGTCTGCCGGGACAAGATACTGGCCGAGGGCCTGATGGCCAACGGCGTACAGGCGGAAGTGCTCCCTTGCCCCGCGCTTTTCGCGGCGGGTACTTATCCCGTGAAGACCGTGAAGGCTCCCAAGAACATTGGTTTTGTTTTCCAGACCAATCGCACCAACAATCAGAACCTGTACGGAAAAGAGGTCAGGGATTCTTTGGCGCTCATGGGAAGGCTTTCCAAGCGATACTCCGTCGTCACGATATGCCACTACAAGGACGAATACCTCTATGCCCTTGACCATGGGTTCCGGGTGAAATACTCGCTCGATTCCCACGACTACGCGGATCTGTACGCGGATCTCGATGCCGTGGTTTCTACGAGAGTTCACGGCACCACCATGGCGATTTCCTGCGGGGTCCCTGCGCTCATGATCAACGGGTCCCTGCGGGCAACCGGGACGTGCATGGAGTTCCCGGGTACGATTTGCCGCATCGAAGAAGTCGAAAAGAGGCTCGATGGCATGGACGTCGCCGAGACGTCAAGGGATTGGCTGGCCTTCAAGGGCCGTGTTCGCGCGAAATACCTTGAACGCCTGTCGGCGACGGTGTGCCTGATGCCATGAAAACCTTCAGGCATTCCGGAGACATTGGGGACCTGATCTACGGCCTCCCGGTTGTTCGGGCTTTGGGCGGGGGTCAGCTTTGCCTGACGCCGTCGGGGTACACGCGCGTCAAGATGGACGCCGCAAGAGCCGAAAGCATCGCAACCCTCGTGACGGCGCAGCCGTACATCACCGAGTGCGTCTTCAAGGAGGAGAGGAATGCCATTGATCTCGACCGATGGCGAGAGTTCGAGAACCAAGGGCTCAACATCGCGGAAATGCACCTAAAGGCGTTCAGCCTTTCCCCTGTGCATTGCCACGCGGCGTGGATTCGTGCCCCCCAGCCGACACCCTCTTATCCCGTCGTTGTGAATCGAAGCATCCGCTACCAGAACCCGAGTTTTCCGTGGCCAAGAATCCTTGCCGAGTACAAGGGCAGGATCGGATTCGTGGGGACTGTCCAAGAGCATCGACCGTTTTCCAAGATGTTCGGACCAATCGAGCACCTCGATACGCCTACGCTTCTTGATTTGGCCAACGTGATCGCCGGGGCCGAGCTTTTCGTCGGAAATCAGTCGGCACCCTTGGCCATCGCGGAGGCGATGAAGAAGAAGATTGTTCAGGAATGTAGTCCCCGCATACCGAACTGCATGTTCAAGCGTCCGGGGACCATCAATGTACGTGATGGTTCTTTGGAGCTTCCGGAAATGCTGACGTAGGACGGTGCGCGAGCTTTCTACTGATTTCGCGCTCTGCTGAGGTCCGACAAGCTTCAGCAATTACGGAGGCGTTGGGCATTGGCAGGCCCACTTCCTTGGAAAGGAAGCGTCAGTAAAACGGCGTGCAGGTTCGACTCCTGTCGCCTCCGCCATTATTCTTCGGGCCAGTGGCAGGTTCCGCAGCGATCCTTTCCTCCCATGTAGAGCAGGAGGTAGCGGTAACCCCGCCGGAGGCATCGGGGGCAGAGGCCGCTGGAATTCCCCTGTATTCGGTGCTCGCGGATGTCCTGATTGGCGATGTCGTGGGTCGTGGCCCACGCCTCGTCCGCCGTGTTTCCGCGAAGCCGATGCGCTCGCGCCTGAACATTCCGCCATTGGGTTTCGGATTCGGGCGCGATGTCCGAAAGCTCCTTGAAGGCCGTCGTTTCGCTCATGTCGAGTATGACGGTGGGCGGGAGGCAACGGTTACGCGCTTCCGAAAAATTGTCCAATAAGTTATTCTAGGACGTACGGGAGAGAGGTGCTTTGGCGCATTGTGAAGTTTGCCGCGTAGTCGTGTGGGAACCGAGTCAGATATCTGACCAGCATCTTGAAATCCTACAGCAGGTCAGGACCCTGCTGCCGGACCAGTTCTTCGCCTATTGCCCCATCTGCCAGAAAACTCAGGTGTTCACGCGCCATGGAGGGTAGCCGGATATCGGTTCGCCGGGGCGGTCTGCTAAACCGTTGGGTCCGAAAGGGCTCTGTGGGTTCGACTCCCATGCCCTCCGCCAGAAATCCTCGGGAAGGTTTCCCTGTTGGGCCTCGAAATTATTTCGGATTTTTTCTGAGAATTTTCCAAACCCACGGCGTAGAGTAATGCTCGGGTTCCATACCTGAGCAGAGCAGTAAACGATCTTTCGCAATCAGAAAAGTTTAGAGGGCTGCCGATTCGAGGGTTCTTCGATTACGAACGGAACCCTCCTTAGGGAGGTAGACACCTATCCGGCTCCAAATGAGCGACTGCGATAGGCGGCAGCTAAATCCAGCCCTGAAGCCGAAAGGCGGACGGGGGGTAAAGAGGTCCCCGGGTGCAAAGGACGAGGGGCCGACGGTGAAAGCCGGGATGTACTGAACCAAAGCGTGAGCTTTTCTGATGCAAACTCCTTGGATCACAATCGCCCTCAAAAAATTCGGGGCTGCCGAGTGAGGCTACTTCGTTGAAGAAGAACCCTGACGGCGTGGGGGAAATAGCTTGAGGCTCACGCTTCGTGGCGAAAGCCACGCAGGGGAAAACGACTCCGGGCGGGAAACCGCCTCCAAAAGCGTATGTCCTTGCTCTCAATCGCCCCAATAAAATTCGGCGGAGTCCAAGTTAGGATTGCGTGCTCAGCACGAAGACTTGCTTCGCTACCAAGCTTGGGTGGTCAGCTAACCTAGCAGGAGAAATCCTGCGGGGACTGTGGCTGGGGTCGGCCACAGGGGGCGGAACCCCTGACCCATCAGGGTCCTAGACCCGGGGATTGTTCCGCCTCCAATAAAAATTCGGGGCTGCTGGTTGACGGTACTTCGATTCTAACTGCTGATTCGACTGTGCCGAAAGGCACATACTCGTTGGCCGACAATTGCCCCAAAATTTGCTCTTTTTCGTTTTTCGGATGTCGGGATTTTTGTCCTGACCTCCTTTAAGGAGGGCCTACAATGGCCAGATCGAAGCAGTTGTTCGGCTCCACGTCTCCCCGCACTGGTGCGGCCATCTCGCCGACTTACGGACAGGCGACCAAGAAGAACCGCGAGGGCTTTCCGGCATTCGACCGGACGCCCGAAGAGGACACCCTTTCGGTCCTCCTGACCAACACGCTCGGCAACACCTTCTACGTGGACGAGAAGTCCCTCGTCGATGAGACGGTGGGGGTCCTCAAGAAGATGGCCGAGAAGGATGTGGAGTTCCTCGCCAAGGCTCTCGTGTACGCCCGTCAGAAGGGGCTCATGAAGCTCGCCCCGGTGGTCGGCCTCACGGTCCTGTCGGCGCATGACGACGACAAGAAGAAGACGGCATTCCGTCAGGTTTTCCCGCACGTCGTTCGGATTCCCGACGACCTCCGCGAGTTCGTCCTGCTCTGTCGGTCCAAGAAGATCCGGACCGGGCTCGGCGGTGTGGCGAATACCTGCGTGAAGAACTTTCTCCGGCACCTTTCGGAGTACCACGGAGTGAAGTACGGTTCCGCCGCGTCGAAGGACATCACGCTTCGGGACATCTTCCGGATGGCGCACCCGAATCCCAACGAGAAGAGCAAGTCCAACTGCTCCGACGACAAGGCGCACGAGCGTCTGGAGAGCGGCGCACAGGCGGAGCTTTTCTCGTGGGTCGTCAACGGCTGCGAGGCCGAGAAGCCCATCAAGCTGAACCCGCAGGTCGCGGCGCTTGAGCGGGTCAAGCGGACCGACGACGAGAAGGAGATCATCGCCCTCGTGCGTGAGCACAAGCTCCCGTGGGAGGTCGTGATCCCGTCGGTCGGCAAGATGACCACGGGGATCTGGAAGGCTCTTCTGGAGTCGATGCCCTACATGGCGCTGCTCCGGAACCTCAACACGATGGAGCGTCACAAGGTCTTCGAGGACACCAAGACCGTCGAGGCCATCGCCAAGAGGATCTCGGACCCCGAGCAGGTCCGGCGGTCCAAGCAGTTCCCGTTCCGCTTCTACAACGCCTACAATTCCTTCGATGGCAACCAGACCATCAGGGAGGCCATCGCCGAGGCTTTGGAGCAGAGCTTCGCGAACCTCCCCGAGATCGAGGGAACCGTCTGCGTGTCGAACGACATCTCCTCGTCCATGGGCTTCACGCCCATGCCCAAGGGGAAGGGGCACCTCTGCGAGATCGCGGGACTCTTCGGAGCCGCGCTTTTCAAGAAGTGCAAGGACGCCGTCCTGCTGCCGTTCGACACTTCCGTCCACCCGGACCTCGGCAGGGTGTCGCGCAAGGACACCATCATGTCGATCACGCGGCGGATCGGAATCCATCAGGGCGGAACGGACATCGGAGCACCCATCCGGCACCTTCGCGAGAAGGGCAAGAAGGTGGACGTCTTCATTGGCCTGACGGACAATGAGGATTGGGCCGGGCGCGGATTCCTGACGGCATGGGAGCAGTACAAGAGGGAAGTCAACCCCAAGGCCAAGGCTTTCCTCGTGACCCTCGCGCCGTACCGGGACTACGTGGCCCCCAAGGACTACCCCGACGTGTGGTTCGTCTACGGGTGGTCGGACGCGGTTCTGAAGTACATTCCGCTCGTGCTGTCCGGCGGACAGGATCAGGTGGAGGACGTTCGCAAGATCGACCTCGCCGCCCTGTCGAAGAAGAAGGCCAAGCCTTCTGAGGGCAAGCCCGAGGCGGAGTCCACAACGGATTGATCCCCCGTGGGGTGGGGAGGGCTGGCGCAAGCTGGCTCTCCCCACTCTCCATGGCCGAGTACCCAAGTGGAAAGGGGGCGCTCTGCAAAAGCGCTATGCGTGAGTTCGATCCTCACCTCGGCCTCCAAAAATTCAACACTCCTTGATCTTCGCGTCCGCTTCTTCTATCATTGAGATCGAAGGAGAGAGCATGGGAGACCACGCCGAACTCAACAAGCTGTTTGCCCAACTCGAAGCTACGGCGTTGAAGCACGCCTCGCTCGTCATGTACAAGGGCCAGCAGTACAGGTATATCCGTGACCTCCCCAACAACATGGTCCTCATCAAGCATCCGGAAACCGACGCGGAAAAGCGGGTGCCGGAAGACGAGGTCGAGGATTACATGGGCAGCCTGAAGAAGAAGTTCCAGACGCAGTACGGATTGGCTTCGCGCAAGGCGTAGCCGACCCTCCGCAGTAAAGATTCACGCCAGCATCGTCCAATAGCAAGACACCTGTTTCGTAAACAGGAGATCCCGGTGCAAGTCCGGGTGCTGGCTCCAATTCGGTGTGAGGTAATGGTAACCTGCCCGGTTGTTACCCGGGTCATGGTGGTTCGAGTCCACCCGCCGGAGCCAAAAATTATCCCCGATCACGCCGGGACTTGAAGTAGTAGCCAAGAACAAACGCGACGAGGGCCTCGTAGCCTCTCGCGATCTCGGTGCCCGCGATGAGCATGTAGACGTAGGCGGCGACGAGTACCAGTGTGATGGTGTTCTTGAAGAACTCCTGCCAGACCTCGGCTTTCGACGGGACCAGTTGGGTCTCGAAAAGCCACTTGAGCCGAGGGAACTTCATGATTCGATCCTCCTCATTGTAGGGATGCCTCTATTGGTTCGAGGCACCGGATTGTTAATCCGGCAGTTGTGGGTTCGAGTCCCACCCCTACAGCCAATATTCGCCCCCGTGGTGTAGCAGATGCATCGCTGTCTTCTAAACAGCGGGTCTCGGTGCGACTCCGAGCGGGGGTTCCAATCTTATTCGCCCCCTTCGTCTAACGGCTTAGGATACCACGTTCTCACCGTGGAGATGCGGGTTCGATTCCCGTGGGGGGTACCATGCCCCGTTGGTCTAGATGGCTTAGGACGCCTGCCTCTCAAGCAGGAGATCGCGGGTTCGACTCCCGCACGGGGCACCAAAATTTGACAGGGCCGTTCAGCGCATCTATTGTATGGTTTCTGGTGTTGGTGGCGCATGTCCGGTGAGAGGGTTGCGGTATGACGCCGCAGGATTTCAAGAACACTGAAGAAAATATCCTGTCGCATCTCCATGTAGTCGCCGAGGCCCTGTGTCGTCGGTGCGAAGTGGGGCGGGGTCACCACGACGGCCCAATCCACAAGCTGCTGTTACCCCGTCCCGGGGTCGTCAACTTGGATCAGGTCGATGCTTACTTCAACAACGTGCATCACGGGTTTTTTCACGGGATCTGCGCCTACATCGCCGGAGCGTTGGCGACGGGCAGGGAGCTTGACGAGTGGTTCATATCGTCGATCCTTCTTCACGACTTCGTCAAAACGATAGACGGTGATCCCGAGACACATGATTCCGCGTTACAGGCCGTCTACCCGAATCTTCGGCCCGTGACATATTGCCATCGCAAGCCTCGCGAGGAGCATGTGCTGAACCCGCTCGTGGTTGGCGACCGGGAGGAACTGTTTCGATTCTCCGACGCATCCGAATGGGTCGATGCCGATTGGCCTCACAGGAAAGCTCGTAAGAACCGTGAGCAACTCACCACGTTTTACAGCAGAATCAGGCCCGCGCTAGAGAAGGTTTTCCTCCATCGCAATGCGGTCTGGATTCGACACGGACTTGAATTCAAGTACCTGTCGGAGAGCGAGGTGTCGAAGCTGGATCATGGGATCAACGAATGGCCCGTAGGTCATTTCGGCAGCGATCACTACGCCATTGAACTGGACAAGCCTCCGTTTACCATCTGTGCGGATCACGGGCGGATAAATACGTGGAGGCAGGTACAGGGCTTTGTCCCGATGCTCAAGCCTGACGGCAACATCGATTTCGGCGACAGGGATCATTTGTGGCGCAACGCCAAGCTCGGTATCGGGGATTGGGTGTTTTTCCTCCACGATGCGCCGGAGCATCTTGAGCGTTATCCATTTCTGCGCGAGCTTCCTGTCTGCTCTTTCGAGGTGCTGCGCAAGATGTGGCTGATAAGCCACCTGCTGGAGTGCAAGCTGAAAGCTTTGTGCTGATCGATTTTAACGAAACATCGGGATGTGTCGCGGGGAGTCGCTCCTTCGGGAGAGGCAAAGTCCGGACTCCACAGAGCAGGGTGGCTGCTAACGGCAGCACGGCGAAAGTCGATGGCTAGTGCCACAGAGACGAGTCTTGCCCTCACGGGCAAGGGTGAAACGCGGTAAACCCCACCCGGAGCAACGTCAAATAGGCACGCGGGATTGCTCGTCCACATCGTGTGCGGGTTGGCGGCTTGAGCCACGGGGCGACCCGTGGCCTAGACAGATGGCTCCCGCCCCGCAAGGGGACCAGAATCCGGCTTACAGCGCACGTCCCAAAAATTGGCGATTTACTTGAGGTGTACTGGTTGCACGCCATCTACTCAAGGTGGAGGAGCGGGTTCGATTCCCGTCAAGTGCCACGGCGCGTTCGACTACGTTAGCTAGGTCACCACCCTTTCAAGGTGGAGGAGCGGGGGCAGCACCCGCACGCGCTACCACAATCTTATGGTTCCACGGCCCACGCACAGGCACCCGTGGCAGAGCCCCAGATCGATGGTTTCGTCGAGCCCGCAGTAGCGGCACATGTGGTCCATCGTTCACCTCCTACCTAGACATGGGTCGGATATCCAAATGTGTGACAAGCCACATAAAAGAATTCGTAAGTCGCGCCCCTTCTGTTACCCCTACCGTTGGCCGGGAAACAATCGTTACACCCCCTCTACTTATTGCTCCCAGAGGTAGTGATTTTCGGCAGGAAATCCGTAACAGGATTTGAAAAAATTCCATACCCTATAGACCTGTTCCGATGAGACCCTTGGATATGCGGAGAAATCGACCATGAGAAAATGAACGTTCGGGTATTCTTCCACCAGCGCGAGATCAAGTGGCGGTGGGAGACGATGGAGGACTTCGCCTTCTGGGTGTCCACCCACACGAAGGAAGGCGACGAGGTTTTCGTCATCCTCGACGGACCCACCGATGACGACAACGTCCTCGAAATCTGGGTCGGATCGGAACCCCCCGAGGGCATAGACGCGAGGACCGAATACGCGCAGGCAGAAGCGAAGAAAAAACACACAGAGAAAGGAGGCAGCGCATGAAACGCAGTGGCAAACGCGGATCGTGCATCTGCCTCCGTAGGTCAACGGTTAGACGACCGGATTTTTAATCCGGGGATGTGAGTTCGACTCTCACCGGGGGCACCATGACGGATTGCGCGGGGTACTCGATCAAGTGCCCTGACGGAAAATTCCGCCACTACCCCTATCACAACGAGGGGGACGCGGAGTTCGATGCCAAGCATTACACTAAGGGTGGAAAGCCGTGCCCGGACCCCAACAACGGGCAGCCAAGCAATTGCCCCGGGGGTCTTCACGTTGTCGAACCCGTGGTCTTTGGTCATTAGGTGGCTCATGGTGGAACCTCTTTGTGCTCTTTGCCTTGGCACTTACGAAACCTGCGTATGCGGTACTCGCGGAGGTGGCCGTCCGTAAGGAGTTGCCCAGATGCACGAAGTCACCAAGATGCACGCCCTCACGCTGGGGGAGTTGAAGCAGTTCTGCTATCCCATGGTCGTGGACATGCCCGTCATCATGGTCGGGGGCAAGGCCCGCGCTCTCATGAACCTTATGTGGGATTCCATCGAAGACGTCGAAGCGGAGCTTCGAGGCAAGGAAGTCTACACGATCCTCATGGCCGACGTGCCGGGACGCCATAAGTACTGGACGCGCTGCTGGTACGAGGGTATGGAGGAGGCCCACCCACTCAAGCGTTAGGGGCTGGTCACCTTCTCATGAGTGGCGGCAGAGCATTGATCTTGTCTCGCACCGCGCCATAAGTTTTCACGAGACCGTCTTGTACGGCCTTCGGCGCTTTCGTCCAGTCGGACTTTCGCGGTCTGACGGCGAAGGGTCTTTTGCACTGAAGGAATTTCATGACGTCACTGATGTAATCCGCGAGGTGCTCGTACCGCACGATCAAGATTTTTACGTGCGGTGGCGTGTCGTAGGAAATCCAGTTGTCTACATGTTCGGCGATGTGGAAGGCGTCATGGCCTGCATCGAGGTAGTCTTCGAGTTTCAGGTCTTCCGTTATGCGGCGATCCGTGAATTCGTCCGGCGAGTCGAACCAGAACTTTCCGAAGGACATGGCGACTTCGTGAACCTGATGCAGGTCCCTCCTCCACACGCTCAGCACCGCGTTGAACGGGTCTCCCGTCATGAACAGGAAGCGGTATTGTGTGGTTGAGCTTTGGACTAGAAATCTGGGATGGATGGTATGCTTTCTGTCCTCATGTCGAAGCACTCGATCCGGGTCCTTGTTTTCCACATGCGACAAAATCTTGGAGCTTCCGACACCTCCCGTCGAGACGATACGGCGGGGGATATCTGGGATGTTCATGAAAAAATGAGAGCAAATTAGCCTCCGTAGTTCAACGGTAGAAGACCTGATTCTTAATCAGGGGATGCAAGTTCGACTCTTGCCGGGGGCACCAAAAATTGTTAAGCCAGAAGTATGGCGGATCGGGTCCTAATCTTCGGTAACGGATGGATCGGGAACAAGCTCGCCTCGTCGTTTTCAGCGGATATAAGTGGGGCGAACATCACCGACCGAGGGGCCGTCATGTCCGCACTCGACAGCCGACGCCCTTCGGTGGTCATCAATGCCGCCGGGAAGACCGGGAGGCCGAACATCGACGGATGCGAAGACATCCCAGCGGAAACCCTTTCCTCGAATGTAGCGGGACCGATTATCTTAGCGGAGGAATGCCTCGCTCGAAAAATATTCATGGTGCATCTCGGAAGCGGGTGCATCTATGACAATTCAAGGTCCAATTACACAGAGTCGGACCCGCCCAATTTCTACGGGAGCCTTTACAGTAGATCGAAGATCATTTCTGAGGAAGCTCTCAAGAATCTCCCGGTTCTCCAGCTTCGCCTTCGGATGCCTTTTGACGGGAAACCTCATCCTCGGAATTTCATCACCAAGATTACGTCTTACGAGAGGGTCATCAGTGTCGAGAACTCCCTGACGTGCATAGGCGATTTAATTGTGGCGTGTGAGGTTCTCGTAGCTGAACGGCTGACGGGAATCTGGAATGTCGTCAATCCCGGTACGATCACGCACGAGAGAATACTTGATCTTTACAAGGAGCTAGTCGATCCTGATTTCAAGTACGAGGTCATGACGCTAGAAGAATTGCGTTCCGTGACAAAGGTGGGACGGTCGAACTGTACCCTTTCGACGAAGAAGTTGGAGGATCTCGGCCTCAAACTCCCCCATATCGAAATCGCCGTCATGGACGCGCTTCAAGAGTACAAGACGCACAAACGTATTTAAGCTCTTCTGCGGCGCTGACATTCCATACCCTGCATGGCGAGAAAGGATTACCCCCTGATGCGCCCCGTGGCGCAGCGTGACGTCCAAGAGGCCATGAATTATCTCCTCGACGTGTCCGCGCCTGTTCACTCGGAATACGGACAAGGGTATAAGGGCCGCAAGGAGATTACGATGACATTCACCTACGGGAGGCTCAGGCGGATGTTCGCCTGTGCCCAGCGCATCGCCAAATCGCAGGGCTGGGAGCTTGAATGACAGACGTGAAGGACACGAGGTCGCCCGACAACATCGCCCTCTTGGACCTCGACGGCACCGTGGCGGACTGGCACGGGGCGCTGGATCGGGACCTCAAGAATCTGCTGGGTACGGAGTGCGAAAGGCTTTCTCCCGAGGCGCTCGACAGGGTCAAGCATCTCATCAGGCGGCAGTCCGGCTGGTACCGCAACCTCAAGCCCATTCCGCTGGGAATGCAGATCGAGAAGACCCTGCGGGAGATCGGGTTCACCATCATGGTCGCGACGAAGGCCAAGACCCATACGCCCAATGCGTGGACCGAGAAGGCCGAGTGGTGCATGGAGCACCTGCCCCACGCGCAAGTCACGATTTCGGAAGACAAGACCCAGATATACGGCAAGATCCTCGTGGACGATTACCCCAAGTTCGCCGACCCGTGGCTCAAGCATCGTCCCCGGGGAATCGTCATCATGCCGGATCAGGAGTGGAATCAAGACTACGAGCATCCGAGGGTCCACAGGGTCAAGACGGCCAAGGACGTCATTGCCCTGAGTTCAGTCCTCATCGACGTCTACAACAGGTAGCCCACCAGAATCATTCGGGTGTAGGACGCGAGCGGCAGCGTACCCGGCTCTTAACCGGGGATGTGAGGGTTCGAGCCCCTCTGCACCCACCAATCTTCAGGGGTCCGTAGCAGAACTAGCATATGCGCCAGATTTAGGATCTGGATTATGTGGGTGCAACTCCCACCGGACCCACCAAACATTCGGGAGTGTGGTGTTAACAGAATGAGCATACCCGCCTTTTAAGCGGATTGGTGTGGGTGCAACTCCCACCGCTCCCACCAAGATTCCATACCAAGGATGTCGCTTCTTTCTGCCAGCGGATCAGGTGGAGCAGGCGCACCGCCGCCCAGCAGCCTCGTCATTGCCTTCGAGGTTGCGCTCGCGGAGGAACTTTTCGAGAACGGCTTTATCCCCAAGGAACGGTTCGTCAAGCGCGTCTATGAGCTTCGTCGGCACATGCGGCAACAGCCCATGGACGTCGTGAACAAGATCATCGAAGATGTCCTTGGTCCGGACCCCGGGGAAAAGTAGGATAGCGCGATGCCCACGAGACGCGGGTTCCTCAAGTCAATCTTCGGTGCTGCCGTGGGGGTGGCGACGGGCGGGCTGGGGAAGGTTTTCGAGGCTCTGTCGGTCCCGAGCTTCAAGATCCGCACCATAAAGTTGAAGGGGACTCGGCGGAAACTTGGCCCCGGCTGGACGGTGGAAATACTGCCCGACATGGTGGCCCTGCACGACAAATCCGTGGAAAGGGAACTTTGTGGATAGGCGTGGATTCCTGAGATCATTGATCGGCGGAGCCGTGGGCGTAGCGACGGGCGGGGCGACCAAGCTCCTCGAAGCCCTGACGACCAAACAGGCTGCTGCCATGTTCAAGGGGAAGGTGCTTCTCGACGCGGGATACTTCTACGCCCCCTACATTCCCCTTCAGGTGACGCCCACGATTCTCCGCAAGGACGGGGTGACGAAACAGATAATTCGCCAAGGCGTGCATCGTGCGAAGGCGCTCTAAAGGAGACCGCAAGCCCCCGTGACGGGAACTAGCATACCTCGATAGCTCAAAACTATCGGTTTGGAGGTGCAAATCCTCCCGGGGGTACCAGAATTACCATGATCAAGCCGCTCGAATTGGTTCCTGATTCGGCACCCGTGATTGCTCGCTGGATTGAATCCGAATGGGGCAGGCTTCCGATTCATAACTACTTCGAGGCAGTGGCGAAAGGGACCGATGCGGGCGAGCGCCTGCTTCCCAGAACGCTGGTCGAGGTTCGCAGCGGTTCCGTGGTCGGGACCGTGAGTCTGTTGCATGACGACATGGACATCAGGCCGGACTTGAACCCGTGGCTGGGGTGCCTGTTCGTCGAAGAGGGCAGCAGGAGCAAGGGCATAGGAACCGAGCTTGCTCTGGCGGCGGAACGGCTGGCACGCGACCTGAAGATAAGGAATCTGTACCTGTTCACCGTCAATAGTGAAAGCCTCTACGCGAAGCTGGGCTGGATTTCGTTCGACAAGGAACATTACGAGGGGAAGACTTGTATCTTGATGAAGCGCGATCTGGGCCGCGCCTCATAACGTAAGCTTAGGGAACCCGGACAAAGGGACCACATGGACCGGGCAATGCCGCCGTCGGGTTGTGGTTAGCTCTGGGATGTCGAGTGTAGACCGAAGGGGCTAGAGAGCGGCTGAGGGCGGCACCAAAATTATGCGCGTTCTGATCACTGGTGGCTGTGGATTCGTCGGTTCCGTTACGGCCAAGCTGTTTCTCGGGCGCGGTCACGACGTCCTCATCGTGGACGATCTCCGCGATAGCGTAGCTTCGGAGTTATTCTCGTCGAAGATGATTCTCCGGCGCTCAATAGAGCGGTGCAACGCCGCCGAGATCAAGAAGTTCGCCCCCGACGTGGTGCTTCATTTCGCCGCCAGCGCAGCCGTGGGATTCGGGGAAGCGGACCCTATCGGCTACGCGAAGAATAACGTCGGTGCGTTTTCCCAGTTCCTCAAGACGCTCATCAAGGCGAAGGCCAGAAAGATCATCCACAGCGGTTCCTGCACGGTGTACGGGAACGCGGAATCCACTCCCATTGCGGAGGATCATCCTGTTCTCCCGGTTAGCTGGTACGGTTGGACCAAGCTCCTTGCCGAGAAGCTCGTCACGCACCCCACGAATGCGTTTCGGTGGATCGGGTTTCGCTACTTCAACGCGGCGGGTTCGGCCTACGGGGTCGTGGAGTACAGGAAGCAGGAGGAACGTCTCATTCCCAAGGCCCTGAGAGCAGGGCGCACGGGGTACGCGGTGAAGATCCACGGGACCGATTACCCCACGAAGGATGGGACCTGCGTTCGGGATTACGTCCACGTCCTCGACATCGCGGAGGCGCACGTCAAGGCGGCGGAAGCCCTGCACCACGAAAAGCTCACCAACGAGATCATCAATCTGGGAACGGGCATCGGGTCCAGCGTGAAGGACGTTCTCGACACCATCGAGGATGTTTCGGGCTTGAAGTTGCGGCGCGAGGAAGGACCGAAGCGTCCGGGTGACGTTCCCGTGGCCGTCGCGAGCTACACCAAGGCCCACAAGCTTCTGGGCTGGGAACCGACGAAGAACCTTCGCCAGATCGTCGAGGACGTCGTCGGGGAAGCGAAATGAAAATATTTGGCATATCGCGGGCGGGTGACGGGAATCAGCATACCTCTGGGATTTAAAACCCCGGGCTTGTCGGTGCAAATCCGACCCCGCCTACCAAGATTCCATACCATGCGGATGTGGCGGAACGGCAGACGCGCTACGCTCAGGACGTAGTGGGGTAAGACCCGTGGAGGTTCGACTCCTCTCATCCGCACCAATATTCGTTATAATGACGGGCTCGGTTGGGTTAACAGTAGACCGCCTATCTCACACGTAGGAAGCGGGGGTGCAACTCCCTCACCGAGCACCATGGACCGTTAGCTCAATGGCAGAGCACCTGCCTTACAAGCAGGGGGTCGCAGGTCCGATTCCTGCACGGTCCACCAAGATTAGGTATGTGATGGGGAGCAAGACGTACTGGACTATTGTCGATAAGGATACGGGTGAGTTCCTCCTGCACGGCTTCGGCCACTCGATGAACACGCCCGTACTCTTCGAGACCCGTCAGGAAGCCGAGGCTCTGGTGGGCAACAAGGGAGAGGTCAAGGAAATCATCATCACGATCAAGGAATCTTAGATGCGTCCGTGGCGGAACTGGCAGACGCGCATGGTTTTTCCATGCTAGACTGCCAGTATGAAATACACGAAGGATATACTCAGCCCATTGGTTGCTGAGAGCACCACGTATTCACAGGTTTTGTCCAAGCTGGGGCTGCGGCAAACGGGTGGCTCGCACGCGCACATCAAACGGCTGGTAGGGAAATTCAAGCTGGACACTTCTCACTTCCTTGGCCGGGGCGTAAACAGGGGCAATCGGCATCGAGGAGGACCAGCTATCAAGTCGGCCAAAGAAGTTCTCGTCCTTAGGAAACCAACGGTCCGTTCAACGCATACCTACCAGTTGCGGCGTGCTCTGCTGGAGATCGGAAGGCCGTATCGTTGTGAGGTGTGTAGCATAGGATCAGTGTGGTGTAATAAGTCTCTTACGCTTCAGGTGGACCATCGGAACGGCAAGCGGTGGGACAGCAGACCCAAGAACGTTCGGTTCTTGTGTCCGAACTGTCACTCTCAGACAAAAAACTTTGGAAGTAAGAATACAAACGCGCCTGTGGCGGAACTGGCATACGCGCCACGTTGAGGTCGTGGTGGGGTTACTCCCATGCAGGTTCGACTCCTGTCAGGCGCACCAAAATTCCATATTGAGTATGGCCAAGAAAAGCGGCAAGGCATGTGGGGCGTGGATCGAACTCCCCGGCAACCACTTGCATCCGGACAGAGTTCAGTGCTTACGGGGTAAGCATCGCGGAAAAAATCACGCACATAGCTGGGATTACTACGTCGAGGATGCGTCTAACGGCAAGAGGTGGCGAATCGCTGGCATGATTCAGTGGCGCTCGTAGACAACCATGTGGGATAAATCCCGTGGAGGTTCGATTCCTCTCGGACGCACCAAATTAGTACATCGGCGTGAGGGCTGGCGCTCACCGCCGCCTTATAAGCGGCGTAGTCGGTAGATGACCGATGGGAGGCGGGTTCGATTCCCCCCACGCCGACCACAGGCTCAGGGGGAGGTAGCGCCCCGCCTGCCTTGGAAGCAGGAGTAGTCCGGTGCAAGTCCGGGGAGCCTGACCAAAATCTGGAGTGTCCGGTCTGTCGCTGCGGGCCGAAAGGCCCTAGCCCATGGGACGACGGCTCAAAAGGGTATCCGTAAGTCTCCACGCGCCCCCTGCCCGCACAGGGACGCGAGAGGGAAGGGAGAGTCCCGTGAAACCGGGATTCGTTACGACCTACGCCCTCGGGGATGATCTTAGCCGGGTCGCCCCCGGGAGCGGAACTCAGTTCCGCTTTCAGGGAAGGTTTGGTATAAATCCTGCCGCCGAAAGGCGAGAAGAGGCATGAAAGGAAGCGGGCAGCCGAGGCGACTAAACCTCTCGTCAGGTGAGTGGATAGCGAAAAGCGAGGTCAGCGGACACTCCTAAAATTCGGAGCAGTGGCATGACGGTAGAAGATTGTCCGGATGCTGATGATGCCCTGAATGGACGCATCAAGATTTGCCGTCAGTGCGACAAGTACACCACGGAGCCCGAGACCTATGTCTGCGTTCGTTGCGGTTACACGAAATGCTATCATCTCATGAAGACCGCTGATGCCAGCGGTTACGACCTTTGCTTCGCCTGCACGGGGGAATAGGCGTTCGACACCTTCGAGAGCAGCATGGCGGGGAACAGGATCGGGGCGCTCAAGGGAGCGGCCAAGCGATGGGGCGTTTCGCTTCGCGTATACCTCGACAGGAGGGCGCGGCACCTCAAGCCGTGTACCTACTGCCGGGAGTGGAAGCACGAGGACGAATATTGCTCCGACGAGTCCAAGTGGGACGGGTTGGCCCCCGCGTGTAAACCCTGCCACAACAAGCAGCGAAAGCATTTCTACTACAAAGACGTCGAGCGCAGCCGCGCCAGATGCCGGGAAAAGGACGGGCGAAGGCGCGAGGCCCGGATCAAGGCTGGGCGCGAACGGAGACGTCGTGCTAAATTGACCAAAGAAGGTGGACATTAGGGTCTCGGGTGTTACAATTCCCATGACCTAAAAAATAAGGAGAGAGGCCATGGCCGCACCCGCGAACCCCCTCGGCGGAATCGTCAACAGTCTTCCCATCGAGTCGATGGTGTCGAAGCCTCTCATGGCGGCGTGCGACGCCCACACCGCGATGTGTCTCCAACTCGCGGAGTTCATCGACAAGGTGGGATTCGTGGACGCCGGGGGCGGGGGCGGCGGTGGCGCAGGCGGGGGCGGTGGAAAAGGCGGTGGCGGCGGCAAGGGCGGCGGCAGCGGCGACAAGAAGATCCGCATGGTGGACTGGAAGTGGTCTGCCCCGCAGTGGAATTCGCAGGGCACGACCGCAGAACTCGATGCGGACGGCAAGCCCACGGGCAAGCAGCTTCCGCCCGTCAACTACGAAGCGCAGGTTCCCTTCATCTCGATGGTCCCCCTGCCCGCACTCGGCGTGGACAAGGTGACGGTGGACTTCGAGCTTGAAGTCAGCACGTCGGATTCGAGCACGTCGTCCACGGAAACCGAGGCTTCCGTATCGGGCTCGGTCGGTTTCTGGTGGGTCAAGGCGAAGTTCTCCGCCAAGGTTACGCACAAGTCCGAGCAGACCCGGAAGACCGACACGCGGGCCAAGTACAGCTTCCACGTCGAGGCCAATCAGCATGAGCCGCCCGAAGCGCTCATGCGGATGATCGACATGGTCGTGGACTCGGTGACGAAGCCGAAGGCCGCGTAACTCGTGGTCCGTGGCCGAACTCGCGGCTGTTGACGGGACCAAGGTCGCTGTCTTCGGGAAGACCCGGTTTCGGCTGGGTGACGCGATCTTCGCCGTCAAGCGAGTGAAGCCCGAGACCGTCGCGGCCCGCTCGGGAGGAATCACCCAAGTCGTTCTCTGCGTCTTCGAGGGCGGCATTCCTCCCGAGTTCATGAAGGGTCTTGAGATCGGGAAAGAAGTTCCCTTCCCGGGTGACGTGGTCGCGACGATGGTGCTGAAAGGTCGCGCATAATGGCGTGGTGGCCTCCCTCCCAATGGGGCAAGGGCAAGAAGGACAACGACGCCGACCAACCCCACGGCCCCAACGCCCAGACCCTCACGGACATCGTGCGGGGGATGCAGCACTCCGTCAACATGGCCCAAGTCTTCTCCCAGCAGCAGCATCAGGACATCCTTGGGATGTGGTTCGACGACGATGGGAAGCCGTTGACGCGGAAGTTTCCCCTGCCCGACGGGACCGTGATGGAGTGGCCGCTCGTCGCTCTCGTGAAACCGAGGAGCCTCGACCTCGACGAGATGTACGTCGAGATGGCCGTTCGGATGGACAGTTCCATTCCGAAGAAGCACCGGACGGCTCGGGGTGAGGAAACTCCTCACAATAGAACGAGCTTTCGATGCTCCTTTACCCCGATGGGACATGCCCGGAGCGGGAACCGCTCGAACGCCGTGGTCGTGAAGATGAAGTTCAAGGCTGGAGATCCGCCGGAGGCCGTGGCGCGAATCATCGAGGAGTATACGAATCGGGGCACGGACCCGAGAAGGCCGGAGTCCCCGGAGGAGCCTTCGCCGGAGAGCCCGGGAAGCGGACCTGAAGTTCCGCCGGACGTTGCTCCGGAAGGCGAAGCGGCATCGCCTGATCCGACGTCACCGCCGCCCGACACGCCTGCGGGAGGACCCTCGGTATGAAGATTTATGCATTCGACGTGGACGATACTTTGGATGTGTCGAAAGGTCCCATACCTTTCAGTGCCGTGGAGGGACTTTGGGCACAAGGGCATATCGTCGGCATCTGCGGGAACTGGGCACCTTTCGTCCAGAGTACTCCCAACTGGCATCGCATCGTGTCGTTCCTGACGCCGATTCCCGGGGAAGGCAGGAAGGTCGAGTGGCTCAAAACGCTCAAGAAGCTCATCACGGCAGATGAGTACATCATGGTCGGGAACATCCTCGGGGTGACGGGGAGTTCGGACGACAAGAGGGCTGCGGAGAAGGCGGGTTGGCGGTTTATCCTTGAGAAAGATTTCGCCGAAGGCGAACGGTAAATGGGGACGGCTGAGGCGCTGGTGTGCCCCCCGGCCTTCAAAGCCGGTGTCCCGGCGTGAGCCGGGAGGTGGGTTCGATTCCCATCCGCTCCCGCCAAGAATTCACGCCCCCGTTGGGTAATCGGATAACCCACCTGTTTCCTAAACAGGAAAATGCAAGTTCGAGTCTTGCCGGGGGTACCAATATTCGTTCAAGCCGATGGACAACACAGAAGCAAAAACTCATTACTTTTATGACTCTTTTTGGGTACATTCCATTGAGCCATGATGAACCGCGTATGCGAACTCCTCAGTCAACTTGAATCTGCCGATAGCACAATTCCGCTGTGCGGGGACTTGCTGGTTTTGAAGATTGAGGATTCCGAGGGAATTCAAGAATTTGAAACCCAGATAGAACACGCTGATCATCGTGGCCTTTGGTTGGAATTCGACAAGCTGATCGAATGGCTTGCAAACGAAAAAGACGTATGGGACGAGCCCCCCACGGGCGACGTGGAGCTTACGGCGTATTGGAAGCGCCGGGCGAAGGAGCGTGCGCGGAAGGCTAGCCGACCTTACCCCAACAAGATCGACAACATGTGGGCCGCTCAGCAGCAAGGAAAATCCGAGAGTGTCGAAGAGGCGGAATACCGGGGGAGGGAAGTAAAGCTCAACAAGCCGACAAGGGGGGACGTGAAGAAGTACAAGGTTTACGTCAAGAACCCCAAAACGGGAAACGTCATCAAGGTTAACTTCGGCGATCCCGGGATGGAAATCAAAAGGGATGATCCGGAGAAACGTAAGTCATTTCGGGCACGCCACAAGTGCCACACGGCAAAGGACAAGACCAAGGCCAGATACTGGTCGTGCAAGTTCTGGTCCCGCACGCCTATAAGCAAGCTGCTGAAGAAGTAGACGCAGGGCTCTCGGGGCACCATGGCTCCGGAGGCATTGGTTTAGGATGCCTCGACTGCTAATCGAAACCAAGTCCTTGAGCGTTTATCGTTCCACCATGCCCCGGTAGGGTAACTGGATAACCCACCAGCCTCCGAAGCTGGCAATTGCAGGTTCGACTCCTGCCCGGGGTACCAACTTTCAACCACAAAGAGGAGATCGCCATGCGACCCCAAGAGCCAATACCCATGTGCTCGTGCGGGCATCCCATGAGCGGGCACCTGAAGTCCACGGGGGCCTGCTTTATCTCGGGATGCGCGTGCGGGTGGGAAATCGTCGATGGGGAGAAACGTGAACCCTCGGTTCACAAGGCCACGCCGGAGCCCGTTCAAAAGGCCCCGAGGCCCCAGAAGACACCCTCGCACGAGTACTACTTTCCCAATAAGCCCTGCTTCTACTGCGGGGGAGAGGCCCAGAGCGTGGACCACCTCGTGCCGAAGTGTCGGGGTGGACGTCGGACCAAGAAGAATCTTGTCCCCGCGTGCCATCGGTGCAACGGGATGAAGGGGAGCCTCTCGGTGCAGGAGTTTCTCGCGCACTGCGAGCGGGTGGTACAAACGGCACGCTCGAAGGTGATCCAAGATGGCGGGAGACTTTGGGGAATAAAGGCATCAGCATAACGAATCCCGGTGGTGTAGCCGGATTCTGCACACCAGTTTGCGGAACTGGAGGTGGAGGTTCGAGTCCTCCTCGGGATACCACGCCCCCGTAGTGTAGTAGACGCACGGCTGGCTTCGACCCAGCAAGGCCCGGCGCGACCCCGGGCGGGGGTTCCAATATTCCATACTCTGGATGCTCCAGAGCTACTCGCTTGGTCCTTATGTACGTGGGCAAGTAAACGTTCGTTTCAATCGCCACGGCGTTCATGTTGAGAATTGGGGGAGGGAAGGGTTCTGGTTCTTCTACGAACTGGATTCTGTGCGGGCCGAGAAACGGCGTGGAGGTGCCAGACTCTATTTCATTCTAAAGAATGGAACTGAAGAACTGGCCTTTTCGTCTATGCGATATGCTGATGCAGAAACTGTAGCCGAGGATATAAATTTCTGTATCAAGAAGGTACGCGCAGAGGCTGACGAGGTGCGCCAACACAAGAAGCGAGTCAACACTTGGGAGCGGAATATGCGGCTTGCTGTGATGAGTTCACAGCGGGCCAAACACATTCTTCGAGACTCCAAGAAATCGGACAAGCGATACAAACGGAAGAACAGTTTAACGGCAGAGTTCATCGATTCTGTTATCTGTAATCCGTGCCATTATTGTGGAATAAGCCCCCGAGAAACGATGATGTCGCTTGATCGGATAAATTCTGCAAAGGGGCATACAAAAAAGAACGTTCTCCCTTCATGCGTAAACTGCAATCTCACTCGGGGGAATATGCCATTCCAAGCGTGGATGCTTTTGGTTCCCGGGATGAAAAAGGCCCGGAAAGAAAGGCTACTTGAAGGGTGGGACAGAACGAATCGACTTAATCGTAAGCAACGAGAACCGGAACATATTCGGCCCGAAGACCAGCTTAATGGGAACTGAGGTTCCATTCCCTTGGTAGGAACAAGGTGACGGATGCCTCTTGAAGAAGCGGTCCAGAAGGTCTACGAGTTTCCCAGCGATTTCGATCCCCGTCTACCATCGGCGGTGGGCTTGGCACCATCACAGGTCGATAGCGGAGGAAAGGAAACAATCGCGGCCTTCGACGACACCACGGCGGAGCACATCCAGTTCGTCGTCGAGGTGCCCAAGGGAGCGAAGACACTTCACATCGGTCTTCTGGGCTGGCCGGAAACGTGGCCCGGGACGCCCACGGGCGTCATCTTCAGGGCCTTTTGGAAGGAAGTCGAAGGGGCGGTTTTCGATCCCGACGAGCCCAATTGGAATGGTCCTGAATACTTCGGGGTCTACGAGTGCAAGGACAAGACACCGGAGCGCATCTACCGGGCCGAGGAGCCCTTTCCGTTCATCGAGCGACTGGCCATTCCCATCAAGGGAGGCAAGTCGTATCGGATTCTTCTGGGCCGCGCTCCCGTGGACTCGCGGGACTGTCTTCTGGGAGACTTCTGCCTCGCCCGCGTGCTCGTGAAGCTTCAGTAGCCACGCCCCCGTCGCCTAACTGGATATGGCACCTGACTACGGATCAGGATTAGTGCAGGTTCGAGTCCTGCCGGGGGTACCAAGATTCCATTCCCCTAGAGGTGAATGAACATGGGTGATGGACTCGTCTGGCATCGCATCGGGCGGCAGAACGTTTCCCACGGGCAGAGCGTTGCGGAATGGTGCGATGCCTGCTGCACGAGAGATGCATTGAGGGAGATCGTCGAAAAGGATGGCCCGGGTCTTGATCTCTCGCCTCCCGGCCCCTGCCACGAGATCGCGGAGAAGGCGCTTCACAAAACGCGACGTAGTTGCACCTGTTGTCACGGGGCTTCTCCGTGCCCGACGCACGATTAACGGGAAACCACAATGCTGGATCGTGTGACTATCACGGGGGCGGACGAAAGCATAAAGCCCACGGATCTTGCTCCGCTGTCCAAGAAGTACCCGTTCGTGGAATGGGGCATTCTTTTCTCGGGCAGGAAACAAGGAGCGTATAGGTTCCCGAGCCCCGGTTGGCTGGGGCTTCTCAGGACAGTGAAGAAGTCCAATCCCAACATGAAGCTCTCCGCCCACTTGTGCGGCAAGTGGGTGCGCGAGTTCGTTCAGAGCGGGCATGAGGGCTGGCGGGAACGGTATCCCGACCTCTGGCCCCTTTTCGAGCGGATTCAACTGAACTTCCACGGCAACTGGCACAAGATCAGCAGGGAGTTTTTGGATCTCCTCAAGACCATCGACAAGCAGATCATCTTCCAAGTCGATGGCGTCAACGACCTCGCGTGGGCGCAGTGCCAGAACCTCTGCGACGCGGTTCCGTTCTTCGATGCCTCGCATGGGGCTGGCGTGATGCCCGAGGAATGGCCCAAGCCCTTCACCGGGGTCTACAACGGGTACAGCGGTGGCCTCGGGCCGGGGAACCTGCCCATCGAGATCCCCAAGATCCAGAAGATCGTGGGAGACGCGCGGTTCTGGATCGACATGGAAACGAAGGTGCGATCCTACGACGACTCGAAATTCGATCTGGAAAAGGTGCAAGTCTGCCTCGACGAAGCCGCGCCGTTTGTACAATAGGCTTCGGCGGGTAGATGAAATACGAAATCGGCGATGAAGTAAGGAATCGGATGCAGTGTGCGGCGGCGCGTTATCTGCCGCGATACATGTCCGGAGTCCACACCTTCACGGAAGCACAGGCGGGCTTGGAGCGGCATTCACCGCACGCCATGAAGCCGGAAGATACGCTGGGGCGCGTCGTGGCGATTCATCACTGGCGACTTTCGGGCATTTCTCCCGTGGACAATCTCGCGGTGGACTGGGGAGACGGGACACAGTCGATATTGCCCGAATCGGCGGTTCGTGATGCTTGGGAGGCACCGAGATTCCATTCCTAGTATGAGAACGATGGCTAAAGGCGAGCACAATTTCCGGCTGGTCGGCAGGGACAACGTTGGCGGTGGGACGAAACTACGATTCCGTCATGGGAATTGCGAGCACGAATCCAGTGTTTTCATCCCTGAGCACGATGAGCTACGGGATAATTATCCGCTCAAATGTCCCTGTGGACGGGAAATCAACATGTACTTCGGGAACCCGAAGTTCGGCAAGAAGCTCATGAGCCTGCTGAAACTCCCGGTGCCGGAGGATCGGTTCCGGGGGGCCGAGGGGCCGTCAAACAACTGACCCTTTTAGCTTTACGCGCTTGCGTTGGGACGATAGGTGGGCTGGAGCATGGAACGAGATGAAACTTTACCCATCTATATCCCGCAGCACGGGTCAGGATTTCCGCCAGTTCGAGGCGTACGTCTTCGACAAGCTGGACGGCTCGAATCTCCGTGTCGAATGGACCCGCAAGCGGGGCTGGTTCAAGTTCGGAACGCGGCAGCGCCTCTTCGATGAAACCGACGAGGTCTTCGGCGAAGCGATCCCTTTGTTCCGCAACACCTTGGCCGACGATCTTGAGAAAGTCGCCCGCGACGAGCGCTGGAACATGATCACCGTGTTCATGGAGTTCTGGGGCGATGGGAGTTTCGCGGGCGACCATGTCGCCGGAGAGCCCAAGCGCCTGACGGTGTTCGACGTCAATCCCTACAAGAAGGGCATCCTCGGGCCGAAGCATTTCCTGAAGCTTTTCGGTCACCTCCCGATTCCGAAGTTCCTCGGGCGGTACAACTGGACCCGGGGGTTCGTGGATCGCGTACGCGCGGGAGACGTCGAAGGCATCACGTTCGAGGGCGTCGTGGGCAAGGGTGGTGACGGCCACAAGCTCGTCATGGCGAAGGCCAAGACGCAGGCGTGGATCGACAAGGTTCTGGAGAAGTACGGCATCGAGCAGGGCCAGAAGATCATCAACAGCTAACATGGGTTTCCGCCTAGAAGTCAGGTCCGTTGGGAGCCGCAGGGATGTCGAGCGGCTCCGAGTATTCCTTCTCGGTCAAGCCCTGTGGTATCCCCGGTACGAAGACTGGGTTTGCGGAAGATGCATTCCCGACGTACACTCGGGCAGGAAATCGGCGTTCGTGGCGTATGCGGATGGCGAGGTTGTGGGCAACGCAATCTATCAGCCTCACGGGGAACTTCCGAGAACCCGGGAACTCAAGAACCTCCGGGTACACCCGAGATTCAGGCGACGCGACTTGGCGCACTTTCTGATACGACAGGCAGAAGAAGAAGACAGGGGCACGTTCGACCGGATCGTTTGTGACGCGGACGCGAGACAGTTGGCCGTAAGGCGGCTGCTCCTTTTCAGCGGTTACAGACCCGTGTGCGAAACGCCGCTCTATTGTTCCGACAACGTGGATGTCGTCTTCCACAAGGAATTCGGTGACCGGGATGCGTGACTGGGAACTTTACATCAACCGACAGAAGGGCCAGCAGTGCCAACTCATCACGGCGCTGAACATCTGGACCTACTTCACGGGCAAGACCATGGACATCGAGTCCAAGGCGTACGAGAAGCTCGTTGACCTCGTGGGGGCGCGGTACGGGACGGCCATCAGCGTCAATCGAGCGCACAAGAAGCTTGGGATCGAGCCCCATGAGTATTCGTACTCGACGTACTTGGTCGCGGGGCCGTACAGCACCCCCAAGACCAAGATCGTCAAGATGCCGATTCCGTTCGAGTTGCTTGTGTGGCACAAGCGTACCGGATACCATTCCGTCGCCGTGGTGGAGTACGATGAGAAGACCGATGCCTACCGTGTCCCGAACTTCCGCGAGGTCACGACTTCGCAGGGTTGGATCTTCGCGGAAGACCTCGAAGGGCACATCAAGCCTTTGAGCAGCAAGGAACCTTGGGTGGCGCGTACGTTCAGGCGTGTGAGAAAGAGGCGCAGATGAACCAAGAAGAATACCGCGAAGTCCAACTGGTCCGCCACAAAAGCCACGAGGCTGACAATTCTCGCTGGCGGGAAGGGCAGCGTAGATTCGTCGGAGCGTGGTTGACCCCCTACCTGCGGGATCGCTCGATCCTCGACATCGCGTGTGGCGATGGCTGCGGTCTTGAATTCCTGCGGGGACTTGAATTCTCCAAGGTCGTGGGCGTTGAATGGGAAGCCGGGAAAGCGGAGCGGGCAAGAGCCCACGGTTTTCCCGTCCACGTCGCCGACATGCACGACCTCTCCGAGGTGTTTCCCGACGACACGTTCGATGTGGTGTATTCGAGCCACACGCTGGAGCACGCGCTACACCCCGAGAAGGTTCTGAGGGAATTCCGAAGGATTCTCAAGCCCTCCGGTGATCTCATCCTCGTGCTGCCCTACCCCGATCCCGGTGAGGACAACATGGATGCCCATTGCGGAAAAGTTGCCCTCGGGACCCACCTGAAGGACGATGCCGCCACGCTCATCAAGACCTTGGATCACGCGGGATTCGACGTCAAGGACAGGCGGTACGACGACTTCAGGGAGCCGGAAATCTGGCTCCGTCTTTTTCCGAAGCCGTAACACCCCTTCAAGATTCCATTCCAAGGGGGAAAAATTGGAAGGTCGTGTCCTAGCCCGGTAGGATAGGAGACTGTTATGCAAGCGCTGGCGGAACTCGCGAGACCGACGTTGATCCTCAACAAGCGCTGGATGCCGATCCACACGGCTCCGGTGAAGGACGCGATCTCTCTCGTGGCCAAGGGTTCGGCCAAGATCATCGACCCTTCGGACTTCCAGACCCACGACCTCTTCTCGTGGAACGATGTCTCGAAGGCCAAGGCGAAGTTCGAGGACCGGATGATCCGCTCGACCCGCATGGCGCTTCTTCCCCCGGAGGTCATCGTCCTCACGGATTACGAGGGACTCGCCGAGCGGTCGGTGGTGTTCAGCCGTCGGAATCTGTTCAAGCGGGACAAGTACACCTGCCAGTACTGCGGTGTGCAGCCGGGGCCGGATTCCCTAACGATAGACCACATCAAGCCGAAGGCGAGTGGTGGGGTTTCGTCGTGGGAAAACTGCGTCTTGGCGTGCGTGGAGTGCAACCGCCGGAAGGCGGACCGGACTCCGGAGGAAGCGAAGATGCCGCTCCGGAAGGTTCCCAAGAAGCCGTCGTGGAAGATGCTGGCTCAGGTCTCGCCGCAGGATCGGCGTGAAAGCTGGGATCAGTTCATCACCCGTGCGTACTGGGACGTCAAGCTGGAGGAGTAGTGGCTCAACACGAGCACAAGCCGCTTGAGTGTATGGACTGCTCCGGAAGGGGCATCTTCATTCGCCGTCGTGGAAAGAAGGTGGTGGATGTCGTCCAGTGCGGTCGTTGCAATGGAAACGGCATTCTCCTGTGGTCCAGCGGTTTTCGGAATCCTTTGGGCACCAACCACAAGGCGAAAGTTGTCAAGCCGTAGGCTGTACGGTTACAACAAAAGGCCGGACTTTTTACGAGGTCCGGCCTTTTTTATTCCATACCTGAAAGGGGATCATGCTCTACGTCATCTACGGCTGCCCAGCGTGCAAGAAGGAAGTCTCCTCGCCGTTGTGTCCGGAGATCACGATTCCTGTGGACGAGGAAATCGTGGACATGAAGACGACGTGTCCCGCGTGTAACAAGGAGTTCGCCGTCCAGATTGCCTGCCGATTCACGCCCCCCAAGAAGAAGGGCGGAATCGGAAAGAAGAAGAAACGATGACGATCCGGCATCGGGAGTGCGGGACGGTCTTGGGGGACACGAATCCTTACCAGTACATCGGAACCCAGTGCCCCAACTGCGAGGAGAAGATCACGTCGATGGACGACATGGAAACGACGGAGTAATAAGGCTTGGCGGAAAGATGTGAAGATCACGCGGGCGCAAAAGTCAATCCTCTGGGAACTCGCGAACGGGAAGCGGCTCGTTCTTGATTTCGGGAGGGCCGTCTTCGAGGGGCGGGAATGGCGCACCATCAAGTTCAAGACGCTGGAGAGGCTTGAAGCTGCTGGCTATCTCTCCTGTCCCCGGGGAGAATCGAATTATACACTGACGGATGCGGGAAGGGCGGTGGTCAAGCGGATGAAGAATCCGCCCTCCAAGCCCTACGGGGGCGATGCGCAGAAGCCCGTGCCCCCGAAATGTGTTTACTGCGGAAAGGACAAGAATCAGGTCACCCTCACGTTCAGGACGTGCCAGTGCGGGAAGGATCATAGGACGTGTCGTTTGTGCTACAAGAAGACCGTCAAGGTCGTGGGCATGTTTCCCGGTTGGCGGGCAGTCCTTCGGGCCTGTCCCAAGTCCATACCCGTCACGGAGAAGGTGCGTGAGGACGAGAAGTGGCCATTAGGATGAGGCCCATGGGCGACGTTTCAGACGACATTCTTGACGGCCATTGCTGCTTCAAGTGCCAGACTTACTTCGAGCAGGGCCACAGCCATCCCGTTCTCTGCGATTCGTGTTGGGATCGAGTTACTCCCGATGAGCAGGCCAAGGGTACGAAGGCGACTCATGCAGAGCTTGTCCCTCCCGATCTGGGCGAGCCCGAGGAGAAGGAAGAACGCCCCCCGGACGAATCTGAGATTCCGGAGATCAACACGCATGGACTTCTCATGAACTTCGGACGGCACAACGGAGAGCGCATAACCCGTGTGCCGATTGGCTATCTTCGTTGGGCCGTGGCGCAGCCAGTAGAGCGCCTTCTTTCCACGCCTCAAGGAGCTTTCCCGTTCTGGGTAGTCGCGAAAGCCGAGATCCAGCGAAGGGGTGAACGACGTGATGACATCGAGGTATCCGGGCACGCCATTGATCGCTTGAGTCTCCGGTATCGGAAAGTCTGGCATAACACTCGCCAGCCGAACGAAGGGCTCTATTCATGGGCTCAGCGACAGGCCAAGGAAGCGTGGTCGCGTAGAGAGAACGCGCGGATGCAGTCCGAGAACGTTTACTCGATCAAGTACCTCGGGATCATCTGGATCATCGAGGCGATGGCGCTCCCCGTGGTCAAGACGGTGAAATGATGTCGGATTGGCGACACGACGAATACGAGCAGCCCAAGGGCCGGATCAACGGCGATCAGGTGATCCACCTCATCGCCTATCAGGACCCAGAGCGGAACTGGGGAGCGGCGTTGTGCAAGCAGTTCGCCGGGGACGTGGAGATCATGGGCATGGCGCTTCTGACTTGCAAGGGTTGTGCCAATGCTGCGGGTTCGAGGAAGCGTGGCGCGGGGACGTTCATGTGGCACGTCATGAGGGGGTTGGACACGGGCAAGCCGCTACTCCTCACGAGCGTCGGGCGTGAACACGCCCTAACCATTGAAGACAGCCGAAACGGAAAAGAGCGGTTTCGCGCCATCGCGGACATGCTGGAGGCGGAGGCCAAGGACGTTGCCCTACTGAGCGGGCACGTCAAGGATGGTGAGGCTTCCGTGGGGGATCGTTGGTTCGACACAAAGACGCGCAAGGAATATACTTGCGTTGGTAACAATTCAGCGGGCAAACCCATGTGGCAGGAATCCTCGTTCTGGACCGAGGACCCCCAGAAGGCCCACAGATTTGCGGACCACGCCGAAGCGGAGCGTGCAGCGCGACCGTTTGCCGCCATGGTGGTGTCGTTGGAGGACGTCGTGGAGTTGATGCCATGATGAAGTTTCTGGGCCGGAACTCAAGGGGCTTGACGATTGGTCTCGGGCTGAACCGCGAGAACCTTGACAAGCTCGTGGAAGGCAAGATGATTTCAGTTCCGCTGGCCCAAGTGGGCATCGAGTTGCCGGGTCACATCCTTATCTTTTTCGGCGAGACCGAGGATGTCATGGAGGATAAACTTCGGGAGAACGGTCTCATCACGGAGAAGACGAACGTTCGCCAAGAGGGTCCGGAGAAGAAGGAATGACCGACGACGTACACGTCTTGCTCAACCTCGGTGTCGGAGCCGCGCTCATAGCCCTGATGCTGTTGGTGTCTCGTGCGCTTCGCAAGCCGAAGCCCCAAGGGGTATCGGGCGGAGGGCTCGTGAGATCCAAGGATGTCAAGCGTGATACCAAGGGCTTTCTCAATGCGGGTACGGATTTCAGGAAAGACCTCAACCGCGTGATCGACGGCCACCTGTCCGTGAATGAGTTTCATGATCTGTGGCGCGACAGGATGCCCCCGAAGGGCTGGAGGAAATTCGCGAAAGAGCCGAAACCCGATACACGAAAGAAATACTCCGTTGTGCTGGAAGGTCAGCGGCAGCCTCCCCCCGAACTGCTGAAATGCCAAATGGATCGGATGATGATGGAGAAGTTCAAGCTTCCACAGTGGGTTCGCGTGAAGTGCGGTAGAACAGCGCTCTACAGGAAGCTGCTTCGCGCAGAGGTTTTTGAAATTTGTTCTTGGGACCCCATGGAGCGCCCGCACCCCATCCTCTGTGCGACATGCGCTGACGGCTCGAAAATCAAGATCCACGCCGAGGACGTCGAGCCCGCCGCACCGAAGAAGGGCGAGTGGTGGCTCAAGAGTCCGTGCTCAGTTCATCCGCAGGGTTTCATTGGCGAAGGACCCAACGGCGAACACCAGTGGACTGCGGATGCCGATCCTCCCGAAGCTCGGCGCTCGCTCGATGATATTGATTCGACGCCGTGGAGCGTCTTGGTAAAGTGCGGATGCCTTAATCCCGTGAACTACGGTGCGGGGGTACGCCATGGGCATTGAAGCGCGGTGCGTGATCTGCGACCACGAGGTTGAATCCTGCAAGGGGCTACAGGGATGTCCCAAGTGTGGTTCGGTATCGCCGCCCCTGTCCCCAAAGGAAGACCAGACCTTCAAGATGAATCGTTGGGAGCTTCGTATTCTCTGCACATGGGCCGAGCGCTGGACCATGGCGGTGAAGCAGGAACACGAGCAGGCCAAGATGGGGAAGCTCCTGCGGGCCATCGGGGAACGGCTGAAAAAGCAGATGCCCGAAGGTTCGACGCTTTTCCTGTCCGACGAAATAGGTGATCTGAAACGAGAATTTCCCGGCACTCAGACGGACCTTCCGACAATCTGACCCCCTCAATCTAGGAGATCCTGACTCATGGGCAACGCAACGGGTGTCCGCGTTTGCAAGCGCGGCAAGCACAAGTGGGACAAGTGGCGTTACACGAGCAACCGGAGCATTCGGATTCGCTGGTGCCAGCGGTGCTCGGAGCAGGATTTCGAGGAGCGGAAGAAGAAGTCCAAGCGGCGGGCCAGAAACAACGGGGCGAAGTTCCATTCCAAGAAGAAGAAATGAAGACGATTCAGGGGCTCATCGACCGCACCCGCAGGAACATGCGGGACAAGAACTGGCCTGCTCCGCGCTTCTCCCAAGAGGAGAGGGAAGAGATGGCGATTCGTGAAGCCGTCATCGCGGCCATGGAGGGCCAGCGGGAGGAGGATGCTCAATTCATCGACGGCTTGACGGTCACGGCGCGTGACATGAACTGGTCGGGCCACTACTGCGCCGAGGTCTTGGCCATCAAGCTCCGTAAGCGGGAAGTCCTGAGGGATTGATGAAAGCTCCGGAAAAGCTCCTGAACGAACTGGCTGCCGACGAGATCGTTTTCGGCAAGATGGCGCTGTCGCAGAAGGGGCTGGAGATCCTTTCGCTCGCGATCCTTGAGGAGAGGGCCGATGTCGTCATCGAGGTCGCGGGTTCCGAAGCCAAGGTCTCGGATCTGGTGGACTGGGAAAAGGCCCTGCGCCTGAAGGCATTGGCGCAGGACTATGGGCTTTTGGAGCTTTTTGAGGCCCAGAGTCTCGCGCAGTTCGAGGGTCTTGACGAGCTTGAAGAACTCCTGAGAACCAAGATCAAGCCACTCACGCCGTTCGTTCCGGCGGGTGCTGGGAAGTCCCAAGCTCCCCGTTTTTCCCTCGTGGACGCGCTACCCGTCGAGGGTCTGCCGCCTCTCCGGAAGCCCAAGAAGACCAAGAAGAAGGCGGGCAAGAAGGCCGTCAAGAAGCCCACGGCTCCGAAGCACAAGCAAAACGGGTCTCCGGGCAAGGCGAAGAAGGCTCCTGAAAAGAAAGCTCCCGAGAAGAAGGCCCCCGAGACGAAAGCGCCTGAGAAGAAAACCTCCGCGAGAAAAGGTCCGAAGCGGAGGAAATCAAAGGCGCGGAGGAAACGATAGCAGTTGAGAAAGGGGGGTTACGGTATGACGGCACGAGAATGGTGTGAGGCATTCTACGCACAACTCAAAGCCGCCAACATGGGTGAGAACCCCGTGCGCTTCCAAGTCGAAGAACTCGTCGAGAAGGCCATGAAAGACCAGAAGGAGCGGGACGCCAAGATCGCGAACGAGCATTACGAGGCGTGTGGCGGTTCCCCTTGCGGACAGGTCATCGCCGAAATGATTCTGGAAGGCTAAGGATGGGCCGCAAGCCAAATAAAGAAAAGGCGGAGAAGAAGGGGCCGTCAAAGAGACGGATTGTCATCTATCGTGAAACCGACCCGACGAGCGTACAGAATCGACTGCGATACGAGCGGGATGTGGTGCAAACGTTTGAGGATCTGATCACACGGCTTTGTTCCACGGGCGAGCCGCAGTGTTTCCACGTCAATGACGGCAGCCTTGGGGACTACGAGGTCGTGATCAAGAAGGTTCCGCGTGTACGATGAGCGATTCCGACGAACTCGTGTTTCTCCCCATCGCGGAGAGTCCGAAGATCAAGGGCCTCTTTCCATCCCTTGAGGAGTTCCAGAGGCGTGTATGCGCGAACCTGATGATCCCCGCCGCTGAACTCAGGAGGTTGGAAAATCCCAGCCGGGCTGCGGCTGAGATGTTCAGAAGCTCATGGGAGCGCACGAAGACAAACTGCTGACACGGGATGAATTCCGAACAGGCGTCTTTTCCCGTGACGGGCACAAGTGCGTGGTCTGCGGTGAACCCGCTGTAGACGCCCACCACATCATCGAGCGTCGTCTCTTTGGGGACGGCGGCTACTACCTCGACAACGGGGCATCGGTCTGCGCGGAGCATCATCTCGCGGCGGAGGCCACGACGTTGGCGTGCGACGAGCTTCGGGAACGCTGCGGGATCTCCCGCGTGGTCCTGCCGGAGCATCTTTACGCCGACGAGAAGTACGACAAGTGGGGCAATCCCGTGCTGCCCAATGGTCAGCGGCTCCGGGGCGAGTTGTTTCACGATGCTTCGGTCCAGAAGATCATCAAGCCTGTCCTGCACCCCTTCGCCAACAGGGTCAAGTATCCCCGGACCTACCATCTCCCGTGGAGCCCCGGGGCCACGAAGGACGACCGCAAGATGCCTGATACGTTGGCCTTCGAGGGTGAGGACGTCGTCGTGACGATCAAGATGGACGGTGAGCAGACCACGATGTATCGGGATGGATTTCACGCCCGGTCCCTCGATACTCCAAGCCATCCTTCGAGGGATTGGCTCTGGGGGCTGCACCGTCGCGTTGGTCACGAGATCCCCGAGGGTTGGCGGCTCTGCGGGGAAAACCTCTACGCGAAGCATTCGATCCACTACAAGGATCTTCCTGCCCACTTCCTCCTGTTTTCCGTGTGGAACGAGAAGAACGAGGCGCTCTCATGGGAAGAAACCCTCGAATGGTCCGAGATGCTCGATCTCGTGACCGTCGATTCTTTTTACATGGGGCCTTGGGACCAAAAGTACATGAAGGGCCTTGATCTCCAAGAGCACCGAGGAAATCCTTGCGAAGGTTACGTCGTGCGGGTCGAGCGGTCTTTTCGTTACGGCGAGTTTTCCAAGGTCGTGGGGAAGTACGTCCGTGAGGGCCACGTCCACACGCACGGCCATTGGATGCGCGAAGCCGTGGTTCCCAACGGGCTGCGCGGAGCGAAGTCATGACTTTTCTTTCTTGGCTCTGCTGGCCCTTCTGTAGGTTTCATTGGCGGTGGCTGATCGTGAAGTGCCTCTGGTGTGGCCACATTGGGCGGAACGACAACCATTCGGCTGAGGAGTGTAATCAGCGGAGGAAAAGCCAGTGAAGATACCGTGTCCCCTTTGCGGCGCTGAATTTGAGCCCGGCCCTTCTCCGATAGATCGCAACTCGGGAGCTATTGATTGCAAGTTCCTCGGGACGGCGATCTCTTTCTCGCTCCCGTTCTGCGTCGTGTGTGCCGACCGACTCAGGCAAATCTTCGAGATCGAGTACCGGGAGCCCAATATCCCGGGACGCACGATGTTCGAGGAGGAGTTGAAGTCCTTTCTCCGGACCGTCCTGCTCCACGGTGCCCTCATTACGGAGAAACAGAAGCCTGTGCGCTAACTGGAATCCTGATACCATGAGGTCATGAGTAGTGAGACGTGGCCTGATCAACAACGACGTATTTACCGTAACATGCCATATTTGCAATATCCGTTTCCCAAGATCAAGCTGACCAAGAAGCAACGCATCAAGGAATGCCTGAGCAAGCATCCCGAGGGGTGCGACTGCTGGAAAAAGGTTTCGGACAAGCGGTCCTCATGAAGACGCCGGAACAAGTCCTGACTGAATGGGTCAACGACGGGATCGTTTTTGATTGGGGTTGTGGTTCTTTTTCTTACACACGAAATCAATTCAAGCACCACTTAAATCTCATCAAGTTCAGTCAGCCCGGCCCGTGGACATCGATTTCGGATGTTGATTACGAAACAGCCAAAAGCATCTGGCTGGAAGTCGCATATGTCGAAGCCGGGGTCTTGGAGCTAACGCACTTTCTGAAATTCTCCAGCCTCGCGGAAGTGCTCGCTTGGCTGCGGGAGGAATACCAGCTACAGGTCATTCAGGGGCGAGCGCCCAGAATTCCCAGAACGGAACCCCTTTCCGAACACCACGCCATCGAATAAATTCCATTCCAATTATGTGTACCTGCGGGCACGGCAGCGACCGTCACTACCTCGATTACGCGGGGCCGGGGATCTGCGGCGGCGTACTGGGGAAATGCTTGGAGAAAGGCTGCGCCTGCAAGAGATTCGTTGAGGCGACCCAGAATACTTGGTATCCCCAGTCATGATCGGGGCGTTCATCGGCTGGTTCCACAGGTTCGGCCATAGTCTGATCTACTTTTATCGGGGCTGTTGCTGGGTGGACATACACCGTGGCCTCAAACCCCTCGTAATCACCTGCACCTGCGGCAAGGTGTTCTGGTGTGCCCGTGAGGTGTTGCGTGACCAAGGATAAATACCCGACCATCAAGGTGCGGTACTACTGCGGGAATGCGGTAGGGGCTCCCTATTGGCAGACCGTCGATATCTACGAGTCGGATGAGTGCGGGGAAGAAGGTGTTGCGGAAGTGCTGCTTGAGGACTGGGAGCAGGATGCCGCTGTCGTCGAGTGTCCCAAATGCAAAGGCGAGATCCTGCAAGAATATGATGGTGCCTTGGAATTCGTTCCCGAGGAAAAGTAGTCGTTCGACATTCCATTCCCAAGATGAGAAAAAAGAGGCCCACGCCCGCGCAGGTGAAGGACGAGATCGCGAAGCTCAAGAAGATGAAGCCCAACGTCCGCATGACCTCCAACTTTGGTGACAACCACCACGACGCCATCGACGCGCAGCTTGACGTGCTGGAGGAAGGGCTCGACAACGACGAAATCTATGACCGCTTCGAGGATGGTCCTCAGAACGTCCTCGACGCCGCCCTCGAAGCCATGGGGTGGATGGACGGGGGGAGCTACGGGGAAGGCGAAAGACCCAGCAAGGAGTGGAAGTCGCTTCTGAAATGAGGGGAGATGGCCAAGAACAAAGATTACACGTCGCCGAAGGATTCTGATCTTTCGCCCTCCGCGCTGGTGCGTCGCGCCCTCATCCTCGACAATCAACTCCACTACCTCACGGCGAAGCGGGCTGCCGGGGGCAAGCGGACCAAGAAGGACAAGGCGCTCGATGCGGCGCTGTTTCGTGATTGGACCCGCGTGTGGAACAAGCTCATGAAGCTCGCGGGGACCAAGAAGGCCCTCAAGCTCGTGGACTGCTACAAGGACTAGGGGGACGGATGCCCGGATACGAGATCGGTACGCGCGTGGGCGCAATCGCGAGCGCCAACAAGGACGAGGTTCACCTGTTCGGCTACGGGGTCTACGAAGGCGACCACGAACCACCGCCCAACGTCATGGGTCCGTTCGGATACATGAAGGGCCTCACGAATCCCAAGATCCTTCTCGACAGCGGGGAAGTGGTCTGGGGTTGCGAGTGCTGGTGGGGGCCGGAGGATCAGGTCAAGGCGTCGATTGGCGACCGAAAGGTCGTCGTGATCACGCCGGAGGAATATAGAGCCTCGGCGAAACACGACTGATGGCGGTGAACTGCGAAATCAGTGGCGGTAAGATCAAGAAGATACCCAAGCCGCATCGAAGGATGTTTCCCGGTCGCAAGAAGCGCCGCGTGACCCTCACGATGGGTTTTTTCTGGGGGCTGGGCCATCACTGTCACGCGACTTTGCGCGAGGAGGACAACCCGATCTTCTGTACGCATCGGGACGAGTACACCCACGAGGATCACTGGCACATGGCGTGGGATGACGACGAGGGTAGGGGCCTGACGCTTTCCGAAAAGTTCAACACGGAGTTTCAGGCTCGCCGATGGGTCAAGAAGGTTTGGAAGGAGAATTTTTCCCGCAAGACCCACAGGCTCACGGAAGAACTCAACGACAGGGGAATTCGCTGGTTTTATCGGGAAGGTGATTAGGGAGGCTTTATGGAGTTCGAGGCAACGCGCTGGTGTGCAGAGGCGGATGGTGGCTCCCAGACCCTCGACGTCGTGTGCGTCGATACCGACGAGGGCGGCATCCAGATGACCGCCGACCAGTTCAAGGCGCTGTTCGGCGTGGAACTGGAGCCCAACAAGAGCAAGGCGTATCGGCTCCTCAAGGGTGCGGCCATCGAGGAGATCGTCGAGGACTAGGGCGGGTCGGGGGTGTAAAGTTTGGTCCCAGCCCCCTGTATAGTTTTGCGGGAAACTTTACACCGTAATTCCCCAAAGTATACACACCCCGGAACTCAGTTCCGGACCCCCACGGTCACGAGGAGCCAGCGCACGGGAAGCTTCGCAAGGTCTTCGGCTGTAAGGACTTGCCCCTCGGCCAGCCGGGGACCCATGTACTGGCCGATGAGGGCCGTTTCCCTAAGCGCCAGCTTCACGGACGCTCTGTGGAGCGCCACAGGGACGCCCAGACGGGCCGTGTAGAGCTTGGCCGAGCCCTCGTGCCCCACGAAGCTTTCCAGCCCCTCAGACGCGATCCTGCGGGCTTCCTGATCGTCTATGGCGCGGAAGTGGACCCCGCAGGGGAACTCTGGAAGCATCGCAGGCGTGAAGGCGTTGAGGAGCTTGGTCTTCATCATGCTCTCCTTTCGTTCAGAACCAGTGTCGTGAAGCTAAGGCCCTTTACGGGGAGAGGTCTCGCACATGACAGCAAAAGGCAAAAGTTCCATACCTTTTAAGAAATGATCTACGCTGTCGTTATCATGGGGATCGCGCTCGTGGCCCTCATCGTCTGGGTGGGGTTCCTGCACTATCGCATGTCCCTCCAGAGCGAGACCATCAGCACGCTCCTGAAGGCGTTTCAGGTGCAGGAGCGTTACAACGAGCAGGTCGATAGGGACATCGGGCGCATGGAAGACCGGAACACGGGCCAGCTATGAAGCTCAACTGGGTAAAGAACGAGAACGTCGAAGACGCGATCCTCGGGGATTTCGATGGTGGCGACGGGGTCCGTCTCTCGCTCTCGCACCATCCGACGTGCTACCGCCGGGGACGGTGGCGGCTCCTCATCGAGATCGCGGGAGGCCACGGCCACCACAAGTGGGGATGCTTCGACGAACAGGATGAGCCGCAGCGGTGGTATCACCATCGCGACAACGCGCTCGAAGAGGCGCAGGCCATCGCGGATGTCCTCGTGAAGGATCGGTATCCCGAGAAGACTTCGTCATGACCAAGTCGCTTCCCGATCACGCGGAGCACCGGGGGCCTCCCTGCTACTGGGGCTACGATACGGGGAAGCGGACGTGTGAGGTCATGTGCTTCTGCGGGAAACATTGTCACGATCAGGAGTCCTACGAGAACCACATGCGGGACAAGCATCCCCGCTATGTCAGGCAGTTGAAGCAATGCGGATGCTGGCAGCAGTACCAATTGGACGGCTGGACTTCCATTAAGAGGAGAAAGATCGCGAAATGAGATTTCTCAAGGAACTCCTCAAGCCCAAGCTGAAGTGCAAGCGTGTGGGCCACGTCCGGAACGTCAAGGAGGTCCGCGAGGGCTACGTCACGGACACCAAGGGATTCCGGTGCGTGGCCGACGACGTGGTGCAGTCGAGGCCGTTTTGCTCGCGGTGCAAGGCACCGCTGGGCGAGTGGAAAGACGAGTACAGGTCCGGGCTCAACGGCCTCACGTTGCCCCGGGACGACATGAAAAAGCTCGAAATGGAGGGGGCGCTCTGGCGGTCCAAGAGGACGGAGCGGATATCGTGAGTTCGAGTTGTTGCTACTCCCGGGAGTGGAAGATCCAGCACATGAAGGAGCTTCACGAGGCTCTGGTGAAGCTCGAAGTCTTCCACAACCGGATGATCTCCTTGCGGTGGGGGATCGAGTTGATGGAACGCGAACTTCGGGAGCACAAGGACGAGTATCACCCGGAGGAGAAACACAAATCTTGTGAGAGTTGCGGCAAGGGTCTGCAAGGCGGCAAGCCCGTGATGTTCAGCCATGTACCTGATGGACATGATCTTCGAGCGCCGTGAGGCCGAAGCGAAATCGTGACGGGAAAGAAGAAGTGCAGGCGCGTCAGCGCCTTCGACCCAAAGCTCCGGTGCGTACTCGACAGGGGGCATCGCGGTGGTCACTGGGGGCCGTGGGGAAAGTTCACCGGAGACATAAGGGTCCGGTCCGGCTTCTGTCATTCCGGACAGGAAGCGCGGGCGGGGAAGTGCTGCCATGCGTAACTCCATCGACGTCCCCCCGGACAAGATCCACGAGATCGACGAGGTTGACGTCGAGGGGCTGGAGGTCGAGGACGGCATCTTCCTCATGGGTGACGCGCGGCGTCAGGACGATGGGACGTGGCGGTGCTTGGCGAACTACTACGGGATGCTGGTCCTCGCGGAGGTCCGCGTGACTTTCCATCCCGTCGAGAAGAAATCATGAGGACAAGGGGCTGGGGGCTCTGGCGGCAGGACTGGTACTCGATTTGCAGCCAGCACCGCGACTACAGGGAATCGTGCCTGCGGTGTCGGACGGGCTCGTGGCACAACAGGATCGCCACGAAGATCGACTCGTTGTTCTTCCGGTTCTGTCCTTACGGCTGGCGCAAGTGGGCTAACCGAAAGAACAGCCCCAGCAGGAAGCGGCTGGAGTCGTGGTTCCCGGGGCTGAAGAAGGGGGCTTAGGTGGTACGCGAAGGAACGAAGATTCCCATCGGCTGCGGGGTGTGCGGGAATCTCGTGACCTGCACCTGCGGGCTCAAGAAGAAGCACAAGCGGTCGTGTCGCTACTACAAGGCCGCGATCCTGTCGGTTGAACTCGCGTGCCCCCATGGGTTTCAGGCGTGTCCCAAGTGTGATCCTTGCACCTGCGGGGCTGGAGAGAAAAAAGGCGTACGTTGAGGGATTGACGATGACGAATCCGGGCGATGGCATGAAGGGACCTGCGGGCGAGTCGTTTCGTCGGCTCATGGATACGCAGGGCAAACAGCTTGGTCTGGGACCTACGGGAAAGATGCCCGAGGGCAAGGTAAGCGACGACGACAAGGGCGAACTCGCGTTGGCCCTCATACTCGACAAGGACAAGAAGCTCATCCACATGCACTTCGGGACGCCTGTGACGTGGTTCTCCATGACGCCCCAGTTGGCCAACGACATCGCCAACGTGTTGCTCCAGCGAGCCAAGGAACTCGGCCACGCCGTCGAGGTTAAGATTTAGATGGCCATGAAGCCGACGAAGTGGACGTGCCCCGATTGCCACGAGGAGCACATCTTCCCCAAGAACGGGCCGTTCAAGCGATGCTGCATGATGAACAGCCTGAATCACTTTTCTGGCAAGGCTGTCGAGGAAATCGAATCCCGCAAAGATCCCGCCGACTGGTGGAAGGATGGGCGCAAACAGGATGAGTGATCGACCGGAACAATTGCGGGGAGAAATCGAAGTTGAGCGCGACCAGCTTCGCGAAGAAGTCAAGAAGCTGCGGGCTGAGGTCGAGGGGCTTCGCGGTCCGTTCACTTGTGGTCACGATCCCCAGTGGGCAGGCGGCGCGTGCGCGGTCTGCCATGCCGAGTGGATTGAGAAAGCCGAGCAGTACAAGGCCGCGCTCCACATGATCTACAAGCGCCTCAACGATACCGTGGTGGAAGGCTACAACGTGTACGCGGAACTCAACGCCATCGCGATAGCGGCGCTCGCGGAAGAACCCCCCAAGGAGGAAAGGACGTGACGCTCAAGCAGGCAATACGTCACGCCGAAGAAAAGGGGCGTGGTTCCAATGCGTGCGCCCGGCAGCATCGGCAGCTTGCCGCGTGGCTTAGGGAGTTGGCGGCGTTGCGGAGAAAGCGGCGATGATCGAGGACACGGAAGACACTACGATCCTGAGTCTCGCGTGCGCGTGGAACGCGCACCACGAGTGCGAAGGCGGTGAACCCGATGAGGTTGGGGACTACGGAACCCGATACGGGTGGCACGATTGCAACTGCGCGTGCCACGTCAAGGGGAAGAAGTGACGAGAAGAAAGTTGAAAGATGCGGTCACTTTGTTCGTAACGATAGAAGCCGAACAGCATGAAGCTGTGCGGAAGATGGCTTTTGAGGAGAGGAAGTCTATAGCGCAAGTCGTTAGAGAAGCTTTGGATATGTTCATCAAGGAAAAAGCGACTCAAGATCCAGACGTAGAAGAAGGCGCATGAAGGCGAAATCGTGATCTGTTCGATCTGCAAGCAGGAAACCCCTTGTCCCCACAACAGCCGGAAGGGTGCGCGGTTCTATAGCCTCGGGGTGCGAGACGGAAAGGCCGTGCTCATTCCGTCGCCTTGGGATGGACTCTTTAACGGCAAGAACATCCATCTCGGGGGTGCCACGGGGAATCCGGTTCCTGATTCCCGTTGCGATTGCCACGCTTGCGATGACGCGAGGGCGAAAGCAAAATGACAACATGCCAGAATTGCACTGATTACGGCTTTACCGAGAGTATCGAGCTACACTGCCCGAACTGCGGTCCCAATGGGGAGGGCTGGGGTGGCTCGCCAATACGGGTGTGCTACAACTCCGATTGTGATCATAGCTGGCACAGCGATGACGATTGGAAGGGGTCGTTCGAGATACGGCGACCCTGTCGCGAATGCCCAGAAGGTGAAGCTTGGATCAGGGCTCGGATGCAGGAGATCGAGTAGGAGAATGACCAAGAACCGCATTAGGCCCGACGCGGGCTGGGTGGATCGTTCCAAGATGCCCAAGGGTCCCAATGGAAAGAACCTCTGCCGGGAATGTGGTAAGGAGTGCAAAACCAATCGTCGGACCTTTTGCAGTGCCAAGTGCGTGGACGCTTGGAAGATCAAGTCCCAACCCGGATACGTGAGGTCGAAGCTTCGGAAGCGGGATCGTGGCGTGTGCGCCCAGTGTGGTCTCGACACCAAGGACGTCAAGACGATGTTTTCGGTGCTGGATCAGTTGTCGGGGATCAGCTATTACGGAGACGAACGCAAGAAGTTTCCGGAACTCACGAAGGTCCGTCAGCGCATCGTCGGGATTCTCCGGGTCTTCGGGCGCACGTCCTACTGGGATGCGGACCACAAGCAGGAAGTCGTGGACGGCGGTGGCGAGTGCGGTCTCGACAACTACGAGACCCTGTGCGTGTGGTGCCACCGCGCAAAGTCCGCGAGGAAACGGAAAGAGCGGGCCAAGAAGAAGGGGTAGGTATGTGCGACTATCAGGGCTATGAGTTCGGAGCCCCGTATCCCGACTCCGTGTGCATCGATGGTCGCCTTCACGATGCCGATGCTTGCGACGACAAGGGCAACCTCTACGATCCCATGGAGGACATTCCCTGCCCGATGTGTCGCAAGGACGACGCCGTGAAGTGGTGGACGGGACGCATGGGCATCGGGGACATGAACTACGTGGAACGCCGGAAGGCGGCTCGGGCACTCGTGGCCGATATCCGGAGGAACCGGAAGAACGGGACCGAGCCTTGGAAAGCTGCGGCCTCGTGATCGATCCCAACGAGGATTGTGGTTCCTGCGGCCATCGACCCCTACAGACCGAGACTGCGCGACAGACGAACCTTTGTCCGTGCCCGTGTCACCGGGGCGGCGACGAGAACGAGATCATGGCTTACTGGAAGAAAGGCGAAGGCGATGAAGATTGAGGTGGACGAGGATCGCGACATCGTCCTCAAGGAGGTCTACAACGGTGTTCTGATGGAAACGTCCGAGGGCAACCGCATCGGCATCTGTATGAGGGACGACACCTTCGAGATCAACGTGATGCCCAAGGGCGCGACGGGGCACCAGTGGTTCCGGGTTGACATGCAGGACGTCAAGGTCGTAAAACAATAGCCATGATGTGGCTGCGAATGATCCTGCGGGCGGAGCGATTCGGTGGCTGGGCCACGGCGTTCAAGAACCTCCAGATCGTCTACGAGGTCAAGATGTCGGACTGGTTCGGTGCCGATACAGCGGAACCCGAGTGGCACCGTAGTTGAACTGGTCCAAGCAAATCTGTGATCCGTATCTGCAAATAACGGGCTCTAGAGGTGTGTCTAGGCCCATTTTCGGAAATGCGCCCGGAAACGATGTTCAATTGACGTTGCATATTTTGGGCGTTACTGAAGACGTAGGATACTTTGTTGTACGGCTGGGAAATCCACCCTAGACCTCCCATATATAACTTGCCGCTCGACCCCGAAACCACGAAACAAAATGCCGAAAATCCGAAAATACATGAAAAACTCCCCCTTTCTTAGACTGTTCCCGAGGGCCTCGTGACCATGCAAAATCAATTCGACTTCCCCATGGGCGATGTGGTAACCTCATCCAGCCGTCACCAGAGTTCCATTACCAGCAGCGAGACCACAGGAGGCGAGGGGTGTTCATAGCGAAGTGCAAATGCAGGGCGGTGGAGTTCCGCATCAAGGCAGGCGAATCCAAAGTCTGGACCCAAAAGCAGACCGAGGGCTTTCTTCTGGCCCAAGCGCGGTGCGCCACGACGTTCGTGTGCGGCTGCGGGGGTCCGGTGGAGATCCAGACCGCCGATACGAAGGTCATCGGGGCCAAGACATCATAAAGCTCACCAAGGCGTGGAAGTCCATGACCGACTATCAGGTCGTCGGTCGTCTCGGCCAGCGGCTCGAAAGCATCGTCCACAAGGTCCGGGGTCCGGACGAAAAAGAATACGCCGCCAAGGTCGGGTTCATACGCCCCAACGAGGCCGAGATACAGGACTTGGTCTACAGGGCGTCGAAGCTCGCGCCGCAGCCCCACGTCTGCGGCACTGATTTTATCCTCATGGAAGTGATCGACGGCGAGCCCATGGACGTGTGGCTCGGGAAGCGGACTCCCCGGGACCTCAAGAAGCTCATCAAGGCTCTCGACGAATTCTACGGTATCTACCGGACCTTCGAGGATATGTGCGTGCGGCACAACGACCTCGGCTGGTCCCCCATCCTCATGACGGACGTGGGCATGAGGGTCATCGACTACGGGCTCTCGCGATACGGCACGGTCGTCTGGAACGATTACTACATGCCCGTTTTCCACCGCCTCGTCAGGCGTCTCTGCGATCTCACGGGGGCCAAGAAGGAAGCCGTTGCTCGGGACCCATTCGGATGTCGGTCAGAACGCAAGTTCAAGAAGTTTCTGGTGCGAATGAAGGAGAAGCTGTAGGGCGTCTTTCCATACCAAGATGGCGCTGTACGTCGGAACTTAGTTCCGGACCTTGGACGGGAGACGGATGCTCACCTACTGGTGCTCCAACGGCGACCACGGAGCCTGCCCGCGCAGGTGGGACGGCGCGACGACCTGCATGTGCAAGTGCCACAAGATCAACCACACGCAGGAATTCTTCGAGCGGGCCAAACGCGCGTCGCAGGAGAGCAAGGAAAAGCGGAGGAAGAAGTGATGGAAACCGCAACGGAAACGCGCTTCGTGGCCTACGGGCTTCGGCCCGACCGCCGCTGCGTGAGTCAGGAGACCACGTCCCTCAAGGCCACGCTCGACGAAGTACGGAAGGCGGGGTTCAGGAAGGATGACGAGGGGGGAAAGCTTTACGTTGGCATGGAAATCTGGGCAATCACTCCCCGGGGCGAAAGGGTGATCTGGTTCCGTCTTGGCCACCGAGGGCTTTGCAAGAAGGATTACGACTTCGATGTCTGCCGTAAGTGCAGGTTCGTGCCGGAGTTCTGCCAGTGTTAGAGAAAACGGTAGGCCACACGCCGGGGCCATGGGAATGGGACGGCGAGATGCCGGGACCCAGCAAGTGGCGCATCAACGAAGCCGGAACGGGCAACTGCCTCGCGATGGTCGTGGGGACAGCCGATAATCTCAAGCCCGGTCAGCAGGCAGCCAACGCGCAACTCATCTCCGCGTGCCCCGAGATGCTCGCGGCCCTCAAGAGGGTTCGCAAGGGTTACGGGGGCCTGCTCGACAGGGCCACAGAGGACATCATCAACGCGGCCATCCACAAGGCCGAAGTCACGGAGGCGTCATGAGTGAAGCGACCAAAGCGATCCAAGGGCTGGCGATCCGGTTCGACGGTCCTCCGGAGCACAAGGCGGGGCGGTTCGTGGAAGTCGAGATCGATGGCAGAAGCGTCAACGTGGGCAAGTGGGTCCAGCAGGGCAGCGACTGGCTCCTCGTCCTTGGCCCCGAGTACGCCGCTGCTCCGGAAATGTTCAAGGCTCTCAAGGACGCGGAGTTGTCGATAACGGCCATGATGGGCCGGGATGGGATTCGTCCCGAAACCATGGAAGAAAAGAACTCCGCCCTTCGGACAGTCCGAGAAGCCCTCGCCAAGGCGGAGCCTGAGGAACCTTCCCACGGTTGCTGCGGCAAGGGGCCATACGTAGGATAGGGCCGTGAAGTCCCGTGACATGAAGGCCCTCTGGAACTACGCGGACATCAAGGAGCCGGAGTTCCGGTACGGCAGGCCCGACATGTACATCCGGGGCATGGAGTGGCTCGAAGAAGTCTGCTCCGTGGTGGAGGACTGGGGCTGTAGGACCACCTGTGCGAAGAAGTTCCTCAAGCAGGCCAAGTACATCGGCATCGACGGTTCGGCATCCCCCTTCACCGACAAGGTCGTGGACCTGCGGGAGTACACTTCCGAGGTCGAGGGCATCTTCATGCGGGGCGTCATCGAGCACAACTACGACTGGAAGGCGGTGCTCGACAACGCACTCAAGAGCTTCACCAAGAGGATGGCGCTCGTGATCTTCACGCCTTTCGGTCCCGAGACGAAGAACATCGCCCGTCCGGAAGCATTCGTGCCCGACCTCTCGTTCCGAAAGGAAGACCTCTTGAACCGCATGAAGGGCCTGCGCGTCAGGGAGGAGAACGTAACGATAAATTCAGAGTACGGGGCCGAGACGATTTTCTACTTGGAGCGGTAGCATGGGAGTCGAATGTTCTGACGGCGTGGTGCGGGACCTCTTTCCCGTAGGCACGAAGGTACGACACAAGAAACACCCGAGCCTCACGGGAAAGGTCGTGGCCCACGAGATGCAGAAACCCGGCATTCCCAGCGCCATGCCCTACAATGTATATTGGGATCAGGAAAGCGAAGCCGTCAGGCTGCTGGGCTGGTTCTGGATTTACCCGGTCCACGAGAACTTGGAACGGATCTGATTTCTGGAGGAGAGAGATGGGTGACCCCGTAATCATCGACGCGCTCCCGATCAATTCCGAGAACTACTGTTACTTCTACAAGGCGATCATCGGGAGACCCAACAAGCCCCATCTCCCCGCCGTTCCCGACGCCGACACCATCCACCTCGCGGAGTTCGACATGGGGCGGGAGCGGGTCGAGAAGAACGTCAGCCTGCGGCTCTGCTGGGTCGATGGGGCATACTTCGACGCATGGGAAACGCGGGGCAGGAAGCCCAAGGATCTCACCGAAGAGGAGTGGACGATCCACAGGGAAAAAGGGGCTGCGGCCCGGGACTTCCTCCGCCCCCTCCTTCCCGATGGCACGAAGATCATCGTCGCGACCAACCGGGACAAGGACGGGACGTTCCGCGATCTCGTGGGTGCCCCGTTCATTCCTCTTGATGACGGGAAGTTCATCGACGTCTGCATGACGCTCGACAAGCTCGGCCATACCAAGGAAAAGCGATACCCGTAGGCGAGTGTTTCCATACCTATAGGGTATGGAGAAGGTCAAGCGGCAGCGGGACGAGTTCTGGGAACACTTCGCCAAGGGCGAACCTCCTTACGAGATCACGGGCAAGTACCTTTTCTTCTCCGCTGACCGCGAAACCCTCGTTCGCTTGGCCTTGAAGGAACTCCAGTGCGGAGTCTTCTTTCGCGCCAAGATTTCCATCGAGGCTTCCGGGCAGCGTGACTACGTCCTTTGTCTGTACTACCGGGACGACAGCCTCAAGCGTGAATTGGCCAATCGGTATTGGCACGTCAAGAACCTGAAGTACCGCTACTGGAAAAGCGACGAAGCGACGCGCAGGGGTGAGTACTCCAAGGAGTACCAAGGATGAGGTTGAGCGAAGGTCAACTTCGAGAGATCAAGGAAGGCCGAGGAACCCTCACGGCTCCCGAGAAATGCCTGCCGGAACTCGCGGGCGAAATCCTTGAACTTCGCGAGATGCGGGAGCGATTTGTCGCGTGGCAGACACGCGCCGTGGGCATCATTTCTCCGCTCAGCGAGACACCCTGTACTGGTGTGAATCCTCCGGCCAAGTCCTGCTTGGACCTTGGCATTACGGGCCATAGCGCGTGTCTCCGCTGCAAGGCCAAACATCTGCGAGAAAATCCATGAGAACTCTCAAGCGGCATCTGTGGCTCCGGCTCCAGCGCTGCGTCCGGTGCGGAGTCACGAGGTTCGAGTTCCTGCGCTTCAAGATGAAGTGCAGGCCGAAAATGCAGCATGACTAATTTCCGTCACGAAGGCCGATTGTGATTTCGAGACCTTCAAGGCTCCCGGTCCGGGCGGTCAGCACAAGAACAAGGTCGCGAGTGCCGTGCGGGTCACGCACCGGGCATCGGGAGCCGTGGGGCAGTGTACGGAGCACCGGAGCCAGCACCAAAACAAGCGCATCGCTTGGACCCGTATGGCCGAGTCGAAGAAATTCATGAACTGGGCCAAGATGGAAGCGGCTCGGCGTAACGGAGAGGAAACCATCGAGGAAGCCGTCGATAGGCAAATGGTCGAGAGCCTCATCCGGACCGACGTGAAGGACGAAAACGGTCGGTGGGTCCCCGTCACGGATCTCTCGGAACTCACGGACTAAAGCTCTGGGGACACGATGCCCACCGAAGAAGAAGCCAAGCGCATTGCCGAAAGCCTCGAACTCGACGGTACCCTCGACGAGGTCGAGAGGCAGCACGCCGAGGGCCTCAGGAAAGATCCCGAGTGGAGCACCCCCAAGTACGTTCACGTCGCGGAACTCCTGACGTCTTTCGCCGTGGGGGTCCTGTCGGCTGATCCTTATCACAAGGGCTACAAGGTGCCCCCGGACTACGAGGCCGTGGTCAACTGGATCGCGTGGAAGATTCGGGAAAAGTTCGGCGGTGAGGAAGTCGTCAAGATATCCCTCATGGAGATCCGCGAGTGGTTCTTGGCGTGGGGCAACGAAAACCCTGCGTTCCGGAAGTGGGGAGAACCCAAGGACCCCGGGACCATCGTGGGAGTTGTGAGCCGCTATTCCTCCACGCCGACGGAACGGGACTTCATCAGCTTGGAGGTCATCGCTCACAATGCGGCGCTTTACATCAGGAACCAGCGCCGGAAGAACGCGAATTTCGACTACGCATTCGAGATCGAACAGCGGGTTACGAAGGGGCTTGAGGTTCTGGAGCCCATGCTCGACGAGATTCCCCACGACCAGCAGGGGCATTTTCCGGCCAACTGCCTGCGGTGCAGGGTGTTCGCCGCCGTGCAGCACCTGAAAGGAAAGGGGAGCGCGTGATGGCGAGTCTCATGGACGTGGCGCTCTCGGCTGTCGCGGAAATGACCGAGGAGCAAAGGGTTGAGTTCATCAGCCAATTCAGAGGTTACTGGTGCATCGGGTGTGGGGGCCTTCAGCCGGAAGGCCGCTCGTGCCAATGCGACAACGATGAGTAAAGAACTCCCGCCCTACGTGACGGTGGTGGACTGTTTCTGGATTCAGCCCACTCCGCATTTTCCGGACGGTGCTCCGCAGCGGGAAAGCTACCTGTCGGACGAGGCTTATGAGGCGGGGTGCAGGGCGTACGACGAGGAGTGGCGGCTCGTCTATCGTTGCCGTGGGTGTGATGATCGTTCCTGTCCTCAGTGCGGAAAACATTAACGGAGCGTAGACGATGGTGGACATCTACTGCAACCTCCATGGCGGCGGTCCCCTGAAGTACGGGTCCTGCGAGTGGTGCGAAAAGGCCAAGACCCAAGAACGCGATGGTCTCCGCGATGATGTGAAGCGCTTGGGCGAACGTCTCGCAGAAGAGGAAGTACGGCGAGCGCAGGCGGAGCGCCAGAACAAGGAGTTGAGAGCCGAGGTCAAGCGCATTCACGACAACCATGGGTACAAGAACGGCATGGGGCCGTGCGTCTGCAAGTGGTGTATCGATTCGGAAGGCATGACGCCGTGCCCGGACTGCGGCGGGACGGGGGAAATTGGCCTCGAAGACGGAGATATTGGCTGTCCGAGGTGCAAGGGCTCCGGGGATCTCGCGAAGCCGGGCCTCGGGATATCCTGAAGTTCCATACCTAGTAGATGCGAGAAGGCCACATCATCGGTATCGATTGGGCTGTGCCGGACAGCGCCTTCACCGTGATGCAGGGACACGATTTCGTCTTTTACAACTTCCGGTCTTATTGGGGCTGGTTCTGCCAGAACTAACGTGGACTACGAAGCCGAATACAAGAAGCTCGTCAAGACGCGGGAGCACGAGGCAAACCAGTTCGCCGACGGGATGGACGCATTTTACAAGGGGACGGCTCTTGAGGAGCGCCCCACCTACGAGATGCAATTCAAAGAGCCGGAGCCATGGATTTGTGGCTGGCTGTACGCGAGGCATCGTGTGGAATCGAGGAAGTGAACATGCATAAGCCCACATCGCGGAAACATGTCCACGAAGGGGAACTGTGCCCCGGCACGATCCGAATCCACGTCCCGTATCACGGGTATTTCTACTTCTCGGATAAGCTGTCGCGGGAATACCTCCACAACTTGGCGACGGGCATCCTGAGTTACTTGGGCTTGGATTACTCGATTGGAAATCCGCGCCTTCCAAGGGAAAAGGTACGCTGACGCGATAAGGGATTCGGCGCAACGTAGCCGTGAGGCTTGGCGAAGCCTTGGGATGACTGGTGGACTGGCCTATCGCCAACGGGCAACGAGTATGCCGAGTACTCAACTCGGCGGAACCAACGGGTCCACCCGTGGGGAAACCCACGCAGGGCAGTCGGTGAGTGGGAAAACCGACCACGGCTACGTTGCGGTGAATCGAAATCATGAGAGCATGTTGGGTGAGGCCAGCGGGACACCAGTTCGACTACTGGGTGGGACCGAAGGGCGGGAAGCTCAAGCGGCCCCGTTGCCTCTGGTGTATGGAGTTGCGACCCAAGAAAAGGCGCTGAGATGAGGGAACCTTGCTGTGTGGCGGACCAATTCTGCGAGGCTCCCGCGAATCTTGAGTCCAGCGACAGGCCCGCGAAACTCCCGGTGTGCTTTGCCTGCGGGGAGAGCGTGTGCGGCCCCTGTTCCCTCCGGGTCGAGTGGATGGGGTTTGGGCGGCATCGGGTCTGTCACTCCTGCATCGAGGATGAGGACGGGCACGACGAGAGGCCGATGGCGCATTTGCGGCGATTGGTCAAGGGGTAGGGATGGACGAAGCGACCAAGGCGGACCTGAAAGCCAATGTGTCTTGGAAGTGCCAGTTCTGCGAGCGGGAGTATCCCGCACGCGACTGGCCCAAGGCCGTGTATTGCCCGGGATGCGGCTATCACGGCGGCGGTCACGTCACCGTCTTCCGCGAAGGGCAGATCGGACGCCGATGCCTTGACTGCGGATCGACGTGGCCGATTGCTGTGGAGGCAACGTCGTAGTGATCGATCATCCTGCGCCCTGCCAGTTGCACGAGAGTCCGGCTTGCCGTGACGAGGACAGGATCATCGTCGTGGAGATGACGAACAGGTCGTCCCCCACGGGGTCCGATCTTTGGTTTTCCTGTGCCAACTGCATCGCGAGGATGCTGTGGAAGTACCCCGGGCTCATTCGCGATTTGGAAGTGCAGTATATCTGGTAGGCCGATGACGAAGCGTCGAACGTGCATCAATTGTCGCTGCCGCCGGATGTGCCAGTGGCTTGAGGTGGCGAACAACGTGGACGAGCGGAAAGGCTTGGGATGGTTCGCGTGGTTCTGCTCCGAGTGCGTCCATTACGGTGAATGAATGGACGAACTGGACAGGCTGTTGCGGCTGATCGACTGGTTCAACTCTTGCGCGTGTCAGGGGCACCAGCCTGTCAAGGTCTACACGGGAACGGATACGGGACCGATCCCCGAGTCGGTTCCATTATCCTGTGGTAGATGTGGAGAGGTTCTGGAGTCATGACGGACGTGCGGAAATTCCCCATCATGGTGGACGGCGGGACCAAAGGTCCGTGCCCGTCCGCGATCCCGTGGGAGGCCATAGCGCCCTACGAGGGGATGGCGCTGGAGAATCACCAGCAGTCCCTCAAGCGGCTGGCCGAACGGGGCGGGCTGGGTCCGGTCGAGGCGTATTTCATCATGCACGGGCGTACTTGGAAGAACGTCAAGGTGACGGATGAACTGGAACGCGAGGCGTGCGCGTTCCTGTGCAGGGTGGTGCGAGAGCGGGATGACCTCCGCGTCAGCCACGACCATTTCAAGCTGGCGTTGGAAACGATCCTCAAGTGCGCCCAAGCGAAGCGTTCAAACTTCCCGAAGCGGATGGACGAGATGACCGAGACGGAGGGCAAGATCGCCCTCGTGTGCAGCGAGTACGCTGGAGACATGTCGTTCATTCAGGACGTGGCGGAAGACGCGCTCGATGGGAAGGACTGGAGAAAGCGGGTTCAGGTCTCCGATGCCAAGAAGGAAAATGCGGAATAAGTACATCACCGTGGCCATGGACCGCATCCTCAGGTGGATGGCTTCGGACGAAGGTGACGGGGAACTCGTGACCGAGGGCCGCGAAGCGTGGTACGGATCGAATCGGACCAACGTCGCGACGGTGAACGCGCTCCTGCGTTTGTGCCTCATCAGCGACCAGACGGGCGATGGGGCGCTGTCTGGTGCGAGGTATCATTACTACACCATCAACGAGGAAGGGCGTGCGGTGCTGCGGGACCCCGACTACAAGCCCCTGATGGTGGACGAATGGGCCAAGAGGCTTTCATGAAGACAGAAACGCGCTGTCGCTGGCATAGCATCTGGACTTGGGCTGCTCTGCTGGGTGGTGGGCTGTTCTTGTCCCGATGCGTGATATGGGCATTGACCGGAGTGGACCCGTTTGAACAAATGCGATGAGCGACAGAACGATGCAGGAAGTCATCTTCCGGTTCAAGGGCGGGCTCACGATAACCATGTGGCCCGAGGGACAACGCGCCGCGATCATGTTTCCCAACTACGAGACGATCACCTTGTCGCTGGAGGACTTTGCCAAGGCGATGCGTCGTGCCTTGGCGTTGCGGAAGACCAAATGATTCAGAAGCTTGAGGAATGGCGTCGGCGTGTCGGCGGGGCCATGCCAACCATCGAGCGGCAGGGCATCAATCCCTTCGCCGTGGTCGAGCACTTGAATCTTGTGTACGTCACGACCGTCCCCTTTCTCGCAAAGTCGGGCTACCTGAGTCTCGTGAAGGACAGGTTCATCATCGAGGTTCGCAGCGGCCTTGCTTCCGTCGAAGCCAAGCGAACGGAATACCACGAGTTGGCCCACTTCATCTGCGTCGCGCACGGACGAGGGGCACGGCACCACGCCTCTTGGCGCGAGATCGTCGCGGCCTTGGGCTTTCCAGAAGAAGCGAAGGGTAACTGGCCCGAGGAGGTGTGAACATGCCTACACCGCAGATGTACGGGAAATGCGTGGAAGAACGCGACAAGCTCCGCGCCGAGGTCCGGGGACTGAACGGGCTCGTGGCAGACCTACGGCATACCATCACCGAATACCAGCAGAGGGAGAAAGAGCGGGAAAGCCCCCACTTTGGTCTCGGGAAGATGCGGGAAGTGGAGAAGGAGAACGGAAGCCTGAAGCTTCGGCTTCAGGACAAGGATGCCGCTTTACGCGAAGCCGAGACGCTCCTGTGCAATTACCTCGCGGAGGGCAAGTTCCCCCGGGGTTCCGATTGCGACGAGGTCAAGGGCATCGTGGTCCGAGCCCTTCGCGGATCAGAGGTGTGTAGCTGCCCCGACTACGAGGGCGGCAAGATCCAGCCGTTCTGTACTGTACATGGGCTCCCGATGACCGGGCATTCTGCTTGAGGTGTTATGAAGGACTACGCGGCGCAGAAGAGGCTGGCGGATCAGTGGAAGGATGCTCCCGAGGGAACGCGCGTCGTGGTCACCAAAGACGACGGGACCGAGGTCGTGACGAAGACACGTTCTGCTGGTTTCCTTCTCGGGGGCCATACCGCCTGCATCATGCTCGAAGGCATTAGCGGGTGCTACGCCTTGGAACGGGTTAGGCTCACCTAGTCTGGGAGAATAACGAATGGAATCCTACATCGATAAGATCATCGGGTTAGTGCAGGAGGGCAAGGAAGACGAGGCGCGAAAGGTGTTCAACGAAGCGTGGAATGACGCCGAGCGTCGAGGTCGGCAAAGAGCCGAGGAGAAGCGCGTTCGGAACCTTCCCCTCGTTGGTCCCGGCAGCGTAGACGAATAGCAGGAGGCAATAGCGATGACGTCACGAGACCTCGCGAAGGAGCTTTGGGAAAAGGTCATCCGGGTGAAGGTCCCGGGCGTCGAGGACATGAGCACCGCCGACAGGGAACGGACGCTGCTGGACCTCCGGCATATTCTGGAGGGGCGGCTTTCCGAGGTCTACCGCTGCGGACTCCGGTACGGGGTCGCGAACTGCGACTGCCCTTGCAGGGTGTAGACGATGACAGAGCAAGAACGCGACGAGTTGTATCAGCGGGCGGTACGGATGAAGGATGAGTTTGTGGCACTCCAAGAATTCGAGAAGGCAAACATCATCCGCGAATTGCTGGGCATTTGCCAAGAGTACGAGACGTCACTACAGGCAAGGAAAGACGCGAAAGCGTAATGGGTGAATCGTGCCACGAACCTATGCCGTCAAGACCGACATGGTGAGGATCTGCCTCCCCCGGTATCACAAGTGGCCGAGGCGATGGAGCTACTCAAAGCATCGACGTTACCGGACGATGTTTTGCCGTCGGTGCTTGGAACAGCGATGGCAGGAGCTTCGGGGGTCGAGGTACGTCGAGGAAGACAATGGCTGAACCCCTCATGAAACAGCACAAACACAAATGCCCTTCTTGCGGCATTGAATTCTATTGCCGGGGAAGAGCCTGTGAGGGGGCTGGACCCGACAAGGATTACGAAGTGGAAGGGGATGTGTACTGCAAACATTGTTGGGCTGGTTTTTCCGACTGAGGAGTCTATGCCTTTTGCTCTGAGGGATAAGCGCACGGGCGAGATGGTGACGTTGACGCCGACAAACCCCCTGTGCTTCCTCACGAAAGATGAAATCGAGTCGGGGGAGTATCTGCCCGAGCACATAGAGCGGATCGAAGTCGAAGTGAAAATCGTGGACAAATAAGATCATGACCTTGTGGTGGCTACAGCCCGGCTGGACGAGTGCCGAATGCGCGTGCGGTCAGAACATCTGGAAAAGCGGGGGCGATCCCGATTGGGGTGAGTGCTATGACTGCTTCTCCAACCGCCACCAGCCCCAACCGGAGCCCCCCGGACCGCCGTGCGACGTTTGCGGAAAGGCCGAAGCCGTCACGGGAGTCAATGGACGTGGAGTATGCTCGGAAGTGTGCGCCGTAGAAGCGCAAAAGGAGGGGGCGTGAGCGAAAAACAAACTTGCCCACGAAGACAAGAAGGGACGCAGCACAATGTCGTCAACGAAGACGAGTGGAGCACCCGTAGCTGGAAGTTCACCGACGTCGAGGAAGCCCGGAAGTGGAACGAGGAGGAAACGCGGAAGAAGAACGAGGAGGATGCCGCCAAGGGGTACAAGGGCCATACGCACTGCAACCCCCGCTACTGGCTCTGGCCCGGACCCGGATCGAAGCCCCGGCTGTGTTCGTATTGCAACTGCATCCACCCCGAGGACGCTCTCCGGCTCAAGCGCGAGTTCAAGTTCGAGGTCGAGAAGACGAGGAAATACTACAAGGTCTACATGCACCTGCCCGGCTACGGCATCGGGATGGTCAACGTGATGGCCAACATGCAGGCGGGCGTGGACCCCGTGGAGTCTCTCAAGGGGCAGGAGGTCGAGCACATCTACCCGCCTCTCAAGGCGTACTCGCCGCACTTCACGGAAGATCAGTGGCGCGAACTTATCTCGTAGAACTGGATAGAATTGAGGGGTTGAAAAAACGGGTCTCTTGACGTTAAGGATGTAGGGACTACAGGGGAGAGGAGGCTTCATGAACGTCACGGTCAGGGGAGTATTGATCGCGTACTTCGTTTTGTTTCTGGGGTCGATGTTGATGGCGTTTATCGCGCACTACATGTTGATCACGTTGCCGCTCCCCGTGGAGCCCGACGGCGACAAGGATATCCACGACGAAGTCATCGAGTTTTCCAAGGCGATGCTCAATCTTGTGGTCGCGAGCTTCGGGGCGCTGCTGGGGTCCTTGGGCCTCATCCTCGCGACCCTCAAGGACAAGGGTCCTGAAAAGCCGCCCACCGAGGCCACGAAGCCCCCGGAGTCTGGAGGGTAGATGGAGAAGCTCAACAGCCGACAGATCGCCGAGATGATCTGGAAGGGGGCTATCCTGCCCACGTTCACGTATGCCCACGAGATCGACGCGATGCCGGAGCCCGAAGACGAGGAGGCTTGCCTTCAGGCCATTGAGGGAATACTGGAGCGGCATGGGGGCGTGGAGCCCGATGCTGACCTGAAGAAGCGCCGGGACGAGAACCCGGACGTGTAGCGGAACTAAGTGCCGGAGGTAGCGTGACGGTTGAAGAAATCCACAAGAACCTTCTGGAGGTTCTCGTCAAGGCGGTCGAAGCCCACTCCGCTGTGCTGGACCGGGGCCGGGACGTCATCGGCGATCCCACGCGGGTCCAGATGGAATTGGGCCGGACGCAGGCGCAGGTCACGACGGCCAAGCTCGCGTGCCGGGCGGCGGGTATCCACGAAAGCGAGATCCGCCTCATCGTCGATCTTTCCATTCCCTTGGATGGCCGATGAAGCCCAAGCCCTGCGGCAAATGCGCCGCGTGCCGAAGCCACGATCCCGATCTCTGTCTTCGCCCGCAGGCTCCGAAGTGCGAGGTCTGCGAGGGCGAACCCGTGGTGCCGGAGACGGGGATGTGCGGCCCCTGCACGTTCGGGGAGGCCGAAACCGTGGGTGGCAACTGGTAGGGCATGGCCCTACCGTGCCGGAAGCACCGCTGGACCCCTTGGCATCGTCTGATCTGCGGGTGCCGCTGGAGGGTATGCTTCGACTGCAACGCCGAGGAGTCGATCTGCAAGGTCGGTTGCGAACGGGGACACTGGGATGAGTGACGTGAAGGAAACCCGCGAGTGGGCCGAGCGGGAGATCAACCGCGTCCGCGAGGACAAGGATCGCGAGATCGCGGTCCTGAAGCGTCAGGTCGGGGAATTGAAGGAGGCCCTCACCGAGCACCACTCCAACGGAAAATGTCGATGTGCCGACTTCGGGTTCTGCAAGGAGTGTAAGTGCTGGATGTCCCTCAACACCGGACCCAACGGGGAATGCGAGAAGTGCGGGGGCATTCGCCGTACAGCGGAGTCTGAACGATGATCAGCGAAGAGCGGTTTGGGGAGGTCTGCGACCGCGTGATGCGGACGGTGATGGCCGCTGGAGTGAAGGAGTTCGAGGAAGACCTCGCCCTCCTCATGATCGAGTTGAAGCGGGGGCGAAAAGCAGAACTTCAGTTAGATGAAGCGAAGAAACTCCTCTTCGACATCCGGTACAGGGGGCTTCCCGTCGAGTGTGACCGAAGGATTACCGAGTTCCTCCATCCCGATAGCAACAAATCAAACGAGCCGCGCAGCGAAGACCGCTCCGCGCACGGGATAGGGGGCGCAACGGCTCGGCATATTGACACATCAAACGGAAAGACTATCACCGTCTGCGACAACTGCGGGGTGGAGAAGGGTAAGCATGAGGAGTACGCCGGGGAACCCGCCATCGTGCGAGACGTCGGCCCCCATGACCCGCCCGAGCCTGACCGCTGTGGTGAGTGGGTGGAGAAGAACGTCAGTCCAAACGTTCCGCCCATGAAGGACCCTTCAAGCGGAGACACGGTGACGGACAATTGGAAGCCGAAGGCGTATGATGGGACCCAGTGTTCGGCCTGCGGACAGAAGGGCGAGCACGAATGCTATTGAGAGGAGAGCGGTGATGAAGAAGATCGGACTGCTGGTCGTGATCGTCGTGGTCTTGGCCCTCGTGGGCTGTGCGCTTTTCGGGGGCGGTGGGGCGACGTACTGCGACAGCATCGATTCCTGCACCGGGTGTGCCCTCACGGAGGAGGGGACGTGCAACGACGGGGGTCGGCTGTCCTGCTCGGGCAGCGCCGGACGCTGCGCCAACGAGTGCCTGCACACTTCCGGGGCAGCCCAGTGCGGTCACCCCGGGTGTGCGTGCAGCGTTTCCTGCGGCTGTCGGTAGCGCGTTCTTTGGGAAGTCGGCACGTCAGGACGGATGGGTACGGCCCGTGAGTCCTTAGGACAAAGCCTGCGTACTAGTCACCGTGAGCGGGGACGTTCCAAAGGGGCGATAACCTCAAACCGATAAAGCCCATCCATCCTGATGTGCCGACTGATGAGGAGCGAATCGTGAGGATCTTGATTCTCCGGGCCGTCCAGCGGGTGGACGATTTTTTCAAGGGCCGCGTGGTGGAGTTTTGCGACTTCCGGAACTCGCTGGAAATGTGGTGGAGCGACTTGATCGATTGACCATGGATTACAACGTGGCGTGCAGAAGGCGCGGGTGCGGCCATGCCCGCCGGGAACATCGTCCCCGGGGCAAGTGCTACGTGGACCGTTGCTCCTGCAAGGGGTTCTCAAGCGCCAAGCCGAGGACACTCGGGGGTTGTCAGAAGGAAGTGGACGCTTGGGTGCAGCAGTACACCCCGGCGTACTGGAATCCCCACCAGATCCTCACGCGCCTGTCCTCCGAGGTCGGGGAACTCGCCAAGGAGATCAACCACGAGTTCGGCCCCCTGCCGAAGAAGAAGGGCGAGAAGCCGTCCTCCATCACGGAGGAGTGCGGCGACATCCTCTTCACCATCATCTGCCTGCTGAACTCCCGAGGACTTTCCCTTGAGGAGGCGTTCGAGCAGGCGATGGCGAAGTGTCATGGTCGGGACAAGAAACGATTCAAGCGGGCGGCGCAGTAGCGGGGTGGATGATGCCTGAAAATTGGGGAATCGACGACAACCGGGGCCGCATCCCTCGCCAACGAGTCTGCTGCCCGGATTCCTCCTATGGCTGCTGGGTCGAGGTCCGCATCCACACTGGAAGCATGATGAGCAAATACTCGGGATGTTTTGCTCACTGCACCAAGGAGCGCCGGAAGGGAAAGCTGACCTGCTTCTGGCACGACAAATACGAGGCGGAGGCACGGCGCACGAGACGGATCAAGGAAGCGGCGATCAAGACGGACGTGAAGATTTGGAAGGGAAAAAGCCACGCCTCCATCATCGCGGACATCGTGGCGGCGACGGGGGTAAAGCCCGTTACGGGCGAGCAGGGGTTCATGACGGAGGACGGGAACTTCGTCAGCCGCACCGAGGCAGCGGAGATCGCGCTGGCGTCGGGTCAGGTCAAGAGCCTCCGGACCACGGAGCTATTCAGTGAAGATTTGCACAGGAGCGCGAAACAGGCGTAATGTACACCATAATGGCCCTTACGGGGGCTAACGTATAGAGGAGTGGACATTAGGGAGAGGGGCATGGTCGTGAAGCACATGTGTATCCGGTGCGAGACCCTCGTGCCGGAATCGGAAATCAAGTTCGTGGATCAACTCGTGGGACACCCCCCGAACTATACCTGCGAGGAGTGCTGGGACAAGTACGTGGAGTCCGGGGGATCGGGCGAGGATTGGCTGGAGAAGGCGTGATGGAGCGTAGGGTCGTGTGTCCGTGGTGCGAGGAGCCGATGCAGGAAGCCGAGGCGTGGACCCGGACGCTGCCGCCGAATCCCCCCGACGATGCGATTTCTTGGTGTCCCCGTTGCCTCGTGTACTTCAGGCGGCACCAAGCCCGCAGGGAATTGAACGGCTGGTGGCGGCTCGTCTGCGGGGGCGACCACTTCCACGCCGAGGAGTGCCTCGTGGAGATCATGCACCCGGCGGAACTAAGTGCCGGAGGACCAAAATGACGCGATCAGAAGCCTACGACATCTGGCAGAAGATAGACGACGCGGCCCGGGTCCAGCACCCCCTGACCTGTGACGCGACGTGCGATCACACCAAGGGGACGCCCATCGTCTTCGGATACGAGAAGCTCACGGAACTGGTGCTCAACGCGCTGGTGGACGCCTCGAAGGGAAGGACGCCATGAAACCCGAAGATGCCAGACGGGTCACCCGGGAGGCCATCGAAGCCCTCAAGGGTATTTTCGACGAGATGAACGTGGGCGGTACGCTGGTGTTCCGGCGCGACGATGGCACCGAGGATGAGGTCTACATCCCCCCGATCCCGAAGCCCAAGGATGAAGGAAATGCTTGATCGGATCTACGACACCGTCGATGGGCTGATGCGGACGGGTCGGCTCGTGGAACTCGACAGCGAGGTCAACGGCGTGGACGTCCGGGGGTCCTCGACGGATGTGCTGCTCGCGTACCTCACGGCCACGCTCCCGGTGAGGTCGTCGTTGCCGTCGCGAGGGCAGTTTTTCGCCCGGGTTCAGGAGGAGCTTCGGCGGCGGGGCGAGGACGATCCCGAGATCCTCAGGGGGCTGGCGTGAAGGACTGGGAGTTTGAACTGTTCCTGCGTTTCGGGTCCCGGTACGTGGGCGTCGAGGAGGCCCCTCGGACCACGACGGACGAGTTCCTCGTGCCCGTGGCGGATCTGGAGGTCGTGAGGGTCCTCAAGGAGTCGCGGGAATGCTGAAGAAGGAATGCCAGCGGGCCAAGGCCGCTGTTCCGTACTACTGGTTCGTCCACCCGCTCATGCGCGAGCGGGTCTACGGGTGGCTGGAGAACCACGCCTTCGTGTGCGATGCCTGCGCCCTCCGGCTGGAGAACGAGGCCCAGAGGTTGCAGGAGGAGACCCGGAAACGTACTGCGCGGGCAGCCAAGAAGATGAAGGACAAGAAGAAGAAATGATGGGTTTCGGGTGGCTCCGGCGGCTCGGGTGCAGCATGAACGTCCGCCACGACATCGAGGAGAAGTGGTGGCCCAAGGAGACGTCCGGTCTCTCGCCCTTCGCCGCCGCGCTCTACGGGTGCGAGGAGAAGGACGGGGGCTACCAGTATTTCGAGTGCCGGGACTGCGGGACCAAGATGGCTCCCTTCGAGGCCCGGGAGCGAGGCTGGGCGTAGGGGAACTTAGTTCCGGACCCCAGAATCCCCAGAACCCCCAACTCTATTGCCGGAACGACTCCCCGGCGGAGTACACGACCTTCTCCTGAAACCCCGCGAGCATGGCCTTGAGGGTTTCCTCGTCGGGCGCGACCTCGGCCATGACGTGTCCCGCGACCATCCCGAGGGCCGAGTGTCCGCCCTTGGGGTTCCAGTCGGGCTCCTCGGCGGCGGTCCAGAGGGCCTCCATGAGGATGTCCATGTTGCGCTGGATGGCCCCGGGTTCCTTGGGGCGCTCGGGAGAACTGGTCATGATCTGGGGGTTGGGCCGGGTCTCGGGGAACCGGGACGACACGATGATGCGGAGTTGGTTCATGAAGATCGCGAGGTTCTTGAGGGCGGTGTTGCGGTCCGGGGCTCCGGCGGCGATGGTCTCGGCGTAGAGGTGCGCCATGGCCACGAGGGAATACTTTTGCGCCCACCGGGGATCTTGGGCGGCGGCGATGAAGTGCTCGCCGAGGACTTCGACGTTCCCGTCGATGGCTTGCTGGTCTTCGGGCGTGATGTTCATCAGGACCCCCTTTCTCTGGGGGGAGTTTACCACATTGGGGAAATTCCCCGAAACCCCAAGACGCCTATTCCAGAACCCGGGGGTTCGAGTTATTCTGTGGAGACGTGGGCGCGGCAGTTGTATGGTTGACCGGGCTGCCCTCATCGGGAAAGACGACCATCGGGCGCAGCGTCGTGAAGACGCTTCTGGACGAGGGGAGACAGGCGGTCTTGCTCGACGCAGACGAGCTTCGGTATCGTCTGTGGCCGGAACTCATGTTCACCAAGGAGGACCGGGACGCCAACGCCCAGAGGCTCGGGTACGTCGCGAGGATGTTCGCCCAGCAGGGCGTCGTGCCCGTGATCGCGGCGATCTCGCCCTACAGGTTGAGCCGGAGCATCGTCCGGGGCCTCACGAAGAACTTCATCGAAGTGTACGTCCGGTGCCCCATCGGGGTGTGCATCGGGAGGGACGTGAAGGGCCTGTACGCGAGGGCCATCGCGGGGGAGATCAAGGGGTTCACGGGCATCGACGACCCCTACGAGGCCCCCGATAGTCCGGAGGTCTCGTTCGACACCTCCGAGGAGTCGGTGGAAGTCTGCCGGGACAAGATCCTCGCGGCCATGAGGGAGAGGGAAGATCCCCTATAGGCCCGAGGGCTCCCAAGGCCGATCCTCCAGAATCCGGACACCGTTTTCCTCCGAAGGATTGGGCTCCCCGGGTCTCCGGAGATCCCGGGTATTCCGGCAGATCCCACACCTCCCAAGCTCCAGACCCCGGACCTCCACGCCCGCTCTACAACGACTACACTGGACGATCATGCAGCACCTCCACCCCATCGGGGCTCCGTGACGGTTCCCTGCCCTATGGGGAAGGCAGACATTTGACCGAGGAGCCCTGATGCTTGGGGTTCTCCAGAAGCCCCAGCTTTCCCTCAGACGCGCCCAATGCTCACCGCTACCCTCCAAGCCCTCGGGAATCCCTTTGAGGCCGTGAAATCGCGTTCGATAACGTCTCTAAGCCTGTGAGATCCATACCCTTGAGTCCTCGTAGTGCTCCAGAACCACGGGCGCTGGAACGTTCTGGGGATCGCCCGCCAGCCGCCGGGGGGTCGATTTGGGGAAAACGCCCATATGCCTCAAAAGGGCCTAAAAATGGCCTTTTTGGGGTAAAAACGACCATTTTAGGGGGCAAAATAGGGGGTAGAGCCGGGCTGGAACCCCAAAACACCCGTCTGGAGCCGGATAGAAGAAAAATCCCGGCAGTTCTGCCCAAAAATGAGGTCAGGACCCATGAGGCAGCGCATTTCTGCCCAAAAGTGTGTCGGTAGATTATTTCACGTCAGGATTTCCTCCGAAGAGAGTATGGACAAGGGAGTCGATCACGATTTTCCTGTTTCAATCCGTGGCTCTCGACGGTTATCCCAAGGG
>JABAOF010001169.1_pt4 | contig 113395 bp, 105 predicted proteins | sample 7062171 | NCBI WGS metagenome assembly JABAOF01 (sample SAMN14538628, study PRJNA623070) | marine sediment metagenome | biome: marine biome [ENVO:00000428]; feature: marine pelagic biome [ENVO:01000023]; material: deep marine sediment [ENVO:00002113] | place: India: Gulf of Khambhat ... | reverse complement strand
TTCCAGCCACCAACTGTTGTATCTATGTGCATGTCGTTTGTGGTATTTGTATTAATAATCTGAAGGGCTATGGCCCCATCAGATCCATCAAAAACCAATTCGTATCCAGGGAAAGGGCTACTGCTATCAAGCTTGGATACCATTATTAGTACTAATGTTGTTGTTGTTTTAAACCAACATGAAATAGAAAATGGATCGGTGCGCTCAAACTGTAGAGCGGCTACATCTCCAATCAGTATATACTCATTGCTTCCGCCAAAAAGAGTAGACGTAGTAGAAAATGAGCCTCCTGGCGAATCCAACTCAAAATCAGCCACCTCCATATTAGTTGGTGTACCGTCATTTGAGTTAACAGATTCATCAGCAACAACACCGATGGCGCCACCTGGGCTAGGCGTTTCTATTGGTATTGCGCTTCCACCCGTCCATGGCAGTATGACATCGTTAAACTGTGCCCAAAGTTTTTCTGTAGTGGAGTCTGGATAGGTTGATCCATTCCTGTCCTTATGTCCAATGTACATATCTGCTAGTATGCCGTGAACGCCCCTAAATCCGGTATCAAAACTTACTACTCCAGCAGGTGCCATTGGAAATGGCTCATCATCATTTAGTTGATTGCCTATGGAGCCCATCTCTTGCCTAGCAATAGCATTAAACCCACCAAAACCTGACGGCACACTGTCAAAGCCCAATGAAAACAAGCCAATGTCAAATCTTGATCCGGCAACGGCGGTCCCATCCCAGCTCTTAGCAGCGTTGCCAGTAACTGGTACTGCCGCTAATGATCCTGCTTCAAAGCTCATAGCCTCAGTGCCTTCGTATATGTATACAACCTCTGGGTTAGGCGCCCAATTATCTGGAATTGGATCTACCTCATCCAATATCCAAAAAGCAGTTGGGTTGGCCTGGTCTGTAGTTACCACAATTCTTGTTCTCTTACCATCCTCAGTATGCCATACGTGCACCCAAGAGCTAAATGTAGATAGATTGCCGTTCCATGGTGCGGCAGTCTGTAACGCGACTTGATCTGAAGCTGTAGGGTCTACCGAAATTGTTCCGCCAGTGAAATTACCCCGCGGAGACCAGTAGATTATCAAATCTCTGGATACTGCTCTATCTAGTGATAGTAATAGTTGTGACCCGGTAGATGGCTTATTTAGAACAATCCATGAATGGTTACCTGTTGACCACACCAAATCATTCTCATCGATCCATAGATCTGCTCCGGCCACCGTTACAACACCCTCTCCCATAAACCAATAGCCGACGAGATTGGCAAATGGACCGATAGCATTTAGGTCGGGTGGGCAGCCATTATTGTATATCGTGGTCACTTCGCCAGAAGTAAGCTCCTTATTGTACACAGCAACATCATCAATGCTGCCGTCAAATGGGAGAAATGCAGACCCAGAGCCTGATCCTATAGTAAATTCTTCAGAGTTCAATACTGTAGCTGTAAGATTGTCAACGACTGGCGTAAGACTTAAATCAACATCGTCTATATAAATATGAACACCAGACGCTGCAGTAGATGAATCTTTAGTCACCACAACGTGGTGCCAAGCACCATCGTTAAATCCACCAGGGGTATCTACACGTAAATGATTTGTGCTATTTGTGTTAAGTATTTGAAATCTAAGATCACCAGAAGAGTCAATATGTAATGAATACCCCCGAAAAGTACCTGAGTTTAACCTTTTAGCCCACAGCATACCGCTTGTTGCAGACGTCTTGAACCATGCTGAAATTGAAAATGGTCTATTATTTTCAAAACTAAATGCAGATACATCTCCAATAACAACTCTTTCATTGACTCCATCAAATACAGTAGCTATTGTTGAAAATGGTGCGACACAGGCCTGCATCAAATCTCCCATTCTCCACCATCCAATAAGGTTGGACGCGGTACTCAAAAGCTTTAAGTCATTTGGAGCGCCGCTATTATATATGGCCAATACCTCAGCGGAAGTAAGCTCTTTATCATACACAGCCACTTCATCCAGCTGGCCATCAAATGGAAGATTGCCATTATTGCGGGCGCCTAGGTTAAAATGGGTTGTAGTATCAATTGTTGCACTAAGAGTATTTGAAACTGTCACTAGACTTTGTGACATACCATCAATATAGATAGTTGCATTAGACACATCCTGGCTAATAGTGCCGTCCCATGTTGCCACAAAATGATGCCACTGTCCGTCATCCCAACCAGAACTGGACGTTCGAACAAACATCGAGTTAGTAGTTGTAGTATTGGTCAAACGAAACTGAACGCTTCCTGATGCATCCCACCACGAAAAGATGTATCCACGAAAATTACCCGCACTCTCCTGTTTGCTTAGAATTATACCAACAGCATCGCTCGCCTTGGCCCAAAAAGAAAACGAGAATGTGCCATTATGCGCCAGTTTGAGTTCAGCCGGATCTCCCATAGTGATGTACTCATTTACTCCATCAAATAAGGATGAGTAGCTAGATACGCCACCAGGTGTGTCACTATTGAAATCAGTGTCTTCCATGTTGGTAATAGTGCCGTGATTGCTATTGGTAGATTCATCCAACATTTGTTCTGAAGCCAGTATAACATCTCTGAAATCTCCAGACTCCATGTTGGTTGGTGTACCATCACCAAGCAGATTAATATCACCAGCTACCATCTCCACCATCTCTCCATCATTTGAGTTAGTAGAATCGTCTGGTATGATTGGGAATGTGGCCCCGAAGCCCATCCTCCAATAACCAACGAGATTGGCAAATGGACCTGTAGAAGAAAGATCTTTGGTTGTTCCAGCCTCATATACAGTGGCTGCTTCAAGGCTTGATAGTTCTTTGTCATAAACAGCTACCTGGGCAATTTCTCCTACCATCTCTTGGTTAGCCCCTCTAAAGCCAGATATTTGAAACCCTGCTTGGGTGTCAAATGTATTACCACCATTGCTTACAAAAGTATCATCAAAAGGACTAGTGACATCAATGCCATCTACATACATAGTGAGGCCGCTCTGGTTTTCGGTGGTGTCTTTAGTAACCAGGACATGATGCCATATGCCATCATTAAGCGATGATATACTGGAATCTATGCCAGCTCTCTGCGATGCCCCTAAATCGTCAATTATCTGGAAAAACATCTGGCCACCGGTGCTCATATTAAGAACATATCCTCTATTGGAGGAATCAGAAGATCTTTTAGAAACAATTGATTGAGAGGCACCACCAAAAGATGTCTTGAACCATGCGCTTATACTGAAAGCATCACCGACATCAAACTTAAGAGCAGATTTATCGCCAACAATCAACCAATCCGTGCCATCAAAACTCAGTGACGCCGATGTATTATTAGATTCTTCTGGAACAACGCCAAAAATAGTATCACCAGTCACGTTAACAGAATCACTTGATGAATTTACTGTCCAAGGACTTTCTTGAAAAGATACAAGAGAGTCCTTTATCGCAAATAATGTTTTGCGATTGTTGTTTGTTTCCCCAGCGTTTTCTGCAGCAGGGTTGTTAATATCCAGCTGCCAATTCTGAGTTAATGTGGGTAAGCGTGGGTCTGCCATGGTTTATAATGGTTTTGATCTAATTGATGCGTACTTGCAGATGGCGCGATCTGCTGGTGCAGCACCTGAAGCAAGCTTTATGCGGCCTTCTAGAATGTTATCTTGATTTGCAGGAAGATCTGCGCCCCCTACCGTTAAAGCAACAGTTATAAACGTAGCACTTGTTGATGTTGTAGTTACAGTAGGGTGAGCAACAACTTGACCTTCTGTTATATTAAACAGCTCAAAACTCGCCGCAAAGCTTGCATCTGTTGTCTGCAAAACAACTTCTATAGTAAACTCTACAGTTGGGTGCCCTAAATTATTTGGATTTAGAACGCCTGCTCCTACAGCTGTAAATGTAGTAGAGTCAGTTAACTGATTACCTGAAACTATAGGGGTTACAACCTCTGCTGCCGTTGCTAGCGCTAGAGCTAATGCATCAATTTGTGTTTGTAGGCTCGTGAGTGTTGCGTCAACATTATTAAGCCTTTGCGCTACTGTATCAAATGAGCCGCTGGGATTATCCCCTAATTCATTTTCTATAGCTAGAATATCCTGCTGAGCCTTTGTCAATCCAGATCTAAGACTGTCTAATCTATCTCTAACATTACCAAAAGCTCTGCTCGGATCATTACCCAACTCTGCCTGCGTGGCAATTATGGCGTCTCTTAGCCTATTTACAACCTCAGCATTTACAGGCGTAACTAAATCGACTGTGGGTGGTAATGACGTTGAGTCGTCTAATGCTGTGGGGTACTTCGAAAATCCCATTAAAAACCTCTATATTAACTTGATATACCTACCACTATTATTTCTGTTAAAGGGCCTCCAAATGGTAGAGTACCAGCCTCAGATCCATCCGTGTCTGGTGAATCTAAAACTTCCCATGTGTGGTATGAGGGAAATGGTCCCGCAAGATCTATTCCTCTCATGTGAAAAGTTGTGCCGGGGAAGCCTCCTCCTGGTATATCGAATCCCTCTCCTCCGACAAACTGTGTCGAGGGGTTCTCGCTCCAGTCAGTTGGAAAGTCGCTCTGATTTTCGGTAGAATATCCATCTGCTCCCAGCATAGGCAAAACATCTACATCTAAAATAATTTTCTCATGAGCTTCATTAGCTCCCTCTTCAACAATATCTCCTGCAACCATATTGGTCATAGTGCCATCATTAGCATTCGGGCCCATAAACCAATAACCTACAAGATTAGATTCTGTAGGAAACAGTGTTGCATCTGCTGGTATTCCATTATTGTATAGTGCCTGGGCTTCCGTTAAAGTTAGGGCTCTATCGTAAATAGCTGCGCCAGATAATTGACCATTAAAGTAGAAACCAGCCTCGGCATCACGACCACCAATCACAACATTGCGCGTGTTGGCGATATTGGTCGCAAGGGTCTCAGCGATAGCAGTTCCGTTATCCTGCACCCCGTCGATTACGAAGAACGTGCCGGCGGCGGTTTGCGAGCCATCATAGGAAACAACTGCATGGTGCCAGTTGTCGTCGCCCAGACCATTGATGTTCGTGCGAACTGTCAGCCGATCACCGGCTGTTACCCACAAATTGAAGGTCAGCTCCCCACCGCTGTTGGAGTTGATCTCCCAGAACCAACCATCCGCGATCGAGTTGAACTTGCTGATCAACGCGCACTGGGCAGGGCTGGTCTGGCGGAACCAGATCTCCAGACTGAACGGATCGGTACGCTCAAAATTCAGCGCAGAAATGTTACCAATAACCACGCTCTCGTCGGAACCATCAAGATCTGACACATACCTTGATATTCCTCCTGCTGATATTTCCCCCATTCCCCAGTAACCAACCAAATCGGGCTGAACTGTAAGAGAACGAATATCTACTGGAATACCGCTATTGTATATCTCTTGTACCTCTGTGGATGTTAAAGCAGTATTAAAAACTGCAACGTCATCAATGTATCCATCAAATGCACTTGAAATACCATCGGTCGCTCCAATTTGGGCGTCTGCTGAATTATCAATAGTGGTAACCAAAGTGCCGGCTCCGGTACTACTTACATCAACACCATCAACATATATAGTAGCACTAGAGCTGCCAAGCCCAGCAGATCCGTTCCATACATATGCTACATGATACCAAGTATCATCATTATAATCTCCAGAAGATTCTTGAGTCATATTATTGGATGAACTATCTATCATCAAGATGATCGGAGTAAGGAGTCCAAAATTGGTTTCGAACCCAAATTCAAATCCTGTTCCAGATCCAGATACATCTCTTTTACTAAAAAAACTTGAAAAGGACGCGTTTGATGTTGTTTTAAACCAGCCAGTTACGCTAAAATCATCCGTTTGGGCAAACTGAAACTCAGGCACATCTCCAATTAAAATGTATCCATCAACACCATCCAATTCTGTAGAATAACAGGAAGCACCACCCGGTGTATCTGTTTTAAAGTCAGTATCCAACATATTGGATGGTATGCCAGGATTATTATTACTAGACAAGTCTGGCATTAATTCAGATTCAAAAATTACATCGCGAAAGTCGCCATCCTCCATATTGGTTGGAGTGCCATCATTTGAATTGGAAGATCTATCGAGGACACCTCCAGCAACCGTTGTAGCTATTGAGTTTTGCCTATCTCTAAGCGTGGGGAATGTATCTCCATCCCCCATTGTCCAGTAACCAACCAAATTGCATGTTGGGCCGACAAGACGAAGATCAGAGGGCCTTTCAGGCGATGTGCCACGTATGGCTGCAATTTCAGCCACTGTCAATTCTTTGTCGTAAATAGCTACATCATCTATAAGCCCATCAAACGGCGCTGCTGTTGTATCTCGCACCCCAATCTGCAATGGCGTTGTACCATCAAAACTAGTACCACCATTGCTTACAAACGTATCGTCAATTATGCTTGAATCAACTATTCCATTTCTGTAAATGGTCACACCGCTAGCAAGCTCGGTTGTATTTTTAGTTACAACTATGTGCTGCCACGCGTTATTATTAACAGGGAGTGTAGAATCTACTCTAACTTTTTGAGGAACGGTACTGTCGTCAAAGAATTGAAAAAAGATAACACCGCCAGTAGTAATACCAACTTCCCAGCCAGTATTTGGGGAAGCGGCATCCAACTTGCTAACTATGAGCGCGCTAGCGTCTGTTGTTTTGACCCAAGCGGATATACTAAAAGCATCTCCAACATCAAACTTAAAAGGCGCGACATCGCCTATGTTAACATAGTCGTTGCTACCATCAAAATCTATACTCTTTTTAGAGAAGTTAACCATTCTTTCAAAAACTCACATTATGGTGTAAACGATTGCCGACCTGTTCTGGTTTGATTTGTTGCTGGGGCCGCACCCCCATCCCATGATAAAGCAAATTTTCTGTTGTTGACGGTTGTGTGTCCAAGGTATGCAATGTCACCCGCAGCATTCGTCAAGTTATTGGGAACATAATTAACAGAGGCCCAAACTTCCGAGTCCGCAAAACCAGCCAGCCCAAACGCTCCTGTTCCGTTGGGGCCTCCAGTTTTTCCACTTTCATTTGCAAGCACAGATACTGGGGTTGGCTCGTATTCATTTGGACTTATCAGCATATTCGGCTGATAGAGATCTGACACACTTCCGGCACTTGGTAGGGAAATACTTGTTGTCATCACATCATTAACCGGCAACGCAACAATTCCACCCTGGAATGTTGAACCACTATTACCTGTGCCAGCCGTATCTCCGTAATCAACGCTTGAGCCTGTTCCTGGAAATCCAGCTGTGCCAGCAGTGGCACTAACCATAAAGTACGGAGTTGTTAGTAATGATTCCAAACCTGTTCTAGGAGTATATCGGCCCAAAATACAGTAATAATCATATGTTCCGCTGTCACCGTCGTCACCCACAAAAAGAATGGTATTTTCATTAGCAACAAAATGCCACCTATCAGGTGCAACGTCAAATACGTCACCAAACTCTGCCATATTTTGCTTAGGGGTCACATGAGTGCCGCCCGTTGCATTCGATCTAGGGAAAACTCTTACGGTAGAGGCTCCATCAGTCCAAACCGGCGGAGTACCCGGTGTAGCCCCCTTTCTATCCAAACCATCATCGTTTTGTGTTCCCGGCCAGGGGTTGGTTCCATCATCTCTAACAGCCATCTGTATACCTAAACCAGCGGCCGTACCTCCTAGCAGTAACCCTGGGTCTCCGGGGGACGAGCCAAAAGAAGACAAAAATGAAGCCCACTGAACCATTACATAAAAATTCTGCCCGGTTGTTGGCAACCACTCTACGACTATGAATGCATTTTCGCCTATCGGATTTGTGCCATCGTGAAAGTCTTCGCCTGTGCCGCCATTGTTAGTTTGCGAAGCAATAACATTACACAAACCATTTGAGGCGCAATAACGAAAAAAACGAACCACATTGGTATATAGGTTTTGCGACATGTCTTGTATGGGCAGAACACCGTCACCAATACGCATATCTAATTGTCTAGCAATTGCCATTTTTTTACTCCTTTAACTCCATGTTATTATAAATTCTGCCTTCTGACAAAATGCAGTAGTGGATGAGCCCGATGTATTTCTTAGCTGCACCTCATAAGATTTTTCCGAATTAGGTAAGTCTGCCGGCACAGCTAAAACAACACTTTGATTTTCAGGTATTACCGAGGTGCTTGTTAATACTGTGGAGGCCACCGCGGTTCCGTCAGTTACATTAAATAATCTTATTTGCGCACCTATTGAGGCTGACGATGTGTATAGTCTAGCTACAAAAGTAATTTTTCTAGTTGGAAACATTGGTGCGCCAGGATCTGGTATAGTACTAGGATCAAAATTATCACCACCTATAGCAGTAAATGTATCAATGGAAACCTGCTCAGTTAAAACCAAAGGTATTGTTATTCTCTGACTAGCATCTATTTGATTAGCCAGTATAGGAATTTCTGCTTTCCTAGATAGCTCTATATCAATATTTCTAAGACGCTCAACTACAGTGTCAAAAGTTCCGCTCGGGTTTATTCCTAGTTCAGCATTTATTGCGTTTATTTCTGCCTGTAGAGCATCTACTCTAGCACGAAGGGTACCAAACTCTCTGCTTGGGTCTGCCCCAAGCTCAGACTCAATTGCTATAATGGCATCTCTAAGCCTATTAACCACCTCAGCATTTACAGGAGTGACTAAATCTACTGATACAGGAAGTGATGACTGATCATCTATTGCATCAGGATACTTAGAAAACCCGCTCGTCATGTTTAATCTCCTTTAAATATTCAAAATAATACGCGATTATGCACAAACGTTTGGCGCGCTAAGTATGCTGAACAACTGATAAATGCTTGAAATGCAAAAAGAATAGTTTGTATATAATCCTGACTATAGTCAAAAAAAAGCCCAGACTTTCGTCTGGGCCTAAGGTATTGTAGTTTAAAAACTACTTATTATTTATACCACCCCCTTAAATGCGGTTCGAAGGGCTGTTGGAGTAACAGAGCTGGGAACAATTCTATAGAATGTTTGGCGAACATTATTTCGACTCTTGCGATTGATATCGCCGGGTCGAGCACACTCTACTCTAAACCCGCCAAACTGGCTCTTACGAAGATCCCTAACTCGGGCGCTTGCGGAAGGAACAGAAAGAGAGGTTCGAGAAACCCAGCCGTCCTTGCTATTTGTGGTAAGTAATGACCATAATACCTTTTGGGTATTGTTGCTAAGCTTACGCCTGCTGATACCGTTAACGATATTACGAACGCTCTTGCGATTACGCTTTGTAGCTACTACGTTTTTCATAATATTTTCCTTTACATATTGCTATGTTTATGTTGAAGCATTGTTTTGCTTTGCCTATTATAGGCAATAAGCAGCCAAGCTCGACAAAAAATTCAGGACTTATTTAATACGCCTGAGGACAGGGATAAAAACTGCTCCCTGGTTAAAATAACAGAATTTACAATGGTATTCTGCGAATTATCTGCGTCCTCTGCAGATAAAATAATCGCAATCTTGTCTTCGTGCTCCTTTATTTCGATGTAGGAGCGACCCTTATCGTCAAAATTTATTTTTGCCATATCTTATATATCTGTAAAAAATCTGAATAAATAAATGGGCCCTCTCTAGTCAACTTATTTAGAGCCGAGGGCACCCACTCATTATCTAAGGTATAAAATATTTTAGTTATATTACTGTGCTCATCAAGCTCCGCCATAGCAACCGTATAATTATGCGGATATCCTCCGCTAAATAATTTACAGTTTTTTAATTTTCTATGGCCATTACAGTCCTCAGCAGTAACATAATCAAAATATCCGACCAGCATTGGGCCATTCAACAAAATACCTTTACAGCCCTTCATGATCTGTCATTATATGGACTTTATCTTCGCCCACAAATAAAGTATGCTCCGTATGAGCACAAATATCTTTAGCCCATACAGTCCAGCCATCTTTACCCACCTTAGTTTTGTCAGTAAATCCCATTACAAGCATTGGCTCTATTGCTATGGTTAATCCTGGCTGGATTCTAATTCCTTCTGAATGGTGCGCCTTGTTGGCTACAAAAGGCGGTGCGTGCGGTTTGTTTAAATCTAGGCCGTGACCTCCGTACCGTGTCACGAGCGCATATCCATGGCTCCTAGCGTACTTGCTAATGCTGTGGCCGATAACCCCCAGCCTCTTGCCTATGGCAATTGAGTCAATTCCTTTATACAACGCCTCACGGCAAGCCTTAATCAATCTTTGGTGCTCAGACTTGCCCTCTCCATAAATAGCGGTAATAGCTGCGTCAGCAATTACTCCCTCGAAGGTGGCACCTAGATCTATCTTTACAACATCACCTTCTTTTAATTTGTAATCTGAAGGTATCCCGTGCACTAATTGTTTATTAACTGAAGCACAAATAGCACCAGGAAACCCTTTATAATCTTTAAATGTTGGTGTGCAACTAAAACTAGTAATTATCTTTTTGCACTCTTCTTCTATATCTTTAAGAGTTAGATTAGGAGTTTTTCTTTCAATTAGCTTTCTTGATGTAGCTAAGCATGTAGCCACAGCTTCTCCTGCTAATCGTTGCTTCTCAAACCAGTCTTGATCTTTAAGAGTTACAAGACTATTTTCAGCAAACGAATGACTTTTAGTCCTCATCTGAATCTTCCATCAGCGTGCTTAAAACAATAGCCTTCTTGACTGCTCTTTTCTTTAAAGAGAAGAGAAGTGGATCAATATATTTTCTATCATCTGCTGATACAATATTTCTGTTGTTAATAAGAGATTCTATAAAAGGAATCGAATAAGAAATATCAGATATTTCTCTAATTATTTCAGCTGCTCGATCCTTCTTCGTTCTCGTCCTGGTTGTTTTCCTTGTTGCCATTTTCTTTTCTTACACCTTTTAAGATTTCTCCAGTTCTATCATCAATTTCGTCTTCTTTGGTTAGTCCATATTTAACATATAAACTAAGAGCGGTATTTTTGTATTGTAATTTAGCACCGGTGGCTTCAAGAATTTTATTCTCTGCTTTCAATGCTGCAATTTCTGCCACATGCTGTGATTCTCTGACTCGATCAATACATGCTATAATAGCATCAAGCTCATCACTAGTAATATATTCAGCCATCACTTTCCTCTTCGGTCATTGCATCAAAAATTGTCCAATAATTTATATGCACTTCAACATATAACCTATCCTTGGGGTCAATAGCAGAAGAATCTTCTCTCAAGGAGAATCTACATTTCTTCCACTCCGCAACAACCTCTTTATCGACATAAACTTTAATTCCACCATCGTAGTCATGAATTATATGTACGCCGAATTGTCTTAAATATTTTCTTAGTTTAATTTTTTCTTCAACACCGAACTCCTCTAGGCCAGCTTCTGGGAAGCATTCTTCTAGAATGTCAGTGGGTATCTCCATAGATTCAAGTATGAAGAATATAAAATCGTGTTGAGCTTCTGCCTCTACCTTTCTAGCATCCTCTCTGTTTGCTAATATGCTTGTTTCCATTATATTATGAACATCCAGACCATCCGCAGCCAGAACACTTCTTACAGCCTTCTTCGTAAACTAGGTTACGGGAGCCGCATTGTGGGCAAGACTCTTCTTGTTTGGCCCTGCGCTTTCTTTCGTACTTTTTGAGTAGTCTAGCTACTACGTTATTTATATCTACTATGCTACCATCCTTAGATAACTGATCTATAAGATACTCAATGGGCACACCATGTCTTAACGATGTGGATAGCATTCTTGTGGTCCACGCACCGTCTTTGTTGTCGGACGTCTTAATTACATCTGTTACTAACACATTATTAGTAACATCCATGAGGTTGTATTGCCCCCTCTTTAATTTAACTAGCTTTCCCTGGCTATATTTGGGTGCTATACTAAACTTGTCTGCCTTCCCCATGAATATTTCATATGGATCATTTTCAAGCAATCCAACCAAAACCGTCCATCTTACACCATTAACGGTAGCATGCATTATATCACACATGAGCTCTGTTGGTCTCTTGGGAGCTTCTGATGAAACTATAGAAGTTGGCCTACCACTTTTATCTATAGTTTTCTTGTCGTTAGCTATTAAAACGCCATCCCTGGAGCCGTCTACATAAACAGTTACTCCCTTTAATCCTTTCTTCCATGCTTCTATATAGAGCTTGCCAACTACATCCCAGGTAGTTCCCTTTGGCAAATTAATAGTGCTAGATATAGAATGGTCAATATACTTTTGCTCAGCACCTTGAATTTCTACTCTTTTCTTCCAATCGATCTGATCCGAAGTAACAAAGTATTTCGGTAAATCTTTTTCGCCTACATCAAACTTATTGAGATAGTTCTTAACGTTTGAGTGATAAACCGTGAAATGCTGCCACTGATCTCCTACCAAGTCCACAAAATCAACAACAGCATTCTCATCGCCTGGATTTATCTTCTTTCTTCTTAGATAGGAGTTTCTGAATACTGGCTCGACTCCTGATGATACATTAAACGCGTTGAAATCTCCTACCTTACTAAGCATAGAAACAGAGCCGGTCGGGGCCTGGGTTAATATTGAAATATTGCGCCGACCATGCTTCTTCATGTTTTGTCTAGTTGACTTTGGAAGACTCTTAATGAAGGCACAATCCTTTTCTTTTTCGTAATCAAAAACAGGGAACGAACCTCTTACCTTTGCAAGTTCAACCGAAGTTTCGTATGCTTTATCTCGTAAAGCTTCATATAGTACATTTACAAACTCTATGGCCTGATTGCTATCATAACGCATAGTAAGTTGCGCTAGAGCATCTCCCAGCCCATGAGATCCTAACCCTGTCCTTCTTCCTTTTTCTCCTGCTGCGTAGAGCTTATTCCAAAGCTTCTTTTCTTCTGCAGAACAGGACTTTTTAATTTTGTTGATTAGCTCTAATTCAAGGTCAACAAGGTTGTCAGCCATTTGCTGTGCCAATGCAACATCGCTTTTAAATGCTTCCATATCAAAAAAAGCATCTTTCTCAAAAGCCTTTCTAACATAACCAGTTAGGTTTAGGCTGATAAGCCTACAACTGTCATAAGCAGAAAGAGCAATCTCCGAACAAGGATTAGTTGAGATGGTAAAGAAATCTTCATAGCAATGGGCTGGTAGATTATTAATCATATTATCCCACATGATTAATCCCGGCTCGGCTGTTTTGGTTGCTGACTCTACAATAACTTTCCAAACATCTCTTGCCTTTAGTTTTTTAGATATCTTAGGTTCTTTAGAATCAATTGGCCATCTAACTTCATATTCTTCGTCAGCTTCAACAGCCTTTAAAAATTCATCACTAATTCGTAAAGAAACATTTGCCCCAGTGACCTTAGTTAGATCATGTTTCATAGTAGCAAACTTCACCACATCAGGATGATGCACAGACAATGTAATCATCAGTGCGCCCCTTCTGCCCGACTGACCAACCATTCTAGTTATGTACGAATAGAAATCTGCAAAAGACCAAGCACCACTTGTTGTTCGTGCTGCGTTATTTACAGAGGCCCCTGCCGGCCTTAAAGTAGAAATATCTATTCCAACACCACAGCGTCGCTTGTAAAGCTGTGCCAATTCTTTGCCGCTATCAATAATACTTCCCATATCATCGCTGGGACTCTCAATGACAACACAATTAGATGCGCTCATCTTTTGATATGTGTTACCTATGGCGCACATAGGCGAACCTTGAGGAACAATGCGTGCAAATTGATCCATTGCTTCTCTATAAACAGCGTATCTATCCTTACGAACTAAACCATACTTTTCATCATCTATGCGAGCAAACTCTTTTGCAAGACGATGATGCATATCATCTGGAGTTAGCTCATGATAAGCACCATCATTATCTCTTAAAGCATACTTATCAACAAAGACCTTAGCAGCTAAATCATTTCCATTAAAGTATTTTTTAGAAGCTTGATACACTTCATCATAAGTATGGCCTGTCATTTAAGAAAACTCCTAGTCTTGGGATAATGTCTTTTTAATTTTTTCTTTTGCCTCATTGAGGATTTTTAAGAATTGTGGCCTGCTTAACGACATTTCATCCATAATTGAGGCCATTGATGCCGGCTTCTTGCCTACGAAGCCGTACATTTTCTTCACTACATTCTTATGAGTGTCGGGCAGGCCATCGATTGCTTTTGAAATAATCTCTTTATTTTCAGATACATGAAACGAATCAAATCCGTCAGGGCCACCATCAATTACGACTGGTATGGCACCTACCTTATATGGCTTAAGCTCTGCCGCCTTTTTAATTGGGAACTTAATCGTGCTGTGCGCATTAGCGCATCTAGAAATTCTGGTTTTAATATACTTATCAGCCCACCAAGAGAAATTACCTTTCTTGTGGTTATAAGTTTTAAATGCTAAAAGCATTGCTTCAAAACCATCTTGTCGTAAATCTAGATAGTTAGAAAACTTTCTATACTTGACCGCTCTGCGATCGACAAGAAACTGCAATTTACTCATACAGTAGTTTTGATATTCAGCAAATTTACTTTTATCTTTTTCTGATAGGTCCGCCTTTGCCTTTAAGTCCATATACTTGACTGCTAGGGCATTGATTTCTTCGTTGCTTAGTTTCATGCATCTCCCATTTTCCTTTACTTTGTGGTCTTTTTTATATTCTTAGCCTTAGATGCATCTTTTCCAATCTTAACAAGATCCTTTTCTAAGCTAGCTTTACGAGTTTGAGTCTCGTTGTAGCGCTCCTCTCCAATTAGAGAAGCTCTGTAATTTTCATCTGTGGCAGCACGTGCTTTCATTTTCTTAGCATCAACCTTAATTTGCTGCTGAAGCTCATGCCCAGTTAATTCAACCCTTCCTGGCGCAACTAATGAGATTAGCCTCTTTGCCTTACCAGTTACGCCACAATTTGGACAAGTAATACTCTTAACGTCCTCGGCCATCTTAAATGTGTCCGTCCACTCCTGGTTGCATTCTTGACAAAGATGTTCGTATATAGGCATTATTTCTCCTGGCTTTCTTTGTATTTTTGAATGTCTTTCTTGACGTTATCGGCAACTGCTTTTATATCTTTATGTTCAAATTCATCAAGCTCTTCTATTATTGAAGTGAGCTCTTTTAATTTATCTTTAGAATCCTTAGTAGAATTAATAACTTTATCTAGAGCATGTAAAAGCGGGGCGCTTTTAGCTAAGTGTTCATTGCGCTCCTTTTTTAATTGATTTATTTTATCTAGATGCTCTTCGTAAAAATCGTCCACCTCATCATCATAATCAATATGATGAAGAGATTTGAATGCCTCCTTCATTTTTTTATCGCTCATTTTTGATTCCTAGAATTAACAATCCCTATGTATTTAAGTTGGTTATCTGGTATATGCATGAAAGTCTCTGGGTATAGGCTAACATACATTTCCCCATCCCTACTTTCTATCCAAAATTGGTTTGAACTAGAGTTTGATAGTGTAAAGCTAATATCGCCGTCGTGGACAATATTAGCTCGTGCACGACGAGCTATTCCTTGGTAAGTACAGTTTCCTTTACACATCTATTTCTTTTAATCCTTGTTCGACAAGCCCTATTATAGCTGTTCGATATTTGGCAGGCATTGAATTAATAAGTTTCTTGAGCGAATGTATCGACTCCTCCATTCTTTCCTGAAGATTATCAAATTGGCCATTTGAAATAATGAGCTTTTGCTCGCCCACGTGTATAAAATTTTTCTTGTTGTCTATTCTCTTCCTTAAAAACTCTTTCATGAATCTTTGTCGGTCTGTTTGGCATCTAATACACATCACGCTCACCGTTGGAAGAAATGACCTCGCATCCGCGCGCGTAGGCAAAATTTTTCTGCTTTCTGATTTGATATAGAGCGGCCTTTCTCTTTTGACGCTTAATAGAGTATCTAATAGCCTCTTCATATATTTTACTTATACACTCTTTATTCATTCTCTACCAACGTCTTGCCAACTAAAACAAACTCTATATCTTGAGTCCAGTCTCTTTTTATCCTTTGCTTGAGTCGCTCATCAGTTATTTCAAATACTAGATAAACAGTATCAGAAGCCTCCACATGTTCTATTCTTACCGCTTCGGCAATTGTCTTATTATTTATTTTATTATCCATACCAGCCTACCTCATCCATAAATTCAGTAAGATCTTCCTGCATAGAGCCTTCACCATACGCATCAACCAGCTCACCAGTAGGTGGTATATATTTCTCAATATCCGTAACTGTTGCGTTTTGGAACTTTTTTCTTAGTCTGTGGCAGCCAAGTTCTCCGTCTCTATTTTTAATGATATGGTATCTTAAATCATCATGAATTCTCTCGTCTTTACGAGACTCTATCTGTATTCCAATGTTTGCATGATGCATTATCATAGAAGACCTTCCAATCCTATGCATTCCTATTAGGTCACTGGAATCCTTGACGTTTCTATTCTGTGGTCTGTTTAATTGAACTGCGGTTAAAACAACAACATTATATGCTCGGCCAAACTCATGTAACCTGCCAGCAATTTGTCCTAATCTTAACCAGTCCTGTTCTGAATTATCGCCACTTGAAGCATCCATTAGTCCTAAATAATCAACCACAACCACCTCTGGGGCATACTTAGTCAAAGCTTCATTGAATCTCAATTCAATTTGCTCAACTGTTACCCCTCTTGGGATATCAACTATTTCAAATTCACAGGGGTAATTATCTATAAAATCAACTGCCTGTTTAAGCTGTTTTGCTTGATCCTTATTCAGAGAACAATCTCTTAAAGAATATGTTGGCAGATTAGCCAGCCTAGCTAACGTTCTTCTAGCACATGCTTCGTAAGGCATCTCAAGAGAGAAGTACAATACGCTGTGTCCCTTTGTAAAGAGGGCGGGATCTGTATCAACCTTATTATTTTGCATCCACATTTGAATAGCTAGATTGCTAAGAAACATTGACTTCCCGGCGCCTGTTTCTCCGCCTATTATCAACATCTCTGCTGGTGACAACCCATTCTTTACATAATCTAAATATGAATAACCTGTTAATATACCTCTGCCTAGAGTTTTATCAGTAACCTTTGCCCTGAAATTTCTTTTAAACTCGGGCATGTAAGTTTTGAGTGTCTTCTGAGTGTATGCTTTCTTGCCACCAGCTCTAACAATCTTGGCTTCATCTATTTTTCTCTGGATGTTTTGAATTTCTTTTTCATAATCGGCGTCGGAGAAATCAAGCTCATCAATTGCATCTCTTACATTAACTAACTTGCCTTTGGCGAACCTATTTTTAAGCTTATCTAAATCATATTCAAATTCAGTTTGGTCAAATGAAACATTGCCCATTTGATCCCAAGCCTCTTCAATTTTACCTAAAAGGTTTTGATCGCTCTTATATAAATCTAGCAATACCCTTTTTGTTGGGGTCGTCTTGTAAGCCTTAATGTATTCAATAACAGCCTCACCTACATCCCTTGAATCTCCAAAAAATATGGTGTGGTCATAAGAGTTGGTAAATCTTATTGCTGTAAGCTTATCATTTGTTAGTGCTTTAAGTATTCTTAAATCTTGTTCTTCAAATCGATACTCATCTCCTTCTGGAAAGAAATCATATTCTGATCCGTCTGCCATAGGGAAGTCATCATTATATTCGCTCATTTACCCTCCTTGCGACGGTCCTTTCCTAGCACTGAAACAATTTCTGAATAATTCATTAAGCTTGATATACTTTGTCCTATTGAGCCATCAAATGATTTGGTGACATTAGGGGAATTGGTACACATAAAAATTGGCAAACTATTTTGAGTCCTAGTTCTAAAGATGTCCTCCATGTTCCTTCCGAACATGTCGGCCGCCGCTTGTGTTCCCATATATCTTGGGTCAAACTCATCGATCACTAAAAAGTCAACCATCAAGAGATTTCTCCTAATGGCCGCTTTATCAAACGAGTTGCTTGAAACTAAATTAGCAACGATATCATTCATTGTCACATATAAACCCGAAAAACCTTTACCTACTGCTCGCTTTAAAATATTTGTAACAGTCATCGTCTTGCCTATTCCGTGCCCTCCAGCAAAACAAATACACATTCCGTTATCGTATACTCCCCTAAGATCCTTTGCGATTTCTTTATATTTATTTAAAAGAGTGGGATCTCCCACAAAATCTTTTTCCATATCAAGTGGCCAGTATTTAATTGGAATATTGGCTTCCGCATATCTTGATATGATCAGCATCAACTTACTACATCTTTGGCAGCGACCCTTTATATTAGTATTTGTAGTAGAACAAACTTCACAACTACTGACAACCTTTTCTTTTTCTCTATCAATCTTTCTTTGGGGTATATTTGATAGCATCCTTACACCTAAAATCTGGCATCTGATAGGTCGACTCAACGTGTCTAACTACAGGCTCCGATAATTTGTTTTTAACCTCTTCTCTTTCTAACTCTGCTTCCATTATCCTAAGCTCGGCTATTTCTTTGGCTCTTAATTGAGCCTGCTCGTAAACACTAGTATCATTGGTAACTAACTCTTCTTCATCGGGTATGAATTGCCAAGCTTCACGGTCTCTAGCATATGCTTCTTCATATCCTTGGCGGAGCTTCTCCTGTTCTTCAGCTTCAGCCGCCTCAGCAGCTATAACCTCTACCAATTCCTCATCTATCTGTACTAATTTAGCATTTTTAGACACGTTGTAAATAATATACCTACTACCTTTCTCTCTATTTAAAATAATAGACTCTTCACTGCTCCATTTTTCAACCATGCCCTGGATAATTGAATTATCACTAAATACGATTCTTACAAATTTTCCTATGGGCGCGTACATTATTTTAGTGTGTCTAATATTTTATTATCTAATCCTATGGCATAGAGTTTATCCAATAGTTTTTTATATATCAACTTATTTTCATCATTTGGATTTTGATTAATTGATTGTCTAATGAATGCTAAGTCTCCATAGGTTGCTGCACATATATCCATGCTCTCTATGAGAGATAGATAATCTGGAGGTAATTCAGTTGATCTTTCTACTCTCTTTTGGTCCTCTTTGTATGCTAAGAATTCATTTCCAAAACCAATTGTCATAAAAAAGGATAGCTTTTGTATCCTTCTCTTTTTTGGAATAATCTTTTCATCAAAGACCCAATCAATATACTCTTTGATTGTCCTTTGATTGCTAGTCCCAAGCATTGCGCCTATCTTTTTAATAAATACAATCTCTGTGCATTTGCTCGGACTGCCTCTTAAAGAGAAAGCATAGCGCCTACCATACAGATCTTCGTATCGCTGAGAAAAATGAGATAGCTGATGAACTTCTTTCCACTGGGAAACTTTCTTATCCTCTATTTCATCGAACTTCTTAAAGAAATTTTGCCACCACTTAGTTGGCAACAAATTCATAAACTCTTCATCTTGTGTAATTCTTTTTGACATCAACATAAAACCTCAATACGGCCATCTTACATCAAACTCTTCTTCACTAGAGTAGATGTTCTTTCTAAAAACGGAGTGATCCTTAAGGAACCGTGCCTGGTCGAGAAAATCAATAACAGCAGAGACCTTCTTGCCAGGATACTTCCTGATTACTCTGCCAATTCTTTGATAGGCTCGAACAGAAGATTTACCACCACTGGCTATAATAAGGCCAGACAGGGACGGTAAATCAACACCAATGTCAAAGATTTTAGAAGCAACAATGCATTTAATTTCGCGCTTTTCCAGCTTTTCTTTTGCGTCATTGCGCGCTTCGGAAGAATCTTTGCCACTAAGCAAGGCACATGGAACTTTTTGCGAAATTTCGTCAAAGAGATACTTGCCATGAGCGATGCTACTGTATAATATCAAAGGCTGATAGCCCTTGTCGACCAGTTTTTCTGCCCAGTCTATGATTAGAGAATTTCTAGTGTCATTCTCAACGATGTACTGTTTGTATACAGACTTCCATTGTTTCGGAAGACCTCTTATCTTTGGAACTTCTAGGAACTTAATGATTGGTCTAACTAAGTAGTCATTCTTGATAAGATAGCTCGCAGAGATATCTAAAACGGTACTACCTAGTACACACTCTATTAACATCTCTTTCCCATCATCTCTAAATGGCGAAGCAGACATTCCATAGATATGCTCTGGATTAATTACTTTAGATATTTTCTGAACGGTATCGCAAGCAGCCAAATGACATTCATCAATGATGTGCACCTTGGATGTCTTGAGCATATCTCGAATCTCTTTGTACTTGCTGGGGTCAACTTTCGACTCATCATTGGCTGTATCAGTTATGATATTCTTTTTCATTCCTAGGGCGACACCAATGGTCCACACGCTTGCTACATTTATATCATGTATCTCACACAGACCATCACCTACGATACCTATGGGCTGATCGAATATAGTTTGGTAAAATGCTCTAATTTGATGTAGCAAATCCTTACCAATAACATATATGATAGCGCGCTTACCTAAGTGGGCCGCTATCAGTGCAGATATTAATGTTTTGCCACCGCCCGTAGCAACTCTAAGAATACCACAGTCTGTGTTCTTAGCTGCGTCTAGCGCTTGGAGTTGATAGGGATATGGGCTCTTATCAATTTCTTTTAATTTAGGCAATATGCTAATGGAATTGACGTTTGTTGTAGTGCGGTTATCTGTAATATAAATGGGCTTGCCATTGTCTTTATAGAAATCTTTAACCCTTTGCAGTAGCCCATATGGAAATTTGAGGTCGCTAGTTAATATTCTAGTGACCCCATCCCAATGAATCCGCTTACCTTTGCGAAAGTAACCTTCCTTAAATGCTTTAGTGTATTCAGCGCCCTTCCACATAAAGGAAAGCTCACTGTCCAAAGCACGAAGGAAGGCTACATCGGTCTCGTTATGAATCGAGCACCGATTGCCCTCAATCTTTATTTGTGCCATGTATTATTTACGACGTTTATCAATCACGTTCTTATTCTTCTGCAAGAATTGTCCGAACGTCGACTTCTTTTTGGCGATTTTATCTCTGACCTTCTGTGCAGCAGAAGTAGTATCAGTTTCGCCCATATCAATAGTTAAATTCAGGTTACGCTTAACGTCCTTATTTTTAAGGGTCTTCATGTGTGCTGTAACTTCTTTCTTAAGCTCGTCAACCCTTTGGTCTGGTAAAGCTAAGCCGCTGAAGAATGAGTATACCTTAACAACATCTTCATCAGTGTCTACTTTGTATTCTCCCTTAAAAATGCCCAGAGGAGTGCCCGCATGCTCTTGTATAACATGCATTGCATAATCAAGGCTGGAGGCCGGAATCTTTTCCCAAACAGATTGGCTAGCTAGTACAAGAATACCTGCGTATCGTGTTTGATTTAAATCAAAACCGCCAGCAAGCAGTCCAGCATCTAGGTTGTTAATTACCGCCTCTGCTATGGCAGTTTCGTCTTCTTGGTAGTTGCTTACAGCCATTGAGCCATAAAGACTTAGGCCGCCTCCATCAATAAGAATCTTAGTAAACTCCATTGGGTCGAGGGGTTTTGTATTTGATGGCTTCGAAGAAAATGTATTAAACACATGTAATGGCTCTACAATAGCCTTATTGGCTACTCCAAAGAAGTCCATCTGTCCTACTTCGCTAAGAATAGTTTGTATCTTTGCATTATCAACAACTATTAAGTTATGAATCTGTCGGCTTTGAACCTTCTTGGCTAGCTTTGACAAAGCGTCTAATGAGTTCTTTTTTGTCTGTGCGTCTTCATTAATCTTTGGCAACACAGTCATTACTACAACTGGTTTACCATGGGACGCCATAACATCAATCATGGTATCTATCGACCCACCGCCTGAGCCACCGCCCAGTGATGTGCAGAATACGTACATGTTACAATCATTCAGCTTGTTAACTATTAACTCATTGATTGCGTCCAAATGCTGTTGAGCTGCATCATGACCAATCTGTGGGTCTTTACTAGCCCCACCAAGACCATATGTAAGCACCATCTTGTTAGCATCTGGAAGATTAATCATTTCTAGATCTTGTGGTGCAGTGTTAAACGCTACGGTGTCGTATCCAAGGTCATAGAAAACTTCTGCGAGCCTTGAGCCGGCTTGTCCAGATCCAATAACACCAAAGTCTACTGTCCTATATCTTTTCTCTACGATTCTCGGGGGCATCTCTTCCTTTTCTTCTACGGTGATTGCTGCTTCTTCTTTGGGCTCCTCTTTTGCAGACATCTTTGCTTTAAGTGCAGCTAGCTTATCCACATCTAGACCGCCTTCATCTTTATCTTCTGCCATCTCTTCTGGAGGGGGACCAACCACTACATAGTCTTCACCAACATCGTCTACCACTTTAACCTCTCCGGTTTTAACATTTTCATTTTTTACTGACATATAGTTCCCTTATTATAAACTTCCAAGTTATTAAAATTATTGATATTTATTCCAAATACCACTTATTGTTATTATACCAAGATATTGCCATACGAAGACCGTCCTTGAATTTGATTTGAGGTGACCAACCCAGCTCTCTAAGCTTGGTAGAGTCTACTGCATATCTAAAATCATGACCCTTTCTATCTTCTACAAACTTAAGTAAATCATGACCCTTTTCCATTATATTACAAATTTCATGGAACGTTTCTATATTAGAAAACTCATAGCCAGTGGATACATTATATATTTCATTTGCTGGAGCATCCTTTAATATTTTAATGATGGCCTCGCAGTTGTCTTCCACATGAATCCATTCTCTTACCTGAGAGCCCTGTCCATAGATTGGAACATCTTCTCCGTTGATAATGTTTTTAATTATCTTTGGGATGAGATTCTTCGTAGACTGACGTGGACCAAAGTTATTACAGCATCTAGTAATGTTATAATTAAGACCATGGGTCTGGCTGGCAGCTTTAACAATAAGCTCCCCGGAGGCCTTAGACGCTGAGTATGGATTACGCGGATTGAGTGCTCCCGATTCTACCCATCCTGGGGAGCTAGCATCTTCAAGTTGGCCATAAACCTCATCGGTGCTTATGTATATGAGCTTTTTAACTCCGAACCTGAGGCACGCATCGGTTACAACCTGTGTGCCCATAACATTTGAATGAATGAATGGCATAGCACCAGCTATGGAATCATCAACATGACTTTCAGCCGCACCATGGATAACATAGTCTGGCTTTTCTATTTCAAATATTCTATTTATGGTATGATGGTCGGCCACGTCAGCTAAATAGAAATTATGAGACGGATTAATATAAACAGTTTTAAGTCCCTTGTCCCTGGTTACTTTATCAACACTAACCAGTGTAAAGTCCTTTGTGGTCCTCAATACATGGCGTACAAAATAACTAAAAATAAAGCCACAAGAACCTGTGACTAATATTTTACTTTTCTTCTTCATAAGTCTTTTTAAACCAGTCAATAGTTTTAACTAAACCTTCTCTAAGAGAGACAGATGTTTCAAAATCTAAAACCTCTTTTGCTCTTGAAACATCTAAACGTCTTTTGGGCTGGCCATCTGACACTTCACCAGTAAATATTATCTCACCATTGTAATTAGTTAGTGCAGCAATCAAGTTAGCCAAATCTTTAATTGAAATATCTAGACCTGTACCAATATTAATTGGGTCTGGAGTATCTAGTTTCATTTGTACTGCCTTTAATATGGCTTTGGCACAGTCTCCTGCATAAAGAAACTCCCTGGTAGCTTCTCCCGTTCCCCACACAGGAACTTGCATTGTAACTTCGCTGGAGCCCATATCTATAACTGGCGTTGAACATATCTCTGGATGCAAAAACTTGAATATGAGCGCAGGAATAACGTGGCTGTTTACCAAATCAAAATGATCCCATTCTCCGTACATATTGACAGGTAGTAGCATACAACTCTTCATGCCGTGCTGATCTCTATAAGCATTTTGAGTTGTTAGCATAAGCTTCTTAGATTCACCATAGGGATGATTGGTTGGTTCCGATTTACCATTGTAAATATCTTCTTCTTTAAATGGCACGGGGCAATTCATTGGATACATGCAGACCGAGCCCAGTGTGACCAGGTGTTTAACTCCATGTTGATGACAAGCATCGATTACATTGGTGTTGATTCTAACATTGTCTACAACAAAGTTTGCTGGGCTATTTTTATTAGCCAATATCCCGCCGCACTTGGCAGCCATATGAACTACAGTGTCTGGCATAAAGTCTTTAACCATAGTCATGGCGTTGGCTACTTTGGTTAAATCGTACTCAGACCCAACGTATATTGGTGTCATTTCTGGGCGCTGCTTCTCAAACAACTTTCTTACATGGTTACCTAAAAAAGACTTCTTACTTGCTCCGGTTACTAATACTTTCATTTGAGTTCCAAAATTTTAATTGTTTCTTTTAAAGCTTCGATTTCTTTTTTAGCATTTCGAAGGTGCATAGCCTTTATCCAATGCTGCAATGCTTCATATTTTAAAGCATCTACAATTTGTTCTTGGTCTAAATCTTTCAACGGCTTAGAGTCTTTACCATAATTAATAACAGTCAAAGTCGCTTCAGCTTCCATCATAAGATCAAAATTAACAACCTCCAATTGCATTCTTGGGATGGGCTCCTCAGCATTGAAGGTAATAATAGATTTCGTGACACCAGAAAGGTGCTCTCCAGTTTCAGCATCGTATATCATAGTGTTTGATACGTTGCCACCAGAATGTTCTACTTTAACCCTCATTATCTTTTAATATGCGCTCTTCTTCTGCTAATTTCATATCATGTTGAATCATTTCATCGACTAAATCATCAAATGAATAGTTTGGTTCCCAGCCCAATTCTTTTTTAATTTTACTTGGGTCACCACATAGAGCATCAACTTCTGAGGGTCGTAAATATTTAGGATCGAAGACTACATAATCTTCCCATTTCATTTCTAATTTAGAGAATACCAACTCAAGAAATTCTCTAACAGAATGCATTTCACCAGTAGCAATCACATAGTCATCTGGCTTATCAGAAGTAAGCATCATGTACATTGCTCTTGCTGTATCTTTGGCATGTCCCCAGTCTCTCATAGAATCAAGATTGCCAAGTTTCAGCTCCTTCTGGAGGCCTAGCTTGATTCTAGTGGCTGCCCTTGTAATCTTCTTCGTAACAAAGTTCTCAGCCCTTCTAGGGCTCTCATGATTAAAACTGATGGCGTTAACAGAGAACATATTATAAGCCTCTCTGTAGTTCACTGTGGCCCAGTAACCGGCAAGCTTGGCGCATGCGTAAGGGCTCCTTGGATAAAACTTTGTATTCTCATCCTGCGGAGGTGGTGTGGAGCCAAAAAGCTCAGAGGTTGAGCACTGCAGAAACCTAGTATGTGGACTATACCTGCGAACAGCTTCAAGGCACCTCACAACGCCAGTGCCGGTTACGTCCATAGCATACTCAGGAATGTCAAAGCTTACTCTGACGTGGCTGAGCGCACCACAGTTAAAAAATAGATCTGGCTTTGTTTCTGTAACAAAATTAACAAGCGATGAATAGTCTGCTAAGTCGCCATAAACTAAGTGTAAATTAGGATCGTCATAAATATGATCGATCCTCTGTGTATTGAAATTACTGCTACTTCTCTTCATTCCGTGGACTTCATATCCCTCGTCTAGAAGCAGTTCAGCGAGGTAAGATCCAGTCTGTCCGGTTATTCCGGTTATGCATGCTTTTTTCATACCCTGCTATATATCATTTGAAATATTTTACTGTCCTCTTAATGCCCTCTCTGAGGGTAATATTTGTACCGTGCCACAGCTTCTTCTTCATTAATTCGAATGCTAATAGGGCGCTTCTTCTAAGCTCTCCAGGTATTGGGTCTTTGTGTATAACTTTTACATCATGCATTACTTTTAATTCTGATTCATATGAAGATTTTAATTCTTCTAGAATAACTTCAACTATAGTATTAACACTTGTCTCTTCGGCCGTGCCCAAATTGAAGACTCCAGTTAGTCCTTTCATTGATTCAACTAAATAATGCACTACGTCATCTACATAAATAAAGTCTCTTGTTTGTTCGCCGTCTCCAAAAATAATAAGGTCTTCTTTATTTATAGCCCTATCAATAAAAATTGCAATAACCCCAGCTTCTCCTTTGGAGTTTTGTCTTGGGCCGTAAACGTTTGCCAATCTAAAACAAGTATGCTCAAGCCCAGATATCTTTAAGTATTTTTCTATTGTTAATTTAGCAAGACCATACGGCGATTTAGGATCGGCGTAAGTATGTTCTGCCCATGGTATAGTTCCATAGTTAGGGCTATAAATTGCGCCGCCAGTAGACGTGAAAATAAATTGTCTGACGTTGTGTTCTTTGGCCAATTGAATGAGATTGAGGCTGCCAATTATATTAGTCTTAGCATCTGCTACAGGGTCTTTAATCGAATCTCTTAAATTAATTTGAGCGGCAAGGTGGAAAATAAATTCAGGCCGCTCCTTATCAAATACTGTTCGGAGCCCGTTAGCATCATTAATATCGCCTTCGTAAAAATTTGCACGCTCATTGATATTATTTTTATTTCCGGTTGACAAATTGTCAACAATAGTAATATCGTGGCCTAAATCTATTAATTTATCAACCAGATGGGAGCCAATGAATCCGGCGCCACCAGTAACTAATATTTTCATTTTCTAGTCCAACTTTCCCAAAACCACTCATAGTCATAATTAAGCTTATGAGTTTCTCTTAAGGCTTCGCGAATTTTATCTCTTCGCTCGGCATGATCGTCGACATTTTTATGAAATTGAATCTGCAAAAATTGAAATCTTGAAAGCCACCCCTTTTCAATAATTCTCTCTAAAATTTCATATTCGGACCCCTCCGCATTTAATTTAAGAAGATGCACCTCTCTAAATCCAAAATCCTCCATCACAGATATTATATCTCTAATTTCGATCGATTCTTTGTCACATTCATCTCCAACTTCAAAAATGGACGAGGCGTCGTCATTTAAAACTATATCTTCCCACCTATCTGAGCCGCCTAGACCATAATTCAAAACTTTTATCCTAACATTGCTTGCATCATAAACTTCCTCATTGTTGAGCTTATGATGTGCCTGGTGATAAAATGTAAAAACTGGCTCAAAGGCAAAAATATTACATTTGTAGCGCCTAAATATTTCAAATGACCAATCCCCAACGTAAGCGCCCACATCGAAAACTATTGAGTTTCTATGAAGGGGAAACTTGTATTTAATATCAAATCTGTGCTCGGCCTCATTCCAATGACGAAACTGATCTTTTTCACTTAGCTTTTTCATTTTTTCACTTTAGAGTAAATAGTATTCTCATACTTAGATCTAAAATTAGATCTTCTAGAAGCATAACTCTCATCAAGCATAGCTGAGTTGAAATATCTTTTATCAACTGCTTTTTGAACTATCTTTGATTTTGTTACTCTTCTAGCGCATTTTTTAAGTCTATCTTCATCAAACGGTTCAGTTATTTTAAAAAACTTAAGTATTTTTTTAAACTCTTTAGATAAATTTTCTTTGCAGTCCTCGTATCTAATCGAATCGTATGTGTGCAAATACTTTTTATAGTGATTTTTTAAAAGAAGAGACTGTTTATCAACAAGCTCGTCTACTCCGCTATTGTTCAGCATAGCTTCGTTGTGCTCGGCCATCACAAGGATCCCTATGAAGATAGAGAATATTATTATGGCTTAATTTAAGTTTTGAAAATGTATCGTGGTCATGAAACCACATAAAATCACTTCTGTTACTCATAAATGATGTTGGACCAACTCTAAGCCTAGGCCTATCAAAATACAGTTCCATAATAGCATTCAGCCAGTTACTGCCGCTTCTGTGATAGCTAATTAAAACTGGCATTTGTTCCATTCTTGGATCGTATGAATGAGCATTATCCATTTAAAAACCTTTTAAACTTAACTTTAAGGGAATCATCATCAATGCTATTAATGAGCAATTTATATTGATTTTTAAATTTAACAGTATGATTGTATGTCTTTTGCATAATCCAAAACTTTTCAAAATCTTTCTTCCATTGACTACTTTGGTTAACCTGAAGAAATTCCTGCAAGTCATCAGCTTTATCCAGCGCTTCAAATTCAAAAAAACTCATAAAAAATTTTGGATACCTCTTTTCGCATTCAAAAAACCATTTGTATCTTTCAAATAGCTCATTAAGAATGCTTTCTTTGTCTGGTTTTTCAAACATAGCATTGTACCCGGGGGAACTACATGATGTAGCACAATCCATCGGATTTCTTACGATCAATAGAAATCTTAGCATATCTGTTTTATCAATGAGTTCAGCAAAATTTTTACGCACCAAAGTATGATTCCTAAATGAATCTTTCCAAATGATAGATTTATAATTAACCTTTTGTTCGTTTTTAAATCTCTTAAAAAATTCATTTTTCATTTCTGTATTTGAATTAAAGGCATGGGCCTTTGTTATAACCCCTCCCTCTCCAGAAATTTTAAGAGACTTTCGATTTATCTCATCAACTTTTGATATAAAGTCAGCAATTTTTGCATCGCTGTATTCAACTAAAAAATTAGTACTATCACTTTTATTAATAGATGGAAAATGATTTAAAATCTGTATTTCTGGATGAAACATACAAATACTAGAAAAAAGAGTTGTCAGATTTCTAGACGACACCACGGTGATACATATTGTTTTAACTTCCATATTTTATTTGTATCTTTTTAAATATTTATTATATAGCTTATTTGATTTAATATCTATTTCAATTTTATTTATAATTTTTGAATTAGCCCTTTGGGAGTGCCAATTGAGTCTGCCTGGTTCACCGCCAGTCATTGTGCCGGGCTCATAATAGTTAAGCGAAGCCCTTTTATGGTGTTTAAAATTGCTAAAAAGAACATCGACATTTTTTGACTTATTAAATCCAATAAATTTAGCTAGCCTCTCTATCTCTTTTCTAGGATTCAAAATAATATTCTCGTAGTAAAGAAGCATTTTATCACCATCAAAACTATCATAGCTTGAAAGGCAATGAATATACCCCTCAATACATTTATTAATTTCTTTAATGTTATTATCTTTTCTGCTTGCAAAAGCGTGCCTTAAAATCGCTTCTCTGTAATCCCTAATAAGCAAGACAAGCCTACAATTGTGTTTTGACCAATCGTCCCAGCGATAATCAAACCGATGTCTCTTAACCAGAATCGCTCTTTTCTTTATATCCACCCCGAGGTCTAGCTTATCCCCTATTACCTCTTTCTTATTTAGAGCTCCCTCCACACAAAATCGTATAGGCGAGTGGCAGGTTGGTCTTTTTGAAATAAACTCAGCGATATAGCGCACCCAGGTGTTGCCAGATCTTGGAAATGACAACAAAATATTGAATTTGTCTTCCATCAAATGGATATCGGAATATTATATCATAAAATTATGAGAAAGAATCTTGAAAGACAGCTCGCAGATAAATTTATTGACAAAAATATTAACAATAGAAAGGGAAAAACATTCCCTGAAAGGTTTATTGATGTAATGTCTGACCCCAGCAATCTATTTATTGAAAGATGTGCTGATGCAGGCAAGGTGGTAGGCGATGCTGTGATAATGCACAATGGCTTGTTGGTCTCAAAACTCGGTTACTATGGTGGGTTTTCTAAAATACTTCAAATGAATAAAGGGGTGCATGAGCCTGCAGAAGAAAGAATGTTTGCCGAAGTTTTAAAATTCATATCCGATGGCGGCACTATTGTTGAGCTTGGAGCATACTGGGCTTTTTATTCAATGTGGTTTTCACAAAAAATAAAAGATGCAAAAGCTTTTTGTGTTGAACCAAATCGAACTCACCGAGATATAGGAATAGATAACTGTAAAAGAAATAATATTGATGCTAAATTTATGTCGGGCGGGATCGGCAGTAAGCCAGGTCAGAAAACTGTAATAGAGATAATGAAAAAAGAGGGGATAGACTATATTGACATTCTGCATGCCGATATTCAAGGAAGCGAGCTGGAAATGCTTCAAGATTCGGTAAGCTTGCTAGACGAGCAAAAAATTAATTATTTATTTGTTAGTACTCACACGCAAGACTTACATATTTCATGCGAAAAGCTTCTAGAGGAACACAACTATAGAATAGTAGCATCGGCAGATTTTGATAATGAAACTTTCTGCTTTGACGGTATCATTGTTGCCTGTCATAAAGATAATGATGAAATTCCTTACACGTCCCTAGGAAACAGAAAGCACACAAAATTAAGAAGAAAATACGAATGGGATCTAATTAAGGTTTAACAAAAATATCATTTTTGCCTTTAACCAAAGTATTTTTCACCCAGGCAGTATTTCTTCTTGTTAGCCACTGCCCAAACATCCATGCTGGTGAATTTCTCATAACTGGGTCATAAAAATAGTAGACATCAAATGCTCTACCTATATCAATGAGGTTTGCATTTTTTAGTGTTCCATGAAGCTCTGTTATAAGCCACATAGCTGCTCCACCGCCTATAAAGAAATAGGTAACATCGTCATGGCCTTGCAAGAGAGATGGATGCAGTCTCTGAATATGTGCCTTAGTTTTATTTACATGAAGAATTGCATCTGAGCTATGTATCTCGATGTAGTTAAAATTCTTCAGGCCTAATTTATAACCAAAATTAGAAAGGTGGCTTGGTCCGACTATAACAATATTTTTATGCTTAACCCTATCTAAAAACTTGTCTATCTCCCCATTAATTGCCCAAATTCTAAACGGCAAAGCATGCATTGGAATCTCGTCCTCAGGCAGGACGGCTCTGATTAGATTAACGGTTCGCTTGCTTCTTGGTGGCAAAGGAAAAGTTAGATGATTAACATTACATCTATCTGTAACGCCTACGACAAAATTCTCTGGTTTTGGCTCTACAGCCATACGAAGAACCCTTTCTATTGCCCTCAGATCTATTTTGTATTTCCTATTCATTTTTTGTCTTTGATTCCATTCATTAACCATTTCTTTGGCTAGCGAGGGAATTATACTTTTAGGAATACCATTTTTGAAACTTCCAATTCTAAGCTTATTTCTGGAAAAGGCCTTACTTAACAGCATCCACCATTCAATACTAAGTTTCGCATACGAAAAATGATCTCTTTTTAGAATTCTATTTGCAAAATAGTCTATTGTTGGCACATAGACTTTATATGTCTGCCCTTGAGAGATTGGCATTAACTGTAGCCCCTTCATTCGCTCTCCAAGCTCTCATGTATAAAATAATCGTCGTGCCTATTTTCAAGACAAAATCTATATCCTCTATCAGCCAAGAAATCTCTCATCTCTGTTCTTCTTGGCTCAACCCAGTTATGCTCTAATGTTATAAATCCAAAAGTATACTTATTAAAATCAACACCTTTTAATACTTCAAGCTCAGATCCTTCTGTATCAAGAGACAGATACTCTATGAAAGCTGGTGCCTTGCATTCATCTAATATTTTAGTTAAAGTTTTTGTTTTTACCTTGATGGTTGGCTTGGTTGCAGCAGACTTATGAAAGTCAACATGCTTTGATATTCCAGATAGCACGCCGGCAACTGAGAATTCTACCTCTTGTCCTCCAACGCTATATGCAGCTATTTGAACACATTTGGCTTTCCTGTTTTTAATTAGTTTTCTAAAAAAGTTAGGGTTTGGCTCTATGCATATGCCAGTCCATCCGAAATCTTTCTCAAGCAAATATGTGTTGGATAAATTGAGCCCATGGCTGGCCCCAACATCTACAAAAAATCCGTTTCTTTTCTTCTTGTAGACCTTGTTAATCACATAGCGGTCTTGTCCTATTTGAGATAGAGAGTTTTTCATTGTCTGTAGTTTATTTTATTTGGGGGGTGAATGATTTGCTTTTTGGCACAGCCTGCACTCCATCTATCTGGGTAGTCGTCTACATCAAAATGATGCACTTTACAACCATGTAATTTAAATGATATTTCATCATGCGGCCAGTAGTCCATGACTGGTATAACTATGGATTGTAAATCAGGATTAGCCAACAATAGCATTCTGGAAAATGTAGTATATCCAGTTAGCATAGCATGTTTGGCGCCTAACAGGTGGCCTATAGCCCCCTCAAGATCATCGTCCTGAACATGGCATTTTACACCTATTTTTTGACAATGCCTAACTATCTCTTCTGTCATAGGACTTGGATATCTTTTAACATCTTTTTTATGTCTTGAGCTTGTTACCACCAAGACGTCCTTTTTCATTCTAAGAGTTCTTAAAGCCTTAGAAAAATATGTAATTGGAGCCTGCATCATAAATCTTCCGCATGAGGGATCTCTATAGATATTGCCGGCACGAACATGGACAACTAAGCCATCAAATGATCTCTTTGGTATTTTCTTAAATAGTTTAGGTGATAACTCTTGTAATATTTTATGATATGATTCAAATCTTTTGTTCTCTGCATCAATTTTTTTGTTAAGAAAAACGGTATTGGCCGTTCCATGATTAACAGGATTAAGATTATTTCCAAACTTAAAAACTTTGGGAACATCAACTATATGATGATCAACATTACAAGAAAACTGCCCGCTGGTGCTTTTAGCTATCCAGTAAGCGTTAACTATCTGTTCTAAATTATTGCCCAGGCCGCCGCACCAATTATTAATCGATATAAGCGACATTATTCAAATAGTTCCTTCGGAAGATTCTTATGAGGGTGCTCTTTAACTAAGCCTTTGATTAGTTCCTTGTTCTTTTCCGGAAGGGAGTTATAAAACTCTTCAAAATCAAACATTTTAGCCCAATAGTACGGCTCTCCCTTCGAATGACTAACATGATTAGAATGATAATATCTTCTGTTTTCTCTGGGGGTTCTACATATTTGGTATGCGCTCTCAGAGGAGCACTCGCTATTTACTTTCTTTTTAACCCTGTCTTCTATCTTAACGCCACATCTTCCAAGACAACTATATATGTACTCAAAATTATCATACATGAGCTCATACGGGGCAACAAAATATGTAACATTACGATTGGCACAAGTGTCTCTGACAAGCTTCTTATTATCCTGAGCAAACTGATACCTAACATGCATCTCATTTAAGCTTTGTTCAGAAGATAAAAGGCCCTTAACTTCATTTATTATGAAGTCGCTGTAATCATCTACTTTGGCGCCTGGCTCTGATGGATATGGATTATTTTTCTGATCACCCATCTGACCCCTAGTTCTTGCGCTCATAACGCGATCGATCTGATTTCTATAATAGAAAAAAACAGCATACAGATGCATTTTATTAATGGGCGTTACATTAACACGCCCAGCTTTTGCATGTCCTAAAAACTTAAACGCGTATCTTCTTTTTCCCTCTAGAGCTTTGCTCAATACATTGATGAGCATGTGGGTGCCAGATTGTGGCATTCCAATTGAACATATAAGTTTTCTATTCACTTTTTACTCTTATTCATGTGTGGTAGGGGCTCATCTGGAATAGGATAGCCAAGGAAATTGCATAGCTTGTCCCATCCGTCTCCTTCTTCCCAATTTATTACTAGAAAGTCATTTGGCCTATCAGCAAAATATTCGATTATTTCATTGTTTCTATTTTCATACGCACTTATAAAGTTTGACTCGTATTTTGATATTGGCCCTATTTCATCTATTCCATATTGCAGCTTTGTAATAGGTATAAAATTTTCAATTATTTTTTCTCTTTTTTCAAGATCTGCCAAGGGCCCGCGACTACGAGGCTTGCTCAAACGCCATAAAATATCCTCTTCCCCGTTTGGTCTAGTTCCCCACCTTTTAAATGAATCAAACCATTTATCACTATCCCTTACTGTTAATATGAATTTGCTATTAGGATATACTTTATCAAATTTTTGATAAAGCTGCATATAGTTCCATGGAAAATCATGGTATGCATTTTGCTTTTTGGATTCTTCCAATAAAAGATCAAAATCCAAACCATCACCATTCCATAACAATGAGAGATCTGGCCTCCATCCACCACAGGACTTAATTCCCAATACTCTTAAACAAATTCCAAGTGTGGATGTGCCCGTTTTAGGCTCACCTATACAAAAAACCTTATTCTTCATTAGCTCTCCTAAAAAGATGACAAATTATTAGGTCTCGCAAACTAGAAATATACTAGAGCATAAATCAGGGTAAATCTGCCCAAGCTCATAGCATCCATCTAAATATTGGGTGGAAATAATATCTGTTTTGAGCAGCTTGTCCCATTGAAAGTTGGCTAATGCTTTAAAGAATATACCAGATCTGTGAACCACATTTAGACCAGACTCAAAAACATCTCTTTCAAGAGTGTCTAGAGTATATGTGCATCTGTGGCCATGATTTCTTTCTGCTGTGGTGACTGCTTGGTTGTGACTTATAATCCCCATTTTAACAGCAATCTGTCTAGATGGAGCATTTGCGTTTGGACATATTAAAAATAGTCTACCATTTTCGGCAAGCCACTCATTCTTGATTTTCCTCAAAAGTTGTACTGGGTCATCAATATGTTCTAAAACGTGAGTTAGAAAAATATTTTCGAATCGCGCCCCATGCAAATTTGCTTCCTCAAATGTACTATTTATAATAGTAATATCTGGACCAAACTTATTTTTTGCTTCTTCTGCCGCCTCACTTGATGCCTCAATACACGTTATGTTATAAAGATGCTTAGAAAGCTTTTCAGTGAAAAGGCCTTTATAACTCCCCAGTTCAAGGGCCGGTGCTGGCATTTTTGGAGAGCGCATTACAAAGAATGGCTTGCAAGATTTAATCATGTAACCATGCATAATTTCATCAAAATTATACACGTATTTTCTTTCGTTATCAATGAGCTCCTTATTATAGTCTCTCATTTTTCATCCCAATATTTTGTTTCTTCAATCAACTCAGCATAATCCTGCCGGGTCATGCCAGCCATTATCCTATCCCAGTATTTACCTTTAGTAAAGTACCATCTTCTCCTGACACCCTCTTTTTTCCATCCCAATTTATCACAATAGAAGTTAATTGATGTAGTATTATACTCAATCATTTGGGTGTCTAATCTTTCAAGATGAAGCTCATCAAATGCATAGCGCATTGTGGCCATAACAGCGTCATATCCGAATCCACTGCCTCTTGTATTTGTTTCCCCAATCATTACTCCGTGCCAGGCACGATTATTTCTCCAATTTATATCCATAAGGCTAGACATTCCAATTATTCCATCTCCAGCATCTATTGCAAATCTTAAATTTAGATTGTCGCCTTGAATAGACTCAAACCATTTCTTGTGAAACGCCTTAGAAGATGGGAAGTGAATTGTTCCCATGATAGATTGTAAATCCGGGTCGTTGGCCCATTTATGAAGAAGATCTAGATCCTCTTCTTCAATTGCTCTTAATATTACTTTCTTACCTTTTATATTCATATCTTACTCAACCAATTCAGCTAATCCAAATCCATATTTTCCAAAATCATTGCCGTTGTATAGCATATAAGTCTTATTATCGCATTCAAAAACATGAGGATAATGCATATCTGTGGAATCCCAGCCCGACTCTGACAAACCTATTCCTACATTATCATCGTCTCTAATCCAATCGAATAGGTTTTCAGACTTGGCGTATCCCACTCTGTATCCACGATTGTTGTTTCTGAAATCAAGACCATAACGATAGCTAAAATACATGTGATATTCCCCGTCTTTAAAAAAGACGTCCGGTCCGGCTTGACATTCATTTTCTAGAATATCACCTATGATATTTTTGCCATCTCTTTTCCAGTCTAATCCACATTCAGATGTGGCAACTCTTATCTTATAAATTATTTCTGGTCGGTCAACATCAGCAATCCACTCTGTACCACCCAAATAAAACATATACAATTTATTATTGTACCTTCTTACTTTAGGTCCACTAAAAAGAAATGGCTCATTAATAGATCTTGATATGATTGGCCCCGAGCCAACCCTGGTAAATTTTTCACCATCTTTGCTGGTTGCAACGCCTATGGCTGTATCAAATGGCACAGATGACATTCTAGTCCATCCAGCATAATATAAATAGAAAGTGTCATCTAATTTAATAACTGACGTTGGATAGACTGCAAATTCATCAAACTGGCCTAATCCGCCCAGATCTAAAATTGGCTCGTCGGCCACCCTTATGATTTTAGTAAGATCTTTTCTATCAAAATCAGCAAAGGCAGTATAACTAACATACTGCCCATCTTTATCTCTTGGTGGCCTGCAAGAAAAATACACCCTTACAAAATCATCAAATATAATGGTAGAGGTGCATTGAGCAAACTCTTTCATCCATGTTCTTCCCTGAACGTATGCTGGATTGAATATTCTTCCTAGTTTCTTCCATTTCATATCTATCCCTTAATTAGCTCATATCCATCATCAAGATATCTCTTAATCTCGTCTACACTATTAAACATCATAACATCTATAATTGATAGCCACGGCAAAAAATCATTTTTAAATTGAGTATACTTAAATGGTTTAGACTGAATAAATCTTAAGTCCATACCATTCTTTTCAAATTCTTCATTTGAATAAAGCGATATGCCGCCTATAGCATTTATATAAGTAGTCGCCCCCATCTTATTACATAGAGCAATTACTTTATCTTGACTTTTCAAAGTATGATCTATCCCTACACTTGATGATATAATTACTTCTGTATCTATTTTAAGATACTTTGTAAGAACCTTAACCGAATTATATAAATATTCAAATAAATTATTATTGTTAAATGATATTATATCATCTTCAATAAGACCATATGTTTCATTAAAAAAGGGAGCCTTATTATAAGAGTGCTCTATTTTTGCAAGAAACTTCTTTTTATTAAAAGAATCAGCTACCTCCCTATCTCTGACATCCAAATAGTCAGAAGCCTTTTTAATCGGTAAGGTTATAATTATGTCTTTATTATTGCTTAATATTCTATTTCTATTAATCCAACCCTTCTTAGTATATTGAATATTATCATAAATTATGAACTTATCTGACGCATTGATTAGTTGAAAATATCCAATATATGGAAAAAAGTATGGCTGCATTATAGATAGGTTCATCTTTGAGTCCACCCGTACTGTTTTATCATATCTACTATATAATCAAGCATTTTCTTATTCATATCAGAATATAATGGAAAATTAATTATTCTATCATAAACATCATTTGAATTCTGCAAATCAGCCAGAGGCTTATAGTATTTGTGAGCTTTAATTCCTTGCCTTAAAAAATAATCTGTATCTGCGGACTTTTTAAATAGAACAGGAAATGTATTATACACTGTGCCCGGCTTATAGTTAAATGGCTCAGCAAAATCTACATCAGACAGTTTATCAATCAAATATTCTTGATTATTAATATGCTGATCGATATCATAATTATTAATATGTTCTAAAATAAAAGCGGCAGATACGTCTGACATTTTGAAGTTGGAAGATAGCTTTTTAAAATCTCTATTTCCAAAAAAACCGAAATTCGTGATAGCAATTAGCTCATCATAATCTTCTTTTGGACAAACAATAAAGCCTCCCTCTCCAAACCCTAGATATTTGGTGTGATGCAGGCTTCCTATAGAATAGTTGCCAAATGAGCAGATGTTGATGTTCTCATACTTAGATAGAGCAGATGCGGCATTATCAAAAATCAACTTCTTACCATTGTTCGCACAAAATAACGACCAAAATTCTACATCAACAAATGATCCAAAAAGATTGGTAAGAATAATACCATCATAAGGAGGAAGCTCTTTTGGATCCGCTGTAAATGTATCTAGCTCTATATCTAGAATATCTATATCTAGACCGTGACCCACAACACACGACGGAAATGTAAACGCAGGTGTGGCCCACTTTTTAACTCCACGTTTATTACATAGCATCATAACTGCATGCAAAGCAGTTGTTCCATTGCTTGTGCACACAACTCTTAAATCGCCTACAACTTCGAGCAGCTCTTCTAGTCGCTTCTCTAGAAGAAGCTTCACAGGACCCTCATTTGTGTAGTGATTGTCCTTTTTAGATTTAGAGAGTATCTTCTCTATATTCGAAAAGTCTATGTGCTTTTCTGGCAAAAATGGTATCATGTTCTATACTTTCTTGTCCACCTAGTAAAGGCAGCCATTTTGCTGGGTATTGGTGGTCCAAACCAAGCTTTAGACCATCTCCAGCCTGGGCCCTTTAGCAAAACGTGATCGTGGCAATAATATATGTCAAGAGCTCTTCCTATGTCGATTAAAAACGTCTTATTAATACGTTCATGAATTTTAGTTATTAAATAAGGGCTTATTCCGCCAGCAGAAAACAGACATATAACCTTATCGCTTTCAATTTTATTTCTTACATTGATAACCTGCCTGATTGTTTTGTCAGCATAATGACAAGCAGATCTTTCAGAGATCTCTACAAAGTGATAGTTTTTGAGCGATATCTTTCTTCCAAAATTTTTATAGAAAAATGGACCAACCATAATAAAATGATAATCTGGATTTTCCTCAAAAAGTCTATGTATCTCTCCGGTTGAGGCGTACTCTCTCCAGGAATGAGCATATAAAAATTCATCACGTTTAGTCAATGTTTTAACAACCTTTCTTCTGCTATGCCTTTTGGCTTTGACCGTAAAAAGCATATTTTGGGCAGGCTTTCTAGTTGTTATTCTAACGCTTTCTAAAATTGTTTTTTTAGATATATCGTAGGCATGATTTCTTTTATTATGAACAATAGTTTGAGCAATAGCATTTATTATACCATTGTTTATCACTTTTCCATTTTTTGAATGCGGTATTTTTTGAAGGGCCCAAAAAAGAGCTTCCCACCACCAGTCGGCGAATCTTAGCATAGAAAAATACTCCAGACTATTGATTTTTTGAAGAAAAAAATCAATATCTGGAAAATATGTTTTTATTTCTTTATCCCCAATTAATTTGAAGTCATCCACAATTAAATACAGTTTCAATAATAGATTAAAATCTATAATTATACTTATCAATAATTATGCTATCTTTGGCTGCGACAAGTTCAGCGGTTTTGTCATTATAGTAGCTTCTGTATGGCTCGTGTATTGTGTGATTTTTCTTCTTAGAAGCCCTCCATTTTGGCAGAACATGTTTTGGAACAGGTGTGCCGTTTCTAGACAGAAGCGTGACTATATTCTCTGGCATTTGCTCAGTTTTAAGTATATTATCTACTGATATTAATTTGTTATGATTATTTTTAAGTCTATCTAGGTTCTTGGAGGCAAAAATCTCTTCATAATCATCAAAAAACATATAAATATATCTGTAGGAGAAAAATCCTACACCAAGATCATTCATATATTTAAATTTGGGAACTGTTGCCTTTGCGCGCGGGTTTCCCACCGGATAGAATAGCTTACTTTCGTTGCTTTGAATAAATTCATCAGATAAAAATACTTTAATAAAAGTATCAAAGCTGGTTGCTTTAGTCATTCTAAGCCATTTACCTCTTGGCTGCTGAAAATGATACAGCGACACATACCAACTCCATGGATTCCTAACCATGCCAAAGCTCATCTTGCTTTTATCTTTTGCTGGTATTTTGGATGCAGGCAAATGGTATTCTTCAAGTGGCCTGTACTTGTTTATGTCTATGTAGTGCTTAAAAAGGGTCTTGACAAATGCCCCGCCAGTTCGAGGATTGTGCACAAATACAAAATCGTCGCTTATGATCATATTTTCCCGTTATATAGTATTTTGAATACTACTAAACATATATCAGGTTATGAGAATAATTCCGCAAGACAAAAAGAAAATTGTCTCAGTTTTAGGCCTCCCAAACTCGGGGACCACAATAGTTTGTAACATACTTAATTCGATGGATAATGCATTCTGCATTTCGGAACCTCATTGGGCAACACTGTCCAGGCCCCAACACGTTAGGTTTGATAAAGTTGGATCCTTTAAAATCAGCGGAGTCGCCGGCATAATGAATGAGGTTCAGAAAAAGTTAAAAGAAAACAAACAATACAATTTTGGTGGTGTCAAAGAAACCTTTAGGCCATTTGATGAAAGGGTTAACAAGTGCCTGAACAAAATAATTGATGAATCTGATATTGTTGTATACGTCTTAAGAGACCCTAAAGCACACTACAATAGCCTGAAAAAAACAACGGTTGGCACGAGCAGAAACCCTGTTCCGATTGAGAGGATCGTTAACGATATCAAAAAATTTGAAAAAAGTATTAAAAGAACTAAAAATAAAGTAATATTAACGGTAGAAGGTGTGTGTAAAGCAGGTAATGCCGGCGTAATTCAATATATTAATCAAAAGGCCGGGGGCCTGCTCAAAGTGGAGGGCCCGTTCAGACTTAAAAAAACTGATTATATCTATGGAAACAATGTGGCCAATCGCAGCAACAAAATCATCCCTGCAAATATGAGCACGCAGTTTCTAACAGGTCAGGACATTAGGGCTGTTGAAAGCGGCATAGTTCCAACATATAATAGAATATTAAAGATGGGCAACTAGGATATCATCTTTAAATAGCACTGTCTTTCTATGAGGATCCAGGTACCCATTTTCAAATGTAAATTTATAGTCCTTATTTATATTTAACAGTAGCTCTTTTACCTTTTCTAAAGAAATATCTTTCCATTCGGTGCCCATGAGCCTGGTATCATCTACCATAATGGTATGGGTCTTTACTTTATGATTAGCTATGGCTTCAAGCTCTTGGTAAAGGGGAACAGCTACAGGGCCTAGTGCCGTATCGCCTTCCGACCAATGGCCATCTAGCCAGAACAAACATGGATCATTGATAATTTTCAAGAGCTTAGGAATCTCCGCAGCAGAGTCACCAAATATCGGAACTATATGCCGTTTGCTAGCAAAATCTGTTTTTGCTTTCTTATAAAAATGATCCGCCAGCTCTATGGTGTAGATTTTTTCAAATCCAACAGAATCAGCCATTCTAACTGTGTGTCCAACGTGGGTCCCAGTCTCTACAAATATATTTGCTTTATTCCTATACTTTCTAAGTGTATCTATCGTTATCGGCACTATTTACCTCCTAATCCTACAATATCCAGCAGCTCATTAACCCTACTCAAATAGGTGTGCTCTGCACGCACTTTCTCTGCGCCCGATTTCCCTACAAATTCAGCAAAATCTCTATTGGCAAGCAAATATTTGACTTTATTAACGACATCCCTGGTAGATTCTGCTATCATTAGATCGCAGTTGTCCGTAAAATAGGACTCCCATTTAGGAAATCTTAATGATACTGTCGGCCTTCCGGAAGCCATACACATCAATAATCTATCCGAAAAGTAGTGATGTATATCATTAAAGTGACTAACGCTTATAGAACAAAAACTGCTATGGTAGGCTTTCGCTACCTTTTTTTGATCTATCGAGCCTTTAGATCTTAAAGACCTCGGCCAGCCTGAGCCATGTAATAGAAATCTTCCTTTAAACTCTTTCCTGAGCATTCGACATACTTCTTCTCTTTCTGCTCGTCCTGGATAGTTTTCTTTAGTCGTGTTATTACCAATAAAAGCTACATCGTACTTGAACGTATTTTGAGGTTTAGGATTGGGATAATAAAGCTGCGGGTTATAGCCAATTTGAAGATATTTAACATGCTTATTTATTTCTTTTCTAAACATTGCGAGCTGCCCAGTAGAAGAAATAAAATTGTAGTCAGAGACCCCAGCTATTCTTTTATATGTTTTTGGAACAAAAACTCTAACATCTCCAGTCCAGTTGGCTATGATAACCTTCGGCAAAAGCTGCTTAATCTTAAGTATGGTCCTATCATCGATGATATTAGTATGTTGAATCTGCATAAATATAAAATCAGGCCTCACTTCTTTGACACGATTTATAAGTGCATTTCTAACAATCTTTATTTGCTTTCTTTTACCCCTTGATTTCTCAAAATAATAATCAAAAATATCTAAATGGCAACCCGCTTGACGAAATGCATCATACCAGCCCGTCTGAACAACATCGCCGTAGTTGAGGGGTAAAAATAATACTTTTGGCATATGTTACCTATTGCTTATCTCAGTGAGGGTATTAGCCAAGACCTTTCTGCCTTCGGCTGTCCTAATATAACTCGCGACAGAAACTCCGCCCATTCCTCTTCTTCTTTTAACATCTAAAAGTCTTAACTGCCAAGTGCGCCCAGAATTTGTGTCAAGCCAACCAAGTTTAAGTTCTTTCGGGCTATCCGCAGATATTAAATCAATCTTACCAATACCTATAGCGTGCGCTCTCATGCTGCGCACCATATGATGAAATCCATTATAGGTATTACTTCCTTCCTCTAAAATATATTCAACAAGAGCTAGATTGGGATCGTCTAAATCGGATATCATATTATTTAATTCATTTCCGAGATCAGTATGCATTGCAGACAACCTCCATTGCTTTAGCAAGTATTACCTTCTTATTGCTATCCATTAATGCTTCTCTAATTATTTCTGAACCTTCGATTTTCTTTAATTCTTTACTAAAATTTGAAACATGAATCTCCCATACCTGATCAGAATTGATATCCGCCCAGCCCATGCGCAAACGCATAGGATCATCTGCCGGTATTAAATCAATGTCTCCTTTTAATGCCATACTGTGTATGATATCGACAAAACTACTATAGACATCGCCTTCTTCCATAATTTCCCTGGCGGTAAGCATGTCGGCGGTATCTTTTGTTATTTTAGATATTATCTCGATGAGCTTCATTCCAAGCTCATCGGTATCCATTTTTTTACTCATATTCTAATCCAATCTTCAGGAATTAAGTCTTTTATATCATGTGTTGGTGATAGCTTGGGTCCAAACCAGTTACCAGGAGCAATAATAGTTTTATCTTCATATCTATTCAACCAAGCGCCCCACCATGAAAATGATGAGTTTGCAATAATATGATTCTTACACTTCATCATGCGGGCCATATCTTTAACAGGGTCTTTTTCAGGTGAGAATTCAAACTCACTGCCCACAAATTGGGTCTTACACCATGCTATATCATCTGAAAATATTAGAAACTTCTTACACCCAGATATGCTCATAGCCTTTTCGTAATACCTATCTCCCAGAATAGTATAGCACCCTTCGTGGATTAAATAATCACCTCTTCTAACGTGAATGCTGCACGTATCTTCTCTAAATCTATAGTTGTATTTTGGCTCAAAAGCCTCTTTTATTTTATCTTCAAAATCTTTAAAATATTTCTCAGACTGGAAATATCCATGCAAGTTCATATTCTTCTTATATGGAATGGGAGCATAATGGAAATGCGGCTCCTCATAAGTATACTCTGGCTTTATACTAAGTATAAAATGATATCTAGCGATATTAAAGTCATCTTGATGTACCCAGTTTGGAAACTGAAACCCGGCTTTATTCCTAAGTGCTTGAGCTATTGTTGTGGCCGCCTGAAACATAGAATTACCAGTGCGGCCATAACTGCCTAATTTTGTGAAGGTAACAGCCATTATATTCTATCATACCTCTTTTTAGTTCTAATAAATTTATCCATCATACCTTGCCTACCCAACTTAATTTTATAATCTTGGATAGGGTTTTCATTGTTATAAATATATAGAATATCATGCACATACTTATGCCTGTTACCAGCCATCTCTAGCATTGGAAACATAAAGCTAAGATCCCATGCGACATCTAAAAATTCACCCTTAGGATCTAAAAAATCTTCTTTATTAATTTTTTTAAAAAGCCAAGTGTAGAATGTTCTTAAATGGCTGGCTCTCCACTTTTCTCTTCTAAAAGAATTTCTATCAATTACGTGTTGCTCATACGGCTTACAGCAGCCTCTATGTCCATTAGGTGAGTCTTTGTATGATCCAAACGTCATCCACACATTAGGATCTGAATACACCTGATTCAGCTTTGTCAAAACCCCGCTGTGCGCGAGCCAATCGTCCCCATCAAGAGTTATGATGATTTCATCATCCTCACAAGAATGAATCATGTCATATAAATTCCTCATTGCTCCTACTCTTTTAGTATTTTTGACCAGCTTCACATTTTCTATTTTATGCTGTTTGAGCCACGCCTCTACTAAGTTTCCGGTATTATCTGGGGAGAGGTCATCAGTATAGATTATTCTGAATTTGTCCTTTGGATAGCTTTGAGTTACTGCAGAAGCGATATTTCTTTCGTACCACGCGCTATTCTTATAACTAGGAATAATAATGACAAATTTATTCATATTGGCTCCTCCTAATGTTCAGTAATGATATATAACAGGTTGTCGATAAAATAAGTGATTTCCATGACAAAGAAACCTCAAAGAGTCATTATAAATATTGTTTACGCCCCACAAAAGGGGCCGCCTCATAGAGTATACGAAAATAGCAAGGGGACCATATGGCGCAGCAAAACATATGATAAGAATAAAATAAATGTAGGAATGGGCTGGTATTCCATACGAGATCCAAAAAATAAAATGGATAGTTTGTTGGTTGTGGAACCATTTTGCGTTCTGCCTAGAGACTATGATGTAAATTTTGGAGAGAAGTTTAAATATATTTTCACATGGGCCAGCAAAGCATTTTCTCACCCCAAAACTAAGCGTAAGGTAGTGGAAATAAATCATCCAAGCTGCTGGGGTATCGGCAAACCGCAGTCAATTGGAAAGGATTGGCTATCTTGGGATAAAAGAAGAGATGAAGTTATGTTCGTAGCGAACAATAAGACTTCTACTCATGATTCTCAGTTGTATTCGCTGCGTATAATGCTTGCAGATGAGCTGCATAAAAATTCCAGATTTAAGGTTTCTTGGTATGGTCAAATTCCCTTGCAAAGGCCATACTATAGAGGCGAACTAGGAAACAAAATAGCTAATCTAAAACAAGTAAAGTTCTCTGTTTGCACAGAGAACTCTTACGATCCCATCTATACTCACAACTACTTTACAGAAAAGCTCCCACACGTATGGATGGCAGGAGCTGTGCCACTATATATGGGTTGTTATAATATTGATTCTTTTGGGTTCCCCAAATGGTCCTACATGGACTTAAGACAATGCATCAAAAAGGGTCGCGCCAACAAAATGCATTTAGAGAAAGAAGAATTTAAAAAAATAATGCGAAGAATGCATTATTTCAGCAAGGATAGCTACATAAATTATTCAAATAAGCTTAAAAGCGAAATCATACATAGCGGCAAACTACACAAAGCCATTTCATTTTATAGAATGTACGATACAATCATAGATAAATATTTTACAGAACCCACGTCCGTGGTCGCCTCGAGCAGCACGCGACGCACAAACAAATCAAAATAGATTTCTAAGCACTTCTACAACTTTTTCATTGTACTTGCTCATATCGTTTTTCTCGGCTCTAGCCTGCGCTAGAGCCTTTTTAATATCTTTATTCAGATTTTCAGGCGCTGGAAGCAAATCTGCACCTAATTGATCATTAGATACTGAAAATATACAATTTTTCTTATCTATTCCAAACCAGTTATTTGTTACAATTATTTTGCCCATATAATGAGCAATATCGAGGAACCCAGAGGTGTAATCCTTATTTGCGCCATGTAAATCTAATATGCACTGGGCATTAGATAGTAAAAATAAGAGCTCATCATATGGTAAGTATTCATTTACTGGCATAATATGGTTTGGCATCCTACCCCTTAAACCTACCATAACTATTTTAGGAATATCTGTTGTCCACGATTCGGACACTCTTCTTGCTATATTGTGATTCCTATTAAATGAAAGTATATATTTTTTATTTTTGAAATATGGGATGGGCTTTGGCGGAATGAACGGGATTAATCTAGGAGTGTGTTTAACTTCTGAATGACAGTATTCTCTAAGCAGTTGTGCATTCGGTAAGGATAAGCAGTGTACTGTTTTTGCTTTTTGTAAAGTATCGATCGCTTGATGTGTTAAAGCGTCGCTATCAAACTCTTCTAGCCAAATTATCTTTGCTTTAGGAATATTTTTAATACTGCCTATACCTACTGTATTTTCTCCTATCAAGTCTTCTGCTTTAACATGATTGATGCCCGGACAAATACGCCTAATCTTATTAACCCATTGCATCCCAGATATAGTGCTTGAAAATATGGACCCCCTCACTTCTGAAGAAAAGCCCGGAGACTTACTTACAGTAATAAGCCTTGAATATTTTTTAGAAAGAAGGAATATTGAGTCGGATGTTGGATATCCTATATCAACATTACCCAAAATAGATGTATCTGATACGATGTTATCAGTTGGTAGGCTGACGTAATCATTTTCAAACCCGCTATGGAATGCCTTCATTCCTCTAAGGACACGAATTCTAGAAATAATGGATTCTCCGCTTCCATCTTCTCTCATTGAGAGATTTAAATAAAACTGTTGGTTAGGCGCAGTTTTTCTTCCAGTGGAAACAGAAACGAATTGTTCTCCAAGCTCGTTTCCACATATGTTTTGCAAAGAATTCTTTGCTACCCCTTTTCTCTCTGATACAAATCCTATATGAATTCTGCCGTTGCCAGACATCTTTTTAGAAGTAATAGCAACAACATATTCCATATCTTGCTCAAGAGCAGCCATAGGAATGAAGAAATTACCTCCTCTTTTAAGTACGACGTATTCGGCAGCATTACTTTTAACTGTCTTAACGAGCTTATTCGATAAAATCAAAGAATTTGAGAATTGTCCCAAGCTAGCAGAATCATAAATTAGTAATTCTTGATACTGATTGGCCTCTGCCTTATTCTTGGGCCGGGTGAACAGCCGGCCGGCGCTAGTTTTAGTTGTTTTGGGCTGCTCAGGGGGCTCTAGTAAAATATTCTCTGGAGTGGGGCCTCTTCTGTTTGCATAAAGAGGTGAGTTATCTCTGATTGGGGCATCAGCACTAAGTAAAAGATCAACAATTTCACATGATCCTAAAAATACCATCCTATTACCTTTTATAGAGTGCATATTTTTAGGATTCGTTTGTATTCTTTCTATTAATTCTGAATTTTCTATAAATCCACCGTGACTGGCAAATAGTCTTCCCTTAGCTAAACGCAGGCCACTATACTTCCCGCATCGCTTCATCATCTTCTTCCAATTATTACTCAATGTGTTTTCTCTTTCTTTTTTTTCGTATTCTTCTTTATCTAAATAGCATTTTACACCAATAAGTGCTACGTCACCTCTGCTGGCGTTCGGCCTTTGTATTTCTATCTTACCAGTAGATGGAAATGGAAAAATACTAGCAATATACCTATTTTTTGATGCAACATTATGGTAACTGCTACTGTCAATGCTTTCAATTATTAAATCTCCATTTCCAGAAATTCTGCGTAAAACAATGTCACACCCGTTTATTTTGCCAATATCAGATAAGTCCAATACAAGCCTGCCGAGCCTAGATTTAATAACACATTCATCTTTAAAAATACACGAGCGCGCAACCTTTGCATGTTGCTTAATACCCTGGACATCAAGCTCTATAAAGAAATCATTCATCGAATTTTATGTAAAGAGGCTTCCTTTTTGAGATATATTCGCGGCAGTTACTATTAAATTTGGGTAAGTTTTTCCGGTGAGCTTCATTTTTAAACTCTCTGTACTCGCCCGTATCGTATTCACCTTCTCCTAAATGCTTCCCATTTTCTTTTATATATCCTAGCTTAAATCCAAGAACTCTTGTTCTCATCCCCCAGTCTGCGTCTTCATGAGCATAAAAGGGATAATCGATATGGTTAAAGAATCCTAGCATTTTATGCAGCTTGCGATTGAAAACCATACAAGCAGTTCCTAAATTGCCCTGCTGTTTACTCTGAAATTCACAACCATTTAGCTTTACTAAAGGGTATGTCTTATTTTCCATGTTAACTCCAATAGAGCCGTAATGTGGATTTTTTTCTAAAATATTTATGCACTCGGTAAGCCATCCTTCTGGCACCGAAACATCATTATCAAATGTAACTAGCCAGTCATCTTTTGCCATAGTCAATGCCTGATTTCTGCCAATGGCTATTCCTTTATTCTCTGAATTTCGCCTTTTACAGAGTCCTTTGAAATTATCTATTTTACCAACCTGATTGGATACATATTCATTTAAATATTTATTAGTATCATCCTTTGAATTGTTGTCTACAATGCATAAATTAAATGGATATTTAGTATTTTTAAATAAAATATCTAGTGTTTGTTTTGTAAGCTCTAATCGGTTATAAGTTACCATCATTATACTTGCTGGTTTTAACATTTTTCCTCTTTATTGATTTGCAATAAAATTCCATACGTCGATGGGATTAATTTCTTCATTGAATAAGATTTTATTTGTACTATTGAGGAATTTAGCGTTTTTCTGCAAGCTAAACTCTGCGTTATTCTTCTTAGATATTAATTTACACTCTGGCATCCCTAAAGATATCAATGGAAAATCAACACTTGTTGAAATAACGGCATGAGCCCTCATTAATAAAAAAATAATAAAATCTAGACTAAGCGGTATCTGTTTAGCGTTGGGCAAATGAATGTGCCCTCTTTCTGATACCACAATGGGCGTTATTTGTGAATGACTAAGCATCCCCACTATTGATTTGAATTGGGCAACGCCCCAGCCTAAACAATCAAAATCTATGTTTGAATATTTAGACTTCCCTGGTATAATTAATACAAATGGTTTATTTATATTAATGGATCTTGTTAAGAGCATGGCTCTAAGTTCTGGTGGACAGGTGTGATGATTCCTTAGTCTTGGGAAAAATCTGGTATCCCAATCAACCAATAAATTTGACAACATTTGTCCTGTGGCAGCCTTTTTATCTTGATACGAAAGTCTGCGATTATACGTGTAGACATTCCTGTAGTTATTTAAAAAATTAAAGTAAGCCCCACTGCCTTTATCAAAAAATAATGGCACAGGGAACCTATCTACATCTTCTTCACTAAGATTATCGGTAGATATTCTTGCCAGCCCTTGTCTATGTATTAATGTCTGAAACTCATTGTTGCCTGACCAAAATAGATTGTGGCCGGGCATTTTATTATTGAGCATTTCAAATACACAGAGAGAATAAAATGATTCAAATAATCCCCCAAAAGACAGGGTTGTAATGTTTTTATCTCTTAATTTAGAATTTAATAATTGATACGGCACTTCTGGAACGACGTATCTTCCCTTTTTAAGATTCCATGGAATCCCAGGAGAAAAGGGAAAGAATTTGACACTACTATTTGGCCTCATTATAATTTGGGTTCCCAAGGTATTTTTCGTGGTCCAGCTCGTACTTCCCAAACCACTTTTCCTTGAAATATTTTACATTCTGTTGGAGAAACATTTTGTTTACAGGATTCTTTTTCAGGGTAGCGCTTTCTTCGTGATAAATCTTCGTTTGCCCACAATAAGCAATCTTCCATCCCGATTGTCCAATACGTAAACATAAATCAATATCTTCGAAAGCCCAAGAAAGCTTTTCATCCATGTTCTGCATAGCTTTAGCTCTAATCAAACAGCAAGCAGCAGTTACTGCCTGGAAATATTTATTCTTTTCTGCGTTTTTGTCCGACTCTTCTTGGTGTCTGAAATGATATGGCATGTTTCCATATCTTGGACCAAAAATAACCCCGGCATGTTGAAGCTTGTTTGTATTATTATACAAAAGCCTTGCTCCCACGGCGCCAACCTTGGGATCTTTCATTAGAACAACCATACTATTTAATGAATGAGAGTCTGCAAACTCTATGTCATTATTTAATAACAAAACTAAGTCATCTTCGTGGGGGTTGGCCTTTAAATATAAAGAATTCACTCCCTGAGCGAAATTGCTTCTATTGTGGCCGGCAAACAAAGGCTCCATTTCTAGCCATTGATCGTCCCAGCTCTCCAACCACTCTTTAGTACCATCGGTTGAACCATTATCTCGTATGTACCATCTTACTGGCTGTCCGTTGGCTACAGCATTTTTAATTAGGCCCTCTTTAAGCCTTTTGAGTTTATTAAGGCCATTCCATGTAAGTGTTAATATGTGAATCATTTTTTGCTCCACTTCTTAGTGAAGATCTTCTTAGCACCCCTATAAAGGTGACTAACGCTAAGCTGTTTTGCTGTGATATGTCCAAAATGAGTAAGAGGGGCGTCGCACTTTTTAAAACCAACTCCCTCCTTCCGCGCTCTAAAGCCTAAATCTGTATCCTCAAAAAAGGCCAGCCCAAATTCCTCGCTAAATGGTTTTCCTTCACCATCTGATGTATCTAAGAAATCCCATGTATCACGTGTTGCTGCAATGCACCACGCACTCATATAATTATATCGCTTATGAAAATCAGTAGTTTCATATTTGAACTCAAATGTAGTAGGATGTATATATGCTACAGTTGGTCCCACTAGATAGTAGGATGGCCTGGAAACGCCGGTATATGTCGCGCCACATCCCTGTATACAAGAATAATATACTTGTCCAGCCCAATCTTCGTGATTATCATTGACTCTAATGTCATTGTTTAAAAACATTACAACATTACCAGTTGATTCTCGAAATCCTCTATTACAAGCGACCGCAAATCCATAATTTTTGTCTAGCTTAACATATTTAAACTCTGGGGTATTCTCTTTCATTACTTCATCAACCACTTGATTTTCAATAAAGCTCTGAACTACCTTCTCGGTTTTATCTGTGCTGCCATTATCTACAACTATGATTTCATGATCGATAGTTTTATAATATAATCTAGCCAAATCTTTTAAACAAGATTTGGTAAAATTTGATTTATTCCATACAGGAATAACTATTGACATCTTAGCCATCTGATAGCTCCGCTATTTGCTTAGCAACGTTGTCCCAGTTGTACTTCTCAATAGTGGCCTTCATTGCTGGAGAGAATTGCTCAATTAGCCTATCATAATTGTCAACAGCATACCGTAGCTTGGAAACTGCATCATCTATGTCTGGCTCAAACATCTCACCCAAAATGGAAGGCTCCCAATACTGATAGTGTGGTCTCATCTGCACAACCTTTCCATCAATCAATAATGAATTCTCTGGATTTAAATAGTGTAGTTGACCGCCCCAATTGCTAGCTACAACTAGCTTATTACAAGCAAATGCCTCCGTTCCCGGCAGCCACCAGCATTCAAGATTAGACATCATGAAAACCATATCACAGGCATTGTACAGCTCAGCCAGACTTGGAACAAATCCCTTGATAATTTCTACCTCGGCGTGCTTCTTAAATTTATTCTTAAATATTTTTAATTCATCGTAAAAATTGACATCAAATTTATGTTCAATTTTCTTAGGATTTACTTTCATTACAAGACAAACGTCATCTTTCTTGGTAAAAGCTTTACCAAATGCTCTTAATGTTCTTCGTATATTCTTTCTGAGATGTGGAGTAGCTATATTAAAAAATATCTTAATTTTCTTTTTTGTTTTCAGAGGATACTTTTTATCTGTTTTAAATTCTTCTAAATCTATGCCATGTGGTACAACTTCTATTTTAGATTCAGGTATTCCATTTTTAATAAATACTTCTTTAGAGAAATTAGAAGATGGCAATAATTTATCACAAAAACTATGATGTTTAATCATATGTTTGGGAATGACAGTTCCATCATAATTCCATATTCCAAACCTATTCTTTTTTCCATGTGATAAGTATCTGGCAAAGTTGTGTATAGCCGTATAAGATACCTGAAGATCATATTGGCCATCTGGTGCTGGCCTTATATGATCTTTTAAGTCTGAAGGAACATATTTATCCTGGACTCCATCCGTAGATACAAAATGAACATCGTGGCCGGCTTTAATAAAGGCCCGCCCGATGTTCTGTCCCACAATAGCCCAAGAAAACAATGTCCCTCCAAAAAGGAATTGCTGAATCTTGACTTTCATATTTTAGTATATAACAGCGCTAGAATTGGTCGTCTTCTGTTGACCCTTTTAATGCTGTAGTGCTGCATGTGCCACCAGATATCACCTTCTTAACTTCGTCGAAATATCCAGTACCAACTTCATGCTGGTGCTTAACTGCTGTATATCCTCTGCTTTCTGCAGCGAACTCAGACTCTTGTAATCTAGAGTAAGCTGTCATGGCCTCTTCCCTATACCCGCTAGCCAAATCAAACATGCTCATATTAAGTGCGTGGAATCCTGCTAAAGTAATAAACTGGAATTTGTATCCCATTGCGCCTAGCTCTCTTTGGAACTTAGCAATCGTGGCGTCATCCAGCTTGCTCTTCCAATTGAAACTCGGACTGCAATTATACGCTAACATCTTATTGGGGAATTTTTCATGAATTGCGTCAGCAAATATCTTTGCTTGCTCTAGATTTGGAGTAGAAGTCTCCATCCAAAGCAAATCTGCGTACGGAGCGTAAGCCAGACCTCTAGCAACACATCGCTCCATCGGAGCCCTGCCCAATCTAAAGAAGCCCTCTGGAGTCCTCTCTCCTGCTTCTGTATTAGGGTCTAAAATAAAGTCATGATCATATGGGTCTACATCGCTAGTAATTAGTTTAGCGCTCTCTGCGTCAGTTCTAGCAATGAGAACTGTAGGCACATTCATAACATCAGCCGCCAATCGGGCAGCAACCAGAGTTTTAACAAATTGACTAGTTGGAACTAAAACTTTGCCGGCTAGATGGCCACACTTCTTTTCTGAAGCTAATTGATCCTCAAAATGTACTCCAGCAGCCCCAGCCTCAATCATCGCCTTCATCAGCTCATAAGCATTAAGCTGACCACCAAATCCAGCCTCAGCATCTGCAACAATTGGGGCAAACCAATCTATGCTAGATTTGCCTTCAGAATGATCTACTTGGTCTGATCGCTGTAAGGCTTGGTTTAGCCTCTTAACCAGGTGTGGTACGCTATTTGCTGGATATAAGCTCTGATCTGGATACATATGGCCAGAAAGATTAGCATCTGCCGCACATTGCCATCCGCTCACGTATATAGCCTGTAATCCAGCCCTAACCTGTTGAACCGCCTGATTGCCCGTCAGAGCCCCTAAAGCACGCACGGGGGCATGCTGGGTAGTCATAAGCTCCCAAAGCTTTTTAGAGGCTAATCTAGCCCATGTATGGTCTATTCTAATTGTGCCTCTAAGACGTTCTACATCCTCTTTAGAATAAGGACGCTTGACTCCTTCCCATCGTTCCATTTTTATTCACCTATCATGACCCCTTGGATAGCTTTAACTCTGTCCATTTGGAGACTTATTTTTAAGTTGTTGAAAAACAAAACGGGAGCCGGAACTCCCGTCATCTTGGACAAAACTGATCGGTCAACGTGTGAAAGAATCACAACCGCTGGTACCTGTTGAATTCCAAACTCGCTCATTAAATAGCGAGTTTTCTTATTTTGACTATCTAGCCTAACAGGTGTAAAATAATTATTTATTGTTAAAACAATATTTTGATTGGTAAAATGATGTCTGCTCATTTGCTCACATGGCATGCAGTCATCAGTATAGAAATATATTAAAATGGGCTTTCTTGATGTTGATGAGTACCATACTGCTCTTTCATTAAAGAGCTGCCACGCAACAAAATCGTTATAAACCGGCTTTGAACTTGCGCCTGGGGAGCTAGAACACCCCATGGCTAAAACCAAAGACAACAAAAGAAGGAGTCTTACAAATATTCTCATGTCAAATAATATGGCTAATTATACACTAAATGAAGATCCGCACAGGCAATTTTCAGATTTAAGATAGTAAAGAGCACATTTCTTACAGAACAGAATTTCGCCTCTTTGCACTAATAACATGGATAATCCTTCTAATTGTCCATGAATTCTATTGTGCTCTTTAATACTTTCACAAACGTATAAATTATCTTCTGTATTGCCACCCTTATCGCCATTTATATGGTGTATTATTTCGCCCTTTTTAATTGGGCGGCCAAGCATTTTCTCTGCCACAATCTGGTGCTCCCTTTTCTTTCCTATATAAACATACCCGCTTTTTCGTCTTGCCCTCCGGGGCACATATTTTTCTTTTCTACTATCGACACTAATTTTGGCAACGCACTCAGGCGAACAAGCATGTTTTTCTCTTTCTTCGATTTTATATGCCTCCCCCTTAGAGCGCGTTAATTTGCGGCCACATGCATCACACTCTATATGATAAATCGTTCTTGTTGCTTTTTTCCAACACTTCTTTCCCAGCTTCGAGGTAAAGGGGTGTTTCTTTTCTTTCTTTTCTATTTTTAGTATCATACCGAAAAGCTTTGATTACATCCGCAAGTGCTCGTTACATTGGGGTTATTAAATTTAAATCCAGCTCCCATGAATGAGTCTACATAGGTAATTTCAGACCCGTCAAGATATTGGAAACTTAAAGGATCTATTACAATTGTGATGCCCTTGTCTTCAAAAATTTCATCCATTGACAGGGCCTCATTATCATCAAAAAATAAATCATAAGAAAACCCCGCGCATCCCCCGCCAATTACTTTAACTCGGAGATTCTTTCCTTCTAACTCCTCAGCTTTAGCTATTTCAAGGATTTTATTTGCTGCTTCTTCAGTTACTGTTATCATTGCACTCCTCGTTATACAATTGATCTATCAAAATATGCAAATCTCTTCTATTATTACCATCCCACAATCTCATTATTACTCCGCTGGTGCCTGGCTTATGAATGGTAAATCCAACTGCCGGAACATCCGCTGGCTCGAAAAGATCAATAAATATCTCAAAATCTGGATGATCGCTAGTTATTTCAAATGGAATGAATCTATGATTTATTTTGCTTACAATATCTGCATCAAAAAAGATTGTATCTTCTAATCTGTCGCATTCTAAACAGTTATTAGTTCTAAGATAAGCCATCATACATCGCTCTATCTCCACCCGATTCATAAAATCGGGCCACTCCATATGATGCCAATCAATAAGGCTTACTCTTGGTACTTTTTTAGGCTCACTTGAGCCAAATAATGGCTTCCGCACTCTAATACGGCCATCACTAACTGTGCAGCCAAGCATTAAAAATGCCAATACGGCTATTAATATTTTTTTTATCATAATACCAACATGTGACAGGCATGCATGCTATAAATAGCCCACACAATAAAAAAGCTCATTAAAAGAAGCCAAAACCAGCCGCTTCCCTGATTATCATTAGGATTACTCATATATTATACTTCCCACCAAACACTCTTTCTCTGTTAACTTTTTAAAGTAATATTCCGGCAAGTGAACTTTCATTTTGCCCTGTTTCCATACAAATTTACAACACCATACGTTGCCTGCAGGGTCCCATGATGTAGCTTCTATTTTACCAAAAACAGTTTTATCATCAACGGTTAATGAAGCAAAATCTCCACTTTTAAACCGTTGAGTAGGCTTTGTTTCACTATACATCAAACGATAAATTGCATCCACAGCTACGTTTTGCATTGGGATTATTAAACTGAAACCCTTGCTCCATTAAGGTATTTTTCCAATCAAGCGTTGTTCCAGTGAGATAAATAATACTTTTCTTGTCTATGAAGACTTTAATTTCGTCGAACTCAAAAACCAAATCTTTATCTCTTGGCGGGTCATCACAAAATTCAAGAACATAACCAAACCCTGAACACAAACCGCCCTTAACGCCTACGCGAAGGGCGGAATTTGGCGAGCCTCTCTCAATGAGGGCCTCTTTAGTTTTCTCTATAGCCAAATCTGTTAGAGAAAAAGAATATTTATCCTGTTTTTTCTCCATCTAAAATAGCTTTTACTTTATTTATTATATACTGTTCTGTTAAATTTTCTTTATAATTAAATCTTATGAAATGTTTAAAATCTTCTTTATGTTCGGCTATTTTTTTATTTTTAAGCTGATCCAGCTCTTGACGTTTTTTAAAGTTTTCCTCTGCCTTTTTATCGGACATTTTACCAAATTTGACCGGCATAAAATGTTGCTCTCCATCATATTCTATTGCAAGTTTAATATGCGGAACATAAATATCAATTTCTTGACCTTTAAGTGAAGGAATGTTTCTTACATCATATTTAACATTTTTTCCTGGAAACATTGATTTGACAATTTTAAATATATGAGTCTGTGTCTTCTTGAGACATTTTGGACACCACTTACCATTTTTAATATTTCCAGAAGTGGCCTCCCAAATATGACCCAATTCACACCTCCATTTATATTTTGTTCTGTTATTAATATACTCGTTACTTAAAAAAAGACCGCCTTTTTTTCTTGCTAAATTATGACAATCTTGTATTGTATTTTTACGGCGGACAAGTGCACAATGCGGGCACCATCTACCCTCTTTGATTTGCCTAAAAGTAGCGAGCCAAATGTGTCCTTTTTTACATTTCCATTTATATTTAGTATTATTATTAATATAAACAGAGTTTAAGAACTCGCCACTACGTTTCTTAGCTAAATTATGACAATCTTGTACAGTGTTCTTTATCTTATTTAAATTGGCACAATGTGGACACCACCTACCGTTACCTTTGATATTTGCAAAGGTGGCGGTCCAAATGTGTCCTTTTTTACATTTCCATTTATATTTAGTATTATTATTAATATATTCACTACTTAAACAATAACCATCTCGCTGAGAAGCTAGATGATTACAATGCTCAATTGTTAATCTTTTAGACATCGATTTTAAGCAATGTTTTCAAAATTCTATTAGTAACAACATATGGATCGGCATTAGCTGCTGGCCTACGGTCCTCCAAATACCCACAACCATCTTGCTGAGTTTTGTTCGGTACTCTGATTGATGCTCCCCTATCAGCTTGTCCCATGCTAAACTTTTCATAGGGAGCAGTTTCATGAAGGCCAGTTAAACGATCCCGATTTCCATGACCATATTGGGCCTGGTGCTCTAGATGAGACTTTTCCATCGCTACACGAATAGCTTCAATTCTACCCATGCCAGTACTTTTATCTCTCGTAAGCTTGTCACTAAAGTTTGTGTGCATTCCCGAGCCATTCCAGTCGCCATGCTTGGGTTTCGGATGCAAAGTAGCATATACATTATACTTCTCTCCAATTCTATACAATAAATACCTTGCTAACCAAAGATGGTCTGAAGCTACTAGCGGATTAGCCTCAGGATCATCAGAAAAGCCGCGGTAACCAATTTGGAACTCCCACTGCCCCAACATTACTTCAGCATTATGTCCATAATAAAGAAGCCCAGCATCGACGCATGCTTGAGCATGCTCATGCACAATTTGTCTTCCTACAACTTCATCACATCCTACTCCACAATAAAATGGTCCCTGTCCCTTTGGATAATCTCGCTCTCTTTCTGGCCACCCAAGAATTTTATCTGTCTTGCCATCCATAAGACAGTATTCTTGCTCAAATCCCCATAAAGTATCTAAATCAAACCCGCCATTCTGTAATGTCTTTGCTAGCTTAGCTCTTTTATTTGATTCATGATGAGTATTATCAGGGTTATTTACCTCACAAAGGACTAGAAAGCAATTTGGTCGTTGCGGGTCTTTTACCACACAGGCTGGATTTAATAGTCTTTCTGAATCCCCTCCTTCGGCCTGATTAGTACTAGAACCATCAAAATTCCATATAGGAAAGTTATTGGCAGATAGAGTTGCCGGTACTTCAATTGTTCTCGTTTTAGAACGTAATTTCTGTACTGGCTCTGCCCCGTCTAGCCAAATATACTCTGCAAAACCTTTCATTATATTATTCCTCGTCTATTAGTGGTATTGTTGTTCCATTTGGCCCATGAATGTGACCAAGTGAATAGTGATAGTTATAATGAGCCATCTCAATTATTTTTTGAACCTTCTTTTGCGGTAGAAGAACATTTACATGAAATCCATAATTTGCACCCGCGCCTGTGTCTAAAAAGACACGTGTAAGTTCAGGCCCACTTGAAAATATACAAGATATTTTTTCAATATTAATTATTACTTCTGGGTTAATGTCACCATTTTGAGCTCCTTCATAATCTATTTCATAGGCATCTATAGGTAGCTTTACAAATTTAGGTATCTTAGTTAAGTACTTGTGTAAGTCTTTCATTTAATCACCGCTCTTGGGTCGACAGGATTTGTAACAAAACTAAATGAAAAGTTAAAAGGTGTATTCTTTTCAACGGGCTCAGGAATATTCGATATTATAGTCATATTATCCTGTGCATGAATCAAATTATTTGGTTTTCTGCTAATACCCATTCTACTTATTCCGCTCGGATTGATTATTCCTATGCCAATAGTTTCTGATACTGTCCATCCTAACTTCAATTTTCTAGCTCCGTCTGCTGGTAAAACTTGTATATTCTGCCTTACTGGGAATACCCCCATAAACTCAGTAGAGCTATCTCTTACAATATGGGGCTCATTATAAATGATTAAATTCTTTTGTCCCCGCGGGGGAATACCTAGATGTATTCTCTGTGCGTCAGATATTTTAATTACAGGATTGGAAACTATCTCAAAAAGAGGAACTTTAACTCGCCTACCCCTCATATAGTTATTACCTCTGTGTAAGCACCTGGTACCATATGATATGCAAACGGATTGGAGGCAAACCACGTTGGCCCAACTTGTCGCCCTTTTGTTATAACAATGCGCTCACCATTGGACCTAGCAAAAACTGGGTCCATAAGAACTAAATTTTTGGGTAAATATATTCTAAGATCATGTACATGATCTTCCCTAGCTATGCCTGCTATTTTATTCATATCTACATTCCTGCAAATTGAGCGCGAGCCCTACTTAAAAGTTCATTAGAAACTATAATCACACCCCTGCTGCCAAATCCTCTTTCTGAGAGGTTGTTGTGAACTAAGTTGTCTGGGTACATAATCCATTTGACACCGTTATCTTCAAAATGGACCATTCTTCCTACTACTCTATCATCTACAATGACTTCAATTTCATTTGCGACGTTGACCGTAAAATCCATCTATATCCTTTATGAACATGTATTTATATTCCAAATCGTGGGGAAGAAATAATTTTCCGCACCCCCTAACACAAATTCGACCGCTCCCCGGCTGAATCCAAATTATTGGGCCGCAGGGCGGTCGATTATTAATTTCCATGCCGCGCCAAATATTTTCCTTGGCGCAAACAATATCACCTATATCTAGGTTTCTTTTAGGCATTTTTTATCGAACTCCACTTTCATGTCCGATACGTAATCAGTCTTCATGTTACGATAACAATCCTGGCACAGCCGCCGGGTCGACAACAAGTACCTGATTATTCCACCCCGCCTTCTTCAAATAGACATTAATTTCGATCTTCGTTACTAGTGTTAAAAAGATCGGGTCGACGAAGAGGTCTTTAATTGTCAGTTTCAAAATCCCAGTAGAATGATCTACGTGGACACCAATAATATCGTCTACAATCACGCCGTAGCCATCGACATCTGAATATCCATCAAGATTAGGCACGAATGCCTGAATAGAAACAGAGAACCTAGCCCTATTTAATAACAGGTCTTCGGGCTGAACAGTAGAGCAATCGGAGTATCTCATTGCAGGGAATCCTGCGTTTGTAAACCCATCCCCTCTGTCTGCAACAAATTTATCAAAAATGTTTAGAGACCTTTCTTCTAATGGCACCTGTGGCAGCTGTAAAATAACTGTACCGATTTCAAAATCAACGGCATGGTTGGAACCATCTACATCTAATATTTCTCCTCGCAACAATAAATTACCCGGAACAAAGAAATCATTTCTGCCAGGATCACAGGTTGGCTTTCTTAATTCTGGCACTGTACAATTAAATGTTGTAGGCGTTGCACAACTTAGATCAACGATTGCTTCTGGCTCACAGAAAGCAGCAGGAACAAATCTAACTGAGCTACTTAAAGCTAGCAAATATGGTTGCCAGAAAGGCTGAGGTTCTACCCTAAATTCAACTGGCACATATGGCACTGCTGTAAACGCAGGGTCGTCCTCTAAGTTTGGTATAGTTTGATACCCATCATATAATAATTCAAATGGGCTCAAATCAGCAGGATCTACTATGTTTAATCCTAGGTAGCCATCTAGTCGTACATACCCATCGCAATCAAAATACCCATCATACCTTCCAGTGCTTTGCTGCACTGTCATTGTTAAATGGGTAAATGAAGTTCCAACAGGAAAGCTATTTATAGTTCTGTTAACAAAGTTTGTAATTAAATCTACATCAGCGGCAGTTACGTAACCATCTCCGTCTACATCTGCTCTTAAAATGTCTAGAGTCGATATGTATCCATCTACAATCTTTTGCTGGGTAGATTCTAGGGAGAGGCTTTCTCCCAAAAGGATGGTTGCTGCGGCAACATCATTTGCATCAATATATCCATCACCATTTACATCGCCATATCCATCTGTACAAATCTCTGTCTTAAAAATTCTAAATTCTTTGGCTGCACAATCAGCATTTGGTATGAGCTTGCTTCCAATAAGATTGTTAGAAAGAAGATCTGGATTTGGATTAACAACAGTAAATTCATCACCCTTTGCCAAGCCCGGCAGCGGCTGAGTTAACTCAATTAATGTATTAATTTTAGGATTGAGATCTTCTACACACCCAACAATAAGTGGATTAGACGTAGAGGATAGACTTACCACTTCGCTTTCACTAGCAAAACTAAATGTTGGGACAAACTGCTTTCTTGAAAAGACCTGATTACCTGTTCTCTCGTCCTGGGAAGTTACACTTTCTTCTTCTGTAGCCTGTAACAGGCCAACATTTAGATTGCCCTCTCCGGTATCATTAAATGATTTATGACGAATTTGGTTATCTATCGTGGTGCCGGTTTCTGGATCAACAACGGTCTTCTCAAAAAGCATACCATTGCCTTCATCGTATCCCTGTCCATCTGCTATTTTGGCTGCATCTGTCCATACTTGGAACCACAGGTCTTCTTCTGGAACATCTGTCCATATACCGGTAAAAACGGTGAGCCTGGAATCTTCTACTCTGTTATTGCCTATACTAGCAAAAAGTGTGCCGGCTGTGGCCGACCCAGATCTCTTAATGGTTACTGCATAAAATCTGGTAGGAACTATATTGCTTGTATTTCCTGACCCCAGCAGGGTAGCGTTAAAAACGAAATCAACTGGCTGCGGGACGTCTGTAAGAACATACCCAAGGCTAAATAATTCTGCCTGACTAAAACTCAATTGAGTAAGTGGTTCGCTGGCAGGATCAAACTCTATAGCCAACTCTGGCACTATGTCAGTTGGGCAGCTTGTGCTTGTTTGTAACGGGTAAATGCTAACAACCAGATCTCCGGTCCAATCAAATCTATTTGCCTCATCTGCGGTGTCATCCCTGCGCACACCTAAAAGCATGGTTACTTTTTGAATATTGTCAGTTTGTGCTTGGAACTTTTGCCCTAACTGCGTTGTTACATCGCTGGGCAACAGCTCTCTTTCAGTTCTAGGGGTAACGTTAATTAACAGGCCATCGGCGCTAAATTCAGACCCTATTCCGTTTTGAATTGTAGTGAATAAATCAACCGTTGGGTCAGCAACTTTAAAGTCTCTCCAAAAAATATCTGGATGAACATCCTGGGCTACCATCAATGGATCTTCTGATAGCTGGAATGAAAATGCTTCTCTTATGAGAACCCGTCCGCCCTGGTTTCTTGAACAGTTGTTATTTCCTTTGAAATCGTTAAAAAATATAGTTAGTATTCGCTTATAATGCTTAGATGTTACTTGCTTACCATCTCTATAGAAATACATTCTCTCCATCTGAAGCTCATCTTCAAATGAAAGACCTATAATTGATACCTTGACGCTGAGACGCCCAAAAGCAGAGGACCCGGTTAGGTCAACCTCTAATTGATTGCCTAGATTTGAATCCGTAGGCTGTGTGTGCGCAGCTAAACCTGTGCCATCAAAGTTCCCGGCGGCCTCCAAAGATGCTTGCGCTGCAGTTAAGTTATCTGAATCAAAAATGATGTTCTGAGAAGGTGATTCTAGCAGGACGCCGGAACCAAAATGGTTTTCGACAAGAGACGCATCCTTCTGAACGTGTCTATCCTGCTCAACAACCATATCTGTCTGGTCGACTCGTTGAGCGTCATGCCAGCGATTATGAATTACTGATACTGGTTTCCTTGTGGTCACTGTTTATTCCTTATTTAACTATATTTAGTGTAACTTTCGACTGTGCCGGCTTCAAAGCATTTACTAAATCCTCTAATATCTGCTGTACTGTTGAATCACTTGAAACTATATCAAATGAGTCTATGGCGTTTATTGTAAAGTTGAATATGCCAAACTTCTCATCTCTTATTACAGCAAAATCATCAGCCTCGAACAGCACTGAGTCAAAATTCAGTAGGAATGTTGAAAAGGCGTCCTCTACTACCGGGAGTACCGTGTCAAGATTAGAACTGTAGTTAATATCGCGAGGCTGCCCTGCTATAGTAAATGGGTTTCTAGCCATATCGCTGAGACGTAAATTGTCAATTCTGGCCTGGGCAGGATTGGCACCAATAAAGTCGGCTCCTATGTGTATTTCATTGATTGGATCGGTAAAATTGATATCGCCAGTCAAAGAGCTTGGAGCACCTGCTAGACTTTGAGCAAAAACTATTCCTTGACCAAACAGGAGCCCCATTCCAAAGCAAATAACGCCCCCTTCTTCGCCATCAACAAACATTCTAATTTCATCTAAGTTATTAACACTATTAAACTTATATGTACACATAACCCTATGCCATGTGTCTCTGGGCCAGAAAATTGACTTTCTAACCTGAAAATCTTGCTCATCTACTCTAACATTAAATACCAGGAACCCCTCTGGATCCTTAAATACAGATATTCTATTGCCTGTGAGACCGGCCTGTATATAGGTTACCTTAACCGGGGTCTTCTGCGCTGGCAGCGCTCTGCCCAACCTAATAGTTCTGAAGTCCTCTTCAATAAAGCCTCCATCAAAAAAGTTAGTTCCAGTATTCTGGGTGTCGGTCTGTAATCTAACGCTTAATACACTTGATATGGAGCCCGATACTCTAACAGAGCCGCTTGTTAAACTGACAACCTCCTCTACCGTTGATGATGAAGCATCAAAATAGAATCTAGAATTTGGATCGTTGTAGGTATCAAATCTGGGACTTACCCAAAACTCAATTGACCCTTCAGTTCTTGTTAAGAGTAGGCCGGCGTTATCTCTAACAAGAGGCTTGTCCGTTATTACGATGCTCTTATCAAAATTAGTATTAACACTCTCTCCTGATTGTACAAACTCTTTTTCTGCTGATATGATAAATTTATCATCATTAACAAATGGAAGATTATCAAAGTGAAGCAGCATCAGGGTATCATTATTTGGTTTAAATGGCCTCAGCGCAGTAAAGTCTGTTGTAATGGAGTCTTCTGATAGGGCTATAGATTCTCCTATCCTTGTATCGGTTAACATTCTAGATAGTATTCTGAACTCATCAATTGTTGCTTTTGCTTGATTATTACCATTTAAATCAGACCCAACGTACCCAAGCTCATCAGATATTGGATCGAATGGAACTTCAAGATATGCAGAATAATCAAACTCATACAGCCCCTGTTTTAGGAGGAATGGTGTATTAGCGGCTCCTGCTAGTTCAAATGTAAAGAAGCCATTCTGGAATCCCGATCTTCCTATAGAGGTATTAAAAATATCATAATCTCCGCCAGAAAAGGCAGCACCTGGAGCTGGCGACAGAGTAACAGAGGTGTTACTTATTCTTGATGCTATTGTAAATGTCCCTGCCACAGCAGGTGGTGAGTTTATAATTAAAGTTTGGCCAACAGATGATGCTGGAAAGAATCCTTCCGGGTCTGATACAGTAGTACTGCCGTCGCCCTCCAGTGTATTATTAGATTGTGTTTTAAAACTAAATCTAATGATTGGAAAAATGGAGTTGCCGTTCGGCACAGTTATGGACAACGCCTCCTTAACATCAACCGTTATACTATTTCTTGTTACATTAAGCGGCTTTGCTGATACATCTATAGATGTTACAGTAAGAAATTTGTTAACTGTATTTTTGGTGGTTGCCTTTGAAAATATTACTGTTTCAAATAATGGCCCGGCCGCTGTTGTTCCATTGATGGTAACACTTACAGAGGGATAAAAATTCACATTATTTCCATTAATTCTTATAGACAGAATGCGGCCTTCTGTTTCATTAGATGGTTGAGTCAATGGAGTGATTCCTGTCGCAGTAAAGGTTCCTCCAGACAGGGTTGCGGTATCCGGCCCTAATACAAACTTATTAAGTACCACAGGCACAACTTTTACTTCATCTAAAGAAATAGGTGGTGGCAGCTGTGTTTTAATGATGCTTGATGTACTACCCCAAATAAACTGTGTTTCTCTACATCTGCGATGGTTGAGACCTAGCGTTCTAATGGTTATTTGATCCCCCACGTCTGCATTTCCTAGCAGAGTAAGAATATTCTGATTGAGAAGGTCTTTGCTTATGCTATAGCCTGGTATGTCTGCTCTAACACCTGGTATCTCCGACTCTATTCCAGTGACAGCATCGATGAGGGACACTATAATATTTGACATCAGATCAATTTCACTTTCAACCTTAACAGAAAACTCGTTGACAGAAAATCTTGCATCAGATAAAGTTGTAGGCATTGGTACGCCTAGTATAAGTGTATTGCCTGTGACAGTTATTATTGTAAATGTGCCGAAGCCAGACTCTAAAATGTTGATAGTATTTCCTGGTACAATTCCTTCTGCACCAAAATCTACGCTAGCAGATGTTACAACTGTTGAGCCTGCAGTTGTTGATAAATCATTATTTGTGATAGACTTAAGTGGAACAGTTCCCACGACTATCTCTGGCTTAACAGTTCTAAATCTATCTGTTGATGAGGCTTTTGGCCTACCGCCATATCGCAAAATATTTGGTCTCTCCAGGCCGTCAACAAAAATATGCATCTCGTCTCTTCGATCATGAGTATTTAATTTCCAAGTGACTGCAACATGATGTTGTTCCCCGGCATTCCAATCAGAAATATCTGTGGTTACTAAATATCTATTAATACGCTCTGTGATAGGGTTGCCTCTATCAATTACTCTAAAGTTTAGATATCCCTTGCCGTCTTTATATAGAGAAAATCTGTTGTTGGTCTCTGTTTTCCCAAAATCAAATATGTAATGCTCATCATCTGATCTGAATGTAAATCCATCAAAAGAGAATCCGCCCATGTAGCCGTCGCCAGGTAAGAAATATCCGTCGTAGCCGTCGCCCACAAAGTATCCATCAGAATAGCCGTCTGGGAACAATAGATCTTGAGTATCTATATTAAATTCAAACTCAGTTAACTTCTTTCCACTTCGAAGAACGTCTCCTATCTCATTCAATCCAGGGACCCATTTATTATCGCAAAACTCTCCGGTCGTGGCTATAGAGCCAGAATAAACATACCCATCCTCAGGCAGGTTTGTTACCCTGTCCTTCGCTAAAATTTTCCACCTTTTATTCTCTTCTTCATAGAAAATAAAGAATCCAGTGTTAGTAAAAACTTTAGATGGCAACCCAATTGGACTGGGTGAGTCTAACCGATTTAAAGAGAATTTATTATTAGCATCATAAGTTGGGTTAAAGCTGCTTGCCCCTATAAACACCTGAGATGCATCAATCGAGTAACCATCCTTGAACAGCTCAAATGTTAATGTTGCATCATTATCTATTCCGTCCCACTCTGGGATTACCCAAGTTTCTAAAGTGCCTTCTTCTAGTCTTAAATTAGAAGAAATGGGAAAAGTGATAGTTTCATCTGGATTTGTAACTAAAGCACCATTATCAAACTTAGCGGGTACCAGCTGTAGGTCACCAGTAGTTCCTATAGCATTTTGAAATAAGTAACTTATTCCTAAAGACCATATCTCAAATATGGCCTCCCTAATTTCTGGGTCTATATGAGTAATATTAGAGACGAGAGCCGACATTGATGGGATGGTTGGGCCCTGTGTAAACGACTGTAAGGCCGCTTTAAGCGCATCCCTGTATCTTTCACGAGGCAGAGTAGTGTTAAAGTTATTTAGAACAGGTACATCGACCAATGAACCAAAATTCTTTAAAAGAGCATTTCTGAGCGCGCCGACCTTGTAGGTTACAAAATATTCATCTCCTGGGTCTAAAGTGCTGCTTTCTCTAAAATCTAATACATTATCACCATATTCATAACTAACTAATATTTCATCTGCTAAATATGTGTAGTCAACAAAGTAATCACCTCGATTGTAGTCAACAACTGGCCCAGCGGCAGTGTTTAATTTAAGAGTATAAATTACCCTAACAACGTCCCCTATAACAGGGGAACCCACGCCAGATAAAGTTATAGTATAGCCTAAAAATGACCCACCAGAGTCGAATAGCTCCGCACCATCTGATAGTCTAATAACGCTTATAACGCTGGATATTTCGGCGCCGGCAGATATATTTGTAACTGATACTGTAGGGCCAGCCTCAACAATAGAGTTTTCTTGCTTCTCCACAGCTGTGGTATCTAAAGTAATAACATTAGCAGAAACGGTTGCGCCCTCAGCAAAATTTGTAGGGACATCATTGTTATTTAAATCAAAAGAATCAAAAACCCCTCTAACATTTTTAACATCATCTGTGACAGTTATTGTATCGGCTCCAGATACTAGATATGGTAATGTTGTATCTCCATTTAAGAATTTTTCATCAACCCTATCAAACGTACTTGGTTGAATAACATTCTCTCCAAAAGAAGCTATTCTAACAGTTTTACTTATGCCAGCTATAACAGAAATACTATGAAATATTTCTGAAACTGTTATAAGATGAGGAAAGACTGGAGTAATGGTGCTCTTTCTGTAATTAATTGTTCCTATATCAAAATTCTTAGCTGGGCTAACACCAAGATAAACTATTCCATTTTGATAGTCAATCAGATACTTGCCAGGACTTAGCTTATCGATATTTTCAGCAACTGTTTGATTTTGTCCATCATAGTATAGTTCAGTTCTGAATAAATCGTTTCTACTAAAAACAGCACTTGTATTAAAACTAGAGCCAACTGCATCTTCTGACGACGCCATGATTCTGTTGTTAGTTAATAAAACTTTAAATATTCTAACGCTACCGCTATTTGTTAGTTCTTCATCTACAAACATTGTTTCATTTAAAACGTTTGTAAAAGATGCTCTTTCCCTTTCAGAAGCTAATATTCTTGGAGGCTGAGAGGCGGTAAAGTAAACTCTTCCCTCATTAAATCTATTAAGCCTATAAACCTCTCCGCTGGTTTCATTAAAAATTCTAAACACATTAGTTATTGGTGAGTTTAAAACTTCTAGGGAGTTAGTTGATGCTAGCCTGTTTTCTATTCTTTCATCTAAAATTTCATTATGAACTTGAGCAATAAAGTCTACATCAGGTACCAGTGTCTCTTCGAAATCAAACGAAACCTTAGCTGTCTCCATTGGCAAATCTCTTAAAGGACTTGCAACTAAATCTGATGTATCTGGGTCAAAAGTATAATCCAGTCTATTACTAAAAACTTTTCTGTGCTTATAAGTTGCAACTGGAGGGAAACTTCCCGTTCCATCATTTGTTACTGCGCCATAAACAAAAACTCTTCCTGTTTCATAATCTACAGAAAATTCTCCAGTAACTTTGGGTTGTATTACACCAAAGGGAATTTCATTAGTAAAAGCAGGATGGGTAGCTGAAAATGGCGGGTTCGACTGAGGGTCGAGCCATGTAACTCCTCCCGAAGTTGCCAAGACATCATTCGCAGAGACAATAGGAAAATTTTTTAAATTAAAATCTGTTATAAGTGGAGGAGTAGGCTCTCTAACAGCATCTAAAACTTGAGAAACAACAACAGACTCTTCATTTACTACTCTTCCTCTAGACTTATATTCATATGCTATAGTAATTGTGTCGCCAACAACTGGCTGTATAAATCCTGTATCTAGAACATCAGAATTTAACTTAAATTGATTATCTGCTAAAGTAAGCAGCGTGGATGCAAAATCTTGGTCATAAACAGGGTCTTTAATCTGATATCCAAATTGTCTAATATCATATGTGGCAGTTGAGTTATCTGCGTATGTTACAACAACGCTTGTTAGTTTGGTAACAAAACCATTGGCGGCTGTCAACGTTAGACCATCAAAAGTTGATGGCCCAACTCCTGCAGGCAATGTTTCGCTTGATATTGGGGTTGCCAATAAAGTTATGGGCCCGCTTGGGAAAGATACGAAACTGAAACTTGTAGATAGATTGGCATCTGTTGGTGACCTGCCAACTCTTGTTACTTGAAATGCTCCTTCTTCATCTAGCCTATCAAATGGGCCCTTACCTCTTATTTTTGGCTCATCTGAAATAATCGTAGTTAAATAATTATCATTCTTAGCCTGTCGTACATCATATAGTGCTCGTGCTAAATCTTTAGCTTGAGCATTTATTATGTCTCTTGTTAATGTTCCAGTTTGAAGATTGAGAACGTTATCTTTAAGTAGATTTATAAGGAACTGTCTAATAGGATCATCAGGGTCTTCTGGCCCCAAAACAAGTGGCGCGTTGGTGGTACCATCTTCAAATAAGGTTGCTTGCCCATTTAAAGATCTAAATGGAGAAAGACTGGTTGACTGAAATGTTACAATATAAGCCGCAAATGGTGTCATTGGGCGCGTTTTTATTGTAATAATTGACCGAGATATACTAATCTCTGCTACAACAGGATCTGCTATTGAAGGTACAACTGAGGTGATCACTACATTGCTAGTGTTAATCAACGGATCTAGATCGTCGGTAAACTTAGCCTTGATAGTTGTACTATCTATAGCTTTTATTCTGACCAGTCTCAGGTTTGCCATTATCGCTCTTCAATATTAATCGTAACAGTATTTGCTACAATAAATTCATTCTTTTGTGCTTCAATACTAAGTACAGAGCCCGATTCATTAGCTCTATTAAAGAATAAAATTCTTGCTCTATCAACACCCTCTACAGAGTAAGCTGTATTGATGAGATCGCTTGAGTCTACAATTGTTCCCAGCGCCCCGGCGTTGAGAGCATTGGTAACTGCGTCTTGTACATTTTGCTGCACAATTGTTGTCTGATTTATGAAGGCCGTTGTGACAACAATATTCATTGTAACGTCAACTAATATTGCTGTCGCGGCTTTTGCCAAAACATCAGCATTTATTGGCCTAGTGTCTTCTATTAAAAAGGTGGCGTCGGATATAAGCTTATCAAAGTTATAATTGATTGTTATTCTTTCATTAGATTTAGGGGCTAAGTAATCATAAAAAGACTTATAGCGTGAACGCACATTTGGCTGATTTAAATTTGTTATAGTAAGTGTTGCAGCCGATGATCCTCCAGAAGTAAATCCACTTGATATTGCAATAGTGTCAACGATAGCAAAGCGTTTCTGTGTAAATAGTGTTCCAGCTTTGCCAAACGAAACATTTTCGCTATCGTTTTCGGTTATAATATGAAATGATATTCTAATTCTGTCTCCAACTTCTGGGGCATTATTTATATTATCTGGCGTCGATGGAAGCACTACTTCAGTTGTCGTCAACGAACTATCAATGATGGATTCCCCTTTAACAAAACTATTATCAAATAGAGCATATCCTTTGATGTCATATGAATTATCTACACTTAAAACATCTAAGCTTGATGTTGTTGTAACTTTTTCAAATTTTGTTATTCTAGCTAATTTAACATTGGAAGGCACTGAGCCGCTTGAACTTATATTAAGGAAATCTTTAATAGCAGATGAAATATTTTGTTTGAGACCATTGGCGGGCGCCGCAAAAATAATGTCTGCTGCTCTTAATATTGTTACTCCAGAAACTGTAATTACTCCAGTAGATATAGAGCCAGCTACAGTTAAACCTAAATTAGATGGTGCCTGCCTAAGATTTTCTGCAATTGAGCCATCTATATTAAAAATATGAGTTGTTGGCTGCGATCCCACGCTACTACTAGTAGTTGTATCAAAAGCATTAGATGATCGTATGGCTGGCAGAGCAGGCAGCAGGGTGCTGGGTAACAGCTCGCTAATATTTGCAATATAATTACACTCTACTAGGGTGCCAGCGGTAGCATCGGCTGACGGTACTATAGTTATAATGTTGCTGCTGAAACTACCCTGTGTAGCAGCGTTGAATACATCTATGGCATTATACACTACAGATACGTTGTCTCCAAAAACTGCGACAGTATCTGTTGGCAAGAAGATGGTGGTGCCACTAAATGTTCCATCATCATCTGATGTGTCAAAAAGCTCAGAACCGTCACTATCTCTCACAACACTAATAACGCTGGTTACCTCGGTCGATACAACAACGGCCAGTCTTCCATTAATTAGAGTAACTGTAGTATTATCTGTACTAAAAACATTGACGCTAATAACCGCAGTTATTGGGTGGGCAACTGTTGCTGTTAAAACGGACCCCGCCGCCACAAGAGTGGCTTGCTCTCTTCGTACAGCATTTGAAAACCCCCAGTCAACGCTGTCTTGCACGGCTCTTGGATTGCTATTTGTTGTTCTATCATCAAAATCGAACGATGGATCAAAATCAAACACCCAAGAATAATCTACCTGAAGTATATCGCTGACGGCAGGTAATGTCTGGCCAGTAATAACTATTCTACCGGTCTCATTATTATCTTCATCTCCATCTGGATTTTGGTCTGACACCACATAGCGCTCACCTGTTGTTGAATTAAATACTCTAGTAACATTCTTAACTGGGAAATGTGATAATTGCACAGAGCTTCTGTCTGAAGCGCTTACAGAGCTATTCTCATTTATAATTGAAACGTCTTGTTGAATCTGTTGTATTTGTAAAAGATCAGTAAATGTTAAAGGATCCTGGCTGTTAAAAGTTGACTTGGTCTTATCTTCGGGGAACCTGCTGATTCTATCAGATATAAAATGTAGACGGTCGAAACCCCACGGGGACCCAGCGAACTCCCCAGTATCACGTATAATTGAAAAGTTTCCTGTTACCCTTCCTAGCTCATCAATATCTTGTTCTACAAAATTAGCGCCGCTAAGCGATCCACTCACAGAAATTATATTGTTAACAGGCTGACTTGGAAGAATTCCTGTTTCTAGATTGTCTAGCCTTTTTCTAGTTACTGTTTTGCCGGCATCTTCGGCAATCTGTCCTAAAACAAAATCGTTAGCTGAGTTAGTCGGGTCACCAGTATTACTTAAATCTCTAAAAATAAAACTGTCAATTACTCCCTGTAGACGTGTCCCAAATACAATTACATCAACCTTACCACCCGTTCCCTCAGACACAATAGTTCTGGTTCCATCTTCTGATACAAAAACTGTAGTTCCGTCCCTAGTCATAAGATCGTCGCCAGGCTCTATGACAAGAACATCAATAACAGCGGGGTCGGCCAAAACAGCATTTCTGTAACCTAAAGCTGTACCGGTATTTGAGCCACTAAATATAGCAAAAATTCTGTTTCTAAAAGCCGCATCATCTTCGGGCTCGCGTCCTCCACTGAACGGGAACACATTTGTTACATTACTAATATTTGGTATGCTTGTACCATTAAGAGTAAACTTAGAAACGTTCCCCTGAATTCCTGACGATACTGCTTCAACTATAACCTCGGCAGCGAATTCATCAGTTATTCCTACAAAATCTAAATCAGATCTAAACTTGGCCGCGGTTGACCTATAAAAGCTTTCTTGTACAACGCTAATCAACAAGCCATTTAATACCTTAAAAGTGGCGCCATTTTTGGCTGTAACAATATCGCCAGCATTTATCACTATGTCAGCTTCAAGCGAAGTGAAGGTTAACAATGCTGGGCCAGTAGATCTGGCGCCCTGCTGTCTAATGGCGCCAAAATTTTGTGCTATTCTATCCAGGTCTGCCCCAAGCGAAAGCCTTAATGACTGCTGAGTAGACACGGAATTTAACTCCTCATAAAGGCGTGCCAACTGAGTAGAGGGGCCGTCAATAATAACATCTCTGGCCACAGTACCCGGCTTTGTATCAAGGTTGGGCTGAGCCGATCTGAAAAAATCAATCAGCGTTAATATGATATCATTGGTGGATCTAATTCGGACCATTTTTAGTTATACTCTCCTTAATAGAGAAATCTATATTTATGTTGAAAAATTACTAACTTACAGGCTATTCAGCTCAAACTCTGTCTGAGCCGTAGTAAGGGCCCTCGTAACTACTCTAATAACTATTCTAAAAAACCTAGGATCAACCTGATTTCTCTCTATTCTTATCTGCTGAATCGCCGCTAGCAGCTCGCCCGGAGATACAGCTTGGCGTTGCGACTGTACCTTTTGCAGGCGCTGCAGGGTTTCCATTGAATTAGTCAGCTGGCCTGATGCTACAGTTGACACAAATTCCATATCAAAGGCGGCTCCGACTAAAGATTTTGATACTGAGGAGCCGTACCACGGATAAAAAGCATTACTACCCAGAGGAGTAATGACCATTTTGAGAATATCCTGAATGAGTTTTTCTGTGTCTTCTATCTGAAGCAAATCGCCATCTGGACCAATAGCCAAATCACCATCGATTACCTTTAAATCAAATGACATCCATATCTCTCAAACACTTAATACTAGTCTAAAATATTAGTCTATTAGACCGGCACTCCTCCATCTTCATTGGTTGGGTTGCCACGTTGTCTTGCCAACTCTTTGTCTGCAAAAGATAGTACGTTCTTAAGATTCCTTTCAAATTCCTGTAAACATCTGCTAACATCCTTGTTTCTCGCTGCCACTCTGCTATCATTTGCAAATCTTTTATCAGATTCTTTCATTCTCTCAATTGCTCTTTCGTCAATCAGACCTAACAGGCATGTGATATCCATTGCCCACAGGGCAACATAAACAGATAATATGTCTATTAAACCTAATCCCTCGGTCTCGCCAGTTATGTTATCAATATCTCCCATGGCAATATTTGCTTCATTTGCCAATCTATTTCTTTTTCCCTTTTCTTTTTTAAGATCTCTATTTATTTGGGCTAAATTAGAATTCCGAGGTGTCGCTTCAAATGGAGAGGCAAAATTATTACCAATATTATCTGGAACCTTATTTGCTTCAGCATTAATCTTTTCTACTGTCAATTGTAGTATTCTCTTATCTATTTCTGTTTGAGCAGTTGTTTGAGTTCTAAATAAAGAAACTTTGGTAGGTCGTATAGAAGCGTCGGAAGGCCCCTTTTGAGATGGCACAGGTATCCAATTTATTTTAGCTTTTGCCTCGCTAATTTTACAAATAGCTTTATTTAGCCGGTCTATGAGTTTTTTAATAGTTCTAATTAAAGTGAATACAGCAATAACTTCATTGCTAGTGAGACCCTGGATTGTTTCAGTATTACTTTTATTAGATATATCATTTTCATCTGCTAAAGCAAGTATAGTTGATACTAATGTCTGTGTATCTACGCTGCCGGTGGCGACGTTTGGTGATCTTTCTCCGCCTATTACTTTTTTTAAATCTTGTAAGAATTGTTCATCTGGTATTGTATCTTTTAATCTTTCTCTAATTATTAATTCTATTCCTGGTCTTTGTAAAAATTGTGTGTTACTTATCTTTGTTGCTGTTTTATCTTTAAGAAAGGGTGCACATATAATTCTGGTCTTTGGATGTACATTATTAGCAAGCCTTGGGTTGACCACGAATGGCTTTAATATATGAACTCCCGTGCTGAAGTTGGCTCCCACCGGGGTGTCTTTAAGAAAAGATGAAGCTGCATCTATTTTGTCTCCTAGCTGCGAATTTTCTTTTCTAAAATCAGCTACCAGCTCTACTCTTTTATTAACTTCAAAACTCTGCTGATCATTATCAAACGGGTCTTTTGGAGAAGAGCCGGAACTGCTTCCTATAACATTAAATGGTTTAGTAATTCGTAAAACAAGGGCAGCTATTGTTGAGCTCATATCTTGCCTCTCAAATATTTTTCTATAATTTTGAGGCGTGTTTTCTCTTTTGTCCATTAACGATTTAAAAGTAGATGAATCGACTTTGGAATCTACTGCCTTTCTTTTTTTATCACCTTCCTTAACTTCAGGGTCGAATCCTGGACTATAAAAACTAATAGATACTGTCTCACCTGCGGCATTAACAAAAGTTCCTGACGTAGCAACTGGCATACCAATGTATCTTAAAAAGGCATGAGCGCGACTTTCCATAGGAGTTATTGTATCAATATCAAGATTAGCAAACTGGTCCCCGCCAGTCGGCGGCCTACCCAGGCTTCTTATTCTATCTATAGGTATTATAAATTTTTTGATAAGGGAGCTGACTTTTCCATCAACCCCTTGCATATCTTCTGCGCCAGTAGCGACAACAACACCTGGTAGTTCAGCAACCATTAATCACCACTCCCTGCAACATCGCCCTGGTCACGACGCACATCCTTATCAGTTACAGCATCAACGAATGTATAATTAACTTCATTTGTTGTAATTGATGTAGGTACATCAAACGCCGTACCAGGAGTAATAGTGCTAAAAATATTACCATCAAAACTTACCGTCAGCACTCCATCACCAGCAGCGTCACTAAATATCTCTGCTGTAAACAGTAAGCTTCCATCATATTCAAAATCAGTTATAGAACCAAATGTCACTTGCGCTTTCAGTTTTTCAAGTATTTGTGGTAGACAGTCTTCGGGAATATCTGTAGAAATAACTGTTCCAGCACCATCTTTAAGTGTAACTTCTACTCGAATAACTCTAGAAACAAACTGCGCGTCAGTGTCTATAGTAAAGGTGCTCTGGAACTGACTTACTGCTTGAATGAACGCATCGCAGAAAACGGCTGTGGTCTGATCTTGTAAATCACCCAGACAAGTTTCCACCTTGGATTGGAACTCGGTTAAAGTTACTACTGAAACATCTTGTCTTAATTCAGCCACTGCGTCTAATACGCACTGTTGCGCACCCAATACGTTTGGCAAGAAGCTGCCAGTTGATGGAACAACTTCTCCATCTGGGGCTGGTTGTAATCTATCCACCACGGCCTCAACACCTTCAGTAAATAAAATTGAATTAGCTACAGCTTTTTCTACGCTAACTTCTGGTATACACCCAACAGTTATTAAATCATTTCCAGCCAGAACTGGATGTTGAGGTTTCCAAACAAATGATACATCACTAAAAACAGCAGTATCAGAAACGAGCGGGAGCGTTGTTGCACTAGAATCAGGAAAGTGTATAAAATTATTTAATGTTGCCTGGTACCCATCAACAATAAATGGTGTTTCTTCGTCGGCTTCAAAAACAAGACCTCCCTCAACATCAAATACTCCGTTAGCAGTAAACGTTGTTATAACCGGAGTATTAACGAAGCTGAATGCAAATGTTCTAGGAACTCTTAACGCTATGCAATCCTTAATAAAGAACTCTCTTTCGCCTCCGGTATCTGTTGGGTGCATTGCCAGGCCTGGTGGCGTAAAAACTGTAGCAGGATCAAATGTAACTCTAATATCTACTGTGTAGGGAGCCCTATTTGGTGGTGTTGTTGCTAAATATTCTTGATCTGGATAGAACTGCTCTGTTCCACCAAAAAAGCTTGCAACAGTTGGTGTGATAATTAAGTTGATTGGTGTTTCAGGCGCTACTTCATCACTAAATATCTGCCATCTTTCCTCTCTTATAGGAGAAACTAAGCCTGCCAATAAAGTGTCAAGCGGAGGCGGAAGTGCTCCTGTTAAATCTACTCCAATTTGACTATTGTACTCCAATTGTCCACTTGGCACATCTATTTCTCTATTATTCTTTAAGAATGGGGGACAAATTTCTGGAGGGCAGCAGCCTTCTCCATCTTCGTCGTCACATATGCCTGTGCCAGCAAATGCTGCCAGGGCCTGTATAATAGCCAAAATGGCGGCTATGGCAATGAATATTGCCATCAAGTTTTCAATAAAACATAGGAGCGAAGCAATTTTTTGAGCAATTGCCAGCGTAGCCTGGGCATCCTGAAGCTCTACGGCGCGGCCAAAAGCTAATATATTCTCAATTAGTTCTCTAATGATTGCTAAAATTGTTTCAATTAGAAAAAGTATCAGTGCCAGGATTAAAAGAAGTAAAGCTAGAATCATTGCTATCAAGGCTAGCCATGGAAATAGATTTAAGAATGGGGGCAGGCATTCTTGAAACAGTTTAACTAATTTGGACGCCACCGCAAATGGATTTGGAATAGCACATAATACCTCAATAATACAAATAATTAAATTAAGCAATGCCATAATAAAATTATAAAACGACAAAAATGGCGCTAATTGACTAAGAATGTTTGCAATAAAATCTAAAACATTCTTCATGAATCCATCAGTATTAGCCTTAAATAGTCCACTTGGGAATAATGCTCCAAGTTCCTGCATTAAGTCTAATAGATCTTCTAATAGTTCGGTTGGTAAGTCAAAATCAGGTAAAGGTATCTGTATAGGGGAGAATGGTGAACCAAACCCTGGGATTTGAGGAGGCGGCCCAATAATTGGATTTAGGCTATTGTCGCCCGGATCACAAGGCATTAAATATTACCTCCGCCTGCAGCCCCTGTTGGGAACTTGCTAATTATTCTCTTTGTGCTCTCGGCATGCATTATAATATTTGGCGCTTCAAACTTCATACTAGCATTACTTCTAATTATCATATCTTGCTGACAAGACATTGTTATCCTACCAGGAGATAATATATCGATTCCTTGCGGGCCCATTCTAAAAGTCATAAGCTGACCATTCAATTGCACTCTAATATCAAGAGTTCCATTTCTTATAGCGTCGTTTTCATCACGAAATCTACTATCAAAGTCATTTCCTATACCTGGGCCTCCAACCTGTAAGAACACATCACCGTCCATACTTGCAGCATAGCTTATGCCTCTTAAATCTCTTCCAACTGTTCCTATAACTCCCCCAGCATAATCAAAATGAAGTGACTGTCTATCTATACTATTTGCTCCTATATTAAGCTGCAAAAAACCATCTAAGTTAATAGATCCGCTTCTGCCTCCAGCATCTGCTGTTGGTCCAGATACTAAAATTTTTGGTGATACTATGTATCCATCACTATCACCAACTGGATCCCAATCTGTATTCAACGGATGATTAGTATCCCAATTAACCAACGGCTGCGGGGGAAGTGCATTTAAAAATGCTGCTCTTGGTGTAAATAATCTTGCAGCATCTAATATATCATGAAATGCTGTTCCATAGCGCATTGTTTTATCTTGTATTCTATCAAATGGAGCAGCATACCCATCTAAACCCTCATCTCCACTATTATTTAAACTAATATTTGCTTTGCCGGCAAAGCTATCTAAAAATATTTCTTGTGTCGTTGTGCTTCTTATAAATTCATCAGGATTAGATGCGCCACTGTTTTCTTTAGATTTAATGACAGAAAAATTTTCAAATCTTGTTAATAAAGGAATATTTCCTGTTTCACTAGATGCTGGCACATTTAATTTAAATTGTCCTTCCTTGTCTATATCAAAAGTGAATCGGCTCCTGTCTCTTGCATAATTTTCATTTTTATTTGTATCTGGCGGATCAAATACTTCACCTATTTCTAATTTCTCTTCAAAACTTGTTTTGGTCCTACCCTTTCTAGCATTCATTGTAAATGAGTATGCTATACCTTTTCTATGCTGCTCTCTTAACTTACCAAAAACATCTTCTTTTTTCTCATTTGTTTTCTGAAACGATAAAGATGCAATCCTTCCTATTGGTAATGCAGATCGATTAATATCTAAAATGTTTCCGTAAGTATCAACTGCTGTTCCTTTTACAGTTTCAATTAAATGATTTGGATGTTCTAAAGATAAACTAAAAGCATCGGCGCTTATTCTTCTGCGTGTTACAGTTGCTTTCGGAGGCTTGTTAGAAGGATCGTCATATAAATCAGATTCTTGTCTATCTGTTAGATATTCAAAGCTCTCAGCAAATTCTAAAACTAACTCTCTATCTTCACTGAGTGGCAAGTTTCTGATGTTCTCGCCATCTGTTTTAGCAGACACGATAGAAGAAATATCCATTCCTATTGAAAACAAAGAATCATAATAATCTTGAGATGTTAATGTGCTTCCAAATATGTTTCTATTTAAATTTTCTTGTAAGTCTCGTTTGATCGTTCCCTTTATATGTCTTGTCGATTCTGTAAAGGACATATCACGCTCAAAATTGTGACTAATTATATTTTTAGTATGGTTTGCTTGCAGAGCTTGACTTTCTTTCCCTATTCTAATTCCATCTTCTGGATCTACTACAACTCTTCCGCCATTCTGTACCTGAATCATAGCAGAACCAGGATTTAATTCAGACATTGGAGTTGCATCACTTATAAAGTCAGCAAAAAATGCTTCCTCAGTGCCTAAATATCCAACAATAAACCATTCGCCGCCCTGGGCTTGGCTAATTACAACAGAGCTTCCTGGTTGAGGGTATCCACCCATAAACTGGCCCTGGGGACCAGACCAAGCTAATGGAAATGGAACAGTAAATTCATTTGGAGAGCCAGATAAATTACCCTCATCAAGACCAACTAAAACCGTACCTTCATCCAAGTTTACAACAAGGATGGTTGCTCTTCGGAATATTCCTGGTTTTGTTCCTAATCTAATCATAATTATAGATCTATAAAATCTTCTGAGAATGGATCTGCTGCAGCAAGCGCTTTCAAATCTGTTTGTAGTTTTTTTCTAAAGGCCTCGTCTAGTTCTTTTGCTTCTTGTTGTGCGGCCTGGTTTTCGGCAGTTTCTCCGCTGGCGCCAGCGCCTTCGGTCGTCTGTTCTACATCAGTAAATACTACCCATACATCTATAACCTGCTTGCTTAATGCTTCCCTTGCTAGATCTAACAAGTCTTGATCTTGCCTGCTGAGAGTATCATCATCAGTTCCTCCTGCCTCATCTGCCTGTGATGTTAGCAACGCAAATGAGCTGGAGGTTAAACCGTTTCTAGCGATACTTCTGGCAGCATTCCAAGCAGCATCCGATGGCGAAACATTTACTGTGTCATCTTTCTTATTTAAATCAATAGGTCCTTGATTTTCCGGACCAAACTTAATTAAGCTGGGATCTATAAATTCATCAGAAATCTGATTATCTGGTAAAATGGTTTCTTTTTTATCAAGTGAAAATGTCTGAGGTTTACCAATCCAGTCTCTAACAGATCTTGCTACCTCTTCTAAATTTGAACTCTTAACCATTAAATTATCAGGGTCAGTATTAAAGTAAGTTCTTACTTCTATTTCGAGCTTCTTGCCAAAAGTAGTTGGTGTAAGCAGCCCGGTTGTTGCCAGCATTATATTGCTCAACTGCTTTCTATTTACATCAGCGAATTGACCGTTAACCAAATCTCTAAGATCTAAATTAACACCATCAACAATTTTTGAAGAATCCCATATGAGAGTTCCAATATGAGTGCTATCATCCGACCGCCCATGTCTTTCATTTCTTACAACCCCTGAAAGATGTCTGTTTGCGTAAAGACCCTTGCCGATAATATCTAGCTCTGTAGGAATATATTCTCCAGGATTGTGGCCATATGTAAGGTTGAGTTGAGTAGTAAACCCCTGGTTGAAGCCAACTTGATGCGTTACAGACTCTGCATAGAAAAGTAAATCTCTATCTTCTATATAGTAAACTTCGCCAGCCTGTATGTACTCATTTCCTACAACAGTTGCACTTCCCTGAAAAATATTCTTTCTAGCTCTATTTAATAGGAATACAGCATATGGGGCACACTGTGTGCGCGGATTTTGAAAAATTGGCATAGGGACCGGGTGCGGCGCTTTAAATCCATACATACGCCACATATCATAATCGACGGCCCAAGCAGTTCCCTGAAGATTGCCTTGCCCACCTACCTCAAGTCCTGGTGTTAATGGGACAATGCCCCCTGCTAGCTTACCATCAACTTGCGCAATTGTAAAAGGGGGTGCCTTTTCAGATATCTCTAGACTAATTATTTTAGCATCAGTGAGTACGTATCTTTGACCAGATCTAAATCCAAGATCATCAACATCCTCATCTTCGATCATATGTTCTAAAACTTCTGGTAAAATTTTATCCTCTCCTCTGTTGAGCTGAGGAAGAAGTATATTTTGAGCTGAACTTGATTCTTCTCTATTTATTGACACTCCTTCTTGTAAATTCCTTAAAGAGTTAGCTAAGAGTTTTATCATTTGTTGGCGCTCTGCTACAAACTGAGCTATTTCATTTGTGATTTTAAGAATGTCTAATTGGCTTCTTCCTATTGTGGATTCTGAAATTCTTCTATCATTAGAAAGAAGAGTCCTTCTAGAAGGGGCCGGTATTCTAGTTTTCTTTTGTAATCTTTTTCCTATCAAATTAATAGCAGTATTAATATCATCGTTGCTTCCTTTAAAAAAGCTTTCGTTTTGAACGATTTCAGTCCTTCTAGTTATATCAAAACTAAGAGTTGCACTGTTAGCTATTAGGGCCTCTCCAAGAAGATCATTTAATGCACCAGAAGCGCGCTCTTCTTGAAGATCTGGATTGCTTTGGTCAAAAAGCTCACGCAAATCTTTAGTCCCTATATTAGCTGTATTGCTTAGCTCATCAACTTTGGTCACAAACTTAAAATCACCACCAATGAGCAACTCCGCCCCATTATCAGTTGTAGCACCAATGGCTGCCGCTCTTATTCTAATTTGATCTTCAATTATTTCTATCTTTTCAGATAGCCCACTGGCCTGATTAAAAAATAAACTTTCTAAAAATCTTGGAAATAGGCGTATTCCCTTCTCGGCCGCCAACTGTATCATATCTCTAAATACGCTACTAGGCATGCGGTTGTATTGCGGAGGTCTGGCATTTATATGCCCCTGGCTATCAGCAAAAACTTCTAGGCCCAATACTTGAGAAACAGCCTGGATCCTTTCAAAAACATCAGTATAAGTGCTTTCGAAAGTCTTCATCTGTCCTGATAGGGCAGTTTCAAAATTTTGGAGGTCGTAGTTTTTATCATATTGATCATTAACTATGAAAAGGTTAGGATCTTCATTTGCTTTTGTTTTCCAAAATCTTCTTTGTGTTAATTGATTAATTTTGCTTCTGAACTCTATTCTATCTACTATTTTTTGATTTTCGTTTCCTTCCCCAGAACCAGTAAAGCTGGTGTCAAAAGAAATATCATTTCCAAATATTCTTAATGTTCCCTCTTCGCTTTGTAAATTAGCTTTTTGTTCAACCTTTTCACTAAATGCATTTTTTAATTGTCCTATCTCAGTATCTAACTTAATTAGTTGTGAACTAAGGTTTTGTATAGCTGTAAGCTGTGGAGATGGTCTAGGTACATCGACTGTTCCAGCAACTTGCGATTTATAGAACTGCGGCGTGTTTGCAAACTGAGGCATTATAGCTGTCAACTCATCAAATTTTAAAGCTCTTTCTTCTAATTTTCTATTAAGTTGAGCATTTTTTGTTGTGAAATCTAGCTCCCCGCTAGCAAGAAAATTATATGCTCTCTCATTTATAATAAGTTTTTTAAACGGAAGAAAATTTCCCCATGTAGCATTCTGCTTTGTTACATCACTAATAAGTCCTTTAAAAAACGAAACTGTTTCATTTTCATTTTCTAAGTCTGATCTGCTCAACTTTCCTGACTTAACTGCCGCACGCATAAACGTATTAAAATTATACGGTTGGCCAGTTATAAGCAAGGATAAAACATTCATTACGTCTTGACCAGCAAATGGATCTTTTGTAATATTAACGGATGTTTCGGATCTAAATGAGCCAAGATCTAAGGTTGAATGTGCCTGACCTACAAAAACTAGTGAGCCTATCCCCTCTTTCCATCTATAGACAAACCCGTCCGGATCTGTAAAGACCTGCCTTTCTGATGATACAATTCTACCACCAAAAATATCGGATTGAATCTGCTCTATTTCTTTTCTTGTGTACAGTTTTTCATCAACCGGGCTGCCCCGATATCTCCCAAGCTTTGCTCTAATGGCCCCAGAATTTAATAGTCGAATATTCTCATCAAGAAGAGGTGGAACTTCTCCTGCAGAAAAACCAGTTGATGCATCAAACTCAAGTTTAAATGGGGTTAATGGATCATAAAGAGCGCTATTAAATACCTTGACAGATGGATTTATATTAATCTGACCCATTCTGAAATATTCTGTATTATCTTTCAATCCTACACGAAGATTGTATTTACCATCAGAATAAGAATGAGATGCGTCCCCAACAATCCCACTAAAAATACACGTACCGGCGGCTTGACGAGTGAAGTCGTTTCTCATTGTCTGCCAAAGCCACAATGGGAATTCTGGGCCTGCGATAGCATTCTTTTCTATTTCAATCCAGCTGGCCCCGTCCGAACCACCTCCAAAAGCATTTTTAATATCATCAAAAGCCGATTCGATGCCAGCAATAGCATCATTCAATTTGTTCACTATAGAGTTATTTTGGAAATTTAAATTAAGCCCCTGAGTAACTTTTGCATCATTTATAGTCTTGGAGCTTACAAAGACAGTAACAACATCCATTGGTTGGATAATTGGCTTATTAGCATAATGCAATCTCATTTTGCGACGAACATAATTTGTTTGTTTATTAAATTTTCTTATTTCGCTCTGTGTTGTCGTCTTCATTCCTATAAGCAAATACATATTTTGTATGATTTGCTTAAATAGTTTTAATTCATTATTTTCTTCTTTAAGACCATTAACGCCTTTAAGCGAAGATGGATCTACTTCAACGGCAGAATTATCAAATGAAAATAAATCTATTCCAAACGATCCAGCATTAAACTTAAATTTTATTTCAAACTGTTGTCGTGGAGTTTTTCTTACTCCTACAAAGCCTTCACCAAGTTTAAACTCTTCTTCATCTTCTACAAGTTGGCCACTGCCATCAATAATTGCTCTTACCTTTTTAAATAGAATAGTTTGCTCGTTGACATGAAATCTAATTCTTTCAGCATTTCGAGCCATCCTTATTGTATTCATTCTCTTAATAAGATCATCAACTGTTTTCTGTAACTGGAATTCAGTTACTTTAAAGAAACTATTTTGAGTGAAAATACTGTTAGCTTCAGAAATAGCACGATCAATATCTTCATTAGTAATAATCATGAACTTAAATGGATCTTCAACAGAAAGAGAGCCGCCTCCGCCGCCCATTTGGATTGAATTTGTGACATTAACGCTATTAACTAAAGTTAATTCAATTACCCCTGTTCCTTCTCCTAAATCTGTAGCATATGGTATACTGCCATCGGTGACCCAAGTTGTAACAAAGTTTGGATCCCCTAAAGCTTTGACTTTGCGAATAGTCTCCAAGGTAGATCTGGTTCTACTATCAAATAGCCAATTGTTAGTTGCACCAATATTACCTGCAAATTCTGTTGCAGAATCTAGAACATTAAATGTTAATGGTAGAGCAAAATCACTAATGAAACCAAATTCACTTGCTATTCTTTCCATTTTAGATAATCTTTCATAAGCAGCAATGGTTCTACACTTATTATAAAATAATCTTTTGGATGCTCTTAAAAAAAGCTTATCTTGTTCACTGGCTAAGTCCGCACGATAATTCTCAACAAGAGATGAGAACGCTCGCTTTTTAATTATAACTGTGACGTCAGGCTCCTGCATAATTACTTCGGAAGCCCGCGGTCTTATATTTCTTATCGTTCCACTTTGTAGGTATTGCCTGTTGGCAGACTGATCGATTTTACTAGCAAAATCTCCCAGCTTGCCAAACTTTCCTTCTTTAGAATCTAATGACCCTATAGTATTTTCAGCAAGACCAAATTGGTCCAATAAGGAGTCGCTTAAAGCATCTAAAAATCCCATTATTACTCATTAAAATAGATCGCCAAAATCTTCGAACGTATCGCCAATTCCTTCAAAAGCGCTTCCTAATGCGTCTGCTGTTGACTGTATTGGCTCTCTAGCAGGCGTTGGTGCATCTCCAGGTAGTAGCCCCTTGAAGCTGTATGGACGACCAAACTCTGGATTTGAATTGCTTGGGCCAGAAACTGCACTTCGGTGCCAACCCAAGAAGTTTTGACGGAAACCGCGCTTCTGTGTAACTGTAAAGTTTATATCGTAATCGAATAGGCCGAGGTTGTCTGCCCGCTCTGTTACAGAAAAGTCTGTAAAAAATCCTCTATATACTTCGCCAGACCAAAATAGTTCAACTGTAATCGCTAATGAGCCCAACGTTGGAGGCTGTTGGGCTGAGCTAGTACCTGGTTGCTGAGACGCGCCTGTTAAAGCATCAAGGAATGAACCGCCAGAGCTTAAAGCAGATCCTACTCCAAATATTTCTCCTGCTAGGGAATCTTGCTGTTGCTTGGCCGCTTGAAACAATGCAAAGGGATCGAATGCTAACTGCTCGTTTCTATAGAGATCGAAAAGAACATTGATTCCTTCTATGCCAGATGTTCCCGTTGTACCGCTAATATTAAGCTGAGTTAAAGCTTCTCCCCAGTATTGAATCAAGAAGCCTCCCTTCGTCCTTTGTGGGAAGATATCTTTCTTGTAATTGTATCGAACCTGCTGGGGATTCATATACATTTGAATGATTGGTCCCTCAGGTATAAGCCAATGCATAATCTTTCTTGCAGATACAGCATTCCTGTTATTGTCCAGGCGCACCTGTCTTGTCCCAAACCCGCTAGCCGATGGGACGCTATCGGGTTTAAATCCGTCTAGCGACTGTTGGCTGTCTCCTAAAAATTGACCAGCAATATCTAGAAAGTCATCTGATTGTTTTGGTGGGAATGGCATTTAATCTCCTATAGTAATGATCAATGTTTTTTGTGCTGGCCAGTGTGTATAGAAATTGGGCTCTCTCCCGCGCCACCAACAGCATCGTTTATTATTCTTGCATGACAATCCGGGCACACCCAGGTTGATGTAACATTAACTTTAACAGGTTGTAGCTGAGGTGTTGCGGGTGCGCCTTGGGCACCAGGTGTTCCTGGTGTTCTCCTTCTTGCTGGAGGCATAGCTCCTGCTACTTTTTGACCAGGCTCCGGGGGCTTACTAAGACTGCCTATACCAAACATTGATGCAAAAACATTTGTTACTTGCTTCTCAATTGCCCCTGGCCCCTTATCTCTTTGTTTTTCTGCTTCTCCGCCCTCATATTCTTCTATTTCGCCAGTCAGTTTTGCAAAAAGCGCACCCGCCACTTTAGCTAAATCTTTAGCTGATTCACCAAATCCTGCTGCAGTATCTATTAACGCTTCTTCTGCTCCTGGCCCTGTGCCTCCAATAATTTTTTCACGAGCTTCGCCTTTGGGCCCAAGAGCAGCAGCTTCCGCACCTTCTGCTTCCATGCCCATGCCCCCTATTCCTAGCGCAGCCTGCACCTTGTCCGGCAAGACATCCACACCCCCCATTTCTTGAACAGTCCTATAAGTTTGTATTGCAGTTAGGGCTGTGAGCCTATCGACCTTATTTAACATTTGAGTAAGAACATTAACCTGTCTCTCTTGAAGTTTTTCACCAACAGTTAGCGCTTTCTTCATTGACTTTTCTGGATCGCCAATATCTTTTAATTGATCCGCGGTCATTGTACTGCTTTCTGTAAACATTTCCAATACTCGGTAGGCCCCCTCAGTAGTTTGAGCTAGTTGCCCTAGTGGACCCTGCCTTAGCATTTGTACTTGTAGTGCCATTTGTGATGCTGCAGCCTCGTCTTGTGCGGCTTCCTCTAGAGAAACAATTCGCCCACCAAATTGTTCCATCATAGTTTCTCTTACAGAATTAGCTATTTCATCTAGCTTGCCTTGCTGTAATTTAAGATCTATTTCAAATGCTCCCGATAATAGCCCTCTGGATCCCATCTGTGTAGCAATAAATGCTTTCTGAGCTATGTCCATATTTTTAATACCAGAAGTAAACGCGCGAGCAACTTCTCTGATACCTTCTGGTCCTATGCCACTATCTTTTAATGCAATTCCAAATTGGCCTAAAATATTAATTGCGTCCTGTGTATTATTTCCAAAAACTTTAAATTCGGCGGCTGCATCTTTTGTATAGCTCCTAACTAGATCAATTGGCAAACCTGTTGAGGCAGAAACTGCTCCTATACTAGCAATTGCTTCAACAGCCTCTCTACCATTTAAGCCTACATTCCTAAATGATGTATTCATAAAGTCTAAAACTTCAGTCATTCCTTGGCCTGTTCCGTAAGCAACCTTCATGGCAGCGTCTAGCATATGCATATTTTTGCTCACCCCATCACCAGTCTTGATAACTGTCTCCATAGCGCCGGGGATTTTGCTCAACTGATTGGCATATTTACTAACTTCTCCCATTGACAATCCGGACGCTTGAGCTATTCTAAATGTTTGCTCTGCAAACGCTACTGAGCTACGCTCCAAGCCGCTCATATCTACTCCTAGACCATCATACATTCTACTGAGTTCGCCGGCAGCAGCGGCATTTCTAATAAATTGATTTTCTAAATTTTTGGCAGCATCTGCTTGTATCATCATATTTTGAGCGGCCTTAAACATGACATTCCCCGTAACTTTTTGCCCTCCTAACCTTCCAATGCGCTCTATAGCTTTTCCCATATCGGTGGCGCCCATTCCCGCATTTCTAGCCTCATTGCCAATATCAATAAATTGTTGTGGTATTTTAGATAAACCTGAAGCAGAAGCGACTAATGCCCCAAATCTAGCTGTTAAGCTGGCTACATCTGCACCAGACGCTCTAACTTTATCAGCCATTTTTTCAAATCTACTTCTTACAATATCTATAAATATATCAAACTTGGTTTGCTCGGCTTTAGTCATCTCGCCGCCGAGCTTCTTAACCTCCTTACCAGCACTACTAAGTGCCTTTGTAAGCTGAACTCCCCCAATTGAAGCTCCATGTAAAAATTTATTTAACTGGTCTACAGAAATAGCTCCGGAATCTATTAATTCCTTCATCTGTTTTAAAGTTTCAATTAGGTCAGCCATTTAATTTAATGTTTCCTTCTGCGTCTCCTACGCCTTCTTTTCTTACCATTTATTGATTTTGATTTCTCTCTATCTTCAAGAACCATTCTCATTGACTCTTCAAAATCCTTATCGGATGACATGTGTTCGGGATTCTGTTTTCTAACCATGTCTCTTGCCATTTGTGGGTTTGTGAAAGAGCCTTGCAATATTGAATAGCCCTTGGCGAACTCATGCTTGTCTTCTAAATCTTGTACCCAGCTCTCATATAGCCACAACTTCATGAGAGGGTCCATATTCTCGTAATAATCAGAGTCGGGGGCTTCTCCCTTTATTTTAAATAGATCAAACAAGAATCGGTGTTGCGGCTCTTTAACTATTTTTTTATATTCTCGATCACCTCCTCGGCGTCTTCTTTATTTTCTACTTTAAACTTCTCTTTATTTTCATCAACCATTTCAGAATATTTTTCATGTAAAAATGTAACGGTTCTTTCTTGAAGCTCATCAATAAAAGCCATTTTATCTTCTACACTTCTACTTCCAATAAAATCTTCAAAGCTATGTCCATTAATTTCATATAAAGACCTTGCTAAAGTTTGTGCTCGTATTTCATAATTAATATCTAAATCATTCACTTTTCTATCTTTAATAGAATCAAAAATTTCTCTCATTTCTCTGGACTTTAAAGATTGTAATGAAAATATAACTTCATCATATTCTACTTCTTTAGTTAATCTTCCTATTCCTAATAAAATTTCTATTCTATTTTTATTAGCCGAAGATATTCTAGATTGTTGAGCATAAACATCTCTTTTCTGAGACCCATACTCATGCCTTTGGTCATTTGTTAATACGCTTTTGGCCTGGGCTTGCTGGCCATATGTTCTTCTTCGCCTTCGGGGCTGTTGTGGTTCTTCTTGCATTCTTGGATCTATTGGCTCATAGCCTTGAGGTGGCGGATGTCCGGTGTTGCCGCTCTCATCCTCAACTGTTAAAACTTTCCTTTGATAGCCCTCAACGCTCTTGTCTCCGAGCTGGCTCTTAATCGTAGGCATATTTGTCCTCTCTTATATATTTTTATATTGGTTAAATTCTGAATGTACCAATGCTTCTAGGCCCATGGTTTCATACACCTATATAACGGTTTTGCGACTTCTAATTGATATATTATGACGCTTAAGCAATCTTTGAATCATTGATCTATTGCAACTATACTCTTTTGCTATTTTGGGACAGCTGAGGCCGGACTTATATATTTTGCATATCTCCAGCTCTTGTTCGTCTGTAAAGCGCTTATTGTGCGGTTTTTGGCCCTTTTTGAATTCGGTTTTAGGAGAATGTCTGCGGCCCTTAGATAAAACTTTATTACCGAGAATATGAATATTATTTCGTTGCAGCAGCTTATGGATTGTAGATTCGTGGCAATCGTGCTCTTGTGCAAGAATGGTTATACTTAGTTTTTCATTTAAATAGCGTTGACAAATTTCTTTTTCTTGTTTGCCTGTGAACAATCTGTTGTGGGCGGGTTTGCCATAGCAAGGATGGTCTGGACCGGAACCAAGAGCCGCGCCCCCCCTTACTTCGTTATATCCAAATTTATTATTTCTTGATTGGAAAAACCCAATCCAAAAAATTTCAGCCTCATTCACATCTTCTTGAGAGCGATGTTCTTCAATAATTTGGAATTCAAAATTTTCGATTCCATATTTTGCCATAGCGCGATGAATATATTGAGAATTTTTGTAGGCGCGTCCAATATCGTATGCTCTAGCAGAGCCTTTATGTCCGGACCAGCGCTTTTGGGGCCTTATGCTTTGGCCAATATATATTTTATTATTAATTTTATTTTGTATTACGTAAATATAATAAGACATAGATATACTTTCTCCTTGAGGGCATCAAGAGTCCCTCAAGGGTCTATATATCACGAGAAAATCAGATGTGACGGGAAAAGTGAAAAGTTTTGGGGCTAATCCTGGAGCACAGCATCAAGCAATCCGGCTGCATCAAGGGCACCACGGAAGTCGCCCCTATCAGCGTCAGCTTCAAATGGGTTAATAGTAATATTGTTCTGGCGGCCGTTGGCGGCAGGTCCAGCAACATTGTTACTATTAAGGACGCTATAAATAGCTTCAGCCTGAACGGTCATTTCATCTGAAATGACAAAGTCAGTTGCGCTATATGTGTAGTTGATACGCTGTATCCAGCAATTCTTAATAGTAGTGATGATAGCATTTCCAGCGTCGGAATCGTGGAATCTATCATGTATCTCAATATCAAATGGGATTCTCTGAGAATGTACGTGGAGGAATCCACGGCTGAAAGCTTCAGCAATTCTCATTCTATCGAACCTCACTCGATTGCAGGTAACATTGATATTAGTAGAAGCATTTGGTGCACTATCAATGTGGCCGTCCGTTCCGACCTCATCAATCATTTTAATGCCACCGCGCTCTTCAGTAATAGCCAATGTTTGTACAGCGCCAACAGTATTTCCCTCAACAAGGATAACTATATTTGTTGATAGATGGGAAGCAGTCCTATTATTGCCCTCAGCATCCGTTAAGATTGTTCCTACATTGTTTCTAGGCATAGTTGTTTAACCTCAAATTTATATTCTATTATGCAGTATATTTGCTTTTAGCCAAATTTTCCTTAGCGGACAGTGGTTGAAGATTATCTAACGCCCAGCACTTTTTAAAATTTGGGTGGTTCATAGAATCATATGGAAACTGGCATTGTGGTGTAATGTGATCAATATGCCAAACCCACGTATCAGGACTGCCATCGTCCCAAGTTTTAGCATTATACCTGCCCCAATTATCCCATGTCATCCATGGCTCAAATTGTGATTCCAAATGATTTTTTAGCTCTTTCAAGCTGTATGGCAAAAATTTTATTATTGAATACCCACTTTTAGAACCACTTTGCGATTTTAACGCTAGGCTAATCAGCCTATTTATATTATTGCGCAGCTTTATGGTTGGATTAGCTCTGCGCTTCTTCATATATTTTCTATGGTTTTCTTTTAGATATTCCTTATTGTTTTCTTTATACTTTTTATGTTTTTCTTGGTAGTATAATTTTTTAGACTGATAATTTTTACTCTTTATTTCAGCTAGACACTTTTTACATTCATTACGAAATTTCTTGCTATCTTTTCTAAAATAGAATTCAGAAACTAATTTATGCTTTTTACAAACTCTGCAAGATTTTTCCATAATCCATATTATAGCGTCCCCACGCCTACTCGAATAAATATCCAGTTTACAGGGAAGACTGGTTGTACTCTTACCGTAACGTTCCACTGCCTTGGCTCGACCGCATCTCTGGCGACTCTTAAGTCGCTGAATGCTGTAATGAGCCCCTGCGATATGAACGACTGAAGCACTCCAGTAGCCCGTGCAATTAAGCTGCCTTGCAGAGTTGGAGACTCGGCTTGGCCAATGAATCCAAGGAAGGCTGCACGCATACGCTTTGCAATCGCATCACGAATGAATACAACGCTAATTTCCTCTTCTTCGGCAAAACCGCTAAGTGTAGTAGTCTTACCCCATAGAACTTTACCACCTCCAACGGCTGGTTGAAGTACAGTAATTCCTGCCGCTGCAATCTGCTCAAGAACAATGGGCCTGAATAGTCTATCACTAAGGATAGCAAATCCTGCTAGAGTCTTATTAGTCAGCGGTATTGCTACATTTGGAATGGCAGATAAGAATCCTGCTGCTGCGGCTGCTATATGGAATCCATCAATAATGGTTCTATCTGCACCAATCTGTACAACAATCTGATCTGGATAGAAATATACAACTCGGAAAGTATCTCCAAATGAGTTTTGGACTCCATAATTTGTTAAGTCTTCGATGTTTCCAGCCAAAACCTCAGATGGCTCGTCGCCCTGGATACCTTCAAGAATACCTATGTCTTCAACTGCGGCAGGGAATGTTCCTATAACATTATCTGGACTTAATCCGTTGATGGCTCCTATGAAGAGAAGTCTTTCTCTGCGGTTCTTAATATTGCTCATGGAAAGAGTGTGCTGCTTTCCTGTAGCAAATACCTGACTAATTGTTTGTCTAGGCAGCGGGACAACTATATCCACATCAATTAATTCTAGGGCCTCGTATGCGTTAATCCAATTTACATCAAAGAAGTCTGCGTCTTTTGTGTCAACAACGGTAACTCTTAGTGTCTCACCGGTTGAGAGCGCAAGATCGTCTGTAAATAGAATCTGGGCGCTGGAATCAGAGCTATCAATAACTCTAAACTCTACATCGGTCTCATCAGTGAATCCGCCAGCGTCGCTAAGAGTAAGAACTCCATCTGCTACCGAAAGGATTGCAAATGTTCCAGCATTGGTTGCTGGAGCCAGAATCTGAACTGTTCGTGTAGCGCTGAAATCGTCGGCCCCAAAATTAACAGTGGTGCTGCTTAGGGTCGCGGTTGTTGCGGTTACAGATGTAATTACTCCGTCGTCGCCTTCTTTCTGTACAGAGTCATCTAGGATAACTGTGTAAGCAAAGGTAAAGGCTGCTCCAAAGTGGAACGTGGACGGGGATGCAGTGATGGTTGGGTCGTAGAAGTCTGTCTTGTTGGGCAGAAGCTGTGTCTCTGTTCCTGTTACAGCATCTGTAACAAAGAAGTTAATATTTGCGTCTGCATCTGGAACCACACCTACTGGCAGAGCAAATGAAAGATCATCTGCTACTGCGCCACCGGATGCCGACTCTTCAACTACATAAGATACTCTTCGTGGAATGCTTGGGGCAGCCTGAACGGCCCAAACACCGGGAGGAGTATTAGCAAATGCTAATTGCGCTCCCAAGGATAATCTATTTTCTAAGCTAGGCGATCCGTGTTTAACAGTTAGATCTGAAATGTCGCTAAAGAATTGAGGTTGATTCAATTCAATTGTAGCAATATATGTTACAACAAGAGAATCCCCTCTTTGTAACGCTCCACTTTGAACTTGTATAGTAAATACGTCTCCCTCTCTGAAAGCTACAGTGCCTTCAGTAATAGCGAAACTTAGAATACCATTTGTAACAGTCTCTCCATTAGACTGCCATGTGATTGGATTTCCATATCCATCAAGAATAACTCCGCTGACTGAGCCTTGAACAACGAACTTTGCGTAACCATCAATTGGTACGCCGTATCCATCGCGTAGTACGGATGATACTCTGACCGTCCATGTTTCAGTTGGGGCGTTCGGGTCATCTAGTGTTAATCCCGTGATTGTTCCATTACCAACATTGAGAGAGCTCGTAGTAAAGAAAGAGCCGCCTTGATCAACCAAGGAGGCCGTCTGAAGCTCGATCTGTCCAGTCGTAATGTCTATTCTATAATCAAACGTGTTACTGAAAGTGGTCCCGGTTCCTGCGAACCCGGCCTGTTCCAATCCTGTTAAAGGTATACCGTTTTTAAATACAGTTGTCCTGTTGGATATGATTGGAAAAAGTGATAGGGCAAAGTGCCTACCATCGCTGCCGTTGGTGCTGGAATATGTTGGATCTAGACCATCACTTCCTCCACCTACTGCTGAACTAACTAACCGCTCTACCCTGGCACCTTCGCCTACGATCGCCGCCAGTCTTAGTCCGCCAGGGACTGAGACACCGCGAGTGTCAGTAAAAACCTCGGTGAAAACACCAGGAAGCGCGTTTGTACTACCAGGAAAATTGGCTCCCATTTAAAAACCCTCTTTAAAAGTTAAATGCTTATAAACCTTCGTTAACATGTTATATTATTACCTGCGAAAACTTACCTAATTAGTATGCATTCATATACCTAGATTGTATTCTACAGGCTTGATATTGCATTCAAAAGCTCCACATTAGTTACTATTCTAAGGTTGGGAGCCGTCACAACGGGCTCCGCCTCAAGGTTGCCAGTAAAGTCTGTACAGATATTAACCATATCTATCAGATTCTGTATTGGTATCTGTCTCCTCCATTCGCTGCGTATTTCACAGGTCACTGTTTGCTTAAAAATTTTATCATTTCTATCATCTATTTCGGTTGGTGCAGATGAAGAAAGGCTCTTAACTAGGACGCCAGCATGAATCAATTCATCGAATCTTCCATCCACCATAAGTAGTGATATTAGTTCAACCAGCTCGTCTCTTTCTCTAATTCCTTTTGATTCAATATCAATAGAAATTGAGCCTTCCCAAGCTCCGGCTTGGATGAAATGAGAAGGCGTAGCTATATTAGTTTCATTCCCATATCCATCTACGAATCTAATGTTCTCATATTGCACAGAATCTTTATTACGGCTCATAGATATTGGAACATATCTTGAGCCAGCTGAACGAATTAATATAGCTGGATAATAATTTATATCATATCTATATGGCTCACCAATAAATATTCTTGTTGTGGTATCATCAAATAGCCCAGCTTCTTGATCTAAATCAGTATGATCTGGGGTTAACGGAAATCCCCATGCATCCTTTACATAGTGGTAATATGAATCTTGGGCAAAGAACTCCCTTAGAGTTTCTATAATTAGCTCCTTGGGGTGGACTATCATAGTGTTCTGCACGTAATTAAAGATGCTATAAAGATCAGTTTTATGCGTGCTACCGGTACCCATTACTTATCCCTTTTTTTTATATTTTGAACGGCACAGAGTGGTCTCAAATTTGAAAGGGCCCAACATTTTTTAAAATTAGGATGATCCATTGAATCGTATGGCAATTTAGATTGTGGAGTTACATGGTCTATATGCCACTTTCTTGGCCCTCCAACCTTATACAGCCCCCAATTATCCCAGCCCATCCAGGGCTCAAATTGAGATTCAAGGTGTAGTTTAAGTTCTTTAATAGAATATGGAAGATTATTCATTACTGAACAATATTTTTGAGTATCATTTAATTTAAGGGCTTTTCCAATTGATTTACTTATATTTGTTCTTAATTGGTACTCCTTATCAATTTTACATCTATCTCTATGTCTCTTGATACGACTTGCTGTTATTTTATTTCTGTTTTTTATATAATATTTATTATTATAGTCATTTTTTCTCTTCCACTGTTTGTAATAATCTAATATTTTTTTTTTGTTATTTAGATAATATTCTTTTTTTATTTCAGCTATCTTTTTCTTATTAGAATCTCTATATTTCTTGTTTGAAGCCAATATTTTTTCACTATTTCTCTTATACCTAATCTTGTTTTTTAACTTTTTTTGTTTTTGTTTTTTGTTTCTATTTTCGTTATAATTAAGCTTATAATATTTTTTGCTGCATTGTCTGCACCTATTTCTCCACTTATTAGTATCCTTGAGAAACTCAAAATTATCTTTATTAAGCTCCTTGCTTATGTTACAGGTATTGCAAATTTTAATACTATATAAATCTTCTTTATATATTAAATCAGTTTCCATTTATTACCAGCGATAAGTAAGCCTAATAGACGAAAGAGAAATTCTACGAACTGTAGCAGCCACACCAGCCCCATGTGCTATAATACCCAGCCTTAACCTATTGGATGGTATATTAACAGAAGGTGCTGTATAAGATACATCATCAGTAAGTTTTGTTGTTGTCACAGTTGGCGTTTCAGGAATGGAAACTGCAGTAGGTGCCGCCACGCTTGTTGTATTTTCAGCTAATACTATTTGCACAGTGTCTGGAGCGCCACCGTCAGCCACATCTGCTTGGCAATCTATCTCGGCATCAATTATTTGAACGCCTATTGGTAGTACACCATTTAGATTTACGTTCCAGCGTAAATCCATGACAGAATCCGACTGATCAAATAAGAAAGTAACAGCCTCCTGGCTAGCGCCAACAAGTAAAGTTTCAGTAACTGATGGCGATACAGCGGCCGCTGATTCAATCGTAGACACACCATCACGAACTATAATTGAATCATTAGCAGAACCAATCATACTAATCCAGCCATGTTCTGACAATTCAATTACTTCAGTTTGATTCTTGTTTCCGTACACAACCCAACCATCATTGCGATTAGTATTAATAGGATCGTTTACACCAAAACTATAAGATGCTCCATCTATAGTAATATCATCAAAAAAATTACCAGTAACTATACCATTTCCCTTGCTAAGACTATCTAATTCTATATATCTTGCAATATCTGTAGTGCTATCTCTATATATTTTATTATCTTGTATAGTAACAAAAAAAGTACCATTAGCGCCAACTATATCTGCCTCTATACCTATTCCTGTAGTAACAATCATTCCTTTAACTATATTACCCTGTATGGTTGCAGACTGTTCTGTTTCTATTCCTTTACTATAAAAATAAGTAATAGTATCAAATAACCCAGCTGTTAGAATATTATGTGAAATAACTGCATCATCTATCTGATCAGCTAAATCTCCGAACCCAGAAGTTACAATTCTTTGGTGGAATATTCCGATATTGGGAGCCGCACCCAGTGGAGACCACTGATTTAAAAATGTAGCATCAAATGCTGTTAATCTATTTCCAGTGATAATCATTTGGCCAAACTCACTTGCTGATTCATCTTGCCCATTTGTTACAAGAATCCAATGACAACTATTATTAACAATAGAGGTAGCACCTATTGATATAGTGGTAGCTACGCCTAATGATTGAGAAGCAATTTGTGTGCCTGTTGTTGCGGGTAACGTCATATTTACTACGCTAGCAATAATGTTTGCTGCATTACCCTCTATAATAAGGCCCTGAGTTCGATCCGTTCTAGTATCTAGTGTGTACGCGCTTTCTTTTGCAGTTGTTAAGAAACCTATTATCCCGCAACTATTTCTAGAAATACTTACATTAATCGCATTAATTCCTGGAGCAACGACTTCAGTGCTTACATTAGTTTCAACTGTTAAATAAATACCCTGATGATTATTGCAAATATTTTCTTCAATTCTAGAGTTAATAACTATTGCAGGGGTTGCTCCGGTAGTATTTAGCGACATTATGGCTATAGCTGCCTGATCCTCTGCCGGATTTACATTGGCATCATTAAACCTATTATTAATGATGTTTAACTCTTCGATCGCATCTGTACCCTCTCTTTCGAAAGAAATAAATGGAGGACGCTGCGTTGTTAGTGCAGAAGTAAATGTACAATTTTCTATTGTAACACCTTGAATGTTTGTACCTGATCCTTGATAAATACACCCATTGGCACTATTAATTTTATCATCTGTTGTATAACCACCGCCAGGAGCAGTAGGATTATAATTAAAAGAGATATTTCTAATTGTAATATTGTTATCTACTAAAAGACCTTTCAACGCTGTAACATTAAAGAGTGCTCCATCTCCATCAAGAATCACCTTATTTGTGAATCCGGTCAAATCTATAGATGAAGATACATCAAAAGTTCCACGAACCTTAACCACTAATGGGTTAGATGATCCATATTGATTGACCCAATTTTTGAGCGCATCTTCTGTATGAAAGGTACCAACAAAATCATCAGGTGAATAAACTAACTCGCGCTTCTTTCCATCATCTATAAATCTGCGAACATCAAGAACATCATCAGAAGTAATCGTAATAGAAGCAATGGTGGCGGTTACGACTGCAATTGGGGTTAGGTCTTTCCTGGTCTCCACAAGTTCTGCAAATGTTACAGAAGGAACATAATAAACGTTTGTGCTATTATTATCCTTTGCGAAAAATTGCTGCTTACTTGCAGTTATAAGAATAGGCTCAAGAGTGCCTGCTTCATTGACGCAAACAGCCCAATCTATAAGCCTATCTGGTGGGGGTGGCGTTCCGTCTTCGTGAATCTCAGGTATGGTCACCGAAGTTGCATTGACAGGTACAACTCTACCATTAACAAATGCAAATCCGCCTTTATAAAAAATTTCTCTATTGTCAGATGGGTTGATTAAATCAAAGTCCAGTCCGCGCAGGACTCCATTATCATGCAGGAATCTATCGCCTGCTGTAACAAAATCAATGGCATCTTGAGTAAACTCTTCAGATCCTATACTTCCGAACTGTCTTCTATCAACAACTCTCTGAACAATTTGTGTTGCGGCTGGAGGATTTGGGTCCCAGTTGACTTCGCATGTTGCAAGGAAGAAAACCTCATCCTGATTAATCAAGCTGTCAAACAGTTCAATGTCGACATAACGCGGTGTTCCATCTCCTTCTGGTGCCGGAGCCGGGGAAGTCGCATCACTTAAAATACTGAAACCGGGGCTGCTTGTTGATGTTTCATCAAAAGTAAGCTCTATGAAGTCTATATTTGTTTCATCATAAAACTTCGTTGGTACATTTTTACGACCAGTGGTACGTGGACCAACCTTAGTTATATTGCCGGTTGATGGGACGCGCTGACCTATGTAGCCATCATATTCTCCGGTATCTGCATTATAACTAAGAAGATAGAACCGTATAAATTTATTATATGTTGTCGCTGAATCCCTGTATCCTCTCAGCTTAGAAGATACGCTTTCAATGTGCCATCGAGCAGTTGATAAAAATCTAGTAGTAGGAATGTCTTCCTGTTGCACTGGCATTCGGGCACGTTCGTGGCTGAAAGTCTTGCCTTCGTCCGTCACAAAAATTTCATGGTGTCTGCGATAGTCAAGAGCAGTTGGAGATGTATCAATAACATTCTGCTCATTGAAACTAACAGAATCTTCAGAAAAATAAAGTCGTACTGCTAAATTGGGACTGGATGAGAACCCAAACCCAGCACCCTCTGCATGAAGACCATTAATAACTGTGATAAGAGTTTTTGGAGGATCACCTGGGCAGGCGGGAATAAAATTAATATTTTTAATAATGAATCTGCCATAATCCACATCAAAATATAAAGCATCTGTAAATGGAATAACCGGTTGCACAACCAGGGTCATGCCTGGCTTAAGGCCTGCTGCTTCAAGATCTAGAAAAATTGTGTAAGTTGTTTCAACAGTAAAAGCTCCTACCTCTACTCTGGCAGAGATGTAACCATCCCAGTAGCCATTTTGATTGGCCATCCAGGTTGATGCGAACGAATCTCTTCTTCTTCCATTGACAAAGTAATTTCTTTTCTTGGCTGGCGGTATAATAACGGTATTTAACCCTGCTGCGTCATTTTCATCTTCAAATCTGCTGATAAATGAAACGCCCGCTATGTCTGCCCTAGATGCGCCAAAACCTAGTGCGTCAAATGTATCTTCCCTATCCTCTCCGATAACATTGTCTGTGAGTCCTCCGACAATGAGTGCTCCAACACTATTAACACCTTTAAGAATGGCAAAGCTAGCATTGTTAATCGCATCAGCCATCATAATGCCGAACTCGCCTTCATGAGCAAATGCAATCAGTCTAAGGTTAAATCCTATTTCTCTTAGCTGATCATTCGTTGATTGTACAACGCTTTCTAAAGTATACTGGCCTGGCGACGTACCAGCATCACCAGTAACATCGATTGCTGGCAAAGAAATAACTCTATCAGATGGATTTCCTGTTGGATATAATTCTAGATAAAGATTGTAATGGGTCGCATCTAGTTGTCCAGGATCAAAATCCAAACCTAAAGCCGTGGCTCCACGTGGATGACCAACTATCACACTAGATAGTATGGTATCAAAAGAACCAACCGGTGTTGCGTTTGCTGCCGCAACAGCGCATACACCCGACGTATTTCTGTCTGCGTTGGGTCTATCTATTCTGGCAAGCGCATACCCATCGCTATCCGCTAAGTTCGTGCCATTAATACGCACGATCCAGGTTGAGCCAGGGATAAACTTAGTGGATTCGACATAGAAAACAGCCTCCATGCCGTTGGCATAGTTGACTCGTAAAACGTCACCATTTTGTACTTTAGAAAACTGAGAATCAAAAATAAACCCAGTGTTTGTTGGAGTAAAGCTAATGACATCATCGCCAGTTGAAATATCATCTACTGGCATTGTATTCGGCGCTCTTACCAAATATGTCTGACACAACGTTGGTGGCACAACGTTTTGATGACCATACCCATCGATGCTAACATTTTCAGATCGTGCAATGCGAACAACCGAGTCCTCATGCTGTGTGGCTCTATGATCTCCAAGTTCTAGAACCTCTACATTGTCTACATACTCTGCAAATTTTTGTACATCATCAATGTCAGAAGGAATGACTAAGAAATTATCTACATCAATGTCTACCGCGGAAGCATTGTGTGCTCCACTGGTGGAGTTTTCGTGCCCCGTGAAAGCATTATTGACTTCCAATAAGGCGGAAGCGACATGGGTGGCTGCTCTAGGATTACCGTCCTTATCTAATAATCCTGTCCAGGTGTATGGCGCGTCTCTGGTATCAGTCGGGACAGCATTTAGATCAATGTGGCTGGCAACATGTCTGCCGGGCGATCCATCAATTAGAACCGCACCACCAGCAATATGTGTGCCTAAATTTGATCCAACTTCGCTTAAGAATGAGTTGACTGAATTAAGAAGGGTGCTATTAGCCTGAATCAGGGTATTTAAGTCGGAAGTAGAAAAATCTAAATCTAATTTAAATTCTTTGATTCCCGCATTTGTGCCGACCTGTGCGTCGTCAATTGGCAGTGTAGCGAGACCAACGCTAGCTAGAGCTGAAGCCTTAATATCTCCATCCGCTGTTAGCGATTTATCCAATCGTGTTGCAACCGAACTAACAGAGCCCGATGGGTTGACACCAAGCTCTTTCTGGACAGCAAACATTGCATCACGGAGACTGTTGATTACATCACCACCAATCTCCGTTATGTTATCATCTACTCTTGCAATGGTAGAATCATCATCTATGTCAAATGGATATACGCTCATATGTTCTTAACCTGCTTTAGGTTTATTTAGTGTGATCTATTGAATTATCTCTTTTTTTACCCATCCTGTCTAGGATGTTCTTCTTAACTAACTTGTAAACCACATTTGAAAGTAGTCCTAGGCCTAGACCAAAAATAAGCTTGGTACCAGTTGTGGCCGCAAACATTGCCATAATTGGCACGCCAGGGACCAGCATTAACAAACACGCTGTTCCTATTGGCCCTATGGGCACTAAAAATTCAGTCCATATTTCATAATTGTTCAAATCCTTTTTAAACAATTTTTTAATTAGTAATTCTACACCTTTGCGCTGTATCCAGACAAGCGCAACAACGGCCAAACAAAGCATTACATTGGTGATGCTTAATAGTTGTACCAAGATATCCATGGCTAAACCTCTTTTATTATAAGATTATCACATAAATATGTGAATATGCAGTTAGATTACGGATGTATCATGGTAATATCATTGTTACTTCAACGAATCTATATTCAAGACCAGAAACAGCATTTACCCCAGTCTCAGCTGCTAAGGAAAGAAGTAGCGTTTCATTAACATTATCGACAGTATGCGTTACCGAGAAAGTACCAGTATCAATAAAGTGATACAATTCATAGGCCGCAACATTGGCTGATGCGTCTTGGAATGGACTTGCTGGGGTTGTAGTAGCGTCACCGTGAGTACCACCAGACACAGAGCCAACCTGAAGCCTGAATTCCGCTATATCGCCTGGCGCCGGTAGGGCGCCATGACCACCTCCAGCTCTAACACCAACTCTAATTCTGGTTATTTCTGCGCCATGTGGTAGAGTAGTAAACTGCCAATAGGCATTAGATGTGGGACCAGTTGTTAGCTGTTGTACGCTACCAAAAAACCCACCTCCCCATAGTGTTTCATCAGAAGGATCAAACGCGCTAACTTTAAGTGAACGAACAATAGTTTGATTTTTATTTCTATCAAACTTCCAAATAGTTCCAGAACTATTATCTTCTAGCGTTGTTGTATCTGTACCATCTAATGTTGGGTCGCTAAACACATTATCAACAATTATGCCGTCTGCTTCAACGGTTGATGGTATGAGTATATAGGCCCTGTTAAGTGTTGTGGCTACGCCATTTTGATTGCGTCTTGAAAAGGTGTTGCCAGTAACTAAGGATGGTCCTGGCGCGCCCCCGGTTGCATTGTTTCTGTTTTCAAGATACATGCACCCAATGAAGCTACCAGAAGTTGCCACTATATTATTCATGGAAAGGTGATTGCCATTCACAGTAATAGCCGTACCCTTTACCCATAAAGCTGTTGCTGTTTCTTGCGAGAATGCAGATGTAAATTCATTCCTTACTAATATCCTGTTGTTGGAAACATTAATCGGGGCGATTCTATCACCATCGGCAGCAGCATCATCATCAAAATTATTTATTACAAGCCCAGAAACATGGTCAAAACCTGTAGGCATGGTCTGATCTAAATCTCCAACAATAGTGTTGTTGTGTACATTTATATCAAAATCTCGTGCATAAATTTGAACTATGCCATGTGCAGTATATCCGGGACCATCTATATCGCTATGAAATACTTCGATAAGACCGGGCCCAGGGGTTGCTTGGAATGGTAAAGCGAAATTGTTATTAGAAACAACAACCTGTGGTGATGTTGGCAGTGTTGCCGGATCAAGATCTATATCCAACAATGTGTTCGACATTGCATAACCATCAATAACCTTAAAGGTACACCCATCAACAACAACAGATTGAGCCTCGTCTCCACTTATTCCGCTATTATTTATCGGCCCTAGGCCGCCACCACCAATTTTAAGAGGAACACCACCATTTACGAATCTTGAATTGGTAACTCTCACATTTTGCCCAGGTATAATGGACATTGCTGCACAAGGACCAAATCCGACATCCTGTGTTGGAGCATGCAATATACAATTATCTACATAAACCTCTTTTGCAAGAACAAGAACCCAAGAGTTAAATGTAAAAGCCACACCTCCAGATAATGCAGTTAAGCGTTGTGCGAAAGTGTTATCTGCTAAAAATTGACAATTTTCTATAAATACCTTCATTTCAGAAGCATCGTTAGCTCCATTAATTCTGAAATAGGATTGTAGAAATACAATAGCATCATCAATTGTCGATCCTGTTAAGTCCATTACGCAGTCCCGCACGACAACAGTGCCAGTTTCTGATGGGGTGCCCGTAGAATATGTAAACCCAATAGAATTTACACCTATGTGACCAGCATATCCATTTCCTGTAAATGTACAACCCTCAAGCAACACATAGTCAGCCCTTGGGGCTAAAAGGCCCAAATTATCATCAAGCGTATTATTCTGAGAAAAATCACAATCAACCGTAACTATATGATCAAGCGAATCTTCATAAGATAGAGTACAGTTGATAAAATCACAATTTCTTACAAAAGCCCTATCGCTAGACGGATTAGGCCTAATTGAATGAAATTCAGTCGTTCCAGTAGAAGCCGTACTGGAGCGGAATCTAATATTCTCTACTTTTTCACCTACAGTAAATGTTCTATTTCCAAGGTCATCTGTCGGCGCACCGGGACCCAAATTCATATCAAAAACAGGCTTTTCAGCATTATCACCATTTCCAATAAAATTATACCTGGCGTCCCCAGTAGATGTTACTTCATAAGTTCCTTTATTAACAATAACTGTTGTTGGATATTCAAATGCGGCTGCTAAAACTAAATCAATCGCCCCTGTCCCTGTAAAGTCTCCTGAATCTGACGTCACAGCTGTACCGAACCCTACAGTAACAAACCAGTTATTATTAAGGGCGGAGCCCCAGTTGTTGCCAGTAATGGCTGCCTTAAGGCTTAGAGAAAGTGTACCATCATAATATATGCTCTTAGCATCAACGCCAGAAGATGGGGCGCCAGTATTGCCTGTTACTACTACGTTGACATCAGATCCGCCTGCGCCTGTGGCGCCTGATGAAACCACAAAATAACTTACAACTGCTGCTGCTGGGAATGTACCAAACCCAATAAAATTATTATTTGTTAGGATAGCATTACAAAGAGTCATGGATACAAAGCAGTTGTTTTCTGCCTCCAGTGCGCTTATATCTTCAGTTCCAAAAGTACGAGCTTTGCACTGATCAACTACTAAATAATCAAGATCGCCATTTCCTGGTGTAAATCGAGCAGCAGTCTCCATGCCATCAAAGAAGCATCTTTTCAATGTTAATGAGCTTCCGGCCGAAGAGCTACCACTATATCCAATAGCCCTCAATGTTTTACCTCGACCAGTTACTGCCTCATTATTAACTCTACCTAAAAACTTAACATTTTCAATATGTACTCTAGATCCTACCTCAATCTCAATCATAGGCACAGTCTGCATGGTAGAATTTCCTGTTGTCTTACTTCCTGCATAACCATCAATATCATCAGCAATAATAAGATTTAATATCTTGGTTTCATCCACTGGATTTATTGCATTGGCGGAAAGCGGGCCTGATCCTAGATCTCCACCCATATTTGGAAAATCAGTCGCAGCAAGAAGTTTAAACATAGATTGTGCCGACATCTCTCCAGAGATGATTGTGCCTGCTCCCTCTCCCATTATTGTTATCCCTGCCGGCACAACAATCTCAGTAGTTATATTATATGTACCAGCTACAAGAAGAACAACGCCGCCATTTGTTAGTCTTTTATCTGCAAAGGCGGCGGCAAATGCTTGTGGGAGAGTTGGAGTTGCCGTTGAGCCTACATTATATGCTCCCTGAGCATAACCATCTGGCCCTATATTTCCTATTGATACAAACCCTGTACCAGAGGACGTCAAAATGGCTGAGAGATTCTCAAAAACTTGTTGAACATTAGCACCCGGTAACGCATCAATGGTTGGCTCCATGTCTATATCAGGGGCACCATGTCTCCAATCGCCTCCTGTATGATGGGCATTAAAATCCTGCTTATGAGTGGCTAAAAAGCCGCCCTCCTGCATTCTACCTGATCCTTTAAATCTATCAACCATGGTTTTTACATTATCCTATTACAATGATAAAATATGGGTATCATAAAACAATTTGATGGGTATGACCCAAAACTTCCTGTACAACGCCATCCACAACAGGATGATTGTGGCCCTGACTCACTCCTGTTGTTTGATTTATCTGGGTAAGTGAAACAATACCTTCACTTATAACTATCTCATGGGTATGTGGCGCTATGCCGCCTGGCCCAGATACCAGACCAATAGTGGTATTGATGGTCTGCGGCATAGTAGCGGTGCTAGCCACATAGCGAAACTGATAAATTGGATCTGTTCTGCGCACACGATGAGCAGTAAACTTTTGCCCACCACTAAAGCCTTCTAGCAGCTTATTTCTTGTAACATGCAGAATTTCATATCTAAACTCTTCCGTCCCATCCTCATTGAATCTAATTACGAAATCTCTATCCTTAACCGCAGGATAAACTAGTGTCCAACAATCAGGGATTAGTGTGGATTCAAGCCCAGCATCCATGAACTTAAGATCGTCTTGGGTTGGTCCGAATCTAACTAAAATCCTACCGTCACTTCGCCTGGGATTGTAGAATGGCTCATAGCCAACTATAAATCCAGTACCTGTACATTTGGGGCATCTGTGGGATGGCTGTTCCTTGTTAGGTGTAAAACAGCTACACCTAATGCCGGTCCATACTCTTCTAACTAGAACAACTGGTTCGCCAGTTATGCTAAGCAGAACCTCTTGGCGCCTGTGGTTCTCCTCTTGCAGAGGAACGCCCCTGACCTGTCTACCTACACCATCGTATCCATCAGCACAGAATTGTTCGCCACCATAATACGTGCCTATGCAGTCACCACCTAGAAACTGAAGAGGGTCTGTCCTTCGCCATCCTGAAAAATCATATGGTGTGAAATCTTCTTGAGATGCGTCGCTCCCTGATAAGTCAGTGGTAAGGAGATCTTCGGTGGCAGTTTTATAACCATCTGCGTCAGTACGAGCATGGTATGGGTATGCAAACGTTGGTGTCTCCTGAGCAACGACTTCATTTTCTTCTTCAAATCCTTTCCAAAATCTAACAATGGGATCTTGGAAAGCTACACCATCATATCCGTCTGTGTTGTGAAATCTTATATTTGTATTTTGATATCCCCTATCTGCGGCACTAGCTAAAATAAGTGCGCTGCCCGGGATATCTTTATTGGAGTAACGCATTAGTTCAGTACCAACCAGTATTACTCCAAACGCTGGAAAATCATTTATGTCAACTATTGGTATGACTAAATCTGTGTCGGTGATGTCGCTAAGGAGTGTGGTCTCTGGATAGACCTTAAGATTTGGTTGGTCTCCATCTGGCAGAGTCGCTAAGTTAACATCACCCTGAGGAAACTCTGTTGCTCTTACAGCAAACCAAAAAGTATCACCAGGAGTTAGTCCAAAAATACATGTATTTTCATATCCGTCGTCAACTGATACAAACTTGACGCCTTCAGAAAAAACATCATCGCGAACCGTAGAATAGTAAATATTGTACGCAAGAATATCGTCTAGGACGCGAACAAACGCGCGATCCCACTCAAGAGCGACGGTATACCCATCAGCTCTTGCTATCGCCTTATTTAACCCACCTAAGCTATGGGGACGATAGACTGGACTATTATTATCACATACCATATTTTTATACTAAAGCATTGGTCGCTTTAAAGAATTCTTTGACAGCTTTCTGCCATTTTTTTGGCGCTTGGTTTTTGAGCCACATGAAAAATGGGTCTGGTGAGGCGAACATGTAATTTATGATGCCCTCTTTTTGTGCAAGTTCAGCAAACTTATTTGGAGCACCAACCCATAGCTTGGCGTGTTCTAGTCTTAAATTGGGTGACTCGCCCTCAGATGCTTTATTAAAATATTTAACACCATCACTTAAGTAAGTATAAAACTCTACATCCATCAAAGAATGAGGAACAATACCGCCTGTTCCTCTGGTTTTATCAACCATTTTCTTTTCAAATTCCCATCTCTTCATAGCATACTGATCTCTAGGATCGCCTGGGTATTCCTTTTGCCTCTTATATTGCTCAACAATATCTGGTCTTAATCTGCCCATTGGGTCAGTTGCCGCGGGGTCTCTCAGCTTTTTAGATGGTAACCCGTGCCACACTTCTTTATCTTTAGTCGACTTCAAATCAGTTAAAATAAACTGTAACATATGGATTATTTCATGATGTACCGTTTTTAAAATAGAAAACAATCTTACATCAAAAATATTTGCATCTTCAAATCGACCAACAGTGTATTCTCTTAAATCTCCAACAGCCACCATTAAGGCCATTGGCCCATAAAGCCATTGCCCGGCTGCGTCACCTTTAGATGATTCGATCTTATTTTTATACTCAAGCTCTACAGTTATGACGGGCGGCCATGTAGGCTCAAGCTTTCTTAACATTTTTAGTCTATCAAATTCCTTTAAATATGGAGAGCCTCTTAATGTATCTAAAATATCTTCAAGAGGAATGGGCCATATTTCTGCCCACGCCTTATGAGAGCCGCCTTCGTCTCTACATTTTTGCATGAGGCTTTCATATTCTATTTCAATGTCGCCCTCTAAAAGAAAATCTGCCAGCTTGGTCCTAATTTTGACCAGTTCTTCTATATATGAATCTAGACTTTTATGAACCTTATGTAGATGCTTTGTCATCGCATCTTTATCATCTTGGATCGTTACCTTAATAGGATTTCCATCATTATCGAACCCGCCATCTACATATAGAGTGTATTTTTCTCCGGAATCATCTAGACCTAAATATCCCTTGATAGCATATTTAGTTCTTAAAAGTCTAGTTTTAGGATGGTGGCCAATATTAAAAGTGGTATCCTGTCCTGGCTCTAATGTATTGATTGCATCAAAAAATAGATATCCTATATCCTGAAAAGCTCCTGTTACGTTTCCTTCCTCATCTTCGCTTTCAAGACTATCCCATACTTCATTGTTATCTTTGCCTAGCTCAAGCTCTTCTTTTGCTTTTAACAATACACTGGATGAATACGCTTTTCTAACATAATCAGATATCATTGTAACCAAGGCTTCGGGCGGCGTGAATAACCCAGCATCTTTAATTAGATTGTTGCCTTGTAATGCTATATTTAAAAGCTCATCTTTCCTTTTCTTTCTATCTTTACCATTTACATCGTGATGATCTAATACTTGATCTACATATTTTTCTGCCGCGTTGTTATCTCTAGTTTCGGCTAGATACTCTGTCTGCGCTTGGAATCCCTCTATCTCATATTCATTATCAAGATAGTCCTCGCCATCGCCTCCAGTGGTTGGGCCGTCTCCATGGCACTGCTGGAAATGGTGAACAATTTCATGCGCCATATAATGATCATCATTGAGAAAATCATCATCATCTAGCAGCCTATAATTAAAATATATGCAGCCTTTGTCAGTTCGCGCGGACACATCAAGATCCGCGAAGGCCATTGGAATTAAGTCAATATAGTCTGTTTCAACACCATGCTCTCTACACATATCTTTAACAACATCGGTTTTCTTAATGCGCTCTCTCACCTCGTCTATAAGTGGAAGCAACTCTCTATGTGATTTTTGAGCGGGTTTTGATTTCTTTACGTTATGTGTTTCTATTAGCTCTAACTTCTCGTAATACTTGGGGTCTTCCGTGAGATGATCCATAGCTATCTCTCTAGCAATATTTTTATCACTAGTATGCTCCAGCTCTGCTTTTATGCCTCTAGATAAAGCTTTGGGGCTGAAATCACTTGGAGATTTCTTATCTGCTAGGCCGCCAGGAATTTTATCTTTAGCAAGTTTAAGGGTCATGTCATAAGCATACAATAATATTAGTTTTAACCATATATTACTTCCGCTACTTTAGCCTCAGGCTGACCCATTATTTCTTCACTATCTTTTATTTCGGAGGAGGAACATCTCTCACAGAATCCTAAGATCTTGTTTTTTCTAATAATAAATTTTTTGGATGGAGTTCGGCACTCGCTGTATCCTTGTGGTAAGTCTTTTCTTGCTCTGCCCCCAAGCTCTGGCTTCCATCTAATTGCGTTACAATAATAATGCTTTTTATTACTCATACATCATACCATTAAAATATTTGCTACAAAGACTTCTTCTTTATTTAATTCCTTTACTTGATCTTTAAAATCATGCCAGCACTCATCGCAGTAACCATTTATTTTATTAATCTGATCTATGAGTGCAAAATGAGTAGCTACATTGCTGCATCCAGTAAATGTTTCGTTCTGAGATAATATGGATGGCCATCTCGTACCCATATGAATCCTACAACATCTCTTCAATCGGACCTCCTATGGCGGCTAGCTGGCTATCTATATGATATAACCCTAGAAATATGCGCACTTCACTAACATAGTGTAATATACATATCACAGCATTTATAATGAAGTGAATTATTTGGAACTATCAAAGATTGCAGGTCTTTTTGATACTCTTGCTGGTCAGTGCCAAGCAAGAATTGGGGGAGATTCTTGTTCAAATAAGGGTACAGTTTTTATAGGAGACCTGAAATATCTTGGATGGTATTGTGACGATCATGCTGATTATTGTGAATTTTGTAATCGGGCACTATTAAAAACAGAAGAGAATATGCCGTATGGCGGGCAGCTGTTACATCCAGAGTGTGCGGATAAAATGTCATGTCCGAATTGCGGAAATATTGTTAGCTCTGAAGACGAACTTTTAGAAAAAGATTATGAGGAAGTCGTAGGTTGTGAAAAGTGCATGGCAAAATGCTACAATTGTTCAGGCATAGTTCCCCAAGACGAGGTTCAGGAAGACCCAGACGGAGACCCTTGGTGCGATGAATGTTTTAATGATACATTTTATTCATGTGAAAATTGTGGAAAAACAGATCACAGAGACGATGCTTTAGTAACTGAACATGGTGAGATTGGCTGCAGTGATTGTTTTGCCACTTGTGCCGAGTGTGGTGATGCACATGATAAAAATGTTATGACCAAGTCAGAAGGAGATATTTGGTGTGATGACTGCTTCAACGAAAAATTCTTTCACTGTGAGAACTGCGGATATGTAAAAGAAAATGATGAGATGAATTCTACAGATTGGGGAATTTATTGTGACGAATGTTTTAATGAAAGCTATGCTCGCTGCCAAGAATGTGATAGAGTAGTAGATAGAGCTGACGCTTATGTTGATGCCGACAACGACGCCACCTGCCATGATTGTCTGCCTGAAAATGAAGAAGTTTCCGAAGAACATTGGAAATATACTGAAAATATAAATAGTTTTTCATTCCATTCTCAATCAAGAAACGTAAGAGCATTAAGAAGAATAGTCCCCATATCAATAAAAGAACTAAGAAAAAAATATCCAAAGCTTGCCACATCAGCTAAAGATATAATAGTATTTTCTAAGGGAAAAGAGCTAACTTCAGAAATGCTAGATGATTATGAGGCAGGACAGTCTTCATTTAATTATAGAATCGAATATTCCGGATGGGATTATCAACAGAGATCGGTTGAGAGCCGAGATGTTAACCAGCTTGTTTTAAGCGTAATTGCTCCTTGGCCAATAGTAAGAGCTTTGCACAGCGATCCTGGCAGCCGGGCCGGCGGCTTGTTTGATTTAATTAATGATTCTGGTAGAATGGCTGGGCATCCCTGGGCAGATAATCAAATTGGCTGGGCAAGACTTGAGCTTGATGAAGAAAATAAAATAATTCTTGTAGATGAAATACAATCAGATCATATGAATGCCCTTGGTAGAATAGCCAGACATAGATACAGTGGTTACAATACCTATATGAAAGATAAGTGGAAACTCTCCAACGATGAAATAAATGTAGTGGTAAAAAAATTAAAGGGAATGATAAAATCATTCCCCGATCTTATGACAGAAGCTATCTCTGCTTTTGCTAAGGCCAATGGATTTAAAAAGCTTTACTGGCACACATATGAATCTGGTAGAAAATTAAAAGGTGCTGGAACCCCTCCAAAATCTTTATACACTACAGTTCCTAAGAGAAACTATTTCAAACCAACAGATGAAAGACCGTTTGATCTTGAAGGAGAATTCTTAACTAGACTGGCTAGAAAAATGCGGCTGAGAATGCTTAAAAAATTAGGTTAAAATAATTTCAGCAGCTCTTACTTCATCTTCTGTCAATGGAAAATTGCCTTCATACATATTATATTTATGAAGCGGCTCCTTTAATTCATAATGTTCTTCACAGTAGCTAATTAACTTATTTTCTTCAATTAAAGTATATTTAATTCGAGACTTACAACGATATGGTATATAGTGGCCAGGATAATGCACTATACAACAAGTCGTTTTATAATTGTAAGGCTCTTTCGGGCTCATTTAGAATATCTGACGTGCTCTCAAATGACGTAGACGAGCTATAGCTGGGTGCCTTGCAGTTGAAATTGTGAGTGTTCCCAGCCCTTTCGGTGAAGGCTTCATATTAGCCTTGATAAGCTTTACCTTTTCCCAGTGATTGGCTAGCTCTGCAGCATGCTGAGTGTTTAGAAGCTCGGAGACGGTAGGTGGTACAAAAGAAATGCCGTTATCTGTAATCTGAAACTCTCTGCCTCGCTCAATCAGTGCCTTAGCCGCTAAAGCTAAAACAGTTGCTCCCTGAACTATTACGTCAGCAAATTGGTCTACAAATTGTGTATCATCAAAAGTAAATGAGGTAAAATGTGGAATCTCATTAAATAATGTAAGAGATTGTGCAAGCATTGTTGTTAAAGTGTCTATAGAATAGATATCACAATCAACAAAGACTACATTCCCAAATTGATCAGATGACTTGGCTTTACCAGAACTATTTAGTCTGGCCTTCAACATCTTCAACATTTTGTTAATGTTATTTAGCGCACACTGAGTATAATTAAATGGGACGTCGTCGCCCAGATGAATATACCCATCAGTGTTTACTGCGGGGAGTTGAGTATTCTGAACTACAAAGTTAAATGAGCCACTGACAGAAAATCCTGCCAGAGTTCCTTCCCAAATATCATTCCATACACCTATAGTATCAAATGGTCCAACAGTATAATCATATCCGTATGTGCCAACTGAAAGCCTATAGACTCCTGTACTAGTTGGTCCTACGACGACGTTACCAGAAGGTTGTACTATAGTAATGGTTGGGAATGCATCAAGATCGGCCGGCATACCATCGGAGCCGTTAAATTGCGCACGCAACTGTACTGTCTCATTAAACCCTACAGTTTCGCCTCTAGATCTCAGTGTTGCCATATCAAGTATATATTAAAATATCACTTACTCCAATCGGCTGTATCAAGTTTTGCTAATTTTAATATATTCATAACGGTGATACGCTACTATTTCCAAAGGGCAATGCTACATTTATAGTAAAAGCTTCAAAGAATGTATTGGTTGCATCTTCCGGGTCTGTCCAGCTAGCACTTGCTACATATGTACCTACTGCTGAGGCTCCAGATGGTAATGTAAGATTAGCTTTATACAACCCAGTTGATAGTCTAGTCATAAGTGTGGCACTAAATCCAGCAAGATTTGCATCATTGGGATCTAATACAAAATCAAGTGTAGGAGCATAGCCATCTACTCTTGTTCCATATCCGTCTAGAACTTCTACTACCAAACCCACAGTTTGGCCAGGATTTGCAGCAAAACTAACCGTCATTTATTACCCCCAAGAAAAAGTAAAACTCATACCAAAGCCGCCGCCCATGTAGCCCATTGACATGTATCCGCCATCCCATCCATACATTGGAAACATAATTACTCCTTTTCTTCTTCCTTTTCTATAGCACTCTCGCCAGAAAATTGATTTGCAAACTCTTCATCTGACATATCTAAATCTTCATACTTTATTTCTTCCATCTTTACAGATGAGCGAGGCTTTCTTGGAATAAAACCTTTATATAGTTGAACTCCAGGCTCTATAACATATTGAGGAGCCTCTCTTCTTATTTTTATTTTATTACTTTTCTTATAAAGAGATCCGTCCTCTGAAGATTTTTCTAATTGCTCTATCGTGTAATAAAAATGTTTTTTATCTAATAGATTCATGCTGGTCCACGCAGGAATAGTGAGCGCCAGATCGCGTAAACAAACATTTTTATTCGTTATGTTTGTTACCCAGAAGGCAGGGTTGCGCTTATCTCTAGCGCTTCTTTTATTCAATAACCGTAACATTTACAGCCTTAGGGCTCCCATGATTATTTTGACCTATGGAGAACGTTACTTTCTGATCAGCTTTCAATTGCCTGAATCCTAAACTATTGATATCACTATAATGAACAAACATATCTTTCTGCTTCTGTCCATTATCTTCCCATGAGATAAAGCCATATCCCAGTCTCACATTGAACCAAACAACTTCGCCAGAATATACTGTACTTCCGTCTGACATAAACTCTCCAAATTATTACAAATATATGTAGTCTTATGCCGTTAACGTCTTATGAATCAATTATGTCTGTAACTACTTTGTTTTTGGTGCCTTCGCCGGGTATAACTACTTTTCCATCTACTATACAATCCCCATAACAGTCTAATAGAGTATGTAGCTCGGCAATCCCCATGGTTGCTATATGCTTTCTTTCAATAGGATTTTGACAATTCTTCAATAATTTATCATACTTATCTAATAACATTATGGCTTGGACATAGCAGTCTTCGCCTTTGGCCATTGCTAAACTAAGAATGGCTTTTCTAGTTTTTGCTTCTGAAGTAATTTTAGGTTTCATTTCAATATTCCTTTTATAGTAAATAAAACTTCCTCCGCCTCATGGGCCCCATAAGTTCCCCACTGACTAATTCTTACATAATCTTGTCCATCGCTAGGACGACCCAAAGCAGTCATTAAAGGTGAGCCTCCTGTGTGCAGGGCTCCACAAGCAGACCCCATCCCAATATATATATTTTTTCTAGACAATTCTGTCATTAATAAAAACCCACCATGTGATGGAAACTTATCTTCTGGCACCTTAGCAAACGTAGTATTGGGAACTCTTTGCGCATTCTTGCCAATGATTTCAAATCCCATTTCTTCTAGCCCCATTTCTAAAAGCTCTCTGAACTCTAACATTTTGGCTCTTCTTTTTTCTAAAGTTTCGACGGCCTCTTCCAGGGCCGCCGCCATTGAAACAATCCCAGCAACATTCGGTGTACCAGGAATATCCATATAGTATCTTGATCCTGTTCCAAACCCTCTCCAGTGTTCTGTATTTTTGATATACATAAATCCAGATCCTGATGGGCCTCCAAATTTATGTCCACCGAATACTGCGACATCAACCGGCAACTCAGAAATATTAACTGGCAATTTACCCAGCGCCTGGCTCATATCAGAAAATAAGTATTTTGTTTTTATTTTATGTAAGTTTTGTATTGTTCCTATTTCATTTTGAACATAGATACAAATTGTTTTATAGGCGTCTGAATTTTCGTAATCTATAATTGCATCTTCTGAGACGTCTAGCTTTAAAACTAAGTTGCTCATTACTTTGCTATCTACAGCTACCTTTTTAATAGCTTGGGCGACAGCCGGATGTTCCATTTGAGATGTAGTAAATCTACTAACAGAATTTTTTGTCTCACTAGGTATATCAGCAAAAATACCCAAGCCCCATTCGCAGGCTTGGGTACACCCATTTGTAAAGAATATTTGATTTTTATTTGACGCGCCAATCAGTTCTGCTATTTTAGTTCTAGCACCTTCAATGGCCCACGCTGCCTCTTGACCTATACCAGAAGAAGATAGCGGGTGGCCGTGACTGGCAGACGAATTATTAAAATTTACGAATGCTTTGATTGCTTTTTCGCCCATAGGTACATGAGCATTACTGTCTAGATAGAGGGGCATACTCTTAAATATATCAATTAAAATCTCTCTTTAAAAGTTATTGAAGAATATACA
>JABAOF010001574.1_pt4 | contig 115895 bp, 106 predicted proteins | sample 7062171 | NCBI WGS metagenome assembly JABAOF01 (sample SAMN14538628, study PRJNA623070) | marine sediment metagenome | biome: marine biome [ENVO:00000428]; feature: marine pelagic biome [ENVO:01000023]; material: deep marine sediment [ENVO:00002113] | place: India: Gulf of Khambhat ... | reverse complement strand
CTCCCTGTTGTCGTTGGAGACCAGGAAGCGCGTAAACAAATCATGCTTTACTCTCTTCAGTTGGTCTTCTTGACGCTCCTATTACCCATCATCGGCTTGGGCAGCTTCTTCTTCCTGGTTTCAGCTTTTGCACTTGGTTTCGGCTTTATAGCATACGCCTGGCGCTTATGGCGGGTAGGCGGTAACCGAGTTGCCTGGGGGATGTATCAATATAGCAGTGGGTACCTTGCTCTGATCTTTGTGATTTTGGTGCTGGATACCATTCTCCGATAGAACTGAATTCCTCTTTGATGAATAAAAAACAAATAATCAGTTGTGTAGAAGGTGCTTAGCAGGAGCTCATAATCAGAGTTTAAGGCTGTTGAGATATTCCTCCAATTTTCACTTAACCGAATTATGAAAATGAGTTTTGGTCCTTCGAATTCAGCTTACCCTCACTCCCCCGCGATTTTCGTTGAAGCCAGAGGAATGCAACAATCAGGATGACCAGACCGGCAAATGGCGCGCCCACAGACAGGATAGGTCCTAATGCACTTGGAGTTGTTATTCTCTCCAGAAAAGAAACCTGCGCTGCGCCAAGTTCGCCATCAATAAGCACCTGCACCTCCCAAACACCTGCGGTAGGAATGAGCAGGTGCGCCGCGTACTCTCCCGGAATCGGTGCGATGTCATGGGTGGCAACGGCTTCCAGCGGTTCCCCTTGTCCCTCTACCGGGATTGCTTTCACCAGGACGTCCATATCTCGAATGATCTCACCACTTTCAGCATCCATGACTCGGATCTCAAGGTAATAATTATCTACTTTTGGTGGCGTTGGGGATGTCACCACTCGGACCAGGTAAGGTCCTGCAGCTTCCTGGTCCATCTTGACGCGCCTTCCACCAGTTCCGGGACCTTCAGCGTATACCGCTGTCGAAGATACTGATGTTATCAGCACCAAGGTAATCAGTATCTTGAGGATTCGACTGTTACGCACCATCAGTTCACCCTGAATGTACCCCGCATTTCCATGGGCAGGTTGAAAATCGAAAGTGAGATGACGACAAGCAGAACGAGGATAACCGCCCATGGGAGCATGAGACGAAGACCTTCAAGCGGGGTCCCGTCAATCTGCAACGCCCTGCGACCAAGTGCGTAGAGTGATAAGAAAAATCCGATCATAATGACTGTGACTTGAAGAGGAAATATCCAATCCATAGGCATGAGATACCCCACATCCCACATCGGGTCGGTTCCTAACCATTGTATCCCATGGTCGAGGAGAAATGATTGCATCACTGGAAGAATCGTCAGACCACCCATAATGAAGTGGAACGTATAATGAGCGAACCAAATCCCAAATCCCATTGGGACGAATGTCGGCGCAAAGAGCCCTGCAGATTTCAATGGTGTTATTTTGGAACCCCGGGTCCCCAACCAAGAACATCCTAAAACGGTCAGAGTAGTTAAACCGAAACCTCCAACTAGGAGGATGATCAGGATCCTCAGGCCCTCCGACTGGATGGAAGCTGATTCCTCGAGCCAGGTTTGCAGTTCATAAATTGGGGGCACCATGCCAAATGCATTGAGAACTCCGAAGAAAGTGATGCCAACTAGAAGAAAAGCCATGTCCCATCGAGGGCGCCAATTACGCTCAGCCGGTTCAACCAGGAGTGGCCTCGATGATAAGGCGACATTTTCGTAGGGACATGCACGTGCGCAATCAATACAAAGGACGCAATCCATATTAGAGTTAATCGTTGGAACATAGAGTTCAGTACCGCATCCAGGAACAGTTGTGCTGCTGTTGACACATTCTTTTCCTGGGCACTGGTCGCAGGTCCTGCGCAGTCGGTCGTTGATCTGGGTTGGGGAAATCGTCGAGTATACAAAGTTGAATGCTCCTAATGGACACACATACTTACAGAATGGTGATTCTTTGAAGCCGATTTCCATAGTGAATGATAGGCCGAAATATGCGATAACGAGCAAGGCGGTGAGTTGTGGGCTCGACCATAAATCCAGCCATTCGTAGAGCCAAAAAATCAACAGAAGTGTAACGATGGACACCCACTTATTGCGCAGAAAGCGTGGCCATCTTCCTCCAACAAGACTCAATTTCCGTGAGAGTGTTCGGATGATTGTGAAAGGACAACTGAAGCAGAATAGATTTCCGACAAGAAGCAAGCTAAGGACGACAAAGCCGCGGAAGACCACCCATACCAACACAGTTGCACTGTTCGCTGGCGCAAGTTGAGGACCAGTGAGTCCGTCATAAATGATAAGAAGGGCAACGCCAAGGAGAAGAATCTGGAATATCAGGCGCCCCCAACGCCATTGCAGCAATGTGCTAACAACTGGAATGCGCAGTATGTCCATGGAAGATGTATTGATCTATTTGTTTTCTTCGTAGTGCGCTTTGGTCACGAAATCCTCGGTACAGATAAGTATGTATCTAGATATTCTTTCGACATCTGTCACGACGCTCCTCATTAGTTGATATCCCTCTGGATTGGGTGAGAGCAAAGACAGGGGCTAGTATCGGGTAAGCGTTGGAGCTTCCATGGAGTTAATAAGTAATAGGTAAACAACAAGTAATGATGAGGAAAACAAGTCAATCCAAGGACAAGTTTAAGGAGATTGGGTTTTGGATTCATGCGGGTCCATTCTATCATGGCGCTTTGTCAGACATGGTATTAGAAGAGGATTTGAAAATTCATAAATCGGAAGAGTCGGAATTCTCTCTACAAGGATTGCGCATAGCCATTAGCATCATGCCTTTGCAGGCATCGGTTGATTGGTGTAAGTGCAGAATTTAAGTTAGTTTGGCGATAACTGAGCAAAGTTTCAGAGATTAAGTCAATTATGGAAAGTAAAGACGCGATGGTATAATTGCGCCGCGTTGCTCCGGAGTCATTTAATGGAAGAAACCATCCGAGAATTTCTTGATCACCTTGAACACACTCAAGAGCGATCTCAGAATACACTCATCGCGTATAAGTATGACTTAGAGCAATTTCGTATTGTTAACGAGCGAATGCGTGGAGCTTCTTTTCCATTAGAAGAATTGGGGGATGAAGACCTTATCTCCTACCTGGAATGGCTTCAAGCTCGCAATTATCGACAGTCAACGATTGCGAGGAAATGGGCTGCGGTACGATCCTATCTTGAGTTTGCTAAGCAGCAGGATTACGTTATAGATAAATCACTTGGAGATCGGATCACATACTTACCAAGTGAAAGACAACACCCTCAAGTTCTCACCAGGCAAGAAGTGTATGACATGCTGAATGCCCCATTGAGCCAGAAAAATCCTTTGGGAACACGGGATAGCGCAATCCTGTCCGTAATGTACCGTAGCGGACTGCGCGCTGGGGAGATGATCGCGCTTCAAATTGACCATGTTGATTTGGAGAATGGTACGCTCCATGCTTCCTGGTGTCGTGAATTCCCAACATACTTGGGCGCAGCAACTGAAAGAATACGTACTTATTTACTGGAAGGACGCCCGCATTTGGCGCGGATTCCCGAGGAGCGGACCTTATTTTTAAACCAACGTGGGACTGGTCTGACCCGCCAGGGGCTTTGGTTGATCGTGAAGCGTTGGGCAATGGAAGCGGGTCTTGGAGATAAGATCTCTCCCCAAACTTTGCGTCACAGTCTTACAAAGCATATGCTCGAATCAGGATATAGCAAGAAACAGGTTCAGGCTATGCTGGGGCTCAGGAGTCCAAATTCAATCCGTGTGTTCCTTTCATCCAAGGATTAGGGAAAAGACGGGAGGTTTCGGATGGAATTCCTCACAATGGAAGTTATCGATGAAGTCGTTCGTTTTCTTAAAGACAGGACATCACTCGAGCCCAGCGTGGGGATGATTCTAGGTTCAGGTTTGGGTGGATTAGCGGAACAAGTTGAAGTAGATGAAGTTATCCCGACCAATGAAATCCCTCACTGGCCGGTGTCCACTGTTGTTGGGCATGCGGGTCGATTGGTCATAGGAGATCTCGAAGGCCAATCTGTGATCGTCCTGCAAGGAAGGGCGCACTACTATGAAGGATATTCAATAGCTTCAATCGGACTTCCGGTGCGAGTTATGCAGCGCTTGGGCGCTAACATCCTTATCGTAACCAACGCTGCAGGTGGTGTTAATCCAGAATATATCCCGGGTGATTTAATGTGTCTTACAGATCACATCAACCTTCTCGGTATGGCTGGACCATCACCATTGCGGGGACCAAATTTGGATGAGTTCGGATCGCGCTTCCCAGATATGAGCCGTGCTTACGATCGTGAATTGATTGCATTCGCACGATCCATCGCGGAAGAGGAGGGTTTCACCTTACATGAAGGTGTCTATATTTGCTTAGCTGGACCGTCTTTCGAAACACCTGCGGACCTTCGGTTCTTGAAAGGGATTGGTGTTGATGCTGTAGGTATGTCTACGGTGCCCGAAGTTATTGTTGCCCGTCACGGTGGGATGCGCGTCCTTGGTATCTCAGGAATTAGCAACAAAGCCAACCTTGATGGGGACACAATAACAACCCATGAAGAGGTCTTGGAAGCAGGTGAAATCATCGTTCCAAATCTCACGGCACTAATTATGGGGGTCTTGCGCCGCCTATGAGTAGGTAGAGCATGGAAGAGGTCCTGGTTCTGATTGAGGAAAATCAAACTTGGATATTCGTTGTCCTCAGTCTTTTTGCCCTCATCTACGTTCGATTAAGCATCAAGCGGTATCAAGAGATCCAGAAGACTTTCTTCAGCCTGGAGAGGGATCGCGCGCGCACAAGCTTCTTCAGGTCCTTTTTCATGCTTATCCTTGTCTTCCTCGGTTTATTAAGCACCTTTATCATTGCTACTTTCGCTGGACCTGCAATACCGATTTCTGCAAGGCCTACCGTGATGCCTACAGTATCATTGCTAAGCACACCTGATTTAGGCGAGAGTACGAATTCAATACTGCTGACAGCCACTCCAATAACCGATCTTATATTGGAAGGAAATGGTTGCCAGAATCTTAACGCTACACTCACATCGCCAAAAGATGGCGATGCTGTAAACGGCGTAGTTGATGTTATGGGTGCCGCCAATATTCCTGCTTTTGCCTTTTACAAAATTGAGATTAAGAGTCTCTCGCCCGATGCAGTATGGAGGGCGATCAGCGCAGGGACAGAACCTGTATGTGAGACATGCGCTAATCAAGAAATTCTGGGAAAATGGGATACGAGTTTAACCACACCTGGTGAGTATGCATTTCGGCTGGTAGTCATGGATTCTGCAGGCAATGCACCGTTGCCTTGTGTGATTTCGCTAAGGGTTTTGCCCTCAGACTGATCTAGAAAAGGTATGGATGATGGGGAAGTACACAATTCGCCATGCGACATCAAACGATATTCCGTTATTGATGGGCTTGGATCATAATTTCAGCACTGATTATGTGTGGCAAATGTCCATTCAGAAGCAACCTGAAGAAACTGCGATATCATTCAGGGAGGTTCGGCTTCCGCGCCCAATGCGCGTAACTTACCCACGTGATCCAAAATTGCTTGCAGATGAATGGGTTTTGCGAACCGCCTTTTTCGTTGCGGAAGGAGAAGATGGCCCAATGGGCTACATGGCCCTGGTCGAAGGTCCTGCACCTAGTTCGGTATGGGTAACCGATCTGGTTGTTTCTGCATATGAGAGACGTCAGGGGATTGGCGGACAATTATTGCGTTCAGGAATTGAGTGGGCTCGCGAGCGGGAAATCACGAAGCTCTTCATCGAAATGCAAAGTAAAAATTATCCTGCAATTAGCTTAGCGAAGAAGATGGGATTCCATTTTGTAGGTTACAGCGATTCGTACTACCCGGATCAAGATATTGCGTTGTTCTTTAGTTTTGAGCTAGGTTGAGGTGCTGGTGAATATCGAAGAAACCCTGCTGGAGATTCTTCAATCCTTAAACCGTATCTTAGCAGCAGGGAATGCGATTACGGCTTTATCACTCCTATTATATACATTGACCTTCACGCTGCGAGAGAGGGTTGCCAGGGTTTTTGCGCTGCTGATGTTCTGTGTGGCGTTCGTATATTCCCTGGATGTGTTGGCAAGCACAACACAAGCAGATTCTGAAGTAGAATTTTGGCTCCGACTTCAGTGGATTGGCATCGCCTTCATCCCAGCAGCATACGTCAATCTATCTGATGCACTTCTCGCTGCTACAGGGCGACCCTCGCGCGGCAGACGGAGAATCGCCGTCCTGTTGAGTTATTTGATTGGCATATTGGTTATAGCTCTGGTGTATGGTACGGATTTAATTGCTGGCGAATTACGGTACTCCGGCGATGCAGGATATCTCGAAGCAGGTCTCCTTTTCCCAATCTTCACATTGTTTCTCCTCGTAATCCTAGGATTCTCCGGATTGAATTATTGGCGAGCGTATAAGCGAAGCCTTACTCGTTCAAGTAGACGCCGACTTCGGTATCTCATGGTCGGATCTCTAGGTCCAATTCTGGCGACTTATCCATTCCTCATGGTTGGAGGAGATATTGGCGGTAACTTTCCGTTATTCTTCTGGATTTCGCTAGACCTCATCACCACCATAGTTGGAGTTCTACTCGTTCTTATGGCCTATGCCATTGCATATTTTGGAGTGAGTTATCCGGACCGCGTGGTGAAAAGTCGATTAAGTCAGTGGATCCTCAGGGGCCCCATTGTGGCCTCCTCAGTGCTAGCGGTGACTGTTATTGCAAATCGCATAGCAATTTATATTGGCCTGGATGGTGATCGGATCGTGCCACTTGTTATGGTTGGGACACTGCTCATACTTCAATACCTCATAACCCTTGTTCGCCAGCCTATTGAGCGATGGTTTTTCTATGGGGAAGATCGGAATGATATCGCTCGCCTCCAACTTCTCGAAGACCGTTTACTCACTACTGGCGACCTCCAACAGTTCCTAGAATCTGTTTTGAATTCAGCATGCGATATGACGGATTCGGCATCGGCTTTTGTTGCAGTCATGGTGGATGGGAAGCTTGAGCTCGAAGTCGCTGTCGGACCTGAAGACCCATTGAGGGGAAATGGGGAGCTCCCAGCATTTATCATGGCAGACCAGAAAAGGGAAGTGGATGGTTTGGGAACTGTCTTTTTCTGGGACCATTTCTGGTTGATTCCGCTGAGGAGTCCTGAAGCAGAGGGCGAGATTATCGGACTTCTCGGTTTAAGTGCGACTTCTCAAACCCCGGAGTTTGATGAAGAGCAAGTAGAAGCACTCAGTATACTTACGGATCGAGCCAGTGTAGCGCTCACTGACCGGTTATTACAACGAGAAACCTTTGCCGTGGTCGACCGGCTTGTGCCTCAGGTAGAAGAGATTCATAGGATGCGCGCAGCGGCGCGGTATATCGGCTCTGAGGCATTGATCTCTCCAATCGATCCACTAGCAACCGATGCGGATATGTTTCATCTCGTGCGAGATGCGTTGACACACTATTGGGGTGGTCCAAGATTGACGAAAAGCCCTTTGCTGCGTTTGAGGGTTGTTAATCAAACGATTAATGAACACGGGGGGAATCCTGTGAACGCGTTAAGAGCTCTTCTTCGGGAAGGCATTAATCGCGTGCGACCAAGTGGTGAACGGCGCTTCACCGCGGAATGGATGTTATACAACATACTTGAGATGAAGTTCTTAGAGGGACGTAAGGTTCGTGATGTGGCAATGCGACTTGCGATGTCGGAAGCTGATCTATATCGAAAACAGAGGGTGGCTATTGAGGCGGTTACCCAAGCAATTGCTGATATGGAGCGTAATGCAGCGATGGAGAATATGGAGGAGGAATCATAAAGTGGTTCTTGCACTTTAGCTAGAATTGTGTATCCTATTTTAAGGGATTGAGGGGGGATCATTCCCAAATATTTTTTGTGTACTCTATAGGGTAGATGATGGAGTTCGAGGAGAATGTTATGCCGGAAGAGCGTGTTGGTCCACCCCCGATGGATGAGTCATGGTGGTCTGCAGTTTTAGGCGAAGAGGAGCAGCATCAGCCATCACAAAATCGAGAATCAATAGGGTATTTTGGGGACAAAGATGATAATAGGGGGACACCTGAGGATTGGCAATGGGCTCGTGAATTATACGAGACGGATGACACCGTTGAACTTTCCGTAATCGGATACAACCGAGGAGGACTCCTTGTTGAGGCGCAGAGTCTCAGAGGCTTTGTGCCGGTATCACACCTGGTTACATTCAGCCCCGATGCGTCGGAAGGTGAACGCACTGTTCAACTTGCCAACCTTGTTGGAACTCAACTTTGCTTGAAAGTCATTGAATATGATCCTGACCGGGGCCGTCTTGTGCTTTCTGAACGTGCTGCACAGGCCGGTCCAGGGAAGCGAGCTGAATTACTGGAGACGCTGGAGCGCGGAAGCCAGATTCACGGTACTGTAACGAATATCACTCGCTTTGGAGTATTTGTTGATCTCGGGGGGGTAGAGGGCCTGATTCATGTTTCTGAGCTTTCCTGGGGTAGGGTGCGCCATCCTGCAGATGTGGTTCAGTGTGGTCAGGATGTGACTGTCCAGGTGCTTTCAGTTGATCGTGATCAGGGTAGAGTCGCTCTCAGTCTGAAGGAATTGATGCCAGATCCTTGGGAGGGCGTTGAGGAACGGTATCAGATAGATGATGTCGTTATTGGCTTGGTTACAAACGTAGTTAAATTTGGAGCTTTCGTCGGAATTGAAGATGGCTTGGAAGGACTCATCCATGTCTCTGAGTTAGGGGATGGAAGTTTTCTTCATCCACGCAGCGTTGTGAGGGAAGGTGAGCAGGTACGCGTCCGCGTCATACATATCGATGCTTCCGCTCGCCGATTAGGCCTCAGTTTACGACAGGTTCCTCAGCATACATACGACGAGCCGGATCCGGAGGTTACTCCTGAACATCCGGAAGCTTTATCATCCTTCTAAGCAATTGGATTGCGACGATAACCGGGCGCAATCACCTGGCGCCCGGCATTCATTTCCGGTCGATTGATAAGATGGCTAAGAGAAAAGCGCGCACGCCTTCACAGGAAGAGGGTAATGCCGCCAAGTCCCCGTACGATCTTTGGGAAAACCTCCCAGAGAGAATTCGTCTCCGATTCCTTGATCTAAGCGCTATTTTCCTCGGAATGCTCACAATTCTCAGTGTGCTTGGCTTACTCGGACTGACTGAGGGGAGGTTTGTTAGCCCATTTATCAGTTTTATCCGGAGTTGGCTCGGTTGGGGAGTTTGGTTATTCCCGGTCTTGCTTGGTTTTGTTGTTTTTGCCCTGCTGAGGTGGAGGCAGGGATTTATCGATCGCATCCATTGGCCACGACTGATTGCGATCGAACTACTGATTGTTGGACTGTTAGGATTGCTTGCCATCCTGAGTGGGATGTCTATTACCAGGGCAGAGGAGGGTGAGTACGGTGGCTTGATCGGTTGGGGGCTTGCTGCTTTTATTGAGAATTTTCTCGGGGATATTGGTGCATTAATTCTTTTTTTCGTTATTACATTGGCTAGTGGATTGTATGTCTTCCGAGGCCTCCTTCTTACGATCTCATCCAAAATCTCACAGCGATTTGAATTAAGGGGCGATACCAATCATGACGTGCAGTCTGTCGATGTTGTAAGCGGTCATGTTGAGGCCACTGCTCCTGAAAAGAAAACTCCAAGACGCACTCAGAGACTACCGAGGCAATATCGGAAGCACTTTGACCTGCCCGAAGTTGAGGATGACCGTGTCGGAGAGCCGGAGAAACGCGATAAACGTCTTCCACCTTTTGAAATTCTCGATGAAAGTCAATACACTCGCGTTAGCGTAAAAGAAATCAACCAAACGGCCGGACTTATCGAGAAGACGCTTAGTGATTTCGGTTTACCTGTGCGTGTAGTTGATTTCCGAACCGGTCCTTCAGTGACTCAATACGCGGTCGAGCCTGGATATGTCGAGCAGGGGACGCTCAATGGATCTTCCCGAAGGCAGAAGGTCCGCGTATCCCAAATCACCTCATTGGCAAATGATCTCGCATTGGCGCTCTCGGCGCCAAGAGTTAGGATTGAAGCACCTGTGCCAGGACGTTCCTATGTTGGCATTGAAGTCCCTAATCGGAAATCCTCCCTTGTCCGCCTTCGTCCAATTCTGGAATCTGAGAACTTTCAATCCATTAATTCACCTTTGGCTATCACATTAGGGCGTGATGTTGCAGGAGTCTCAGTAGCTGCGAATCTCGCCACTATGCCGCACCTTCTCATCGCTGGTACGACTGGTTCGGGAAAATCTGTCTGCATTACAGCGCTGGCTACATGTCTGACAATGAACAATACGCCGGAGGACCTGCGGTTGGTCATGATCGATCCTAAGATGGTTGAGCTCGTCAGGTTCAATGGTCTACCTCATCTCATGGGAAAAGTTGAAACTGAATTGGAACGAATTGTCGGCGTCCTACGATGGTGCACGGTGGAAATGGATTCACGTTACAAAAGACTGGAAGAGGCACAAGCTCGGGATATCGATAATTACAATCAGAAAGCAAGGCGCCGGAAGTCGATGCAGCCTATGCCTCGCTTTATTGTGATGATTGACGAACTGGCAGATTTGATGATGATGGTGCCGGACCAGACAGAACATACACTCGTCCGACTTGCGCAGATGGCACGTGCTACAGGGATCCACTTGGTTGTAGCTACTCAAAGACCGAGTACTGATGTCGTCACCGGCCTCATTAAGGCCAACTTCCCGGCGAGAATCTCTTTCGCTGTTGCCTCAAGCGTAGATTCGCGCGTCATCCTTGACACACCTGGTGCAGAAACCTTATTGGGGCGAGGGGATATGCTCTTCCTCTCTCCTGAAGCTGCAGTACCTAAACGCCTACAAGGAGTATTTGTAAGCGACTTGGAGATCGAGCGACTTATTGAGTATTGGAAAATCGAAGAGAAACCGGGTGAAGCCAGGGAGGCTGAGCCGGCACCTTGGGAAGATTTTCTGTCTCGACAAGCGGTTCTTGACGACAGGGATGAGATCCTTGAAAGTGCCATTGAGCTGGTGAGAGAAACACGTCAGGCAAGCGCTTCCATGCTTCAGCGGCGACTCCGCATCGGCTACCCGCGTGCTGCTCGGCTCATGGATGAGTTGGAAGAGTTAGGCATCATCGGTCGCCCGCAAACTGGCGGACGGACACGCGAAGTCCTCATTGGCAAAGATGACGATCCTTTGGAGTGGGGAGAAGATGATAATGATGAGGATCCAACGTCTTGACTTCGCTATTGGTCAAGGTTAGCATAGGCCTATTCTCAGAATAGAGGTTCGCCAAATGCCAACGGATGAATCCGCCGATGAACCGCGACCAACACTAACAGATCAAGTTCGAGCGCGATACGGCAGTTTCGCTGATCCTATCGCTGCCTTCTTTCTTGAGCGGGGCATTACGCCTAACACGATGACGTTGATCGGCTTAGGTGGCAACTTCATCGGGTCCATTTTCCTGGCGCTGGGAGAATTCCTTATAGGTGGGTTGATCATCTTAGTTATGGGCCCCTTTGATGCTATTGACGGAGCAATGGCCCGCCAAAGCGGTGAGACGTCGAAATTTGGCGCATTCGTCGATTCCGTTACGGATCGATACTCTGAATTGCTGATACTCGGCGGCTTGATGGCTTACTACGTCCGTATTTATTCCCGAGTTTGGGTGCTTGTAACATTTTTAGCGATAGTTGGCTCGATTATGGTGTCCTACGTACGTGCACGCGCGGAGAGCCTCGATTACGACGCGAAAATAGGTATCATGACTCGAATGGAGCGCTACTTGATCCTTGCGCCAACCACAATTCTTTCGATACCACATATCGGTATCAGCATCATCGCAGTCTTTGCGAACTTCACCGCATTTCAGCGAATATGGAGTGTCAGAAAGCAAGCACAGGAAGAGGAGGATGGGTAGCCAATGACTATTGATTCCTACGGAATTACTATCGGACCGCTTACATTTCGCTACTATGGCATGATCATCATGATTGGAGCTCTTGCGGCAGTCTATGTTGCGCGTAGGCTGGCGAAGAGAATGGGAATCGAAGAAGCTGATCTTGCATGGGACGGGTTACTATGGGCTCTAGTTTTCGGCATTATTGGAGCGCGTATCTATCACATTCTAACCCCATCGAAGAGCTTACTTGATGCAGGCTATGATACGGTCTATTACCTGACTCATCCAATCGATATCATCACAACGTGGCGCGGTGGGCTTGGTGTGCCCGGCGCAATTGCTGGTGGAGCAGTAGGCCTCTATATCTTCGCGCGGAGAAAAGGATTAGATTGGAGGGTGATTCTGGATGCTGCCGCGCCAGGTGTCGCATTGGCTCAAGCTATTGGACGCTGGGGTAACTATGTTAACCAGGAGCTCTATGGTCCTCCAACAGATCTTCCTTGGGGCATCTATATCAGTCCCGAAAACCGCATTGCTGGGTACGAGTTGTATGAGAAGTTCCATCCTTTGTTCTTATATGAATCGATATGGAACCTTCTCAATGCAATCTTTCTGATTTGGCTGTACAACAGATTCAGTGATCGCTTGAAGCCTGGTGACTTGTTTCTCACCTATCTCATCACATACCCATTGGGTCGTTTTCTACTCGAATTCATTCGTTTGGACTTTGTCCCACTCTTTGGAGTAAACTTCAACCAGATATTCATGCTCGTCGTTACAATAGCAAGCGCTGCAGTCATAGCCATTCGACATAGAGAGGATTTCAGAAGATCGAACGCTTGAACCTCCATTTGCTTATTCCCAATATGGAGTGTCTGCGATCAGCAGGCACTTTTTCTTTCCAAATAAGTTCAGTGACGTCGTCGATTTCCTAACAGGCGATGATAATGAAGGACATTCAGTATCTAAGTAGCTCTCAAGTGAAATACCCGACCATTGTCATTGCCTCAAGACAAACTTAGAAACTGGAGTGAAGCAATCGAAGCTCATGAAAGCCGTCATCGTCTTGGCTTCTTCGAGGTAAGGCTTGGCTTCTGTCTGGGTATTGCACTAGAGAGCTGTGAAGTTTCGTAATGTCTCTAGTACCATGGAAAGATTGAAAAGATTACCATAATCATGTGTAATGGTTTTGGCGTTCATACGTCAGGGAGTTATGGCATCTGGTCGGCAGTATCAATCAAATGATGTGCATAATTGCATGCATTTCGAGCCCGAGACAAATGTGCTTGTCCCAAAAGTACATTTGGTTAAGTCTGGGGTAATTGTGGGGCTTTGACCATCCTGCTATAATCCGCGGAATAATGACAGAGTTAATAAAGACGATCGATCTAAGTAAGAACTTTGGTGATTTTCAAGCAGTGGATGGTGTTTCGCTTCACGTTGATGCTGGTGAGATATTAGCACTTCTTGGACCAAATGGTGCTGGGAAAACAACGACTATCCGCATGCTGGCTGCAATCCTTGAACCTACGAGAGGATCCGCATATGTTGCTGGATATGACGTTGCCTTAGACAAGTCCGAAGTGCGGCGATCATTAGGCGTGCTAACCGAACACCACGGTCTTTACACACGAATGAGAGCAAATGAATACCTGGAATTCTTCGGCCGTGCGTATGGAATGTCAAAGCAGGATATCTTTGAGAGGAGCGAAGTTCTCCTTGATAAGTTGGAATTGAGCAGAGATCTCGATAAGAGGTTGGGAGAGTACTCAAAGGGAATGAGGCAGAAGCTAGCGTTGGCAAGAGCTCTTCTGCATGATCCTCCTGTTTTGCTACTGGATGAACCAACTTCAGCGATGGACCCAGCGAGCGCACGACTTGTTAGGGAGAGTATCTCCAGTCTGCGTTCATCTAAACGAGCGATCCTTATTTGTACGCATAACCTCAGTGAAGCAGAAGGGCTTGCGGATCGAATTGCAATCATCCGAACTGGGAAAATCATCGCACAGGGCAATCCAATAGAGTTAAAGGATAGTTTGTTGGGGACTCCAATCATGGAAGTTCGTCTGGTCGATTCACTCAATGGAGTGGAACCCTCATTGCCTGAAGGGGCGACTTTGATCGATTGTGGCGAGAATTGGATCCGGTTCGTAACTACAGATCCGCTAAGTGTGAATCCACAAGTATTGGAGTTATTGGCGGAAGCTGGTCATCGTGTCGTGACTCTATCTCAAGTTTGGCGCAGTCTTGAAGAAGTCTATCTCCGAGTCGTCCTTGGCGATGAGGTTACAGAGGGATCCGAGCGATGAGCGAGGCAGTAAGATGGGATCAACCCGCTTTCACAGGCGCTTGGATCATTGCGAAGCGTGAGATAAAGGATCAAGTGAGGGATTGGAGGATCTTGAGTCCCATAATTATCCTCACATTGTTCTTCCCTGTTCTCATGAACTTTACAGCCCAGCAAGCCGTCGATTTCGTTGGTCGATATGGCGCGCCAATCATTGGGGACCGTTTGATCCCGTTTCTCTTGATGGTGGTTGGATTCTTTCCTATCTCCATATCTTTGGTGATCGCACTTGAGAGTTTTGCTGGCGAGCGTGAAAGACAGTCTCTTGAACCATTGTTGGCAACACCCCTTACTGATGGCCAACTTTACCTGGGAAAAATGCTGTCGTCCTTAGCCCTGCCAATCACTGCTGCATTCATTGGAATCATCGTCTATCTCACCGGATTATTTATTCGGCTCGGCTGGACACCCCCTCCGCAGCTCCTGCTCCAGGTCATTCTACTTACGACTGTTCAAGCAGTCGTTATGGTCAGTGGTGCAGTCGTCATTTCATCGCAAGCTACTTCAGTTCGTGCCGCAAATCTTTTAGCATCATTCATCATTCTGCCTATTGCCCAGTTGATCATTGTCGAAAGCCTGATCATGTTCTGGGGGAGATATGATGTTTTATGGCTGATTGTCCTCGCGTTATTTCTAATCTCATTGGTCCTCTCTCGTATGGGATTGCACTTATTCCATCGTGAAAACATGCTGGGTCGTGAGATTGATGTCCTCAACCTCCGCTGGTTAAGTAAAGAATTTAAATCAGGCTTCTTCCGGGGTACCACCAATCCATGGCAATGGTATAAGGGCATCTTCAAGTACTCTATACCTCGATTGCGGTATCCCATTCTCGTTACGGCAATCTTACTCATCGCATCCTATTTCATTGGATTCTTTTTAGCGGAGAGGTTCAGACTTCCTGAGGAATTACTCCAATTTAATAAAATTGATGATAACTTCTTATCGCAGCTGTCGAGCTTTGGTTTTATGAGCTTTCGAGGTTGGACGTGGATTGTAATGAACAATCTGCGTGCAATTTTGCTGGCTTCATTTTTTGGGATTTTTAGTTTTGGAATTTTGGGTGAATTGCTCCTGATGATGCCTATTGCTATCATTGGGTACTTCGGCGGAAGTTTACAGCTTGCAGGACAAGATGTTTCAAGGGTTCTCGTTGCACTTGTACTGCCCCATGCAGTTTTAGAAGTTCCAGCTGCGTTATTGGCAGGCGCAGCAATCCTGCAGCTTGGAATGGTTATGATGAGCCCAGCTCGAGGAGCATCGTTGGGTGAAAGTTGGGTCAGATCCTTAGCAGAATGGGCACGAATTACATTTGGGTTAGTCTTTCCTTTGCTTGTCCTCGCTGCGCTTATTGAGACTTTTCTGACTCCTGTAATCGCACTTCTATTACTCTCAGGGTGACGTTCTATGCCTAGTTTGATCCTGCTCGGTACTTCAAATGCTATCGCTGACCCCGACCACGAGAATACCCACATGGCCGTTGTGGGAGAAAATAATATTGTGCTCATCGATTGTGTGGGATCACCAAAGGTCAGATTAGAACAGGCAGGTATTCAATTAAGTTCGATAACTGACTTAATCCTTACACATTTCCACCCTGATCATGTCTCGGGTGTCCCACTTCTGCTTATGAATATGTGGTTAGGAGGGAGGGAACTTCCACTTCGGGTTTATGGATTACATCATTGTCTCGAGCGAATCGAGGATGTAATGGCACTCTATCATTGGGACAAATGGCCAGAATTCTTTCCTGTTGCATTCCATCGACTACCAGAGCGCGAATTCATTAAAATTATCGAGACTGAGGAAATTCGTATCTTCTCCTCGCCGGTACGACATCTTATTCCGACGATTGGTCTCAGGATTGAGAGCATGACGACAGGTCGAAGCGTCGCATATTCATGTGATACGGAGCCATGTCCCTCTGTTGTTCGCCTGGCTACTGGAACTGATGTCTTGATCCATGAAGCAACTGGAGCCGGCGCTGGTCATTCTTCCGCTTCACAGGCGGGTTCAGTCGCGCGTGAATCAGGTACCAGACAATTGTTGTTAATCCACTATCCAAATGAAAGTATCAGTTTGGATACGCTAATGCAACAAGCCTCTGAAACCTTCGACGGTGAAATCGTGCTGGCCGAGGATTTTTTGGTGATCGACCTTTAGTCATAACCTTAAAGATGCTTCCCATAGATTTATGTGTACCCCTCCATCTACGCTCCGGAATCTTTAACCCCGAGGTAAGAGAAATCAAAGTTGACCAGTCTTCATAGTGTGGTTTGTAACCAAGGAAATTTAACTTTTCGATGGTGGGCCTCTTATGGGGTTCAAATCTTTGTTAGCTAAATTGAATCATAATGGTATGTGTTTATAGCTTAGGTAGATAGTTGAGGAAGTATTATGGGGTTGCAATTGCATTGGGTATAAGCGATGCAGGTGATACGTAAGTATGATGGAGAGTACATTGAATTTGGATGTATTGGTGAGTTTAATGGCTTTTTTTCACGCAAATACCCCTTGTGGTAGAATGAAACGTCTGGCAAAAATCTGATCAGGTAAGGGTGCTATGAGTGAGAACGAGTTTAAAAAAGAATATGGCGAAGCAGTTTTCACTGGGGATGAAAACCAATGGATGGAAGAAACAACTCGATCCTTTGGTTGGAGATTGCAGAGGCGCACACCCCATTGGAGACCGCCAACGGATGTTTACGAAACCGAGAAGGATTTTGTCGTTGTCGTGGAGATCGCAGGAATGCGTGGTTTAGAGATTAATGCGACTTATGACAATGGCGTACTATCCATCAGGGGTGCGCGCTCGGACAAGGGGGAACTCAAAGCTTACCATCAAATGGAGATCGCATATGGTGACTTTGAAACGAAGATCCGCATACCGGGCAGGATAGAAGCGGATCAAATCGATGCTAGCTATAGTGACGGCTTTTTAAGAGTTGTCCTGCCGAAGATGGAACCAAAGGAAATTCCTATCGAGGAATAAGTTTATTGATTGGTGAGGGACCGTGAAGATATCAATGAGTACGTCAAATTACGAAAAAAATCAATTACACGCCGAGCTTGATAAGAGTTGTATTTTGACAGCGTTAGAGGGACATGAAGAGGCTTCGAAGATCCTCATACACGAAGCAGATGAGGAATTCGAAGAGGGTGAGGGAATTATCGATTTGCAGGATATGCCTGAGCAAATCCCGATCCTCCCGTTGCGAGGAGTAGTAGTTTATCCCCATACTGCTGTGCCTCTAACCATCGGCCAGCCTCGTTCAATCAAGTTGGTCGATGATGTTGTCGCTGGCACAAGATTGATAGGCTTGGTCGCATCAAAAAAGCCTGAGTTGGAGACTCCGGGTCCTGAGGACCTCTACTCCTATGGGACACTGGCAACCGTACAGCGTCTATTTCGGGCGCCTGACGGTACCATTCGATTAATCGTCCAAGGATTGGGACGCTTCGAGGTAGGAGAATTCATCAGCCTGGAACCTTATCTCGAAGCAAGCATTGTGCATCGACCTGAGACTGTGGAAGAGGGTGTCGAAATCGAGGCTCAAGTTCGCGCCGCGCGTGACCAATTTCAACGAATTACGGAGCTAACCACATCTCTTCCACCTGAGATCGTCGCTAGCGTCCTAAATCTTGACGATCCTCTCCATGTTGCCTACTCTGTCGCTAACTTTCAACGAATGGAGCTTGATGAAGCACAAGAACTGCTTGAAGAAGATTCTGCGCTTGAAAAGTTAAAACGTCTTAATTCGATGCTTAGCCGTGAAGTTGAGGTGCTCTCTTTGGGCCAGCAGATTCAACAAGAAGCTCGATCTGAAATCGAAAAAGTGCAACGGGAGTACTTTCTTCGAGAGCAACTTAAGGCGATTCAGCGGGAGTTGGGCGAGACGGATGAGCAGGCTGCTGAGGTCGAGGAATTCAGGAGACGCATCGAAGAAGCCCAGATGCCAGAAGAGGCTGAGAAGCAAGCCCGCCGAGAGGTTGACCGCCTGGAGAAGCTCCCCACTGCTGCCGCTGAATACGGCGTCATCAGGACATATCTGGATTGGCTCGTATCACTGCCATGGTCAAATCTCACTCCAGATAACCTCGACCTTGCCCATGCACGGGAAGTTCTGGATGAAGACCATTATGGACTCGAGGATGTCAAAGAGAGGATCCTTGAATACCTTGCCGTTCGCAAGCTCAGACTCGAGCGGGGTGATGAGATCGAGGAAGAACCTGTCGATGAAATTCGACGAGCAAGGGAGGGCGTGATCCTTTGCTTTATCGGACCGCCAGGTGTGGGGAAGACTTCACTTGGGCGTTCCATCGCGCGAGCAATGGGAAGGAAATTTGTACGTCTTTCTCTGGGTGGTGTTCATGATGAGGCTGAGATTCGTGGTCACCGGCGGACCTACATTGGGGCAATGCCAGGCAGGATCTTGCAGTCGATAAGGCGGATTGAATCAAGGAATCCAGTATTCATGTTGGATGAGGTTGACAAGCTCGGTCGTGATTTTCGAGGCGATCCTGCTTCTGCATTACTGGAACTGCTTGATCCCGAACAAAATCGCGAATTCCGAGATCACTACCTTGAGGTTGCATTCGATGTTTCCAATGTGATGTTCATCACGACGGCTAACTGGATTGAGACTATTCCACCACCGCTTTTAGACAGGATGGAGGTAATTCGACTCTCTGGATACACTGAAAATGAGAAGCTCCAGATCGCTCGTGGATATCTCATTCCACGCCAGATTCGTGAGAATGGTCTTCGTGAAGAAGAAATCGAGTTCACAGATGATGCATTGATGAAGGTGATCAGGAATTACACTCGGGAGGCAGGTGTTCGGAATCTGGAGAGGGAGATAGGACGCCTTTGTAGGAAGGTTGCGACTCAGGTCGCTGAGGATATTGAAAAGAAGGTGAAGGTTTCTGAGGATGTTGTTACTGATTACCTTGGCAAACCTAGATTTTTGGGAATGGAAGAGGTCGAAGAACGAACGTCCATGCCTGGTGTCGCAGCTGGATTAGCATGGACGCCAACAGGAGGGGATGTACTCTTCATAGAGGCGACAGCCATGGATGGTGGAAAGGATTTCCAATTAACGGGCTCGTTGGGTGAAGTGATGCAGGAATCTGCACGGGCTGCACTATCTTACGTTCGTTCTATCTCAGACAACCTCGAGATCGACGAAGACTATTGGCGCTCTCATGACATCCACCTACACATACCGGCAGGTGCTCAACCGAAAGACGGCCCTTCCGCTGGCGTCACAATGGCTGTAACATTAGCATCTATGGCGACAGGAAGATCTGTACGTCATGATGTTGGTATGACAGGCGAAATCACTCTCAGAGGTAAGGTGCTTCCTGTGGGAGGTATTAAGGAGAAGGTGCTTGCAGCCCATAGATCTGACCTGAAGAAGGTGATCCTCCCGAAGCGAAATGATTTAGATTTGGAGGATGTTCCCGAGGATGTCCGCAAAGAAATGGAATTTATCTTTGCGGAGACAGTGGATGATGTTCTAGTGGCAGCGCTTCAACCGAAATCGAAGAAGCGCGCAGTAAAAAGTAGGTCAAAATCAAAATCGGGAGTAGATGGATCGAAAGGTAAAACAACAAAAAAGAAGTCTGTGGTTAGTAGTGAAGCTTCTGATAAGTAATGGGTGAAGGAGGCCGGTGAGTAAGGACTATGCTATGGCAAAAGTGATGATCGTAGACGATGATCAGACTATGGTATCACTTTTAAAGATTCTCTTGGAAATGGATGGCTTTGAGGTCATCGATGTAAACCGTGGGGGAGAAATGATCGATGCGGCTCAACGAGAGAAGCCAGATCTTGTTTTAATGGATGTGTTTCTATCGGACGCTGATGGTAAAGACGTGATGGTAGAGCTTCGCAATACTCCTGGGCTTAATGACTTGAGGGTCGTTATGACATCGGGTATGGATCTTGGTGATCAATGTATCATGGCAGGTGCTGATGCATTTCTCCTCAAACCCTATACACCGGAACAACTCATGAAAGCAATCAAGGAGAATCTTCCGGAGGCTAGTGAAATCGGGTAAGGATCGCCCATAATTGCTGGGGAGTAACGAGAATAGTGGCAAAACAAAAGAGTCGAAAACAATCGCGCCGATGGCGCTTAATGGATTTACATATTCACACTCCGGCATCCAACGACTATCAAGAGCCGGATGTTTCATTCCTAGACATACTCCATCGCTGTGAAGACCGTGATTTGGAAATCGTATCATTTACTGACCACAACACAGTCGCTGGGTATCGAGGAATTCGGGAGGAAATTAACGAGCTTGAGCTTCTTGAGAGGCTCGGACGGATCAAGAATGACGAGCGGGAGCGATTGGAAGAATATCGTCGATTACTGAGAAAGATACTCCTCCTTCCAGGTTTCGAATTCACAGCGACATTTGGTTTTCATATCCTGGCAATCTTCTCTCCGGAAGTCATGGTCAGGGATTTAGAGCATTTGCTGCTCAGCATGAACATTCCCCATGACAGGATAGATGAGGGGTCATCAACTGTCGGAGCGACGATCGATGTCTTGACTGCTTATCGGATGATCGATGAGGCGGGAGGTTTGGTCATCGCTGCGCACGCCAATTCCAGCAATGGTGTGGCGATGCGCGGATTTAAGTTTGGGGGCCAAACCAAAATCGCGTATACACAGGATCCACATTTGCATGCCCTTGAGGTAACTGATTTGAATTTGAAGGGGCGTAGGACAACGGCAGCATTCTTCAGCGGAAGGAAGCCAGAATATCCGCGCCGGATGCACTGCATCCAAGGATCGGACGCACACCGGCTTCGATCCGATCCTTCGAACAAGAAGAACCTGGGTATAGGTGATCGAATGACTGAGATGCTGCTTCCGGAGGTGTCATTCCAGGCGTTGAAAGATCTATTTCTGAGCAATGACTTTGCCCGGACTCGTCCAAGGTGGGGTGCTTCGGAGGAGAGATTCGATTTTGTCCAGCAGGCGCGGGAAGAAGGGCCCAGCATTTTGCAAGATTTCCATGAGGGCATGGCCGTAAAGGGCGGAAGGCAATACGCCATCATTGCCGATGTGTGCGCATTCGCTAACACAAACGGGGGAACTCTATTTGTAGGAGTAACCGCCGATCCGAAGAAGCCGGTCCAAGGAATCGCCAGTCCCTCCTCATCCATTCAGCAATTGGAAAAACAGATAAGCAATAGGATCAGCCCTCCGCTAGGATGTCAGATGGACGTCATGGAGACTAAGGAGAAGAAGATCATCCAGGTGATCGTGCCCCAAGGTGAAGATCCGCCCTACGCTGTAGATGATAATAAGATCTACGTTCGCGAAGAAACTGAGACTGCGCTGGCCGTCAGAGATGAGATTGTCCAGATTGTACGCCGAGGTTTGGAACGAGCGCGGGCTGTGGAGGCAGAAGACGCGGAGCAACCAGAGGAGGACCGCAAGGTTGAGCAAGGTGTAAAACCTCCTAGCACCGGAGTAGAAGTCGTAGCCGCAGAAGAACGGAGTGGAAGGCGATATTTCACGATGAGAGATCTCCGTAATGGAAATGTGGTGAAGAATGTGACCCGATCTTCGGCGCGCAGACTATGGGCTTACGCCATTTCTCAATATGAAGCGCTTCCAAAGAACCTGAATACCGCTAGTATCTCTTGGGACGGAGATCTTGGGATTCTAAATGAAGTTAAACGCGGTAAGCGAAAACGATATGACCTCGCGCAAAAGACACCGGATGGGATTAGGCTGTATTTTGGTGTAACCGAGGATGGGATCCATGAAGAATGGCGTCGCTTGGTCGATGGAACAACTTCGTGATTTGGTAATAACTCTCGGTTTCAAGTGGGAATTTACATCCCTTACAGTCAGAACTATTTCTCAAGCAACCTAATGGACGAAATGAATAAGTCCTAGATTTATAAGAGATGAATATTCGCGTCTTTAACTTTGACAGTGATTATGAGAAAGTGTTGGAACTCTGGAGGAACGCTGGACCTGGTGTTCAATTGTCGCCTTCGGATGAACCAGGTGAGATCCTGAAAAAATTGAAACGAGATCCTGACCTCTTTTTGGTTGCAGAGTTGAACGGAGCAATTGTTGGCGCTGTGTTGGGGGGCTTTGATGGAAGACGTGGGCTCGTATACCATTTAGCAGTTGTATCTGAGTACAGGCGTAGCAGCTTCGGTATTCAACTGATGGAAGAACTTGAGAAACGCCTTCGTGAAAAGGGTTGTTATAAGTATTACCTACTTGTGAGTGAGGATAACCTAATTGCTCGCGAGTTCTATGAGAGTTTAGGCTGCGAAATGATGGACATGAGACTGATGGGAAAGGTGCTCGGATGAGAATTGGCATCCTTACGATATCTGACCGTTCTTCTAAGGGAGAGCGGGAGGACCTATCCGGCCCGGCAATAATTGATTTGGTTTCGTCGCAAGGCTGGCAGGTATCAAAGTCTGGTATCGTTTCAGACGATCAGTCTGAAATCGAGGCGATACTTCGGGAGTGGTCAGATTCGGGTGATTTGAACGTCATATTGACAAGTGGTGGAACCGGTTTTGCCGGGCGTGACCGAGCACCTGAAGCCACAATGAATGTGATTGAGCGATCGGCACCTGGGATTGCTGAAGCGATGAGGGCTGAGAGTTTGAAGGTGACACCACATGCGATGCTATCACGCGGCACAGCGGGAATCCGCGGTAGTGTGCTCATTATTAACCTACCGGGAAGCCCCAAGGCAGCGGTTGAAAACTTGGAGGTCATCATCCCAGCACTTCCACACGCAGTCCAGCTTCTAAAAGAAGACCCTCGAGCGGAGGAAGGGCATGACGCGATTACAGCGAAGGGGGTTGAGGTATAACGTAAAGAAGCGTCCATTCCCATCACATTGACGAGTGCAATTGGATGTTTTATGTTAAACAGGATGTCCTGTGGTAAGCAGCTCACTGTATTTTTTCCCTGTTATTTGGATCGGTTTTTTTTCCTCGCCATCAACGTACATGACTATGAAAGACACCCCACATGGTCCTGGTGTGTATATCCTTCCTCTTCACGCCGATTAATTCAATAGACGTGATCGTCTCTGAATAGATTTCGGGGCATTTCTACTTCCGGATGACATCTTAGGATTACGAAACCAAGTGAAATTTAGGGCAGAGCGTGAGGGAACGCTACTAACAGGTGCAATAGAGTAATTCCTCTTTCACAAATTTATGCAAAATCTTGACGATAGGATGAATTAGGTATAGAATAACCAATAACCCCACCCCCCTAGGGGGGGTATAAAATGGATGGAGATGGGCCATGGACAAGGATGAAGTACTGCTGAGGCTCAAGAATATTGAAGGCCATGTGCGTGGGATTGAGCGTATGGTTGAGGAGGATGCCTACTGTATCGATCTGATGCGTCAGATCCAGGCTGTTCAGGCCGCTCTAAAGAAGGTCAATAGCAGAATTCTCAATGATCACTTGAACTCTTGTTTGATAACTGCGGTGAGAGGTGACGATCCTGATGACCGCGAGCGTGTTTTGAAGGAGATCGCCGAGGTCTACGAGATGGCATCAAAAGTACAGTGAGAAATCTTGGGAGGATAATATGACTGAAATCACATACTTTGTTCCGAATATTTCATGTGGCCATTGCGTGCATACCATCACAATGGAATTGGGAGAAATACCTGGTGTGAACAAAGTGGAAGCATCACAGGAGACCAAAGAGGTTGTAGTCCTATTTGAACCACCGGCAGACAAACACCAGATCGAAGCTGTGTTGATCGAGATCAATTACCCACCTGTGAAGTAATGGCAGATCCTCATTCGGAGGTACATGTTGTCGGCAAATTCCAAACATTTAACCCTTCCCGTTACAGGAATGACCTGCGCCAATTGTGTCGCAACAGTTGAGAGAAATATTAATAAGCTGGAAGGCATTCGTAGTGCGAGCGTCAACCTATCCTCTGAACGCGCCATCGTCGAATACGATCCCAACCTCTTGAATCAGGAGGATATCATCGCACGGATCCGTAGGGCGGGATACGACATTGCGGTTGGAGAAGCAGATCTCTTGATCCAACGCCTAAGCGATGATAACGATGCAAGACGTCTGGAAAGATCGCTTCTTGAGCAGGAGGGCGTCCTTGATGCGAGTGTGAATTTGGCAAGCGAACGTGCTCATATCCAATACATCCCTACGATTATTAGCCAGGGTGAGTTGCGGAATGTGATCCGATCGGTTGGATTTGAGACTTTGCAAATCACGGGTGAAGTGGAAGATGTAGAACGTAAAGCGCGGGAGAAGGAGATCCAACATCAGAAGAACCTGTTGATCGTCGGTCTAGTTTTCACTATACCGCTTTTCTTGATGTCGATGCTGCGTGATTTAGGACTCGTGCCTTCCGAAATAGCCGAAGCACCGTGGTATGAGTGGGTAATGTTCCTACTCGCGACACCGGTCCAATTCTATGTTGGGGCACAGTATTACCAGGGTGCGTTTAAAGCATTGCGGAACAAATCCGCTAACATGGATGTCCTCATCGCAATGGGTTCTTCTGCAGCATACTTCTACTCCATTCCCGTAATGCTAGGGTTGATCGACGGACACGTGTACTTTGAGACCTCCGCAGTGATCATCACGCTGATCGTGTTGGGGAAGTATTTGGAGGCTCGGGCAAAGGGACGGACCAGCGAAGCCATTAAGAAGCTCATGAGCTTACAGGCGAAGACAGCCCGAATTGTCCATGAGGGTGTTGAGAAGGATGTTCCTATTGAAGATGTCCTCGTTGGTGATGTGATCATCGTTCGACCGGGTGAGAAGATACCCGTAGATGGCGTGATAATTGAGGGACGTTCCTCTGTTGATGAGTCTATGCTAACCGGTGAATCTATGCCTTTGGAGAAAGGTCCTGGAGACGAAGTTGTAGGTGCGACTCTGAACAAGCTTGGAATGATCAAGATGGAGGCGACGAAGGTTGGAAAAGATACAGCCCTTGCACAAATCGTAAAGCTTGTTGAAGAGGCGCAGGGGAGCAAGGCTCCAATTCAACGACTCGCAGACCGGGTCTCAGCTGTATTCGTTCCAGCCGTGATCGGAATTGCATTGTTAACCTTTGTTTTTTGGTACTTTGCAGCTCCTGCATTATTCGGGATTGACCAAGACTTTACTGTAGCATTGATTAACATGGTGGCCGTATTGGTTATTGCATGCCCGTGCGCCATGGGATTGGCCACTCCAACAGCCGTGATGGTAGGCTCCGGTAAAGGTGCTGGATATGGAATATTGTTCAGATCGAGCGCTGCATTGGAAAGAGCTGGTCAGGTTACAACTGTTATTCTCGACAAAACGGGGACGATCACGAAGGGTCAACCCGAGGTCACAGATGTAGTGATCCATGATTGGCAAGGCACTGAAGAGGAGTTGCTTTATTTAGCTGCCAGTGCTGAGAAAGGATCAGAACATCCACTTGGTGAGGCCATCGTTGCCGAAGCTGGGAAATATGAATTTCAACTTCAGACTCCCGAGGGTTTCTCTGCTGTCGCAGGTAAGGGCATCAAAGCCCAGGTAGACGGCCATAAGGTAATCATTGGATCTCCAGCTTTATATGAGGATGAAGGTATTAAATTGGATGGCGTCCTGTCTCGTATGGAGATACTCCAGCAGCAAGCTAAGACGACGGTATTGGTCTCAGTGGACGGACAGATATCGGGCATTATTGGAATTGCCGATACAGTAAAAGAAGGCTCTACTTCTGCGATAGAAGAACTGCAATCCATGGGATTGGAAGTAGTGATGATCACTGGCGATAATCAACAGACTGCGGAAGCTGTTGCACATCAAGTTGGGATTAAGAGGACTGGCCTTAATGGTCATCGCAGAGTGCTGGCAGGTGTTCTTCCAGGCGATAAAGCTGCAAATGTCAAAGCTCTTCAAGAGGATGGAAACGTTGTTGCCATGGTGGGAGATGGCATTAACGACGCACCAGCTTTGGCCCAGGCTGATGTAGGAATTGCAATTGGTACGGGAACGGATGTGGCAATTGCTACGGCTCCAATCACGCTAATAAGCGGAGATCTTCAAGGTGTTCCTAACGCGATCAATTTATCACGAGGTACACTACGGACCATTAAACAAAACCTCTTCTGGGCATTTATTTACAACATTCTACTCATTCCGCTCGCTGCAATGGGTTTCCTCAATCCAATGCTCGCAGCAGGAGCAATGGCATTTAGTTCAATTTTCGTGGTCACCAACAGCCTGCGTTTACGAGGATTCAGGGTTAAATGAGTGTCATCTGGTTCATACAACACAAATCTACCACTCTCCCTTCGAGAACCCGAGTGGATTTTGTGGTTAATGATTATTTTGAGAAGTTGATTGGATTCACTAAGCCTCCTCTCATAAAAATCCATTATGATCGTGCTGGAATCATTGCAATCCAATAGGTCGTTTTGTATCCTTCTCAATTGTCGTCAACTCTATTATGATTTCCATCCTCTATCTGGGCCTATGGATGCATGAAATCGAGTTGCAGTCAGAGGATATAATCTGAAAGGCCATAAAAGGCTGTTCGAGAATTTTTTGTGGAGAGTGTATGAATCCTGCAAACGTAACCTTTGGTCTGGCTTTCCTTGCAGGTTTGGCCTCCTTTCTGTCCCCATGTGTGCTGGCCCTTGTGCCAGCTTATGTGGGATACCTTGGTGGTGTGTCAGTAAACACTGGCGGGGCGGTAATTCGCAACCGATGGGTGACGTTTACACATGGTCTCGCTTTTGTCATTGGTTTCAGTGCAGTCTTCATCGCACTGGGAGCAGCGGCTTCGGCAATCGGGATCATACTCTTTGAACTTCGAACGTACCTTTCAAAGATTGGCGGCATCATCGTCATCATTTTTGGGCTGCACACAATGGGAGTGATCACAATCCCATTCCTGGACTTCGACACGCGCAAGCAGGTACAGCCCAATCCGAGTTTAGGATATCTCTCCTCCGTATTGATGGGTGTTTTCTTCTCAGCAGGTTGGGCACCATGTGTAGGACCAGTGCTGGGGGCGGTGCTCACGCTGGCGTTGAGTTCTGCGAATCTGAATCAAGGCGTCATTCTACTCACTGCCTACTCGGCCGGATTGGCGATTCCATTCCTACTAGCTGCACTGGGAGTGGGGCAGGTCGTAGGGCTTATGAGGAACCACGCTCGAGCGATAAGGGTAATTTCCATTATTACTGGAATTCTTCTCGTGATTGTTGGTGTTATGTTATTTACGGGCACCCTGGAGCGACTCGCTCAGGAGTTTGGTTTCCTCATCGATCTTGGACTGTGAGGGAATGGCTTTACACTGAGTATCGGTCATCCAGTCCGAGAATTGACATTTCGAACCTTCTTGGTCTGCCGTACTGTGATAAAACTACTATAATGCCACCGTAACGCAACACGTCATGAGTGTTGGAAAAGTCGAATGGTTGATTATCGGTTTTTCCTCAGCGTAATTGGGCAATGATGAAAGAGGATTGATTTGTGGAAACTCTAAAAGTTGTTCTTTATACGCGAGAGGATTGCAGCTTGTGTGATAAGGCGAAGGTTGATCTATCCTCTCTACAGGATGAAATACCACATCGCCTTGTCGAGGTCGATATAGAAATTGATCAAGCGTTACGAAGAAAGTATGCAGAGGCGATTCCAGTAGTTGAAGTAGGCCCTTATAAACTCGTGGCACCATTTAATGTAACAGATCTACGAGTCACTCTTTCCGCTGCTAAGCGTGGCGATCACCAAAGTGCGCCAGTTGTAGCTCGAGAACGCAGGATCACGCTTGGGCTAAATAAAATCGCATATTCATTTTCACGACATTGGCTCGCAGTTTTCAACATCCTGGTTTTCTTGTATGTAAGTCTCCCATTCCTTGCGCCAACTTTGATGAAGGTCGGTGCAACCAGACCTGCATCCTGGATTTACACGATCTATTCTCCATTGTGCCATCAGCTCGCATACCGTTCGTGGTTCCTATTCGGAGATCAACCAGCCTATCCTAAAGAAATGGCGGGGACCTCCTTGACATCATTTGAGGAAGCAACAGGCATTGACGATGAGGACATCTGGGCCGCGAAAGAATATGTTGGGAACGAGAAAGTTGGTTATAAGGTAGCTTTATGTGAGCGAGATGTCGCCATCTACGGTGGAATTCTCATTGCTGGGCTTATATTTGGGCTGGTTCGGAATCGTGTAAAGCCGCTGCCCATCTGGATATGGTTCGTAGTTGGTGTTCTTCCAATGGCCATCGATGGTGGTTCTCAACTGCTTGCGTCAATCCCATTCCTGCCGATACCAGCTCGCGAGAGCACACCACTCCTACGAACAATCACTGGGGCATTATTCGGCATTATGTGTGTTTGGATGGCATACCCTTACGTTGAAGGTTCCATGGTTGATACTCAGGCTCAGATCGCGACCAACCTTGCATCCGCAGCTGATAAAGAGGCTGCGACAAGTTCTAAAAGCTAGTAACTTGGTGCGGTAAGGGTTGAACTCCCATGCCTTTCCAGCAGATGAATTCACTTCGCATATACCAATTTGAACTCTTCCGTAGACCTGGGCTCATTCATGGAATTGTCAGCCGTCACGGTGGCGTTAGTCCTGCTCCCTGGAAATCACTCAATATTGGTGGAAATGTTGGCGATGATGCTCAGAGGGTGGAAACCAACACCCTCAGGATCTTCGATGCATTCGGGATTGATCCAGCTTCAAAGTATGACGTTTGGCAGTCACATTCTGCAGATTACGCTATTGCAGAAGAGCCACGAGGGAATGCTCTTCCAAAGTTCGCAGACATTATCCTCACATCAAAACCTAAGATTGCGATTATGATGCGATTTGCAGATTGTGTCCCCATACTCCTCTATGATCCGGCTGCTCGAGTAATTGGAACGGTTCACGCCGGCTGTAAGGGTATGATCTTGAGAGCACCGCAAAGGGCTGTTCAGGTAATGGAGGAAACTTTCGGTTCTAATCCTGAAGACTTAATTGTTGGAATTGGTCCTGCGATTTGCGCAGATTGCTATCCAGTCGGTGAAGAGGTTCGGCAATCCGTGGTTGATACCTTTGCGGGGAATGCTGACAAGTATATGCGCTACAATAAGGAGATCCCGCATCTCGACCTCTGGACGATGGCTGAGGATCAACTAGTGGAAGTTGGAGTTCGAGAGATCGAGAATGCTGAGATTTGTACGGCGATGAATCTGGAAGATTGGTTTTCACATCGTGCGGAAGGAGGCAGAACTGGCCGTTTTGCTTCGTTGATCGCGCTGGAGTGAAATTGGACTGGCGGGATGAATCAGGAAAACAACACAATTTCACTGAGAATCGAAAGAGTTCGGTCGCTAATAGCTGATGCGTTACAACGGAGCGGTCGTACAGATTCTTCTGTGGAATTGGTAGCAATTAGTAAGGGTCAAAGTATCGAAAAGATCCGTGAGGCTCATGCTGCAGGCTTACGGATCTTTGGTGAGAATCGCGTGTATGAAGCACTTCCCAAGATAGAAGAATTGAATGATTTAAGCGATATTGAGTGGCACATGGTGGGGCACATCCAAAGTAGAAAGGCGCGGGACGTTGTTCCACATTTCTCAATGGTTCAATCCATTGACCGACTAAAAATTGCACATCGTCTAAATAGGTACGCCTCTGAGGCTAGGAGCGAGTTGAAGGTTCTTCTTGAATGCAATGTCTCTGGTGAGGAGACAAAGGAAGGGTGGATACTGGCTGACCGAGCGAACTGGAGCGATATACTGCCAGTGCTCGATGAGATCCTTGGTCTTGAAAATCTTCACGTTTGTGGATTGATGACCATGGCACCTTGGACGAGCGATGTAGAATTGCTGCGTTCTGTGTTCAAAAGGCTTCGAGAGTTTCGTGATTACATCGCCAATGAACTTCCAGGAGATTGGAGGCATCTCTCCATGGGCATGACAGATGATTACGAAATAGCCGTCGAGGAAGGATCCACTATGGTGCGGATCGGACGAGCTATCTTTGGACCCAGAACATAAACCAAATTTCTCAGCAATTTTAGATGCGTATTGGCTTCGTGATCTCTGCTGTATACATTAAACTTTCATCATTCATGTAGATATGGCATAATCAAAATCTCGCTTGGAGGCGATACTGAATGGCCAGTCTTGTCGATGCGATCAACCTTATAGCACTATTGCTCACGCTCATCATCCTTGCAGATATAATCGTGAGTTATTTTATGGATCCATTTCATCCGATTCGTCAGACATTGGATTCCATCGTCAACCCAATGCTTGCTCCGATTCGGCGCGTTATGCCTCAGGTTGGGATGTTTGATTTAAGCCCCATAGTTCTGCTGTTAATCATCCAAATTACCAAGGAAATCCTCATTCTTGTAATAACCAGTTAGGCATCCTGAGGAGGTTTCGTGCGCACGTTTAAACTCCATGACGGCAAAGGTGGGGCAGCCCTGACCATACGTGTGACGCCTCGAGCCCGGAAAACGGAGATCTCTGGGATTATGGATGACGGGACATTACGGATCAGGATCTCAGCACCGCGCTCGGAAGGAAAGGCAAATAAAGCCTTGATCAAGTACCTCTCCAAAATACTTGGTGTTCGGAAAAATCGAATCGATATCGTTGCAGGTGAAAAAAGCCTGGATAAAATTGTGTCTATTCTGGATATGTCAGCAGAGGAGGTGCAGAAACAAATCCTTAAGGAAATAGGTTCCTAAGGGACCTGAAGGATTATTCCCGACTGATTGTCAAAGTCTCGTAAGACCAGCATTTTGGTCCTGTTTTATTGATAAGATCCGGATATTCTCCGGATCTTCATTCTTTTGATTATGAAATCGTCGAGTGCTAAGACATCATGCTGATTCTTCTGTAACTGATGTGGGTTCGGATCCTGCAGCTTCAAGTCGCCATAAGGCTTCAAAAGCTGCGTCATGAATATCGGAGTTGTCGAATTCGTAGGCTTGGCTGATCTCCATTGCGAACTCTTGACCACCAGACCAGGCCATAGCCTCAAGCGAAGCAATTTTCTGATCCTCACTGCCGTTAAATAATGCCCGCCTTAAAATCTCATTTGCGCCTTTTCCAGGCGTTACTCCTACACCTGCTTCAGCGGCGAACTTGAGCAACCAGGGTAGCGAGGCGATGTCTTCAGCGGGTGGAGAGAGCTTCCAGTCTGGTGCTTCTCGTTGTTCGATGACATCAGATGCTGCATTCCTGACAATCGCTTGATCGTCCTCCATCTGTACATTTAGAAGCAGTGAATCTACTTCGTCGCCAGGAACCCGGGCCAGACCATACACCGCTGCCCTCCGGACCCCAACTTTGTCCATTTCCAAGGCTTCCTTCAACAAAGGGATCCCTTCGCCAGGGTTTGAGGCGAGGGCTTCTGCAGCGAATAACTGGTCGTTTTCATCTCCATCAATGAGGTACCGCCCAAGTGAGCTTATGGCCTTTGTACTCCCAATTGCCGCCAACGACAGGAAGCATGTAAATCTCACATCCAGAACCTCTTCTATCTGGATCTTCGCGATTATGTCATCCACCGAATCTTCGAGTTGTAATCCTCCGAGACCTAAAGCGCCGAGTATCCGGCATTTGTGTGAATTGGACTGAAGCATACGCAAGAATAGTGGTTTCGCAGCCTTTTCTCCTGCATTGACGATTGAATGAATAATTCGCAGCCGGAAACCATAAGCTTGTGATTTATCCTGTACTAGCTTTGCAAAAGGTCCCAATACTGTGTCACGCCATGCGATTTCCTCTGGTGCTGATCTGAGCCAGCTTACAAATGTGAAGAGTGCGGTGAACAGAGGTTTGTTATCTCTCTTCGCACTCTTCAAGATGTATTCAGTAAGATCTACCTGCGAGGCGTAATGCCTTGCAGTTGACCTTGAAGGTTCCCAAGAATCTAGAGGATCGTATTGAATGGTTTTTTCAAGCGAGAACCCACTTGCGGCTAAATAAGCGCCTACGCTGGGATTGAAAAATCCAACTTGGCCTCCACTGCGACGGTGAAGAACATTTGCCTTAACTAGCTTTTGTAGTGGAGTACGTTTCTCTAACGCAGAAGCAGGAAGTGTAGATTGACGTTTTCGTATCCAATACGTTGCAATCGCCTGGGCAGCATGCCGCTCGTTCGGAGATAATACTCGTTCGACGAAGGCATCGAGACATTCCTCAAGGGAAGGTCCTTGAATATCACCCACGTATGACGCCCAAATCTTTAGCGTAATCTCGAGGGGATCATAAGATACTCTTGACGCTCGTAACCAAGCGTTAAGCAGGACAGGATCTACGTCAGCGATACTATCCTTAGGTAAAGTTGACTGAACATATGTCTGCCACGCATTAGCCCAACGGTCCATGAATTTCTCAACATCGTGTTTGTTCCATGGAGCGATGGGGACAGGGAAAAGACCCGCCTTCTGAATTCCATCATAACCTCGCGGTGGACCAGCTGCGATGACCTGGTGCTGGGGATAAAATCCAAGGAGTGCAGTGAGCCATTTTGCGATAGGCTCCAATTCACGGATTGGAAGTTCGTCCAACCCGTCTAGAAGGATGATGGCGCGACCATGATCGAGACGCGTTTTAAGGTAACCAGGAAGGAATCGAGCAACTTGTGGAGATGCTGTCATGCAGGCAGCAGCAGTTAGCGCATTCAGTGGTTCATTAATTGTGTCTGTGGACATGTCCAAATCAGCAGCATGGACAAATATTGGTAAACGTTTCTCCTCTTCTTCCTGGAACTGACTGCTCGTCAGGGCAGCGATTGCGATGTACGCCAATGCAATAGATTTACCTGAACCGAGAGCTCCAGTGATGAGTACATTCGAATTTGACTTGAGTAGATAGGAAAGCTGAATGGAAGGAGGTTGGAAGCTAGCTGCAAGAGTATTCCAATCCGGCAGTGTTGGCAAAACGGAATAATACCGATCGAAGTGGGCATCTTCCTCTAATGGATCCGTGGCGGGACGCATTACCAGGAGTCTTGGGGGTATAAGGATCTGACGTAGCGAGAAGATGTTATTTGTAAGATGAAGGTTATCAAGTCGGAAAAGGAGATCCTGGCGATATCGCTCGTCATTGGGCGCTGTAAGTGCCAGCTTAACTGTTTTCCCGCCTGTGCTGATCCATTCACGTGCGAATTTTACAATCGGTCTCGCCCGCAGGATGAGCACTGTGATGATGATGCCAAGAAGGATCCCCAGGAAAAATTCAGGAAGATCGAATTGGATACCAAAAACACCAAAAGGCATATGGGTCAACCTGCATATAAGACACGATTACATTGGCTACATTGAATGATCTTTGTACCACTCTTTATCTGTTGTCGAGTTGAAGCTGGTAAAGAGAGACCGCAAAGACTGCAGTTCCCACCTTCCAGCAAAGAAACAACGAGTCCACCATACTTTTCACGGAGCGTTTCGTAAAGTTCCAGGTCATCAGGTGTGATACTCGCAAGAGCAGCTTCATGATCGCCCTCCAATCGCGCAATATCATTGAGAATCTTCTCTTGCTCTTGGATAAGCTCCTTGTGCTCTGCTTTACGGTTCTCTTCAACTACTCCGAGGGCAGTCCGGGCATTCTCAAATTCAGACTCAGCTTGCTCCAGCTCAAACATTGCATCCAGAAGCCGATCCTCTAAGACTGAAAGGTAACGTCGAAGGGATTCTGCCTCCATTTGCAAATCCTGCAATTCCTTCGGGTTTGTAATTGCACCTCCATAAAGACTTTTTTCTGTGTGATCAATCTTGTTCTCTTGTGAGCCCACTGCATGTTCAGCCTGTTTCTGGGCATATTGTTTTTCATGCAAGGTCTCTTCAGCTTCATCCTTTCTTCTCTGCGCCTTTAGGAGTTCTTCAGAATCCTCCAGAATATCCTTGATTTCATTGAGTCTTGCATGATGACGATCAAGGGCAAGATCAACTTCTTGAAGACGATAGAAGCTGTGGGCACTACTCATGAGCAGATTATAGATGCTCTCGTATTCTCAGAGCAACTATAGGGTTCATGATTAGTGGTTCGGTGTAGACTTCGCTATGCTATTCAATGGCAGTGGATCTGACAATTGGCGTATCGCTCGAGGTCGACGTACAATCTCGCGTATGGTCGGTCGGAATGAATTCCTGCGCGCATTGGCATTTAGCTTGTTGGGTGCAGTACTCGCATTGATTCCATACTGGATTGCCCCAATGATCAGTGAAACTGAGTTCACTTTCAGCGGTTTCCTAATCAATCCAATAGATGGTTTTAGTTATCTTGCGAAAATGCAGCAGGGGATGGAAGGAAGTTGGCTTTTCAAACTTCCTTATGCATCTGAACCAGGTGAAGGGGCTTTTCTCTTTGTCTATCATTTATTCCTTGGGCATATCGCTTCGTGGTTTGACACCTCAGTATTAACGGTTTACCAGCTGGCGAAATTTCCAGCGTCCGTTCTGATGTATTTGGCTAGTTTCTTCTTGTTAGCTCAAATTTTTGAAAAACCACATCTCCGTTGGGGCGCCTTTGCACTCATCCTCGTAGGTTCTGGCGTTGGTTGGATCGCCATTCCTTTTGGGATCATTGCCAGCGATTTATGGATTCCAGAGAGCATCCCATTTCTATCGGCTTACACCAATGCACATTTTTCATTAGCTGCTGCCTTGTTCCTCATAATCATCATTCTCTTTCTGAAAGATAGGATCTCAATTCTTTGGCGATTACTAGCAGTTTTTTTCAGTTCTACGCTACTTGCTGCAATCCAGCCATTTGCAATTCTTGTAGTAGCAGCTGTCCTCTTCACTTGGATATGTTGGGAGTTCGTTGAGCAATACAGGAATAATGGCTTATTCAAACTCACTGAAAAGGCTCGCTCAAGGTTATTGGCTTTCGTAACGATGCTATTGGGAGCATTACCTTGGTTGATTTATGATTTCTATGTTACTCAAACACATCCTGTCCTCCGAGAATGGAACGCACAGAACCTAACGCCATCACCGCCACTATGGGAGTATATTCTCGGGTATGGACCAGTCCTAATCCTTAGTTTGGTTGCCATTTTCAGGACGAGAGCCTATCAGAATGAATCTGGTCGGTTTCTTATCGCATGGGCAGTTTTGCAATTTGTACTGCTATATGCTCCGTTCAACCTACAGCGACGCTTGACTCTTGGTCTTTACTTTGCACTCGCAGCTCTGGCGGTGCTCGGTTTGGATATCCTTGTGAAGGATATCAAGAAGTATCGTCTTGGCATTGTCATCCTCATTCTCATTACGATTCCTTCAAATCTGATCATCATTTTTTCTGGACTATCCGCTGTGCGCTCGAGCGATCCAACCATCATGCTCGAAGAGAATGAGACTGCAGCTTACCAATGGCTCAGCGATTACGCGCATGAGGGTGCACTAATTCTTGCAGGTCCTCGAGCAGGGAACCGAATTCCTGCCTATGCAAATCTAAGGGTGCTTTATGGACATCCATTTGAAACTCCAAAAGCGACGGACCAATTAGAGGCGATTCAAGATTATTTTTCATACTCTGGAGATGCTTTGGTTGCTCTTCAAGAATTCAAGGATCTTGGGATCAGGTATGTCCTGTACGGTGTGGAGGAACAGGATATAGGAAGTCCGACCTGGTTAGTTGCACTTAATCAAGTCTTCCTTGCTGGAAGATATGCGATTTATGAGATAACCCATTAATGACTGTTTTACGAGAATCACAGGTAGCAAGAATATTGTTCTTTTTCCTGGTTGTAGGGATCTTCATACTTCCACTAGCATTGCACATCCAGGATGTACCATTTCATCCGAAAGCCCAATTCACGGATATTCTCGTTTCCCACTGGCCGAATACTTTCTTTTTAAGGAATTCCATTCAGAGTGGAGGAATATTCCCATTGTGGAATCCGCAGATCCTCTCAGGTGCGCCATTGATTGCGGATCCGCTTTTCGGCGTATGGTATCTACCAAACTGGTTAGCACTCTTATTGCCAATTCTCACTTCGTTTAACCTCCTCTTTTGGATCCATCTAGCGTGGGGTGGGATAGGGATGTATAAGCTGATGCGCATGGAGGGAGTGAGCACTGGCGGCGCTATTGTTGCAGGACTGGCTTTTTGCGGGATGCCGAAGCTGGTCGGGCATATCGGCTTAGGTCACCTTGGGCTTGTACTTGCTGTAACGTGGTCACCATGGGTACTTCTCATCGTTCGCAAAGCCATTGAAAACTATTCTGGGAGCCGCCTTGAAATCCTTCGCAGAGGCGCTTTGGCAGGTTCAACACTTGGATTGATCTTCCTAATTGATCCTCGCTGGTTCATCCCCTTGGCTGGACTCGCCCTCATTTATGCATTGAGGATTCTCAACCAAGTTCATGCCAAACTCAATGTGAGGATTCTGGGACTTGGGATTATTGGCAGTGTATTCACGCTTGGGATAACAACTGGATTGGCGCTGCCCCTGATTGAATTCACGATGCTAAGCACGAGGGCTGAAGTGACGGTTGGGGAAGCATCAAGTCTATCAATACCTTTCCAGAATCTCATTGGATTTCTTATTCCAAATTACGGGGGCTGGCCAGAAACTCTCACTTATTCGGGTCTTGCGGTTCTTGGATTGGGGCTTGCTGCCATAGCTGTAAATAAGAGGGGATGGGTATTCTGGACATCCATAGCAATCGTTATGATCTTGATTGCAGTCGGCACTCAACTACCTTTATACAAGCTCATTGCTACTCTTATTCCTCCTATACGGTTAGTACGGGTCCCTGCTCGGTTTCTTTTCCTGTGTTTCCTGGCGTTGGGAGCTCTTGCAGGACTTGGTTACGATGCATTGCTACTGAATTCTCACGCTCAAAGTGTGCGACGCAGGATGCGTCTTGCAGTTGTAGGTTTTTGTGGTCTGGTGTTCCTTCTGGGCACTGGAGGTTTGGCGATAACCAGGACTTTCGAAGATCCTTCAATTGGACCGTGGATCCATATGATTGCGCTAGCAGTGATACTCGTAATCCTGGTAGTAATATCCGAGCGATTAGAAAGGCCTGCGCTTATTGCCGGGCTGTGGTTGGCACTCGTTATTGCCGATCTGGTAGTAATGAACCTAACATTGCTTGAAGCCCGACCTCATGAAGATTCCTTTTCCAATCAGTATGACATCAATGAGGAATTTCAGAGTGCGTATGGATACGAACGTATCTTCTCGCCCTCTTACAGTATCGGGCAACATATTGCGTCAAAGGAAGGTTTTGAGCTTGCAGAGGGTGTAAACCCTATTCAATTGCAAAAATATTGGGATTTCATGGCTCTCGCTGTCGGTTTCCCAGCTGATGAATATTCCGTAACTCTTCCCCCGTTCCCAGAGGGAGAACCATCCTCGACAAAGTACTATCAATTGGATTCTCAGGCGCTTGGCTTGTTGAACGTCCGATACCTACTCGCTGCGTACCCGATTACATCCTCCGGATTGGATAATCTTGGCAAAAAAGGTGATAAATATCTATACGAGAACCAGCATTTCCGTCCAAGGGCATGGATGGAAGTTCAAGGTGGTGATGGAGGGGGATCTTGGAGGGAAGTTGAATCGATAGACTGGAGTCCAAACCAAATCCACATTGAAACGGATGGGGAAGGTATTTTGGTTTTAAGTGAGATTGATTATCCGGGTTGGCAAGCGCTTGATAATGGCATTCGAGTTCCAATCGAACGGTATGACGACTTCCTACGCGCTTTAAAACTGGGGCCAGGAAGTCATGAAGTTGAATTCCGATATCGTCCGTGGACGGTCTTCGTGGGCGCTGGCATCACGCTACTGACTTTCGTGGCTATGTGTGTCCTTTGGATTCGAAAATGACCAGGAAGGAATTCCGCTGGCTCATTATTTACTCGCTCATCCTTGCAGCGATAACCTCATTACCTTATCTCACTGGTTATTCGTTCGAGGGTGATGACTGGAAGTTCACGGGCTTCGTCTTTGGTGTGAATGATGGGAATTCCTACATCGCAAAGATGCTGCGTGGATCAACGGGTGATTGGTTATTCCGAACTCCATACACAACGATGGAACAAAGGGGAGTACTTGCGTTCCTTCCCTATCTCCTGCTTGGAAAGCTCGCTTCCGGTGATGCGATCCATGAACAATTTGTAGCCCTGTTTCACATCTTTAGGATCCTCTCCATTCCTTTGGTCGTAATTGCTACCTACAAATTCACTTCCCTATTCATCAAAGAAAATGGATGGAGAAAATGGGTAACGGTTTTGGCGACAATCGGTGGTGGTTTGGGATGGTTAATTGTCGTCCTCGGAATGGGGGAAATCTTTGGGAGTCTTTCACCTGATTGGATCTCACCAGAGTGGTTCGGATTTCTAGCGGTCTATGGTCTTCCACATCTGACTCTTGCCCGAGCGTTACTCCTATTAGGTGTATGGGCGTATCTTTCTTCTCCGGTCGATCGGAGACGGGCATGGCTGGCTGGGTTCTTCTTCCTGTGTCTGGGTCTCGTCCATCCGCTCTCGCTTGTGACAGCCTTCGCAGCGATCGGTGTACACCAGGTGGCTGTGTGGATCGCTGCAGGCCTTAGGAAGTCGTGGTTCATCGCGAAAGGATGGCTGAGATCCGCACTTCTGACAGTCATCATCCCATTACCGCTGGTAATTTATCTTGGTTATTCCTTCACCACCGATCCCTTTCTAAAAGTCTGGACAACACAGAATAGAATTATTTCACCTCACCCCATCCATGTGCTTGTTGCTTTTGGCCTCTTAATTGTTCCTGCAATACTTGGGATTCCTAGGATACTGCAAGTTCGTAGGTGGTCTGGATTGCTTCTTATTGGGTGGCTGGCCGCATTTCCATTCTTTGCATACGGTTCTCCCATTCTGCAGCGTAGATTACCTGAAGGCATCTGGATTGTATGGCTCATTATGGCTGCTATTGGCCTCAGTCATCCTTGGGGTAGGGAATATGATAAGGGCTCGCTTTGGGGCAAGATCATCCTGGGACTTACCCTTCCAACGAGCATTCTATTACTGATTGGGGGCCTTCAGGTAGCATCAAAACCATCGGAACCTGTATTCCGGTCTCCATCGGAAGTTGTCGTATTTGAGTGGATACGTGAGAATGGAAAGCCGGATGACATTGTGCTAGCCAGCTTTAGTACTGGAAACGCACTTCCTGCATGGGCGCCTGTTAGAGTCCTGGTAGGCCATGGCCCGGAGAGTGCTAACCTTAAGGATGTTCTCACAGATGTGGAGGGATTCTTTTCAGGTCAATGGGGAGTTGAAGAGCAGTTGAGCTATGTCGAAACGCATCAAATAAATTATGTTCTCGTTGGTCCCACCGAACGTTCACTGGACCAAGTAGGCTTCGAACCAGCTGCAATCCTGGAGTTGATTTTGGAAGTTGAAGATTATCAGCTCTATAGGGTTAACATTCCGTGATGGAAAGAACATATAAGCGGGTTATCTGATGACTTCCTTTGGATATTTGTCCGGTACTAGGGCATGAAGACTTCACTAAACTCGATTGGGATCTACATTCAGAAGTACTACGTTTGGGTCTTGGTCATCTTAGCGCCGATCCTACTTTTCGGTCCTATGTTGGTGACTGGTAGGGTCCTCTTCTGGGGAACGCCCATAATGCAATTTGTCCCCTGGCGTCAGTTCTCTCTGGAAACGCTTCGAAATGGGTTCCTTCCACTTTGGAATCCGATGTTGGGGATGGGCGCACCTCTCATTGCTAATTACCAATCCGCCGTCTTCTATCCACCGAATTTTTTAATGTTGCTATTTGATCCTGCATGGGCACATGGCTTACTCGTGCTCATTCACGTCCTCTGGAGTGGGATTGGGATAGTCTTACTCGCCAGGAGTTTACGCATGGGACCTCTGGCGCAGACCATAGCAGCTCTGGCTTATTCCATGTCTGGATATTCAATCGCACGGGCAGGTTTTTTAAGTATTAATGCGGCGATGGCATGGCTGCCATGGATCATTCTTGCCACGGATGGCTTAGCAAGAACGGTAAATCAGGGATGGCGTAATAAAGCCACGCTTAAATCGATCATCATGCTCGGACTTGTCCTAGCTTTTCAATGGTTGGCAGGACATGCACAGACAGCGTGGTATTCACTCTTTCTGGTAGTTCTATGGACATGTTGGCGCGGTTACATAGAAGGTAAANNGCTATCCAACTTATTCCAACCCTGGAATACTTACTGAATTCATTCCGCGCAGCTCAAGTAGATCGTGAGTGGGCTCTCTCATACTCCTTTTGGCCATGGCGGTTCCTGGGTTTTCTAACACCGGATCTTTTTGGAAATCCCAGCAGCGGTATTTATTGGGGATATTCAAACTATTGGGAGGACGCTATATACATTGGGGTCCTGCCCTTTATCTTGGCGGTCATCGCAGGAATTCGTGGTCTTCTTAGCAAGGGTAAGGATTCCTTGAATGTCTTTCTCCTCATCCTTGCAATCCTCTCATTCCTCTTGGCTCTAGGGAAGAATACGCCGGTGTTCCCTTTCTTATTTGATCACATACCAACATTCAACTTGTTCCAGGCGCCCACTCGTTGGACACTGATCGCAGTTTTTTGTCTCACATTACTCGCAGGGAGAGGTGCAGAAGCCTGGGAACATGGCAGGCTCATCCCACTCTATTGGGTAAGACTCGGAACTGCAGGTGCCATTATCGCAGTCATATTTCTCGTAATTGGCGGTCGGATTATTTATACGACAAGAGAATCTTTCGTCCCCGCAATATTGACAGTAAGCATCCTGCTTGGATTGATTGGCGTGATCGCGTGGAGGCGGCGGTTGAGGCCAGGACCCTATTGGGCAATTCTTATAGGAGGTCTGGTTCTTATAGATCTTCTCTGGACAGGAAAAGGGTTAAACCCAACTGCACCTGCCTCTCTGTTTGAGGGTGAAAGTGCCCTGGTAGAGCAGGTGGATCCGTCTCATCGCCTTTACATGCCCGCCGATCTAGAGGATGAAATTAAATTTGATTGGACGCATCGCTTCGATACATTTAATCATGGCATAGATTGGAATCTCGTGCGCGACGTCGGCTTGCCAAATACACCCATGCTGGACGACCTTACCTCAGCGAACAACTTTGATCCTCTGCTACCTGCTCGATACGCCGAATGGATGGAGGCACTCGAGGAGCTACCTAAAGATCGGGAGATGGAATTGCTCAAATTGATGGACGTTGGATGGAAGGCAGTCATGGATCCTCAAGAGGAGGATGGTATCCGATATGATGAGATCCCCGGCACTTCCAGACTTCGTTTTGTAGGCCAGGTGATATGGGTCAAGGATGAAACAACCGCCCTAGCAGAAGTTACTCGTGAGGGATTTGATCCAGATACCCAAGTTATCATTGAGGGCACTTCAATCTCTCAACAGACAGTTGATGAGGTGGAGGGCTCATTTGAAATTGTTGAACAAAACAATCCTAATCGGTTATCACTTACAGGAAGTACGTCCTCCGGTGGATGGTTAGTTCTATCTGATGTGATGTTTCCTGGATGGAATGTAGAGGTAGATGGGAATGAATCTCCTTTGTTTTATGCTGATTATGCATTCAAGGCGGTTTTCCTGAGTCCTGGGGAGCACATTGTTGAATTCCGATATGAGCCAATTTCGTTCCAATTGGGCCTTGTTTTGAGCCCAATAGCCTGGGTTTTAACTGGTGCAGTGTTGTGGTTCTATCGCAAAAACTGAGGCCTTTCTGGCCCGTACTCATTGTGTTTTTGGTTTCATCCGCATTCATCCTATGGCGTCTGGCTCAGGCTGGTTGGGACCCGATCGCGTTGGTGGAGATCGGCACCCGTTACAGTGAGGGTTTGGAAGATGGGACTGAAGGATATGATGGCCAGTTTGCATATTACATAGCAATGGAGCCCGATCCGGCTACCGTTGAGCCAAAACTTGATGTGCCAGCCTACCGATATCAGCGGATTCTTTACCCTATCCTTGCTCGAATCAGCGCTTTTGCTCAAGATGAGTGGATCCCATGGACCTTAATTGCGATTGCCTTGATCTCTCAGGTTGTGGCGACCTTTATCCTTACTCGTTATTTGATCGAGCATCAGATTCCCACTCGATATGCCCTAATCTACGGACTTTGGGTTGGTCTCATTGTAGGTGTTGCTACAGACCTTTTTGAACCGCTGACATTCGCTTGCATCGTCGGGGCATATTATGCGAGATACAGGAATCGACGCACGTTGAGTTATGCCCTATTCACCCTTGCGTTATTCACTAAAGAAACCGCACTCATTTTTTGGGGTGCAGCGGTGGTCGCGGATTGGATTGAAGGCAGGAGAGGAAAGGATTTCTTTCAAGGACTTGTTCCCGGCGTAATGTATGGACTTTGGCAAATATGGCTCTGGATCACCTTTGGTTCCTTTGGTCTAACAAGTGGCGGTGCAATGGCGACTCCATTCGAGTGGATTCCTTACATGGGTTTCATTCGTATTGGGGGCGACAGTATTGAAGTGCTTATATTGTTTGCTTTGATTTTTATTCCTGCTGTGATAATCCCGAGCCTATGGGGAATCTTCTCCTCTGGTAGTGCCATCCTAAAAGAGCGAGAGATCAATATCCACGTCCTGGCACTGCTGTTCACTGCTTTAGCGATAGCATTTTTACCATTCTCGACATTTCGGGAACCCCTGGCCCTGTTGCGTATGGCTACTGGCCTTGTCCTGGCCGTGATTCTCTTTTCAATAGACCGTGGATTGAGGAGGCCATTGAATTATGGTATGTTTTGGATATTTCTCCTTGTAGTTATTTTCCGTTAGGTCTGGTGAAGGGGGATGAACCTGAATTCTTCACATTAGGTAGTTATTGGAGGAAGCGAAAGTCCACTGTAGACGGCTTCGGGAATCTTCATAAAGGTATAGGCATTCAGCGACCCTTAGAGTTAAAATCTTCCTTGAGGTTCAATTACTTTCTTAATCGAGCAAAAGTGAAATCTGAAAAGGCGTATCTCCGTCGATCTGTAAAGTTCGCGCTTGTGATGTGACCATTTCTAGGTCAATGAATGCGTCTTTTCACTAAACGACCCAGGTAATGAGGCTTGATGCCATTCAATAACCAACAGGAGAATTAAGAAGAGGAGTGACGATGCAGGAGATACAAGAACTTGTCGACCGGTTAATTAATAATGTGGAGACAGTCATTGTAGGCAAACGGGATGCAGTCAGGCTTGTGGTAATTGGACTGCTTTGTAAAGGACATATCTTGATTGAAGATGTCCCCGGAACTGGTAAAACCATGCTTGCAAAGAGCTTGGCGAAATCTGTTGGATGTAGTTTCAACCGCATTCAGTTTACGCCTGATATGCTGCCTACAGACGTAACTGGGGTTTCTATTTACAATCAGAAGACTCTGGAATTTGAATTTCGCCCAGGACCGATAATGGCACAGATTGTCCTCACCGATGAAATTAACCGAGCGACCCCTAAGACACAGGCTGCACTCCTTGAGGCGATGGAGGAGCGGCAGGTGACTGTAGATGGGGTTACTCACCCGACTCCTGATCCATTCCTTGTCCTTGCTACACAAAATCCAATCGAATATGAGGGCACTTTCCCTCTTCCTGAAGCACAGTTGGATCGGTTTTTACTTCGCATCAATATCGGTTATCCCTCGCCTCGCTACGAAATCGATATCATGGGTCAGCAGAAGATCAGACATCCAGTGGAAGACGTTCGCCGGGTAGTTACTGTCGAGGAATTGCTTAAAGCTCAGGATGGAATTCGGAGAGTGGAGGTATCGAAAGAAATCGAAGAATACATTGTCGATCTAGTTAACACGACTCGAAGCCATGGGGAGCTTTATCTTGGTGCCAGCCCTCGCGGCAGCCTGGGCCTTTATCGTACCTCACAGGCAAGAGCTGCGGTATTCGGGCGGAGTTACGCACTACCCGACGATGTCAAGGCAATGGCAGGACCCGTACTTGCTCACCGTTTGATCCTTGGTTCCGCGGCAAGGATCCGGGAAGTGAGCGCACGTGCTATTGTGGATGAGGTGGTACACACTGTTCCAGCACCCGGGGGTGAGGTCGTTTCGTGACAAACCGGGCGAGAGTTGTCCTTGTGTTTTTTATCCTTTCCCTGATCGCTGCATTCGCGACAGGGCGGGATATTTATTTTAGCCTTACATATGTATGGGGAGGTTTACTCCTTATCTCATTTCTGATATCCAGGGTTGCTTTGAATGGACTTGAAATAGAACGAACACCTCGGTCGCTCCGGGCACAAGTAGGTAGAACCTACGAAGAGACCATCATTCTGCGAAACAATTCACGATTCCCCAAACTATGGGTAGAGGTGCGCGATTTCTCTGAGCTCCCAGGTCATCGAGCTACTTCGGTCGCCTTGAGGTTGAGAAGTGGAAAAGAGCGGAACTGGCTTATCCGCACCCTATGCACAAGGCGGGGTCGTTTCCGCATGGGTCCCATTCAACTTCACGGAGGAGATCCTTTTGGTCTCTTTCCGATGGTACTGAATATCCCAAGGGAACACCATATTGTTGTTATGCCTAAAACGGAACAAATTCGCAATTTTCCATTTCCAAGTGGACGATTACCTGGTGGCGATGCACTCAGGCAGCGGACACATCAAGTGACGCCGAATGCTTCGGGCGTTCGCGATTATGTTCCTGGTGATAGCTTAAATCGAATTCACTGGAGATCTACTGCGCGGTTACGAAGGTTGATCGTAAAGGAATTTGAATTCGATCCACAGGCAGAGGTTTGGATCGTCCTGGATGGCGAAGGGGCCGTCCACTTTGGTGAAGTGCAGGAACGACGTCCGGAACTGGTGTCAGGAGTCATACACGGCGATTTTGCGCTCCCTCGTTCCACCGAAGAATATGCAGTGGCGATTGCTGCTTCACTGAGTCTACATTTGTTAGAACGAGATCGCGCAGCGGGATTCGTAGCGCATGGTAGAGCAAGGCATGTTTTGCAATCTGATCGTGGCCAGGCTCAACTCTACCATATCCTGGAATCGCTGGCCGTGCTTGAAGCTGATGGTAATTTCAGCCTTGAAGAGGTTCTGAAAGTAGAAGGACCGAGAATACCAAGGGGAGCCAGCGTTGTCGTGATTTCACCCTCTACTAGAGCAGGCATCGTGGAAGTTACTCGTGAACTCAAGCGCCTTGGTTTGGCGCCTGTCATTGTTTTGATTAATGCCAGCACTTTTGGCGGTCCGGATGGAAGCCAGGAGTTGCTCCTCGCGGCACAAGCGGAAGGGATACCTGTCCGCATGATTAATTATGAAGATTCCCTGGCTGAATCCCTCTCAAGGAGGGTGTTTCTTAGGACATGGGAATCGGCCGCATGATTTCATTCCATTGCTGTCTTAACTGGAGCGTTGGATGCGAAGAAAAATTGTAATGCTTGCAGTATTCACTGCAGGTATGACGACGCTCGGCGTAGAGTTAACGGCATCCAGATTGTTGGGGAGTGTTTACGGTACGAGCAACATTGTGTGGGCGAACATCATTGGCCTCATACTTGTCTACCTCACTGCAGGATATTTCATCGGCGGTCGGCTGGCTGATTCCTATCCTTTCCATAAGAACTTCTATCTACTACTCGCGTGGGCTGCATTAGGCGCCGGCCTGGTCCCGATTCTGGCAAGACCTGTATTGCTCCTTGCGGCTGCTGCGGTCGAAGAACTCAACGCAGCCGTAATGGTGGGTTCTTTTCTTTCGGTTTTGGTCCTTTTCGGTGTGCCTGTTACACTGCTTGGTTGCGTCTCGCCATATGCAATCCGATTACTAATTAGAGATCCAAGCGAGGCAGGACGCATTTCAGGTAGGGTCTATGCGGTTTCAACTTTGGGATCCATCTTAGGCACTTTTCTCCCCGTGTTAGTCCTGATCCCAACCATTGGTACATCTCGGTCCTTTTTATTCTTCAGTCTAACGTTGATAGCGGTAGCTTTCGTTGGGTTATACCAGCAAAGTCGGGCTTCTGTGTTGCGACTTCTTTGGATGCCTATTGTCATCTTGATCCTCTCCTGGTTTGTGCTGAGTGGGCCATTCAAGAACACTGAGGGGCAAATCTTTGAAAAGGAATCATCATATAACTACATTCAGGTCGTGGAGCGGGATGGAACTCGATATCTGTTTTTAAATGAAGGTCAGGGAATTCATTCCATGTATAACCCTGAGACGGATGTCACCTTAGGCACATGGGACTATTTTCTTTCTGCCCCATTTTTCAATGCTGCGCCCTATGATCCATCCAACATCGAACGAGTTGGAATCGTGGGACTTGCGGGGGGCACAATCGCTAAACAGTACAGCAAGACATTCGGTCCCATACCCATTGATGGGTGGGAGATAGATCCTGAAATCATTGAAGTCGGACGTAACTTTTTTGATATGAATGAGCCGAATTTGAATGCAATCCCGCAGGATGGTCGATGGGGTTTATCTCGAAGTCAACACGAATACTCAGTCATAGGTATTGATGCGTACCGTCTTCCATATATCCCCTGGCACTTGACAACGCAAGAATTCTTTCTCGAGGTGAAGGATCACCTGTCGGAGGATGGTGTCGTTATTATCAATGTAGGCCGCACCCCCGAGGATCGCAGGTTAATTGAAGCTATGGCTGGTACGTTACAATCCGTTTTTCCTTCGGTACACTTGGTTGATGTGCCGAATACATTCAATTCCATCCTCTATGCGACTGTAAAACCAACGACGATTGATAATATGATTGAAAATTATGCACATTTGTTTGAGACTGGTGCCTCTCCATTTCTGCTTGACGTCATAGAACGAACTGTACTGAACACGAAACCGATTCCTGAAACCGACATAGTATTCACAGATGAACAAGCACCCATTGAACAACTTACAGATGCCATCACTATCCGATTCATCTTGCAGGGAAGTCTGGACATTATGCGGTAGGATTACTATGTATTTTGACTTCGATTTTAGACATGTGTTGTTATGCGTTGGAACGCCAGATTAGTGTGTGAAATGAACACTGAACGATTGAAATTGTCCCCAACTCTTCAAAAGGTAATCACGATAGCCGTGCAAGCCTTGATACCATTCCTAATGCTACTTGGTAGCATTCGTCTTATTATGGATACTGCTGAAATCTGGGTGCCAATTGAGTACAAACTTCCTGGGTTTCCAGAGGATCGATACGGTTTTACTTATGATGATCGAGTTTATTGGTCTGGAGTCGATATTGAATTCTTATTGAGTGACGCGGATATCGAATATTTTAATGACTTCGTGCTTGATAGCGGCGAACCAATGCACAACGAACGCGAGCTGAAGCACATGGAAGATGTAAAGGTGTTAGTTGACCAATCGTGGCTTGCGTTCAGGATTGGTGTGTTCAGTCTCGTGATCTTGTTAGCTATGTTGGATCTCTCCGCTGGTTTGAGTGCTGTTTGGGACGCATTACGCGGGGGTGTGATCTGGACCCTCATCCTGCTGGCTGTGACAGCAGTCGTGATCCTCTTCGCATTTGGATTCTTATTTGTTGGATTTCATCAAATTTTCTTTGAAGAAGGTACCTGGACATTCCTTTTCTCAGACACGTTTATTCGATTGTATCCACAACGGTTCTGGCGCGATGTCTTTATCTTTGTAGTCATTCTGACACTGATCCAAGCGGGAATACTTTACTTGATCACCATACTTGGATCGAAGGTAAGTTCACGAAATAAAGGTAGCAAAGGGTGAGCCGCGCACCAATTATAGGGTTGACTAACATCAGCTAATTCGTGTTCAAAGAACCGCAGAATGGTAGTGGCCATTAACTCTCTGATGGAGTTAATTCCCATTTGGTTATGCCAAAAGCACCATAATTCAAGCGCCGTACTTTTCCAGTCGACCAGCATGTGCGAGGAGAAGTGGCATGAGCGAAGTGGCATGGAATGTACCTAAACCACCGCGAGCACAAGAACTTTCTCCGAATACATTTTGGTCATCAGGCCGAACTGAACTTGGGGCCCACAAGAGGAGTGGTATTGAATGCCATGAATGCTTTCGAAGAAGTGAAGGGGTCGAATGGTCCCCTGTTACTGCGAGAACATCAGGAGCCAGCTGAATGAGAGCAGGGAGGGCAGTATCGACGGATTCAATTACGGATACTTTGCCATCGAAATTTCCATCTTCGCCCATGCTATCGGTCTTTTTAATATGTACGAAGAAGAAGTCGTAGGAACTCCAGATTGTGCTAACTACAGCGAACTCATCCTCAGGTTTATCACCGGAAAAGTCCTTCACATCCATGCCTACCAAACAAGAGACTCCTTTGTACATCGGGTACACGGCGACACAAACTGGATTAAGACCATAGATATCTTCGAACTGGGGAAATTCTGGATCTGTTGAGAAGCCACGCAGAGTTAGTGCATTGGCTTTCGGTTCATCCTTAAGTAGTTCCCTTGCTTCCGCGATCCATTGGTTGTAAAGATCAGCAGTTTTCTGGGCATTCTTTGAGTCTGATTGAACTGGCAGTGGTGGGACTCCTGTGCGTTGTGGGTCGGTATCTCTAAGGTCTGGCTCCAGACCATCGCCACTCATCACGATGGCGAATCGGTATTCCTTTACATGCCTCACCTCAGTTTGAACACCTGGGATTTGTATCTCAGCCAGCCGTTTGGTTAGAGGTAGAGCTTCTTCCGTCGCTATTCTCCCTGCTCGACGATCTGAGATATAACCATGCTCATCAACAGTACAGAAGTTGCCACGTGCAGCGACATCGCCCTTTTTAACCTTCATTCCGACGCCAGAGGCCTCAAGCACACCTCGCCCAACACCATACTCGAGGGGATCATAGCCAAAGAGCGATAGGTGAGCAGGACCGGAGCCTGGTGTAATTCCATGGGCGATGGAAATGATCTGACCCAATATCCCCTCCGACGCCAGTTGATCCAAGTTTGGCGTCTTTGCTGCCTCCAATTCTGTCATCCCGCCAGGTTCTATCGGGAGACCGCCGAGGCCATCCAGTATCAGTAGAACAATACGTTGGGGACCTGCTCGGTTCAATTCGCTCATGAGGTTAAAGTTTGCCATGCATGTTTCTCCTCATACATTAGCTCGATACATAGCAATCCCCCGCGCGAGGGATGGCGGGGGATTCATATTGATGGGTGATGTTGCTATCGGATTGCTTTCTGTAAACCCTCGGTTTCGAAAAGGTGCATATTATCTAGGTTGAAGACCACCTGAGTATCATCTCCCGTACGGAAAGAAGTCCTTGGATCCACACGGCCTACATAATCATGCTGGCCAGAGACAAGATATACGAAGATCTCATTCCCCATCAATTCGGTGACATCAACCCTCGCGTTGACGGTGGCCGAATGAATGCCTGGAGGGGAGTAGTGTGGGTCGTGGATGTCTTCAGGGCGAATACCCAGTATCACTTCATTGCCGACGTAGGGTGCGTAAGTGCTGGTTCGATTCTCCGGAACGGTTACGTGGAAAGAATTAGCATTGATAACCACGTCTCCATTGGAGCGATCAACCGTGGCATCAAAGAAATTCATTGCCGGCGATCCAATGAAGCCTGCAACGAAAACATTGGAAGGCATGTCGTACAGGTTTTGAGGTGTGTCGAGTTGCTGAAGGATACCTGTATCGATGACTGCAATGCGTGAAGCCATAGTCATCGCCTCAACCTGGTCGTGCGTCACATAGATAAATGTCGTGGCGAGACGGGCGTGCAGCTTACTGATCTCCGCACGAGTCTGAACCCTGAGCTTTGCATCCAGGTTGGAGAGAGGTTCATCGAATAGGAACACTTTGGGTTCGCGAACAATGGCGCGTCCAACCGCCACTCTCTGCCGTTGTCCTCCGGAGAGCTGCCGTGGCTTTCGGTCAAGCAACATTTCAATACCGAGAATTTCAGCGGCTTCCTGAACCCTGCGCTTAATTTCATCCTTCGGAGTTTTCCGAAGCTTCAGGCCGAATGCCATGTTGTCATAAACGGACATATGGGGATAGAGCGCATAGGATTGAAACACCATTGCGATATCCCGATCTTTCGGCGGAACGTCGTTAACGATGCGATCTCCGATAAGGATTTGGCCCTCAGTAATTTCCTCAAGCCCAGCCAGAAGGCGGAGCGCAGTTGTCTTCCCGCAACCAGATGGACCTACGAGAACAAGAAATTCCTTGTCTTCGATCTCAATATCAAGATCATTTACAGCAACAACCTCACCAAAACGTTTTGTAACGTGATCATATGTTACGTTGGCCATGGGCTTTCCTCCTTATCTCGATAGTATAGTGGTTTGATTATACATCTGAATTTTTCCACTTCAAAATACTAAGGCACTTATAGGAAGATTCGTGGAAAGGTTGAAGAAGATCTTCGGAAAATGAATTGGACGACTTGGGATAAAGGTGCATACAGTCTAAAGCACTCCCAACTCTCTGTGTAACCTATCTCAAGGGTAGGGAGTGTGAGTGCTATGGCTGAGATCAGTCCGGATCTTTCGTTCGTTGACGCTCCTGTTCAACTCTGGTATAGTGATCGCCGTGAAAATAGAATCTGAAAACCATCGACCAGATTTGAATGGACGCGGTCGGTGGCGTCGGCATCTACGTTGGTTTGAGCCAGGATTGGGAGTAAAACGCTGGCTCTTCCTCATGATTCTGGGCACCGCGTTAATCGGCCTCGGGTTGGCCATATTACTGCTTGACATTTATCGAGCCAATCCGGGTTCTCCTTGGTTGGCAGTGTTGAGTTTGGCTGCACTTCCGCGATGGTTGAGAGCGGTGCTTCTCGGCGTCAGTGGTCTTACACTCTTGCTCCTGGGCGCAATTCGCCTGAATCGAGTCCTTCTCGCACCGTATGTTCAACCGGGAAAGCCAGTTGTAGAAGTTGTAGCTGAGCATAGACGCCTCGAGAGAGGCCCGAAGATTGTTGCCATTGGAGGTGGAACGGGGCTCTCGACTCTACTTCGAGGCTTGAAGCAAAGGACAAGCAACCTTGTCGCGATTGTAACAGTGGCCGATGATGGTGGCTCCTCGGGTCGTTTACGTAGATCATTAGGTCTTCCACCGCCTGGAGATTTACGGAATTGTCTCGCAGCACTTTCAGATGATGAGGATTTACTCACGCGTCTATTCCAATACCGCTTTCTCGATGGGGATGAATTAGGGGGACATTCGTTTGGAAATCTATTCATAGCAGCCATAAGTGGAGCAACAGGAAGCTTTGAGAAAGGAGTGCTTGAGGCGGGGAATGTCCTGGCCATTAAGGGGCGCGTAGTTCCGTCAACATTGAGCGATGTGGCGATCGTTGCTGATAAATCACCCATCTATGATGCCCAAACAGTCCGGATCAAAGGTGAGAGCCAGATCCCAAATTTTCCAGGCCAGATTCGCTGTGTTCAACTTGAGCCGAGCGATCCACCTGCATATCCAGAAGCTATCCATGCTATTCTCAACGCAGACATGATCATTGTTGGACCTGGGAGCCTGTATACCAGCATTATGCCCAACCTGCTGGTGCCAGACATCGTCGAGGCACTAAGGTCTAGTCGGGCTTTTAAAGTCTATGTGTGCAATATTGCATCTCAAACTGGTGAGACGGATGGGTATAACTGTTCTCAACACCTAAGAGCTATTGAGGGTCATGCTGGAAAGGGTTTGTTTGACCTCGTTCTTGCAAATGACAATTTTGAAGGAGAACTGCCGGAAGAGATCTCTTGGGTGCAACCGCCTGATCGTACAGAGATGGTTCCCATGTATGCAACGGATCTCATTAATGAAGAGAGACCATCACACCACGATCCGACGAAATTGCAGGAGATTTTGATCTCCCTTCTTGAAGAACGAACGGGTCCTCTGGAGGCATTCCAGAATAATAACCATTAGGGGATAGTTCCACTCTATTACGACAAAATTCGCAAGGAGTTTCATGATGGCAACCAAAGTTGGAATAAATGGTTTTGGTCGTATTGGTCGTCAGGTCCTCAAGATCATGAAAGAGAATTATAAGGATGAGTTTGATGTTGTGGCTTTCAATGACCTCGGTGATTTGAAAACCATGGCGCATCTTTTTAGGTACGACTCGAATTATGGGATCTTTCAAGGTGATGTGGAAGTCAGAAGTGATGGTCTCGTCATTGACGGTGATTTTGTCGAAGCGTTTTCTGAGCCTGATCCATCGGCAATGCCTTGGAATGAGAAAGGTGTCGAGATTGTGATCGAAGCGACAGGTCGCTTTCGCGCTCGTGAAGATGCAGCAAAACATCTAGAAGCCGGCGCGAAGAAGGTCATCATCACTGCACCTGCAAAGAATCCTGACCTGACGATCGTTTTAGGGGTTAATGATGCTGATTATGATCCCGACAACCATGACATTGTCTCGAACGCTTCATGCACAACGAACTGCCTGGCACCAGCTGCGAAGGTCGTGCAAGATGCATTTGGCATTCAACAAGGTTTAATGACAACCATCCATGCATACACCAACGATCAACGCATTTTGGATCTACCACATAAGGATTTGCGACGCGCTCGCGCAGCTGCACTGAACATCATCCCAACCACAACCGGCGCAGCAAAGGCCGTCTCCTTGGTTATCCCTGAACTTGAGGGGAAGTTCGATGGTTACGCATTACGCGTTCCGACGCCGACAGTATCCGTCGTTGATTTCGTTGCAAACCTAGAAAAGGAAGCTACTACCGAGGAGCTACATAAGGCGTTCAAAGAAGCTGCAAATGGACCGATGAAGGGGATTCTGGGTTTTGCTGAGGAACCCCTCGTAAGTATGGATTACAAGATGGATCCAAGATCTAGCGTGGTCGATGCTCAGTTCACATTCATGATGGGCAGCACGATGGTGAAGGTCGTCGCCTGGTATGATAACGAATGGGGCTACTCTGTACGCACGGTAGATTTAGCAGCTCTAATGGCGAAGTCGCTCTGATCAACTTTGAGTAAATGCAAACAAATGGAGGAGCTCGAAGATGTCCTTCGATAAAAAGACCCTTCGGGATATCGATGTCAAAGAACGTCGAGTCCTGATCAGGGTTGATTTCAACGTACCGCTTATGGACGGTGACGTAGCTGATGATACACGCATTGTGGCCTCAATACCCACGCTCAATTACCTAATCGATAAAAAGGCATTCCTCATCTTGTGTTCACACTTGGGTCGTCCAAAAGGGAAGCCAGTGCCTGAATTATCCCTTGAACCTGTTGCCCGAAGGCTTGGTGAACTCATGAATACTCGGGTTGGTTTTGCAAAGGATAGCATAGGTCCTGAGGTGAAGGACATGGTGGAGGGTTTATCAATCGGAGAGATACTCCTTCTAGAAAACACACGCTTCCACCCTGGAGAAACCAAGAATGATCCAGATTTTGCTGCATCCTTGGCAGCGCCTGCAGAATTATTCGTCAACGACGCTTTTGGGACAGCTCACCGAGCACATGCATCCTCCGAGGGTGTAGCTCATTACCTGCTTGCTGTCGCTGGCTTTCTCATGGAGAAAGAACTCACGGTCTTGGGCGGGGTCCTTGAAAATCCAGATCACCCATTTGTAGCTATTCTGGGGGGCGCAAAAGCCTCAGATAAGATCGGCGTTGTAACGAACCTCCTACAGCGTGCAGATAAGCTTATCATTGGCGGTGGTATGGCAAACACATTTCTGTCAGCCAAGGGTTATGCAATGGCTGAATCCTTGGTTGAAAGTGAAGCAATTGAATCCGCTGCTGAGATCCTGCGTGCCTATGACAGTCAGATAATTCTACCTACTGATGTTGTAATTGCAGATGACTTTACGCCAGACGCGTCGCATCAGATTGTGTCGGTTGATTCTATTCCGTCCGGTTGGAGGGTGATGGACATTGGACCCGAAACAGGTAGAAAATTCGTAGAACTGGTCAAGGATGCAAAACTAATTGTCTGGAATGGACCTATGGGTGTTTTTGAATTCGATATTTTTGCGGAAGGAACGAAGAATCTTGCAAATGCAGTCGCAGAGAGTGCTGGATATTCCGTTGTCGGTGGGGGAGATTCGGCTGCAGCGATTCGTAAATCTGGACTCACTGACCAGATCGACCATATATCGACTGGTGGTGGTGCGTCGTTGGAATTTTTAGCGGGAAAAACGCTCCCAGGAGTAGCTGCTCTGGAAAACCGATAGCACGGATAATTGCCTCGAATGAACCGACCGGCACTCCACGGACCGGTCGGTCGTTGTTTCCTCCGTTATTAATTGAATCCATCCTTTTACGAAGCTTTCACATCGTTTTATTGGCATGATATAACCATTTTTATATAATGAAATCATTAAGTTCTTGGAGTAAAAATGGCCTTTGTACCGGGTGGCTTTGTTGGTCCATATCAGATCCTCGAAAAATTGGGGCAGGGAGGAATGGCCACGGTTTTTAAAGCCTACCATCCAGCCCTTGACCGCCATGTTGCCATCAAGGTGCTACATCCGGCATTCAAAGAGGATCCACATTTCCTTGAACGCTTTCAGCGCGAGGCGCGTGTTGTAGCGAAATTCGAGCACCCGAACATTGTTCCCATTTATGATTTTGCTGAACATAAAGGACAACCTTACCTGGTCATGAAGTTCATTGAGGGGGAGACATTAAAAGCTCGACTGAGTAAGGAACCACTCTCGAAAGAAGAGGGAACAGAAATTATAGTCGCTGTGGGAGACGCGCTGGACTATGCCCATGAATTGGGTGTCCTCCATCGAGATATTAAACCTTCAAACATTTTAATCAGCACTGATGGTCGCATCTACCTAACGGACTTCGGATTGGCGAGGATCGCGGAAGTCGGCGCGTCAACGATCTCTGGCGATATGCTCATGGGCACACCCCAGTACATATCACCCGAACAGGCGAAGGGTGATCGAAAACTAGATAAGCGAACGGATATTTATTCTTTTGGGATCGTTATTTACGAGATTTGTGTAGGTAAAGTTCCATATAGTGCAGATACTCCATTTTCCATCATTCACGATCATATCTACGCACCACTCCCATTACCACAAGAAATCAATCCGAATGTTCCCTCAGATATTCAGAGGCTCTTGCTTAAGGCACTTGCAAAAAATAGAGAAGATCGTTATTCATCGACCAAGGAGATGATCCAGGCATACTCGCAAGCTCTGGAGAAAACTGAGGAAGAGGGGAGGGAGGAGCTAGAAGTTGCGGAATTGGTGGATGAAGCCGAAACTCAAGTTGAAGAAATGGGTGTCCAAGATGACCAATCAGCCAAAATGACCGTCGAGCGATTGGAGGCGATGGGTATCTTGATGCCTTCGAAGCGAAAATCAAGGATGAGATGGGTCTGGTTGGCTGTCGGAATCACGATGGTATGTGTGTCTTTATTGGCGATTTTAGCTGCAGCAAATCGACCAGGAGTTCGTACTCTTTTCTACAATAACGTGAATGCAAGTGGAACGCTTAGACCTGATAGTGAGGGTCAATCCCCATTGAGTGTTGATCAGGCAAGAGGTGAAGTCGAGAAAAATCCAGAAGATCCTGTAGCCCATTTGAACTTAGCTTCTGCTCTTCGGGAGCAAGGTGAAGAAGAAGAGGCAATAAGTGAATTCAAGATCGCTGGGGAGCTCTTTTTACATCAAGATCAAAGTCTTGATGCGGCGGAGGCCTTTTTCGACGCTGTTGAATTAGAAGGTGGACCTTTGCGCGCTGACCCAACACTTCAAGACTTAACGGTCCAAGCGATGTTTTTTACTGCATCATCTGCAGAAGCCAAACCATTGCTTGACTTCGCTACTCGAAGATACCCGGGTTGGGATGACATTAAAATTATCTCAGCCCGCCACATGCTTTATAACAACCAGGCGGATAAAGCGAAGCAGGTTATTGATGCAATCTTGCAGAGGAATCCGAATGATCCTATTGCGAAAATTGTGATGGTCGAAATTCATATCAACTCGGGAAGGAATGAAGCGGCACAGAACCTGATTGAAGAGATTCATGCGCGACCTTTCCCGGATTGGATGAATGGTCAATTGGACAACCTTGCGAGTGAACTCGAGCCGTGAGGGGAACACGTTTGTCGAGAAGTCGATGGGTCAAAAGGTCAATGCGTGATTGATTCAATTCAGTTTCCAAGCCTCGCCAAAACTCGATGACTTTTAATCCTTTGACTAACGTTTCTTCAATCAAAACTCATGGAACTGATCCTTGGTTTGATCCTTTCATTTGCTGTATTACTGTTTCTGAGGGTTCGTCTTAATCAGGAACTCTATTGTTTCCTTTTTAACTTGACAAAGCGTGATGACGTTTCGACTTATATTTTCGCAATTTTATTTTTTCCGGGAATTGTACTACATGAAACCAGCCACTGGATTACGGCGAAAATACTTCGCGTTAAGACCTATGGTTTTTCTCTGAAACCAGAGCGTATGGAGCCAGGGAGAGTTAGGCTCGGTTATGTTGCAACAGGGAAGTCAGATTTTATACGTTCCGGTCTCGTTGGGTTGGCACCGCTGGTTATCGGTATCATATTGGTTACCTGGATTGACACACATCGGCTCAACCTTGAGGTAATGTTAGATAGTTTCTTTGAGGGAGATTGGCAGGCTGTAATTACGGGGATAAGGGATTATGTCTATTCGCCGGATGTAGCTCTTTGGACGTACCTTCTCATCGCTATAAGCAATATGATGCTTCCATCTCCGACAGATTACATTACTGTGTTGCCGTTGATCTGTGCACTGGGATTGATCGTGGTCGTTATTGTGCTAATTAACCCACCTTTCTTATCATCTCTAGTCCCATCGTTGCTACAGGCTGCATGGGCTCTACTGTATGCTTTCTTGATTACAATCATATTTGATGTGCTTATTTTGATCCCCACATGGTTTCTGAACGGCCTCCTACGCCGTCTCGGGCGATGACATTGAACAAATCGTATCTATCCTCCGATCTATTCGCATAGACGTCAATTTGGGAGCACTGTTTAGAGAGAAGAAGTAGTCAGGGACGGTGCAAGACAACAATTGTAAGGTCATCGGATAAATCAGCAGTACCGCAGAAATCAGCGACGCGATGTGCGATTTTTTCTGCAATAATCTGCGCCCTCCATGATTCTAGTCCGAGGACGAGGTTCTCAAGACGGTGCAGTCCGAACATCTGACCATCATTGTCGATTGCTTCAGTGACACCATCAGTGTAGAGCAGAACAAGTTCCCCTGGATCTAATTGGATATTATGTGTGGTGTAAGAAGCCTCAAGAGAAGCCCCAAGAATGATCCCATGCTCTTCAAGAATTTGTGCACGTTCTTGTGGTAGAAAACGCAAAGGGGGATTATGTCCTGCATTGGCGTATGAGAACTGTCCAGTTTCTGGTTCCCATACGGCATAGAACGCGCTAACAAATAGTTCAGCCTGAGTATCTGCGAAAAGAAGTTCATTTACTCTGGTGAGTGTTTGACCAGGATCTACTCGACTTATTGCAACTGAACGAAGTAGAGTCCTGCAGAGTGCCATGTAAAGTGCGGCGGGAATCCCTTTATCTGTCACGTCTGCGATGACAATGCCCCATCGGGTACCATTCGATCCATCGGCCAATGGGATGAAATCGTAGAAATCTCCGCCAACCTGACGTGCGACACGCCAATTTGCTCCAATTTCCCATCCATGATGTGAGGGAGAATCGGTCGGAAGGAAGCTCTCCTGAATTGCACGCGCTGTCTCGAGTTCACGCTCGAGTGAACGACGTGCGGCCACTTCCTCCACGAGTCGAAAGTTTTCAAGTCGTAGGGAGATTTGATTTGCAATTCCGGAAATCATCGAAAGTTGGCGTTCGGGCAGTTCTGTGCCTTCGAGGAGGAATGATCCCAAGTAGGTACGACCATCATTCAATGGAGTGGATATCGCTTCCTCCGCACCCACAATGGATGCCAAGGTAGCGGGTAATTGCACTCTTGAAGGAATTTCCTGACTAATGTCGGTAAGAGTTGTAGATTCCTCGAGCGGAACTTGCACTTCGGCCAATCGGTATTGAATCTGCCTGCCGAATCCTGCAGTAGGTCCGACGATCAGCTGATCACCGCGTGGAACAAGCAAGGCAGACCAAGGTTTCCCGGTGAGTAAAATCGTGAGCTGGAGCACGGCTTGGAGGGCTTCCTCAACATCTCCAGGGCGTGCGGCATGGCTTGCGACTTCCAAGAGCACAGTAGTGATCCAGTTCTCCTCTTGTTGACGTGCGAAATTCCGTGCTTCCAACATGGTCATCGCTAGGTTCGCTGCGATCATTTCCATCAGCGAAATTTGTTCGTTGGAGGGAGAGATTGAATCACTTTGGAAGCATTGGAGTATGCCAAGGACCTGCTTCTCGGCGATGAGTGGTACCGCTATTTCAATCATGTACTGAGATGTATCCTCACCCTCATCTCCGATTTGATCGATCGGTAATCGTCGGATCTCGGATGTCTCATTTTCCAAAGCGAAATTTAATAAACTGTCATCGAACTCAGATTGTTCATCTTCCTCAGGGAATGATACCATCTCCAGGAAACTGCCGTCGACATACTCGAATAGGAGAACCCTGGAATAGTCATAGCTGGTAGCAATGAGTGAAATGGATTCAGAAATCCGTTCTAGTAACGGCCTGGGTGAGATCAAGTGTCGTGAAATTTCTTCAACATGGAGGAATTGACGTCTTCTGAATTCGATCTCAGTGTTAAGAAGGGTAAGGGCTAGAGCAGGAGCGAGATGGTTGGAGATCATCGTGAGAATTAATTTATGATTCTTCGAAAATATATTTTCACGGCGATCTTGCACGGAGAGAACCCCGATAATCTCCTCACCAATAACGAGTGGAACGAAGATACCACTCCCAGGAGGGTCAACTCCCTCTCGTGTGATACTAGCCGGCAATTTGTCAGATTCCTCTTGAAAACTTGAAACGAGGAGTGATTGACCTGTGTGTTGGATCCATCCACAGATTGCTTGATCGACCTCATATATGGGGTGTTCGATGTTCTCCATGACTTTACCGTCTATTACCCAGAGAATGGTGCGGTAGAGGTCATCTTCGAATAATCCAATTTCAAAGTAATCCATCTCGAGGAGTCGAGCTGCTTCGATGTATGCGACTTCAGCCAACTCATCCAGGTCAGATGGCGTGTTGGCAATGACCTGTCCGATCTCTGCAAGATCGGATAGATCAACCTCTAGGCTTTGTGGATAATGGTTGGTTTTCGAGGGATTTTCCGAAGTAGTCACGGTATAGGTTCGCGGAAGGTTGTGTACAGCCATGTATAGAACCATGACCCCCCGCAATAGGGTAATAGGACACTCAAGCTGATTAGATAACTACGCCGCAGTCACGTATTTGTGCATTTCCAATCGGTTTTGATTTTCTTTCCGTTGATAGATGACTTTATCCATTACTCGGTGGATGATTACCAGTCCAAGTCCTCCAATTGGCGGATCTTCATCCTCCCATTCGGGTGTACCTGGGGTAACAGCAGGGTTGAAAGGAGGGGCAGAATCAAGAAGTTGTAGGATGAGTCTGCCTGGTGAACTCGTCGCAATCAATTCCAAATCTCCGATCCCCTCTTCTTTGTATCCATGATTAATCACGTTTTCGCAAGCTTCGCCAATAGCTAGCTGGCAAGCATAGACAGTACGCTCATCGAACCCTGCGCCTTCTGCTGCCTCCCCTGCAAGGTTGCATATATCCTCAATATTCTCGTGGCAAGCCGGGACGGCGATTTTCTTCACGGCCATTGAGATTAGAATGACGCGATAGCGCTTTCACGGTCTGGATAACTCTTGAAAAGCTTGTCCAATCCAGCGATTTCAAGGCTGTCCACCACGCGCTGTGACGGGTTGGCCAGGACAACGTCACCGCCTCTTTCACGGACCTTCTTGCGTGTCGTTACGAGGATCCTCAAACCGCTGGAGGATAAGAATTCAACTTCGGAAAAATCCATGACAAGATTGTTGTCACCTTTATTGATAAGGCCATTAACGGATTCTTCGAAATCGGGTGAAGTGGCAGTATCGATCCTCCCACTAACTGTGATCACAGCCACGCGGCGATATTGAACGATGTTAATCTCCACAATTTCCTCCTCATGGTCTTTTAGAAGGGTCTTTTGACGACGAAATCAGCAAGTTCGAACAGTGCATCGCGCTCCTGACTCTCCGGCATATTTTCAATCCTACTTTGCGCAGATGCTACATACTCACGGGCTTCTTGAAGGGACTGATCGATCGCGCCCGATACTCGGATTCTCGCGATAAGGGGATCGATTAGATCAACGTTTGGCTCAGGATCATTCATAATGGCATCGAATGCAGGATCCTCAGGGTGAGACTCAAAATACACAACAGCTGGAAGAGTGATGAGTCCCTGTCTGAGATCGTTACCTGCAGGTTTTCCTATCTTGTTTGGGTCGCCAACAAAATCAAGAATGTCATCTACAATTTGGAATGCGATACCCAATTCATACCCAAAGGACTTTAGCTCTAGTTCACTCTTTTGATCTTCACCACTCAAGATAGCTGGACCGTGTGCTGCTACCTCGAAAAGTGACGCCGTCTTTGCATATATCCTATCGAAATAATCCTTTCTGATATTACTGCTAAACTCCCTGAAAAGTTGAGTGATTTCGCCATTTACAATAATCATGAGCTTCTCGGAAAAAATCTTCATAAGCACGATTGAGCCTGTATCAGCTGCGAGTTGAGCTGCTCTTGCGAAGATGTAATCACCAGTAAGCACAGTTGCTCCAGCAGACCATTGGGCATTGAGAGTTGGGTTTCCGCGTCGGAGAAGTGCGCCATCAATAAGATCGTCATGAATAAGTGTGGCGGTGTGGAGCATCTCGATTGCAGCCGCAAGGGTGACGATTTTCTCGTGGTCACTGTCAAGCATTCCGCCAACGAGGAGCGTAAGCGTGGGGCGGACGCGTTTGCCACCGGCGCTCAACAGGTGATCAACCGCATTTTTAATATTTGGGTTGATTCCATGTAAGACCTCGCGCATTAAAGTTTCGACTTTGACGAGGTCATTCCGAACAAGCTCAGTGTAATATGCTTCCGTACGTTCCATTATCAAAACCAAATAGTTTCATAGCGTTATGGGATGTTGATTGCGCGATTTCCTGTAGGTTACTCCCTATTACGGTAGAGAGCTGCTCTGCGACTAAGGTGACGTTTGCCGGTTCATTTCGCTTACTTCGATATGGATGTGGTGTAAGGTATGGCGAATCCGTTTCAACAAGCATGCGTGAGGTTGGCACATTTGCGACGGTCTTCCGAAGTTCATCAGCCTTGTGATAGGTAATCGGACCGGCGACCCCAATATAAAAACCCGCATCAACTGCTTTCGATGCGGTGTCAAGATCCGCCGAGTAAGCGTGCAGTACGCCAGCATATGATTTCCTATCCCCATTCAACCTTGTTGCCCATGATTGGATTCGTTCCATAACATCTTCTGTGGCTTCTCTGTTGTGAACGATCACTGGAAGATCGAGTTCGGCTGCGAGATCAAGCTGATTTTGGAAAACTTCCCTCTGCACATCATGAGGAGAACGATCGCGGTAATAATCGAGGCCGATCTCTCCGATTGCTATAACTTTCGGTGAGTCAGCCAATGACATCAATGCCTCTTTGTAAGTATCATCCCAATGTCGTGCATTATGTGGGTGGATTCCAACAGCTGCAAAGAGCTCTGGATGGGCTTCGGCCAAGATCACAGCTTCTCGGCTGCTCTCTAGGCTTGTTCCTGGTATGACGATCTTATGGACACCTACATCCTTCGCTCTGCCTATCACTTCCAATCGATCTTTATTGAAGGCATTAAACGTAAGATGACAGTGAGTGTCGATGAGTGATGCAAGATTCTGTGTCATTTAATGCCCACAATCTTGAGGCCATCTTGAAGGATTGGTTGAACGCGATCAAGATCTGTGGTTTCGCAATAGACTCGGACAATCGGTTCAGTACCTGAGAAGCGAATCAACAACCATCCCCCGTCCTCGAGTCCAAACTTGTATCCGTCGAGAGTGTTGAGGCCAGTCACCCTTAATCCGCCAATGGTCTTTGGATCAGATTCTTGAATGTTCCTTTCAAATTTGCTCCGTTCACCAGGTGGTAATGGTGTGTCGATGCGATCGTAATAGTGGCTTCCAACCTTGTTAAAAAGGCGCTCGACCAATTGTGAAGGTTTGCTATCAAGACGAACCATCATGTCTAATAAGTATAGCGCAGCAAGAATACCATCTCTCTCAGGTACATGTCCACGAAAAGCATAGCCTCCCGATTCCTCTCCGCCAATAAGTGCATCAACCTCGAGCATCTTCGGAGCGACATATTTAAATCCAACCCCGGTCTCATGTACTGGAACCTCGTAGAGTTCGCCTAATTTATTCAGCATCGACGTTGTGGAAAGGGTTTTCACGATTGGCCCTCGATCACACCTAACTTCGAGGAAGTAAAATGCGAGCAGGCCATAAACTCGAAGTTGATCGACGAATTGGCCATTCTCATCACCGAGGCCAACTCGATCTGCGTCTCCGTCGAATATGATAAGCGCATCGGCCCCTTCATTCACGCTGGCAGCCAATCCTACATCAACGTTCGGCGGTATAGGCTCAGGACGCTTCATCTCAGGGAAGAGGGGATTGCGATGATTGTGGATCTCTAAGATTCGGGTGGAACCACCGCTAAGGATTTGACCAAGCCAGCCCGCGCCATTCCCCCACATAGGATCTACCATTATGGTCAAACCCGAATCACGCAAGGGGTCTAGATCGATAAGGTTTTTCAATTGTTCGACATAATCTGGGACTGGGTTGAATAAGCTTATCTGACCGCTTTCAAGTCCCTCGGTTATTTGTATGCTCGGGATATCTGCATCATCATCAGGGATGAGTGATTCAATATGCTTAAGACCTTCGGGATCGATAGCGCCACCATGCTCATCTCGCACCTTAAATCCATTATCGATGGCAGGATTATGCGAGGCTGTGATATTAATGGCACCGCTGCCTTCTCTAGCAATAACAGAGTATGAGATTGTTGGTGTGGGGGTTGGACCATCCGTAAGGAAGACGCGTAAACCATTTCCCGCGAGGACCTCGGCAGCTGTAGCCGCGAAGTATTCAGAGGAAAATCTTTTATCGTACCCTACAACGAGTGGCAGATCCGCACCTGCGGTTTCAAGAATATACTGGGAAAAACCTTGGGTACATCTTCTTACAGAAGAAAAAGTGTATGTATCTGCAATCCGACCACGCCATCCATCGGTGCCGAATATGATTTTTGGGCTTGTCATGAATTCTCCAGCTGGAGAGTTGTTCGCACGTTAAATTAATAACCTGGTCCAGATGATTTCACCTGGAGCAAGTATAAACGGGATCATGCTCAAACTCCCGCAATAGGCTCTCTAATTTTAGAAGCCTGGCACAACACGAAGCGTGCCAGGTCAAAATCATTATACCTTGAAAGAGCATGACCGACCAGCATTTGCCTAGTGTGGGAGCTAGAAAATGGTTAATCATTGAAATTTGACATTCTTCGTGATAAACTTCACCGGTTGCAGCGCCGATAACAGGCGCGCTTTCCGCTCCTGCGGTTGATCGCTTGATCTTCAAGCAGGGGCAATCCCGAGGAAAGGAGGACCACCTATGCGCAACTATGAGCTCGCTTATGTTGCTGACCCCGAGCTCGATGAGCAATCACTTGCATCACTCGAGGAGAAAATCAAGGGTTGGATTGAAGCAGCCGGTGGCAATGTCACTGGAATTGACCGATGGGGACGGCGTCGGCTCGCTTATCCGATACGCAAGCGAAGTGATGGATTCTACGTGTTCTTTCAAGTAGAGCTGCCGACGACAGCGGGTGAGGATGTAGAACGTGATCTGCGCCTAAATGAGCAAATCCTGCGATATATGATCACATCTCAGGAGATTGTTTAGGAGTTAGATGAAGAAAGTAGGCGTTTGAAAAGGAGTGAGGCATGAGCAGGGGATTAAACAAAGTCATGATCATCGGCCATCTTGGGCGTGATCCTGAAATGCGTTATACGCCCTCCGGTCGACCAGTGACAACCTTCAGCGTCGCAACTGAGAGGTCTTGGCATTCGGCAGATGGAGAGCGCCATGAAGAAACCGAATGGTTTAACATTGTTGCCTGGGGAAGCCTGGCTGAGATCTGTAATCAATATCTCCGGAAAGGTAAGCAGGTATATATCGAAGGAAGGTTGCACACCCGGCGTTGGGATGATGCAGAAGGTCGCAAACATTTCGCTACAGAACTGGTGGCCAGGGAGATGATCATGCTTGGTGAGCCGAGAGATGCAATCGAAGCTGCACCGATCACCGATGCCCCCGAAGAAGATGATTCCTATCCTTTTTAAGGGCCTAAGTAAGTTTCCAGGTTAATTCTGGACTCAAGATAAGGAGTTTTAGTTTTGGAAGAGCGAGAGAATCAAGAGACTGGCACAAAGAGTAATGAAACAACCTCCAGCACCGACCAACCGAGGGAGCGAAGACGTGGGCCGAGGAGACGATTTCAGAGAAGACCGCGCATCTGCCAGTTCTGCGCGGATAAGAATATCATTATTGATTACAAGCAGATTGATTTGTTGAAGCGTTATATTACTGAGGGAGGAAAAATTCGACCTCGAAGGGAGACAGGCGCGTGTGCAAAACATCAGCGGAAAGTGTCTCGTGCAATAAAAAGAGCACGACACATGGCCTTTCTTCCATTTACAGTTGAAAGATTAAGGTAAGAACGATTTAAGAATAGGGCATGGAGGCATGGAATGGTTCATGCCCTGTGTGTATATTCAGGAGTGGTATTGGATGGCGAAAAGGAGAGGTCCTGCGCCGGTTACAAAAAAGCATCTGGCACGCGCTCAGCGCGAAAAAAGACAGATGATGTGGATTCTCGGCGGAGCAATTGTTGTAGCGATAACCGTGGTTGCTTTGATCCTATTTGGCTTGGCGGAGAGATATCTTACTAGTGTTGCTGAAGTTAACGGTGATGAGATATCAACGTATAAATTTCAAGGTCAAGTTCGATTGGCGTACACGGATACGATTAATCGGGGTCTAACTCAAAATGATCTAGTATCTGTTCAAGCACAACTTGCGAATCCTGAGGCTATTGGTCAAGAAGTTTTGGATCAGATGATCGATGACATGCTGATCAAGCAAGAAGCAATACGTAGAGGATTTGTCGTCACAGAAGATGATGTCGACAAGGCGATTGCTGAAGCTTTCGGCTTCTATCCTGAAGGAACGCCTACACCGTTACCAACGAGAACTCCAAATCCAACGCTTACGGCGTTAGCTTCGATTACTCCTACTGTGACAGAGGGTCCAAGCCCCACACCAACGGCCACCTTTACTCCTGGACCGAGTCCCACAGTGACGTCTACGCCCACGACGCGTCCGACCTCAACGCCCTTCACTGAAGAGGCATTTCACGAGCAATTTCAATCTGTAATGCAAGGTTTAGATGCGAACTTTGATGTCTCTGAAGAAGATTTTCGGCTTCAATTCGAATCGATGCTTTACCGTCGGTTCCTTATTGAGGCCTTCGAGGAAGAGGTTCCCCGAGAAGAGGAACATGTCCTAGCACGGCACATCCTCGTTGAGGAGGAAGAAACTGCAAATGAAGTCCTTGATCGACTGGATGAAGGAGAAGAATGGGAAGTGCTCGCTTCAGAATATTCTATCGATGAATCGAACAAGGATCTTGGTGGCGATTTAGGCTGGTTTCCAAGGGGTCAGATGGTTCCGGAATTTGAGGATGCTGTATTCAGCGGAGAAATCGAAGAAATCGTTGGTCCGGTTGAGACAAGCTTTGGTTGGCATATCATCCATGTCATGGATAAAGAAATTCGAGAGTTAGATAGCTTCAGCTTTCAATTGGCAATTCAATCAGCATTTGTAGATTGGCTGAAGGAAGTTCATGAAGAATCTGATATTGTGATCAATCCTCGTTGGATAGCCAGGATTCCAGAGCCACCTGACCTGAACAGGTTCATCGCACCGCAAGTACAATAAGCATTTCTTCAGACGAGGGTTAATACAAATCTAACCGGAATTCGCTATAGTATGAGTATCAGGATGAATTGGAGTGGGAGGGAGCATTAGTAAACCTCCCATTTTTGGTACAAGTACAGTTCAACTTGAGGGAGATTTTTTACCAGAACCCCTCTTGATAGAGTGGAAAGCTCTGGCTATACTGGATACAAGAAGTGTGATGAATATTGAAAACCTTTTAACGGAACTTCCTGAAAATATATCCCCTGCTGATAGGGATCTCATTGAACGCGCCTACCGGGTTGCTGAAGTAGCTCATGAAGGACAAGTTAGGGCGTCAGGAGAACCATACGTCCAGCATTGCATGGCTGTAGCCTCCATCCTGGTTGATCTTGGCATGCCTGTCGCGACAATCGCAGCAGGGCTCCTCCACGATACCGTAGAAGATACCGATGTCACTCTAGAAGAGATTGAACGCGATTTTGGAGAGGAGATCGCATCGCTGGTAGCGGGTGTCACGAAATTAACCCAGCTTCCAAGGGTGAGTCATTATGATGGTAATGGACGTGGTGAGAGTGCTGCAAGAGTAGAATTAGCGAAAGAGAACCTTCGGAAGACATTTCTCGCCATGGGTGATGACGTACGCGTCGTCCTGATCAAGCTTGCTGACCGTCTCCATAACATGCGTACACTTTCGCATTTACCGTTGGATAAACGCGAACGGATTGCCAAGGAAACACTCGAAATCTTCGCGCCATTGGCAAATCGTTTGGGGATTTGGCAGTTGAAATGGGAACTTGAGGATCTGGCTTTTCGGTACGTTCATCCGGAGAGTTACAGGGATATCGCTGAGTTGGTAGATGAGCGACGTGTTGATCGTGAAAAAACCATGGGTCAAATCACGACAGATCTTATTAAGGTTCTCGCTAAAGCGGGAATTGATGCAGATGTGCGAGGACGATCTAAACATCTGTACTCCATTCATAAGAAAATGGAACGTAAGGAGGTTCCATTTGAGATGGTTTACGATGTCAGGGGAGTGCGTATCGTCGTCGCTGAAGAAAACGATTGTTACCTGGCTCTGGGAGTGATTCATAACCACTGGAAACCAATCCCTGGGGCTTTCGATGACTATATCGCTACTCCGAAGGATAACCTCTATCAGTCCCTCCATACGGCTGTAGTCTATGACGATGGCAAAACACTTGAGGTCCAGATTCGGACTCCCGAGATGCACGAAAACGCGGAGTATGGCATTGCCGCTCATTGGCGATATAAGGAAGGACGCCGGCGGGACGATGCCTATGAGCAGAAAATTCTGTGGTTGCGAAAATTGATGGAGTGGCGACAGGATGTTGATGACGCAAGCGATTTCGTGGATGCGATGAAATCGGACGTTTTCGATGATCGCGTGTATGTGTTCACACCTCGAGGAGATATTATTGACCTTCCGGCGGATTCCACACCCATCGATTTTGCATACCATATTCACACTGAAATCGGCCATCGCTGCAGGGGAGCTAAGGTTGACGGCAAGCTGGTCTCGCTTGACACGAGACTTGAAACTGGGAATTCAGTGGAGATCCTAACCGCGAAGCGTGGAGGTCCGAGCAGGGATTGGCTCAATCCGAGCCTAGAGATGGTAAAGAGTCAGAGGGCGCGAAGCAAGATTCGCCAGTGGTTCAAACGTCAGGATCGTGAGCAAAACATTTCTCATGGGCGTCTACTCCTGGATCGTGAGTTTCGAAGGTTAGGAATTGAGGCAGTCTCTTTTGATCTCATTGCCAAGGAGATTGGTTATTCGCAGGTCGATGATTTGCTTGCGGCAGTGGGTTGTGGTGATATCCAGCTTGGTAAAATCGTTGGCCGCATTGTCGATAAACAAGAAGATGATTTCGAAATCCCTGAAGAAACTACGATCCTTCCTACTGGTGAGCCAATTCCTACCGAAGAGGTAAGCATTCTGGGGCTGAAAGGACTTCTCACAAACTTAGGACGATGTTGTAAACCTGTACCAGGTGATCCAATCATTGGGTACATCACTCGAGGAAGAGGGGCTACAATTCATCGTCAGGATTGCCCGAATGTTCTTCGCATCAAGGATACTGAGCGTTTAGTCCAAGTCTCATGGGGTCAGGCAAGACATACGTATCCAGTATCCGTTCGCATCAGGGCTTACGATCGAGATGGTTTGATGCGGGATGTTTCAACCTTGGTCACTAATGAAGGGATCAACATGTCATCACTACAGGTTTCAACGAAGAACAGTCTGGCAACCTTCGACGTTGTGATGGGGGTCACGGATATTTCACAGCTAAGCCGTGTATTGAATCGGCTTGAAGCACTCCCGAATGTGCTTGAGGCAAGACGGCTACGGCCGGGCTAAGCCTTATGGAACAAAACTCCAGCTAAAGATCTTGAATAATGGGGATGAATCGGTGTATTCAGAATTGTTAAGTGTCGGGCAAGCTTTGGATCGAATTTTGAAATATGTTGTGCCCCTTTCAACAGAAAAGGTTCCACTTTCTCATGCACTTGACAGGGTACTTGCGGAAGAATTGAGAACTCTGCACGACCTCCCACCCTTTGACAATTCAGCTATGGATGGTTTCGCGGTACGGTCAGAAGATACCGAGGGAGCATCTGAAGAATCTCCAGCAACATTCGTTGTGATAGGAGATATCTCTGCTGGTGAGGTGCCCAGCGAGGTCATACAGCCTGGTCAAGCTATGCGTATTATGACAGGGGCAGTGCTTCCACAAGGAGCAGATGCTGTCGTTCCAGTTGAGGAAACCTCGGTAAAAGATGCAATGGTAGGGAAAGAGCTACCGAATCAGGTCTTGATAGAGGTTCAAACTGGGAGTGGAGCCAATGTGCGTAGAGCAGGACAGGACGTCACAGAAGGTTCCCTCATTCTTAAAGCAGGTCATCGACTGCGTCCGCAGGATATTGGTATGTTAGCCGCAAGTGGGATTTCCCATCCATTGGTTCACCGAAAGCCGCGTGTTGCACTCCTCTCTACTGGTGACGAATTGGTTGAGGTGGATAAGCAACTTGAACCAGGACAAATTCGCGATTCGAATGGCTATGCTTTAGAAGCAGCGATCCGTGCTGCTGGAGGGATTCCTATCCGATTAGGAATTGCATCGGATACTGCAGAGGACGTGAAGGAATTTCTTGAGAGAGGTATTCAAGAGGGAGCAGATTTGATCGTGACCTCTGCTGGGGTTTCCATGGGTGCTTATGATTTCCTAAGGAGCGTCGTCCAAACTCACGGAAAACTGGATTTTTGGCGAGTAAACATCCGCCCAGGGAAGCCTCTCATCATGGGTGTCTTTCGAAAGATCCCTTTGCTTGGATTGCCGGGCAATCCAGTCTCAGCGTTGGTAACCTTTGAGATTTTCGTCAAACCGGTTATCAGTAAAATGAGTGGTATGGATGAGATTGAGCGTATGTGGCTCAAAGCACGTCTCTTTCATTCGATAAGTTCTGACACTCGGGAAAGCTATTTAAGAGCTCAGATTACCTGGAAGGAGGGCGAGTATTGGGCTCGTCTCACCGGCAGTCAGGATTCAGGTGTCCTTTCGTCTCTTGTTAAAGCTAATGCCTTGATCATTATCCCAGCTGGAGTAGAATATTTGCCGGAAGGTGACCAAGTTGAGGCTTGGATCCTCACCCATGGTTCAGTGACGTCGGGGGATGAAGGTCAGTAATGCAAAACAATTGCAAATTGGAGGGCGGGTAGGTATGAAAAAGGGTGTAGATTCTAAGTGGTGGGTTTCTGTTATCGCAGCATTTATTGGGTTATTGGATTCCATATACTTAACCTGGATCAAACTGGCAAATGCAACAGCATCGTGTTCGGGAATTGGAGATTGTGAATCCGTAAACAATAGCTCCTATTCAGAGGTCGCAGGTATCCCGGTTGCACTTATTGGCGCAGGTGCATATCTAGTTATTCTTGTACTTCTTCTTGTGGAGGCACGGTTTCCTGAAAGGTCAGAATTGGTTCGATATTCAGTATTTGGTTTCTCGCTAATTGGTACGCTATACTCTGCATACCTTACATATGTGGAAGTAGCAATCCTAAATGCGATCTGTCCTTTTTGTGTTTTATCCGCCCTTTTGATAACATTTCTTTTCGTTGTCAGTGTATTGCGGCTACGAGACATGGATTTGGATTAGAGGAGGATTTGGATGCCACGTGTTCGTTGTCGTTATCTCGACTGCATCTTCCTCGATGAGGGTTATTGTACTACTGAGGCCATCATCATCGATCCGGATGAAGGATGTGTAACGTATACTCAACTCGACGATGTGACTGCTGATAAGGATTGGGAAGAGGAAGAACTTGAAGGATTCTGGGATGAAGGTGAGGACGAACTCCTCGCGGACGATGATGATGACGACGACATGTGGTTGGATGAAGAACTCTAAAATCCTTTAATGAAGGTCAGGCACCCAATACAGTTTGAAGAAACAATCGGATTGAATAACATTTGAAAATTGAAAACTCGAGCACGTAAGCTCCATAGCAAGAAAAGGACCCATACGAGACCGGAACGGAATTAACCGATCCGGTTTTTTGATTCTTATGGCATTCCCCAAATGCTAATGCTTTGCTGAATCCATGGCTTAGACTTTATCGAAATATGGATGAATGCATTACCATTAGAGATCACGCGAAGATTGTTCCAAGATATATGATATTTCCAGTTTTCGGTTCTTGAGATTAAATTTCAGTTGTTAGCTTTCGAGGGTGATGAATGCAGGCAAATGAAAAGTTTATCATTATCGTGGTTTCAGACCAACTTGAATGAAAAATGCCGGATCTGACGATCTAACTCCAGCTTAATTTACACTTGATACTCTTGAAGTTTGTTGCTTGGGATCAGGTATCCGTTGAGGATTTCATACGTTGTTCAAGGGTCCGCGATAGGATATCGTCCAGTTCCTTCTGTCCCTTCTCTTTTTGAGGAGCACTTTTCTCGATTTCAGGTTGAGGAGCATCTTGCTCATTCTCCTCAATGGCTCTTCGTAACGCGACTTCCATTGCTGTTGGAACTTCTTCCTCCTCCAACTCGGCCTCTTTCATCGCTTCCTCTTCTTCAACAGCCTTCATGCTCAGTTTGATCTGTCGTTTCTTGCGATCGATACCTAAGATAACGACGTCAATCTTATCACCTAGTTTAACGATTTCAGATGGATCAGAGATGTAATCAGAGCTCATTTCACTGACGTGTACTAAGCCATGACGTTCAGCGCCGATGTCGACAAACGCTCCAAAGGATTCTAGCTTGACGACTTTTCCTTTAATTTTCAAGCCCAGCTTGATATCTTTCCATTTCAGCTCGATCGGGCGAATCATGGTTAGTTCTAGGCGGCCAGAGTTGGCGTCAACCTTCTCAACCCAAACCTCAACATCCTGTCCCTCTTGGAGGACATCATCAATTCGATTCACATGGCCGAGTTTAACTTTAGATATGTGGATGAGACCAGGCGTCTCAGCACCAACATCAACGAACGCACCAAATAGCTCAATCTTCGTGACTGTACCATTCAGCGGTGTGTTTGGTTTAAGATCTGATAACTTTATTTTTGCATCTTTATTGTTGTCGCTCATCAGTGTTTTCCTATCATTTCCCCCAAATTTTATTAGCGGAGGATTATACCATGGTAAGTATTGTGACTGTTCCGAACAACCTTAAACTAGCCTACTTCGACGTTAGGGTTGAAATGCCATATGCCATAGGTGAATGTCGGCAAATCTCTCACTCGGATCAAGCAAAGGTCCAATGCTCACATCCTGAACCTGATCATCGATTGCATAGCTATGAACGGGGAAGTATAGCAAGATTGCAGGTACTTGGTCACGAAAACGGAATTGGAAACTTTTATAGAGATCTGCGCGCGTCGTTAGATCTGCAGTTGTTCTTGCCTTTTCCAACCAAATACCGATGTTCCGATCTTCAAACCCGCTGTAGTTTTGTCCAGTTTCAGTCTGAGAATCATGCCAGAATGGATATGGGTCTGGATCTGGATAGGGACCGATGTGTAAATCTGTAAGTATGCTTTCGAAATTCCTTGGCTCAAGGTAATCGGTAACGAGTTCTGAAGCGGGCACTGGCATCAATGAAACCTGAACGCCAATATGGGCCCAACTCTCTTGAAGTGCTTCTGCGATGGCAGTGTGAAGGGGATCTGATGCATGTATAAGGTCAAAGACTAAAGGTGTATCGTCTTTGTAGCGTACATACTCACTGGTTCCAGCTTGTGCTCCCTCTGGGATCTCCCAGCCAAGTTTCACTAATAACTCCTCAGCTTGTGCTGGAGAGAAAGTGCTTGGAGTAAGGCTGTCAAGGTACGCCCAGGTTCCTGGGAAGATGGGACCGGTCGCGATAACGCCTTGTCCTGATAACACCTCGTCAATAATCCACTGTATGTTAACACCTAATAACAGCGCTTGACGAAATTCCTTATCGGCAATGAATGTTTTCTCTGAGTGTTTGAGATTTAGGAAGACTGTGCTGATGCTTGGAAGGTGTGCTGTATGCAAGTTCAGGTTTGGAAGCTCCAGAACCCGATCAAGGAGCCCCTCGTTAACCTGACCAATGCCGTGGACATCGCCGTCAATATAAGCTTGGAGTGCCCGTCCTTCGTCCGAGTAAAACAATAATTCAACTTGATCAAGATATGGACGATCCTTGAAGTAGTCCTGAAAGGCGGAAAGGCTCACTCCATTGATCGAATCTTCTTCGAGGATAAAATGGTCGAACTTGAAAGGTCCAGTCCCCACTGGCTGCAAGTTGAAAGGATGGTCTATGAGTTCGCCTGCGGACACTCCACGAAGTAGATGTTCTGGAAGGAGTCCCACAGTAACAAAGTCTAGGAACGGCGCGTAGGGTTCGGGCAATTGGAATTGTACAGTACGTTCATCGAGTTGGATGATATTGATTTCTTCCCAAAATGCCTGTAGGTCAGAAGGTCCTGGATAATCGGGATCCCGGAACTTAGAAAAGGTGTAAAGGACATCTTCAGATCGCAGTGGTTCGCCATCGTGCCATATCGCATCATCGCGCAGTGTGAAGGTATACAATGTGGCATCCGCTGAGATAGCCCAGGATTCAGCCAAGTCAGGACGTGGAATCCTTCTTGTGTCAAATGCAACAAGCCCGCGGTATAGTATGCGGTTTATGTCACGATCAACTTGGTTGTCCGTAATCAAGATGGGATTAAGGCGGCTGACCATTCCAATGAGTGCTTCACGGTACGTTCCTCCCGCAACTGGCTCGGATTCTGTACTTTCAACCAAGGGTGATTGACCCAGGAGATATCCAAGGATCAAGATCAAACCGCCGATCGCAATGATCAACTGCCATCGATATTTCTTCATTGGATTAACCATCAAGAAGGAGAATAGAAGGCTTAAGCCTTCATTAATCAATCAATACAACGTTGAGGATGGCGAGAAGGAAGTAAGTTACGCTTAGTCCAATGGTTACATTGAACAATAACCGCTCAATACCTCGGCGAGTTTGATAGCCTCCACCATAATCACCTCCACCAAGACCGCCCAAACCAGCCCCCCGGCTCTGGAGGATGATTACAAGGATTAAGGCGATAGACACAATCACCATTGCTAAGTTAAGAAAAACTTCCACCGAACTATCCCTCCTCAGACTAGAAAGCCCAGGGATTATAGCAGAATGCCCTAGGACTATCAAGAAATTGAAATTACGTCTCCCCGATGGCTGCTCTCAAATATGCTTCAATGAATTCATCTATCTCACCATCGAGTACAGCGGATGTATTGGAAACTTCTACGCCAGTCCTGTGGTCCTTTACCATTTGGTAGGGGTGGAGAACGTAGGATCGAATTTGGCTTCCCCATTCCGCTTTTACGTGTTCACCTTTGATTTGTGCTAGCTCTTCCTCTTCCTGCTGTCGTTTTAGATCTAATAGGCGGGCTCTCAGGACCTTCATAGCGTTTTCTTTATTTTGGGTTTGTGATCGTTCATTCTGACAGGTGACGACGATCCCAGAAGGGATATGGGTGATGCGTACTGCAGTTTCATTCTTCTGGACATTCTGCCCACCCGCTCCTGCCGAACGATAGGTGTCAGTTTTCAAATCATTCAAGTTGATGTCCACTTCGTCACTCGATTCCACTTGAGGGTACACCTCAACGAGTGCGAAAGATGTATGTCTTCTGTGGGATGAGTCAAATGGAGATAAACGAACCAGGCGGTGGACACCCTTTTCAGAACGTAAATAGCCAGTTGCGTAATCACCTGAAACTGCGATGGTGACCCGCTTCATACCAGCCTCTTCACCAGCACTAATATCTATTACATCGATATCGAATTTATGCGACTCTGCCCAACGAAGGTACATCCGATTGAGCATCTGTACCCAATCTTGGGAATCAGTTCCACCAGCACCAGCGTGGATCGAAAGGATGGCATCATGGCGATCATATTCTCCTGAAAGGAGGGTAGTGATCTCCAGTCGATTAACTTCCGCTTCGATTGCCTCCGTCTCCGCTTCGATTTCTTCACGCAAGCTTTCATCCTCGAGGGAAGCTAGCTCGATGGCATCATCGATGCGACGCACGAGTGCATGCCAGACTTTTAGTTCATCACGCAGTCGAGACAATCGACGCATGGTACTCTGTGCTTGTTCTGGATTGTCCCAAAGAGTGGGTGATTCTGCTGCTATTTCAAGGGTAGAGAGTTCTTCCTGCAATCTGGGGAAGTCAAAGACGCACCATTAAATCTTGTATCTTCGATTTTGCTAGGTTCAATCTGTTAATCAGGTCTTCCATAACTTTTCATCCATTATTGGATAATCCAGGCTAAAGGATTATCACTCCCTTTATTCTGCGAGCAATCCATCGACGTATGATTCGGCGTTGAAATCTATGAGGTCATCTTCACATTCGCCCAATCCAACGTATTGTATTGGTAGGTCTAGCTCAGATGCAACTCCAAATCCAACACCACCTCTTGATGAACTGTCCAGTTTGGCGAGTACGACTCCCGTAACGCTGACTGCTTCGGAGAAAGCTTTCGCTTGTGATAGTCCATTCTGACCAGTTGTTGCATCAAGCACCAAAAGTACCTGATGAGGTGCTCCAGGGATTACTTTACCGGCTACTCGATGAACTTTCTGGAGTTCTGCCATGAGATTGTGGTGTGTATGCATTCTACCGGAAGTATCGATAATTAGGATGTCAACATCCCTGGCGATCGCTGCTTGAGCTGCATCATATACAACTGCTCCTGGATCAGCACCGGGTTGGCCAAGGATGATTTCAAGGCCGAGCCGGTTCGCCCACAATTCAAGTTGATCTCCAGCAGCAGCCCGATAAGTATCTGCTGCGACCAGAAGAACATCTTTTCCCGATACTTTGTAACGGTGTGCAAGCCTAGCAGCTGTCGTTGTTTTTCCAGACCCGTTTACACCGATTACGGTGATGACGAAAGGCGATCTTTCGGTATCATTTTCGGGTAAAGGTTGAACTCGGTCGAGCAGCTTACTACGAATAAGCAAATGGAGTTCACTTCCCTTTGTGATCCCCTCTTTTTTGACATCCTCTTTCAGTTCATCGATAAGTTCAATTGCCAGATGGGTGCCAAGGTCTGCCTGGATCATGCTTGCCTCGAGCTCGTCCCAGAAATGAGCGTCCAGCTCAGTAGCACCAAGCAAGCCTGCAACCCGACCGAAAGTGGATTTCCTCGTTCTAGATAATGCCTCTCGCCAGTCTTCTCGCTTCACGGGCGAATTATACCATCCATGCAAGTCTTCACTTTCTAGAGTGAGTGATCGGAAAGGCGTAAGCTCATACCTCTTGCATGTGGTCTTGCTGCTAGTTGAATTCGTCATCAAGCTGCGACAAATGAGCAAAAACAGTGCCCCATTTGGGGCATTGAAAGAAGTAGCTGGGGGTCGAGGATTCGAACCTCGGCTTACGGTTCCAGAGACCGCTGTCCTACCACTAGACGAACCCCCATCTTTCCGAGGCATTCTACCACAACGGAATTGCTGAGTCTATTCAGTTGTCGCTAGCTCACGAAGGATGTCAATGGCGTTCTCAATACGAGAGAGGACGGTGGATTTTCCAATAATCTCCATGCTCTCAAAGAGCGGAGGACTAACTTTTTGCCCTGTGACTGCTACACGCAAGATTCCAAAAAGTTGTCCCGCCTTCAGGCCTAACTCCGAAGCAAGATCTCGAAGGAGGGGATCTACAATATCATGGTTCATGCTAGGGAGATCGCGTATCACATTCGCGGCCCTCTCGGCAGCTGCAGCAGATTCTGCTGCGGACATGTTTTTACCAATCAGCTCATTTGGTTCAGGACGTACTTCTTCTTCAAAGAAGAACCCTGCCATTTCGACCGCCTCTTCTAAGGTGCGAATGCGTTCTTGGATGATAGGGATGATGAGAATGAGCTTCTCATCATCGACTTCGTAACCACTGTCTTCGAAGAATGGACGAACGCGGTTGGCAAGCTCTTCTTGGGACAATTGCCGGAGATGGATACCATTGAAATGGTCCAATTTGCTGAAATTAACTGCTGCAGGACTGGAACTAAGCTTCTCCAGGGAGAATTTGTCGATTAAATCCTCCATAGTGAAAATCTCCGTATGGTCATCGTAGGCCCATCCCATCATCGCTGTCCAGTTATTAACGCCCTCCGGTATATACCCCATTTCTTTGAGGTCGAGAGTATATACGGACTTAATCCCGCTCTTCGGATCGACAGCATGTCGTTTACTGAGCTTTCCTTTGCCTGTGGGATTGAGGAATAATGAGAGGTGGATCCATACTGGCTGATCCCATTCGAATGCTTGGTAGATCAGTACGTGAAGTGGGAATGTGGGGATCCACTCGGAGCCTCTAGTTACATGAGTGATCTCCATTAAGTGATCATCCGCCATAGCGGCTAGGTGATATACAGGAATACCATTTGATTTTAGTAATATATAGTCGTCGATGGTTGCATTATCGACCGTGATCGGTCCACGGAGGAAATCGACCGCAGTTGTTTTTCCTTCCTTGGGCGTCTTAAATCGAACGACATGAGATTCACCATCTTCAACCCGTGAAAATGCTTCTCCTGGATCCAGACGACGACAAAGACCATCGTATCGTGGCGGTTCTTTCCTCTTCTGCTGCTCTTGCCGGACTCGGTTCAATCTCTCAGGGGTACAGAAGCAGTAGTAGGCATAATCTCGGTCGATCAATTCCTGAATGAGATCGAGGTAAATATCCAACCGTTCCGATTGGCGATAAGGAGCGAATGGGCCGCCAATGTCTGGTCCTTCATTCCATTGAATCCCAAGCCACTTCAGGCTATCCATGATCTCAGCTTCAGCGGTTGGATCAAAACGTTTCTGATCTGTGTCTTCGATACGAAGAATAAATTGCCCATTGGTCTTACGAGAGTAGACATAATCATAGAGTGCGGTACGAGCGCTTCCGATGTGAAATCGTCCTGTGGGAGATGGAGCAAAGCGGACTCGGGCAGGGAGGGTGTCCTTCATTACAAACCTCTAAGAGTAGTGCTGGTTAGAGTTCAATCTTTTTATGTCGTAGGATCACGCTTTCAACCAGTCCAATTCCTAATAGGAGAACGAGAAGTGAGGATCCACCATAGGAGAAAAATGGAAGCGGAATCCCTGATACTGGGAACAGGTTAAGGTTCATGCCAACGTTAAAGGCACTCTGAAACAGGATCAGGAATGCCACGCCGTAACTAATCAGGGCACCAAACTTATCTCGAGCAATGCGGGCTGCCCGCAAACAGCGAATGATAACCAGCATGAGGATAATAAGGAAGAGTGCAGCGCCAGCAAATCCAAATTCCTCCGCGAGCGCGGAGAAGATGAAGTCAGTGTGACGGACTTTAAGAAAACGTAATTGTACCTGCGTTCCATAACCATATCCTTGACCAAACCATCCCCCCGAGCCGATGGAAATCAGTGATTGTTCTACGTTGTACGTCGAGCCATAACTCTCTTCCGGGTTTGGGAATAGAAAGTTTGCAATCCGCTGCATCTGATAATTCCTTAAGAAGAAGAAATCCTCTCCCTGCGGATACTCAACTGTGAAGTACTGGAAGAGAAAGGGCGCAGCGATCGCGAAAACAATCAATCCAATCGCCAGGAAGATCCCGATGTACTTCATTGGCAAGCCTGATGCCCATAACAGTGCGAGCCATAGAACCATCAGGACAATGGCAGTGCTCAGGTCAGGTTGTATGAGTACAAGAACTGCAGGAACTCCCATCAGAAGGAGGCTGGAAAATATCGTACGTAGATTTTGATTTTCGTTTCTAGGTCGTGATAGAAAGTCGGCTAGTACAAGGATCATCAGAATCTTCGCGAGCTCAGAAGGCTGAATATTTGCAACACCGACGTTAAACCAACGCGCAGAACCGAAACCCACCTGACCAGCAATGAAAATTAGGCCTAGCAGCGCAACGGTGATGATGTAGATAGGTCGGGCAAGAGCAGACCACATGCGGTAGTCGACTGCGGCGGCCGCGATGACGACGATCAGTCCAATTCCGGCAAAGATCGTCTGTCTGGTGACATTCTCGGCAAGGTTTACATTACCGCCGATCGCAGATTGGATCATCGCGACACCTGCAATCGTCAAAATGACGACTGCTGCTAGCAGCCAGATGTCAAAGTGTCGCCATATTCGTGGTGTTGTTTGCATTGTCAGATACCAATTATTATTCCTTCGATTCTTTACTGGGAAGAATCGATAGCCTTGAATGCGAAGTAAGCCTCCAGAACCTGACGCACGATCGGGCCTGCTGTGACTGCGCCTTCTCCGCCATTGTAAACAAAAGCAACGATTGCAATCTCGGGATTTTCATACGGTGCATAAGCAGCGTACCAACTATGCGTCGGCCAGTTACCGGGCTCACATAGGCCTTTATCCCTTGCATCTGCATCACAGAATTCGCCAGTACCAGTTTTGCCTGCACTGGAGATATTCTCAAGTTGAGCGTAGTCCTCAGCAGTTCCTTCTGTGACAACCATGCGCAAACCTTCCTGCGTCTTCTGAATTACCCAGGGTTCCACAAGAATATCTGGTGTTTCCTCATATGTAGGACGTGTTTCCTCAGGAATATCAGGACAATCACTGCCAATTTGGTCAGCTGGTGTGATAATGTTGTCGGCGATATTCCATAGCACACAGGGGTCAATTGTCTCGATGATATTTCCTTCTCCATCAAGTACTTCTTTCACGACGTGGGGCCACATGACTTTACCGCCATTTGCTATTGTGGTGAGCGATGTGAGCATTTGAAGGGGCGTAGCGAGGACGTAGCCCTGACCAGTCGTTGCATTATAAGTATCGCCAGTGGACCAGCTTTCACCTTGCGTTCTCCTCTTCCAATCACGGGTGGGTATCAGACCAGCTTCTTCGCCGGGTATATCGATGCCAAGTTGGTTTCCATAGCCGAGCGCGCGTGCATATTTCCCGATGTTATCAATCCCTAAACCTTCATCGATATCACCTGGATAACCTCCTCCGATTTTGTAGAAATAAACATTGCATGAGAACGCGAGCCCGTGCAAGAAATCAACCTCGCCATGCCCTTCCCGATTCCAACAAACGAAATCCTTTGCTTTCCCTGGATCATTTGGATAGTACTTATTGCTAATTGTAATCTTACCTGGGTCATTGAGTTCGCGCGTCGGAGAGATCACACCTTCATTCAATGCGCCGATAGCCGTGACCAACTTGAATGTGGAACCCGGTGGATGTCGATCGCTGACGGCATGGTTGATGAGTGGCTTTCCGCGCTCATCTTCTTCTAGCGTCCTGTAGTAGCTTTCGGGAATAATGCGAGCTAGGCGGTTATTTTCATAGGTAGGTAGTGAGACCATAGCCAGGATCTCGCCAGTTCTGGGATCCATTGCAATAACGACACCAATGGGTGTCCGCTCTTCACCTGCAGTGCGGTTTATGAACTCCATTCGCTTCGCCAAAGCGGTTTCAGCTGCAGATTGGAGACGCGTGTCAATCGTAAGACGGAGGTTGTCGCCTGGAGTAGGTTGGATCACACTCCCAACCTCACGCAACTGGCGACCAGCAACATCCTTTTCAACCAACTTCTGGCCATTAAGGCCCGCTAACAAATCCTGGAAGAAGACTTCGAGACCCGAGTAGCCAACTTTATCCCGACCTGCTTCAAATCCGAGTGCTTCATAGAAATCCTTATTCACTTCTGAAATCGGCCCAAGGTAACCTATGACAGATGCTGTAAGATCGCCTGTTGTGTAATCCCGGACTGGTTGCGTTTCAATGCCCACTCCCGGCATGTCGACCATTTCCTCACGCACAATCCTGGCAACCTCTTCATCAACATCACATGCAATAGGCCAAGCATCGTATGGACTGATGGATGCGCCCTCAAAAACAAATTGGCGAATGCCACGTCCTGGTACACAACGAGCGGCCCTCTCACCTTCCTGGTCAATAGGAACACCAGTTAAGTTCGAAAGATATTGGTAGATCATCTCTACTTCAGCCTGACTGTCGGGGAGGAGTGCAGGAGTGATCACAATATTGAAGGCTGGGATATTGCGTACCAATTGGTAGCCGTTCCGATCGTAAATAACGCCACGCGGTGCCGGGATCGTAATACGGTCGAATCGATTATCGTTGGCGCGAGCAACATAATCCTCACCTTGGATAATCTGGAGATCGTAAAGGCGATAGAGGAATACCGTGAGGAGCAGACCCATGACAACATAGGTCAGGATGAGCCTCCAGTTGTCAATCCCAGCGTTATTTCTCGCGTTATTCATACCATGCTACCTATACGACGATAACCTCAAATGCTAACTTCCGGTGGGTAAAGCGATTGCCTCAACGATCTCGCTAGTTGGGTTGCTGGTAGGATGAGCAAGAGATTGAGGAAGGTGCTCGGAAGGATAATCCGAAAGAGAGTCATGTTGAAGTCTAATTCATGTCCAATGATCCAGATAATGGCCATACTCAACACATAGTACAGCAATGAGGCAGCGAGAATCACTCCCATTGGCATTAGGAAATGTGATTCCCAAAAGCGTCCCTCGGAGAAGGATACCAGAAAAGTGATCACAATAAGAATTATGGACGTTGTTCCTAATGGTACTCCAGATAGAAGATCGAGGAATAGACCTCCTACTAGAGCCCAAACAAGTGCTTCCCTGGGCCTTCCCACAATTCCCCAAGTTACAACAGCAAGCAGTATTAGATCCGTTCGTCCATCAAGTAGCTTAATGTCATTGAAAACGACGGACTGAAGAATTGCGAGGATCGCGAGAATTGGAATGCCAATTAAGTAGGCCATACTCCACCGACTATGGTGCAATCTCTATGGGAAGCGGACGAAAGTTTGTAATGACGAGCACTATGTCGAGGTCGTCCGTATCTACGCTGGGTTGAATGACGGCTTGTTGAAAAATCTCATAGTCCCTCTTGCGCACGCTTATCACTTCGCCAACTGGGATATTAGATGGATAATTTCCACCCAGTCCGGATGTGAGCACCAGTTCTCCGGGGGCGATATCTGCCTCTTGTTCGATCATATCGATCCATAACTCACCACTCAATTGAGGTGCAAGGACGCCATCCGCGCGAGAAGTCTGCATACGAACATTAACTGCGAGTTCAGGATCTGTGATTAGTTGGATTCGAGCGCTTGTGGCAAAAACTTCGGCCACACGACCAACCAATCCCCGTTCTGTGACGACGGGCATGCCCTTCATAATACCAGCATCAGAACCCCTTCCAATCCAGATCGATCGCAGGAACGGGCTTGTATCTTTTCCGATTACATCCGCAGCCAGATAACGGTTCTCCGGTTCTGTCCTGGCATAATCTAGTAATGCTGAAAGGATATTTGCCTCAGCTACTTGCTCTTGAAGGGCGATGATTTCTTGCTGGAGTTGTGCGACCTCGAGTTCCAGCTCAGCGTTCCTCGAACGCAACGCGGCCAGGTCGCTGGGTGAACTTAGCAGATCGCTGAATGCAGAGTAGCGAACTGCGATCCATGATTGCAGGCCGGATATTGGTCGTAATACCAAATCCTGCCCTGCTTTGATAATGCCGCCTTCACTCAGCAGGATGATTGCTGCTGCGACAAGGATCAGGGCGGCGGCCATTATGGCTCTTGAAGTCGTTCGTGTCATCATCGTTCAGGGAGAATGGATCGAATGAACTATCGATCGTAGTTCAAGGTGAACCCCGTTCTAAACCAACGAGAAACCGTGTGTAGTTGTCGAGGTCTTCAAGTATAAGACCTGCACCTCTGGCAACACATGTCATAGGATCTTCGGCAATCCAAACTCGAGTACGAAGGTCATTTGTAAGACGATCTGAAAGGCCATGAAGTTGTGAACCGCCGCCTGCCAGACAAATTCCAACTTCCATCAAATCTGCGATGAGCTCAGGAGGAATCTCGTCGACCGCATCCTTGATGGTTTCAACGATTACGTTTATAGAACTCAAGAGTCCTTCACGGATCTCAACGGAAGAAATTTCAACAGCTTCAGGCAAACCGCTAACAAGGTTACGACCCCGGATGGTCATCGTCTTTTCTTCTTTTAGCGGATACGCAGATCCGATATTTATTTTTACCCTTTCAGCCATACGTTCTCCGATAAGTAGGTTGTATTTATTCCGGATGTAGGTGATAACATCCTGGTCCAGTTCATCTCCTGCTACTCGAAGAGAACGTGATACCACAACTCCACCCATAGAAAAAACCGCAACCTCCGTAGTTCCACCACCAATGTCAATGATCATCGTGCCGCGCACCTCTCCGATTGGGAGCGATGCTCCCAACGCAGCCGCTGTCGGCTCTTCGATCAAATAAGCTTCACGAGCTCCAGCAGACATGGTTGCGTCATAGACAGCGCGCTTTTCAACTTCAGTAGCGCCGCTGGGAATTCCAACGACGACTCTCGGTCTCGGAACAGGAACAATGCTTTGTTCATGTGCCTTCCCGATGAAGTACTCAAGCATCGCCTCAGTGATCTCAAACTCTGAAATCACCCCATCCCGTAAGGGCCGTATTGCTACGATATTTGCCGGCGTCCGGCCGACCATCTCCCGAGCTTCAGCACCGATTGCCAGAGGGCGCTTGGAACGCTTTTCGATGGCTACCCATGAAGGCTCATTGATCACTATACCCTTGCCTAGAACGTTAACAAGGGTATTAGCGGTTCCAAGGTCGATGCCAATATCCAGGGAGAAAAGGCCAAGGAGCCAGTTGAGGGGATTGAAGGCCAACTTGGATACCTCCACCAGTCTAATGGAGACCAAGAAGCGATTATACCACATGGGCTCAAAATCACTATTCTCCTACAGGTGTACGCTTTCCTGACGGATGAGTCGGTCTTTGGGTGCTATAATCGAGCCCGATGGACACTCTAAAGCAGGTGGAAACAGTTATTCGAGAGTTTGACCTTCTCAAGCCCGGGCAAAAAGTTGTCGCCGGAGTCTCTGGTGGTGCAGACAGTCTTTGCCTTATGGCTTGTCTTGTCCAATTGGGTTACACCGTGATTGTAGCTCACTTCGACCATCAATTACGGCCGGAGAGCGGAGAAGAAGCAAATTATGTAAAGAAAGTAACCAGCAAGTTTGGATTACACACTGTTGTGAAAGAAGGGGATGTGCAGGAATTAATCAAGAATGGTCATTCTATGGAAGAAGCTGCCCGAATTGCACGCTATACATTCATGGCAGAAGTAGCAAGGGATTATGATGCGGATACGCTTGCGACGGGGCACACGGCGGATGATCAGATCGAGACCATCTTGATGCATTTTTTACGTGGATCGGGACCTTCCGGACTGAGAGGGATGCTTCCGGTGACGGACATGGGAGATTGGGTAGGAGTTTCTGGGTCAGAGGGCATCCGTCTTGTGCGGCCATTAATTGAACTCAGGAGATCACAAACTGAATCGTTCTGTCAACGCATGGGGCTAATTCCAGTCGAGGATCCCAGTAATCTGGATCTATCCATACTCAGGAACCGCATTCGGCATGAGCTGGTTCCGCTACTCCTGAATTACAATCCTGGACTGCACAGTGTGCTGCAACGGACAGGTCATGTGATGGCAGGGGAGGTGGCCCTAATACAAGAACTCATACTCGAAAATTGGACAGATCTCGTCATTCATCTCGGCGAACACAGTTTAATCCTGGATCGTCATTTCTTCTATTCACTTCCCATAGCCCTTAAACGCGCAATGATGCGGAGAGTGTTGACAGTTCTTTCTCCTGGAATTCGGGATGTCGGATATGACATCGTTGAACAGATGACCCTCTTTCTGTCGGAAGAGGCTTCATCAGGACACATGCAACTCTTAGCTGGGATGGCGGTGGAACGTTATCAGGATATCGCAGTCGTTTTCAAGGAGGGAGAGACTGTCGAATTTCCTCAGTATCCTCAAATGGAGGTCGAAAATAGGATCCCTGTCAAACTTCCATTTAGACATCCATTGGAATCTGGATGGATGATTCAAGGTGAAAAGAAAAATCATACATCTGCATTAGCGGATAAGCTCAATGCTGGATTGAAAAAAGGAGAGGCAGCATTTGACCTAGAGCAATTAAAGAACGAGTTTGCGATCAGAACACCTGTGCCGGGTGATCGATTTCGACCAATGGGATTGGGAGGGACGATGAAGCTCTCCGATTTCTTCATTAACCTTCGAATCCCTCGCCTTGCACGTGAAAATTGGCCCTTGGTCGAGGCTAGGGGAGAGATTCTATGGGTTGTTGGCCTAAGGACTGCGCATAGCCATATGGTTGGCAAAGACTCAGAGGAGATTGCTTGGTTCGAATTATTCCCCCCGAAGGATGAAAAAGAATGATTCCACGATATAACCTCTGGATTGAACGAAATGGTGAAGTTGTGCTAAGCACCTGGCGAGTTGAACTGTTACGGGCAGTACATCAGACGGGTTCAATAACGTCCGCTGCTGAGGTAATGGATGTTCCATACCGGCGTGCGTGGGAACGGATTCATGAGATGGAGGAGCGGTTGGGTGTTGAGTTGTTGACGACAGAGGTCGGTGGTCCTGCTGGAGGTGGAGCAAAATTAACTAAACGTGGGAAGGAGCTTGTGAAAAGATTCGCTGACTTCTCGGAAGGAATGGAAATTGAGATACAGTCGAGGTTTGAAAGAGCTTTTGGGGAAATTTCACTGTAGAATAGTCCTTGACTCCAAGATAAACATTTTGCTAGAATGCCTAAAGTTTATGAGAAGGAGGATTCACAACTTAACTGGGGAATAGCGTATGGGTCTCAGTCATGGACTGAGATCACGAGGTGGAGGTTCCCTCTCTTATTAGAGGGCTAACCCCGGAGCGATCTGGGGGAAAATCGATCCATCAGCGGATGCCTCCGGAGCCTGCCACAGGCTCCATTCACCCTTCCAGAAAGTGTTGGAGTAAAACCTGTTGGCGACAGCAGGAACAAAGGCCAACACGGTGGCTGAACCATCGAGGATTGTTGATGGTTTATCTAGAGATGGAAGGGCGTAGAGGTGGCATGAAATGAAGCAGCACGCCCAGCGTGCTTTTTTGTTAGCTACATCAAATTACGAAACCAACTTGGATAAAATGATTGAAGGAGGTGGGGCATGGATATCTTGAAGAGGCTGATTGAAGACGACGTGAAGTTCGTCTGTTTACAGTTTACTGATGTTACAGGTTCGGTTAAGAGCGTCGATATTCCAGTGGGCAGGATGGAGAAAGTTTTGGAGGAAGGCGCCTGGTTTGACGGTTCTTCAGTCGAGGGCTTTGCCCGCATTCAAGAGAGTGATATGCGCCTGAAACCCGATCTGGAAACATATGCCGTTTTACCGTGGGGTCAGCCTGAGAGGCGCAGGGCACGTATCTTTTGTGATATCTACTTGCCTGATGGGTCACCTTTTCCAGGAGATCCTCGAGGTATTTTGAAGAAAGTACTCAGCAGATTGGAGAAAAAAGAGTGGCAGTTTAATGTCGGACCAGAGCCGGAGTTCTTCCTGCTGCGTAAGAATGGACCTGAGACCATTCATCCTGTGCCTCACGATGTTGGAGGATATTTCGATTTTTCAGCCAGTGATGAAGCGCATCGGGTGCGATCTGCGTTAATGCTAGCCCTAGATTCGATGGGCTTGGAAGTTGAGATGGGGCACCATGAAGTCGCATTAGGTCAGCACGAGATCGATTTCCGGTTCACCGACGCGCTCAGAGCAGCAGACAACGTTGTTACCTTGAAATATACTGTCAAGGCCTTGGCCGCCCAAAATGATCTGTTGGCAACCTTCATGCCTAAGCCCATTTTTGGGATCAACGGCTCGGGCATGCACACCCACCAATCCATTTTTACTGTGAAGGGTAAGAACGTTTTCTTCGACCCTGAGGATCCATTCGGTCTGTCGAAGGTTGCATATGGCTTCATCGCTGGTCAGCTAAAGCATGCACCTGGGATAGCGGCGATCGTCGCACCTACCGTGAACTCCTATAAGCGGATAGTTCCTGGCTATGAGGCACCCGTGTATATTTGCTGGGCTCAAATTAATAGATCGGCGATGATAAGAATCCCACAACCAGGTGTCGGCAGGGAGCTTTCAACGCGAGCAGAGCTTCGTTTTCCTGATCCCTCCTGCAACCCATATCTGGCTTTCGCAGTGATGCTTGCTGCAGGATTAGATGGTATTGAGAATGAATTGGATTGCCCAGCCCCAGTGAACGACCTAAACATCTATGAAATGAGCGAGGAGGAGCTGGCTGAGTTGGGAGTTGCTCAACTGCCAGGTTCTCTAGCAGAAGCCCTCAATGAGCTTGATAAAGATCAAGTTTTAACTGAGACCTTGGGTTCCGACGCATACGAAACCTTCACCCGAGCGAAACGCGCAGAATGGGAGGCCTACTGTACACGAGTTACAGATTGGGAGGTTGAGACGTATCTGGAAATTGCTTAATCAGGGATCAGGGATTAGTTAATGTGATCATAGGTCAATAGGTTAATGTGTCGAAAGGTCAAAACTTCGATATGAGATTAGTCTCATGTACATATCAAAATATTGACATTTTGACCTGTTGACTTGTTCATCAGATCGTTCCGAGTTTGGGTAAGAAAGTGGATTTACCCACTTTGTTTCCTGGCCCGAACGCTCTCCCAAGTTCGGCAGAATGCGCATTGTCCAGGTATGGTGGTAGGTTGTCCGCAGGTTTCACATTGCTTCAAATCAAGCCCACTTTGATCCTGCTCGATATTAAAAACTCCTTCACCTCTAGCCTTAAGGAAGGATAGATAGAACTGGAGCTTGGCGCCGGGGCGGTCCGCTTCCAACTGGTTAAGCAGTTCTTTGTAATAAATGGATTTCGCACCTACAGCATGTGGGCACTCATCATATATATATTCGATTCCACGTAACAATGCATAAGCTGCTGTTTCACGTTCGTAAAACCTGCAGAAAGGTTTAGCGCGTCGGATGAAGCCCGTCGGATTGTCTTCTAAAACAGGACTTTGCCTGGATAAATATCCAACTTGCCAATTCAGCGTATTTCCAAAGAGCACCGCAGCTTCATCATCGAGATTATGGCCGGTGGCTAGCACATCGTAGCCGCCATGAAAACCTACCCTATTCATGATGTGTCGTTTCGTTAGCCCACAGAGAGAACAGGGCTTTCCTCTGCCACGGTGAGTTAGCGTGGCTGCTTCGGGGATCGATGCCCCCAATGTTTTGGTGACATCTTCAATGATTAGGTGAAGGTTATGTTCGGCGGCGAAAGCTTCTGCCTTTTCTTGGGAATTGTGCGAATAACGTCCTTCACCATCAATACCGAGCCCAATATAAAGACCATCGACTTTGTACTCCAAGCGGTTGAGTACATCCCATAACGCAAGAGAATCCTTCCCTCCAGAAACTGCCACCAGGATTCGATCGTCCATTTTGAACATGCGGTATTTCTCGATAAACCGCTGTGTCTGTTCTGGGAACCACTCAAGGTAATGTGAGGAACATAGCGCCAGCTTGTGCTGGCGCATATTGAAAGCTGCTTTCCCTCCGCACTTCCTACATTTCATCGTTTTCTTTCGAATATCAAATTGGAATTCCGCTGCCGCCGGAGATCACAGCTACCAATTTGATCTCATCTCCCTCATTGATGATTTCATCGTCCGTGATCAATTCGCCTTGACGGGTTGCAATGACGGATTCGGGTTGAATATCATTGCGAATAAGCGCATCGCGAACCGTCATGCCAGCTCGGACTTCATATACATCTTCTCGCAAAATTATTTGAGCATTCATCGTCTTATCCGGGTGGGTTATGTGACCATCGAATCGGCAGCAGTTTCCTTGCTTCGCATGGTTTCGAAGGCTTGGATTGCAACCTCAATCATGCCTTCATCTGGCTCGCGTGTCGTCAAGCGCTGTATAGCAAGGTTCGGAGCGAGAAGAGTTCTAACGATTTTGATATCTTTCCATCTGGCAAGTAGCCGAATATATTCATAGGCAAACATTGCCACTACTGGAATGAGTAGGATCCGGCTGATCAATCTGGTCTGAATGGGGAGTGGTCCAAGTAGGCTGAAGAACAAAATGGAAAAGATCACAACGGTGAGAAGGAATGAAGTTCCACAACGTGGGTGTTCTCGGGATTGCTTTGCAACACTCTTAATGGTGAGAGGCGCTTTTGCTTCAAATGCGTTGATCGTCTTGTGTTCTGCACCATGATAGCCAAAGACCCTACGGATGTCAGGAACAAAACCTATAGCCCATATGTAGCTAATCAGTAGAGTCAATCGGACGATCCCTTCAATGATACTGATGGCGATTCCCTCTAGTCCAAAAAGGATCTCTGCGAGATACGAAATGCCCACAGGCAACATAACGAAGATGCCAATTCCCAAAGCAAGTGACAGTAGCATGGTAATGACCATGGGGGCTCCTTCTACTTTCTCACTTTCATCTTCTACCTGAACATTTACTGAGAATGTAAGTGACTGTGTGCCTAGATATAGGGCATCACCAAGTAAAAGTAGACCACGCAGAAATGGAATTTGAGTCAACTTACTTTGATAAACTTTACCGAGCGGTTGGGTCTCCAATACAATCGATTTGTCAGGAGCGCGGACAGCGATAGCGCACACCTGTCGTCCACGCATCATTACACCCTCAACTAGAGCTTGACCTCCATAAAATGGCAAACGACTACTCACGCAACTTCTCCTATTTTCCGACATTTATCTTGCTACTTTATCCATAAATCGAATGTAAGTTTCAATACCTCGATAGAAATTTGGTAGATGCATCTTTTCGTTAGGTGCATGAAGATTATCATCTGGTAAACCGAAGCCTAAAAGCAAGCTATCCACATTAAGGAGATCTTTAATGAGCCCCACCACCGGTACGGAACCACCTTCGCGCTTATAAATTGGAGGTTTCCCCCAAACGTCTTCCAGCGCTGAGGCAGCAGCCTGAACGGCTTCCGATTCGAGGTCAATCATGCCCGGAAAGCAGCTTGAATGCTCGTCAAGTTCCCAGGTAACTGTAGAGGGAGTATTTTCATCGAGATATGTCTCAAGCGAGCGCCGTACGTCCACAGGTGATTGATCGGGAACAAGTCGCATGGAAATTTTCGCCATTGCGCGTGCAGGAAGAACTGTTTTGGATCCTTCACCGATAAAGCCACTATAAATACCATTCACATCCAATGTCGGTCGTGCAGTCGCTCGTTCAATGTTTGTATATCCTTCTTCACCATTGAGAACCTTTGCTCCAGTCTGCTCTTTCCACCAAGAATCCGGCTGTGGTAACTTAGCAAGTGCATCTCTTTCCTTATCGTCGAGTGGACGAACTGAATCATAGAAGCCAGGAAGGGTTACTTTACCATGTTTATCCTTCATCCCTGCAATAAGATCGCACATTACATTAGCAGGATTATCGACGACGCCGCCAAAAGTACCAGAATGCAGATCAGAACCAGGACCTTGAAGTTGAATTTCGAAATACCCTAAACCTCGAAGTGCATAGGTTAGTGATGGAAGATCAGGAGCCAGGATACCTGCATCTAGGTTCAAGCAGTAATCACAGGTGAACAATTGCCCATTTTCACGAAGGAAAGCTTCCAGGCTAGGAGAACCGATTTCCTCTTCCCCTTCAACCATGTATTTGATGTTGACAGGGAGATCGACTGTGTGAAACATCGCTTCCATGGCTATGAGGTGAGCAACAATCTGAGCCTTCATATCGGAGGCACCGCGTGCAAAAAGTGAATCATCACGGATTGTTGGTTCAAATGGATCACTTGACCATTCATCAATAGGATCTACCGGTTGAACATCGTAGTGACTATAGACCAAGATCGTGGGTGCGTCCGGGCCAGCCTTTAACCACGTTCCATATACAACTGGATGGCGAGCAGTCGGAAGAATGTCTACATCTTCGAAGCCAAAATCATTGAGTTTTTCGGCAATCCATTGCGCTGCCTTTTCCATGTCATCATCATGCTCTGGGAGGGTGGAAACGGAGGGAATACGAAGAAGTGAGATTAAATGTTCCAGGGAGTCCTCTTTGTGCTCTTGGGCATACTCAATTGCAGCAGTAATGTTTGACATTCTTTGCTCCTCTTAGTTTCAGCTGCCTATCAAATGGGTACTTAAACGTAACAACAATTATAACCTTCGTGGTTTATCTTCTCTAGTGAATTATCGCTTTGCAGATATCTTGAATACAGGGGTCATTAAATCATGCGGAGATTCAGGATTTCATCTGGAGACTACCCCGAGAAGTTGGGGTGAATCAGTTCATCCTAGGTAAAGCTTCCACAGGCCTACGGAGGGAATGCACTGCTGATGGCTGGCAAAGAACAATCGTACCGAAATTGCGTATGCCTATGTCCTCCTTCGAATTCCTCATAGGTATGTTTTATATTTAGATCCGATAATCTTTGTGAGAGTTGTCGACTGCCAAGGTGGGTGAAGTATTCGTCCTTGTTTCCGCAGTCGAAATAAAGCAGACGTAATGACCCTAATGCATCTGCGTGTAACTCAAGATTCTCGATGGGATCCTTCTCCTTCCACCGCATCCAGATGCTTGAAATGATCTCTCCAGTGTGGAGGTCTATAGGCCAGTCGAATCCGAGATCAGCTTGTGGATTGGGTGAATAGCAGGCTGACATTGCGCCCATGTTGATGAATTTAAAGAAGTCTTTCCCCTTTGGTTGGACCGAACTAGGATCAGCTAAAATCCTTTGCACGTCCATCGCCGAGACAAGGTTCGGCAAATGAAGTAGATCTTGTGTGTAGCACAATTCAAAGGCTTTATCACCGCTGTGGTCGACAACAATACTGAAGATCTCTGGATACTCCATCGCTGCCATGAGTGCGCCGTATCCACCTGAAGATTTTCCAGCGATTGCACGGTTATCTCTATCAGCAAATGTATTGAAATTGCTATCAACAAAATCGACAACCTCGAGAAGATAGGACTGGTAATCACCGGTCGCAGATGAATTGAGGTACTGTGATCCACCATAGCGAGTAAAGCAATCCGGCATGACGATGATCATCGGCCTGCATTCCTCACTTGCGATCAATCGATCCATGCGTTCTGAGAGGTTTTCATCCCAGGGAAGATAGTTCAGGAAAGACGCCCCAGATCCGGCGTATCCTGCCAGCAAATAGAGAACAGGATACCCATCTCCCTCTGCTGAGTATCCCGGTGGCAAGTAGAGAACAAGATCGCGATAAGTTGGATCACCAAGAGGATTTCCTTGAAGCACATTACTCTGGAACGCTTCGATGTGAATTCTAGATTGAGCCATCAGACCTCCTGAACTTTGAATGCTAACATACCACACCCATGAATATTACACTTGAGGTAGTTAAATTAGTGTTTCTATCTGGTATCGAATTCCGAATCCTTACTAGATTGTTAGTTTAGTCCTCTTCTTGCTAATTAAAGGACGTCCTTACGTTTAGCAAACGACAGAGTACGGAATAAACTATAGAACACTTGTTATTTATGTCAAATTGATCACCCGGCTTCGTTCGACCCTCGACTGGATGTATTTAATTTACGTGTTTAATGAATGCGCGCAATGGATTCATGCAACCTAGAAATTGAAAAGGGGTTGTTAATTCATGGAACGTCAAATTCGATTATGATGACCTTGCATGAATGAAGGTGGTTTGACGGGGGTGAATTTTTGCCATGCAGGATTTGCGGCTAGGGTATATAATGCCCGTTGGAAACTACAACAAGATGGATATTCGATTCGTTGATCCTGAGGAGGTACCTCAATCTCCTGAGGATGTTCGTATTCGAGAGATTCGGCCGGAGGTATATAATGATGGGCGTCGAGTTCGAGTATGGATTGAGCTGACGCCGTTCCAAGTACCGCCGAACCTTGAGGTTGAAGTTTATGATTCTGACGGGCTTATTGTTACAAGCGCGTCAGTTATCGAACCTGTTGATCACAGAATGTCCATGACGCTTCACCTCCGGGGTGAGGATGTTCATGGAGAGTATTTACTTCGTGTTTCGGTAGGTTATCCGGATGAGAATCCTGTTGATCGACAGGAAGTGCACTTTAGGAACTTGGCGGAATAGTGCAGAGCCTTGGATGTTGTTGTGAAGATTGATTCAATTATCAGGCACGCCATATCCCCACCATCTTTCGACCGGACAAAGCTCCACCGAGCGCATCTGGTGGATATGATCCATGCTAATGTTCCTAAGAAGCTCATTGCCATTGCCACCCCACCGGGTTATGGAAAAACAACACTGCTTGCGGATTTTACTTCAAATACGGAACTTCCTGTCTGCTGGGTTCGTCTGACGGATGCCGATCGCGACGTTATGCGGTTGGCGACGATCATAGCTGCCTCACTTCAAAAACGTTTTCGAAGGCTTCGTGGTGAGCCAAATTTGGAGGTATTGGCAGACGCTTCACCAGAAGCCCTCGCCAGGGCCTTTTCGGTGCTAATTGATGAACGCGTTAGCGAGACTTTCGTCATCGCATTGGACGATGTCCACCTGATAAATCGTTCAAAACCGGTTCTCGAATTCCTGGATGCTTGGCTTACAGTTCAACCAGAGCAAGTGACTCTCATCGCTGCTGGGCGTGAGGTGCTCGAAGTGTCATTAGCCAGGTTGATGGCTGACGGCGACCTTGCGGGTATGGGGCCGCACGACTTAGCTTTAACGCGAGAGGAGCTTACCAAACTTTCAAAGATGCAGTTGGGCATCGAGTTGGATGACAATGAGGCAGATCGTCTCCTGGAAGAGACCCGCGGCTGGGTCACAGGGGTGCTCCTATCGGGTATGCTATCGAGGAATGTGATGAGCGCGTTGGCTCAAGCTACGGGGCCAATGGTATATGAGTACCTCGCCTCTGTTGTGCTTAATCGGCAGCCTGAAGACATGAGACGATTTCTACTCGAATCAGCTGTCCTCCCAGTGATGACAGCAGCATCGTGCGATGAAGTCCTTCAAAGGGAATCAAGTCATCGATTCTTGAGCAAGTTGGTGAAGGAGGGATATTTTGTAACAGCGAGCGGGGAAAGCCCGCGAATGTACGAGTATCATCCACAATTCAGAGATTTTTTGCTAGAGGTATTGTCGGACGTTGAGAATGAGAAGCTTAGGAAGCTAAGGTTGCGCGCGGCAAAGTATTTTTCAGATCATGGGACGCCTGAGCATGCAGTTGAACTTTACTTCGATGCCAAAGCTGCGTCTAACGCTTCACGATTAGCCGAGAAGCATGCAAATCACCTCTTCCGCACTGGCCAGACTCAGACCTTACATGATTGGGCCAGGAAACTTGAAGAGAGTGGAACCCCAGCTCCAAAAGTATTTTTCTATCTGTCGGCAGCTTTAACAAACAAGGGAGAGATCGAAGAGGCAGAGGAAACCCTTAAAAAAGCGCGAATGTCATTGAGGTCAGATTCAGCGAAAGGGCTTAGAGCGAAAATTGAGTGTCAGCAAGGTTTTATTGCGTTGAGGAAACAGGACTACAGTGGCCTAATGAAGGCTGCGAAGACGGCCAAGGATGAATTGCCAAGCCGACCTGATCGTTTGACAAATTCAACCTGTTTAAGACTGCAAGCATTGGCGCTCGCCTATAGTCGTCAGAATTATCGTGAAGCAGAGGAGGTTGTAACTAAGGCGGTTAAACTCCTCGAAGCCACTAATGACAATTATGACCTTGCTATGGCACTCATCGATCTTTCGATGTTTCAAGCGCAACAAGGAAATGCGCTCGGTGCTCATGGTACGGATTTGAAAGTGCATGACATCCTGGAGAGCATTGGTGCGCCATTACCCTTGGCCACATCATTCAACAACCTAGCAATTGATGCCCATTTTCAAGGTAGGTTCGAGGAGGCATTAAAGCTATTTAATCTGGGTATGCGACATGCGCGTCAAGCAGGTAGCTCATATTGGGAAGCGTTGATTCTATTTGGACAAGCGGATTTATTTAGCGACCTTGGTCTTCCACTCCAGGCTGCTGAACTGTATGGACAAGGTTTGCGTGTTGCTACACAGCTGGATAATCGAGGGCTAATACGTTACGGCTGTATCCAGACTAGCGTCTTGCACCGTAGAAGAGGAAGTGGGGATTTACCACACCAATGGCTTAAACGGGCTATGGCATTAGGTGGGGATGCAATCGAAACACCCGATATTCAGATACAGGTGGCCGCATTAGAAATGGGGACATCTCCATCACGGGCACAGGAAGTTCTTGGCGACTTGGTATCGAACGCAAAGGTTCGTCTTGACGCAAACCAACAAACATTGGCACTCTACTTCATCGCACGATCCTATTGTATCGAAGATCGCCTGGACGAACTTCAGAAGACATTGCGTGAGTTGATGGCATGGAGTGGCGGTAATGGGACTGAGCAACTTGTGGCTGCCGAGTTGGCAGCCGATGATGCTTTCAGAGAGTTCTGCAAGTTAAGCTTAGTTGGCGATTCCACAATGACCATGATCCTCCACCGAGTAGATACACTGCGAGCGTTGGCACAACAGTATCAAGATGTGCGTGATGAGACGGTCGCAGCGCCACGGATTGTGTTCACGACACTTGGTAAAGTGGAGATTTCGCGTGGTTTGGATCGATTAACCGACTTGAAACCCTTGGCACGAGAGATCTTGATCTATCTAATAGACAACAAGCGTGTCGATCGAGATGTGCTTTTAGAGACCTTTTGGCCTCACTATCCTCCAGGTCGGCAGGTATCGAACTTATATACTGCAATCTACAGCTTACGTCGCGCCCTTGGGAAAGATGCTGTTACATTGGAGGGATCTGTCTATGGTATTGACGACGAACTTGCTGTAGAATATGATGTAGCGAGATTTGAACGAGCTGCATCCGTGGCTGAGGGATTGCCGCCCGGTGATCCCAGGCGATTCTTTGCGCTTACTGAAGCCATAAACTCCTATGGAGGGACTTTCCTTCCTGAAATCACCACGGATTGGGTCGTTGATCGTCGCAGGATGTTGGAGCTCCGATTCCTTGAAATGCTCATTGCCCATGCAGACGAGGCGTTGGTGCGCAATCAACCACTCAAGGCACTGAGCAGTCTAAGAAGCGCGTTAAGTATCAATCCGTATCGAGATGATATTAACTTGCGATATCTGGAGACCTTAGGATTACTGGAACGGAGAAGCGAGATTGTAGCCCACTACCGGCAGTACATTCAACTGCTTTCAACGGAGTTGGGTTTGGATCCACCAGAATCTGTCCGCATCCTTTACACTCGCCTCATTGGTTAGTGGATACAGTTAAGGCTGGGACTTCGATGTTGCACCTCATTGTTACGAGTGTTGTTCCCTGAAACCGTTATATTGTTATAGAGTTTTCCAATAATCGTCATCGAAACATAGGTCGCATCCGGTAGTGAAGTAAAAAAATGTCGGAAATTGCGAAATGGCGAATAGGACCTAAGTCCTACTAGGAAAGCGAGAAGTTGTTTTTTACCGTTTAGAATGAGTTGAGGCGTTAGCTGTATTCTATACATGAGTGGAAACGGAAATCGACAGGAGGTTGCCATGGTGAAGGCTCGCTGCCCTCGCGATTGTGGCTTGTCAGGATCGTAGCATCATAATCGCGACCGAATGACAAAAGTAAGTCCAATTGCAGGCAGTGGGCCGGAAGGGCCTCCTGCCTTCATTTTAATCACCTTACTAAGTTTCGAGGAGGAAACAATGTCAATGCTAGCGCTCAATCAACTCGTAGCACGCTCCATCATCGATCCTGCCATCGTTCAGGCTTTTTCCGCTGGCCGCATCAACGATATCCTCGGCGAATTGGATTTCTCCACTGAGCTCAGAACTCAACTTGCCAATCTTAAGGCGAACACCTGGGCGGAATTCGCTGTATTAGCATATCGTTCAGTCAAGGCTGCTGAGCCTGTACCAACTCGGATCGAATTGCCCTCACCCGTCGAAGGCCTCATGGGTGATCAGGCTCAAACCAGTAAAGAGCATGTTGCATGATTTCAAGTACCCGAGAAGAGCGTGAATGGTTCCTACGGAACATCGCGCAAGGTCTTGTTGAATACATGGGCGCCGTTGAACCGCCTGTTCAGGTGGAGGAAATGCTCCGGCATCCACCTGACGTCTATGGTTTCGATTTCGGTGTCGTGGATATGTATTCAAACTTGTGGGACGCAACTTTCGCTCGACCACCAAGCCGACGTGGAAGCATCTTTGTAAGGGTAAATCTCCAGACCGATCAACGAAGGTTCGCGCTTGCACGTGAAACGCTGAGCGCGCTCATCACCAGCAAGCACGGTCGTCTTATGGGATTGGCTGATCTGTTGATGGACACGCTTCAAGAATCGGCTGAGTACTTTGCCAGACATTTACTGGCGCCAGAACAATTAGTTGATGCATTTCGAGAGCGTGGTGGTAAGGGTGATGAGTTTGCTGAAGTTTTCGGGATCCCGGAACAGGTGGCTGAAGTTAGGTATATAGAATCGGTATCCGCTATTCATTAGTATCTTGTGGTACAAGGGTACCTAGATCGATATCACAGATCGATCGTGACTGACCTACTTTCAGTATCGGTTTCAAAGGGTCAATCCTGAGCAATCCCCATGCTCAGTGCAGGATAAATCCCATTCAGTAATGGCATCGAACTTGCAAACACAAGCGAAAAAAGAGTTCCGACGGTATAATGCCGACGGCGTGTGGAGCGCGTAAGGGTCGGAATAGTGGAGGATCAAAGAGAGGAACAACGAGTATTTCGCGTAGCGCCGAAGAAGAGCCAGCGTTTTCGCCGTCCGACATACATTGTTCTCTTCCTGGCTCTTATTAGCATTGGCGCGCTTAGTTGGGTGGCTTCACGGTATGAGGGTTTTATTCGGACCAGTGAAATCGTGGAAGAACCCCCTCAAAGTACGCCTCTTGTGATAAGCCCCAGTACACAATCACCAACAGCACAATTGACCGGAACAGACACTCTGCAGCCTCTGTCAGCTTCGGAAACCCCTGCACCTCAAAGAGAAACCCCACTCGGTACATTATTATTCGCTGCATATAAGGATGGATTTAGTCACCTGTGGTCGTATGTGCCCGGAGATGCAGAGCCTTTTCAACTTACATATGGCAATTGGGATGATCGAGACCCTTCTGTAAGCCCGGATGGTAGTGAGTTGGTTTTCACTTCGAGAAGTGGCGGAAATTGGGATTTGCACCTCATTGATCTGCAGAGTCTAGAGCTTCGCCGTCTTACTGCAACGATTGGCTATGAAGGGCGACCTTCCTGGTCACCTGATGGTCAATGGGTTACATATGAAGCATATTATGAAGGCAATTATGATATCTGGCTGCTGCCAGTGGGTAGTGAGGGTGAAACTATTCGATTGACTACTCACTCGGCAGTGGACCACTCACCGGCGTGGAGTCCGGACGGTCGAAAGATTGTATTCGTCTCAGATAGAGATGGTGGTTTTGACTTATATTTGGCTGACCTGGATTCGATTTCAGAACGATTTAAAAACTTGACAAACTCTCCTGGTGTCGATGAGACCGACCCATCTTTTTCCCCGGACGGGAGCCAGCTTGCTTATGTCTCACGTTCGAATGGCATGTTCGATCTCATGGTTATGAGCCTTGATGAGGAAGAGCGGTTTGTACGAAAGGTTGGCCAAGGCCAATTGCCAGTGTGGTCTTCCGACGGTGAAACGATCGCTGTGATACAGGCTCAACCTTATCAGAGTTTCATCATAGGTTACTCGCCTAACTCAATGAGCATGCCACCATTGGGTCCGTCAGTCGATGGAAAGGTCTATGGGCTGGATTGGTCAGAGGCACGGCTGAGACAGCAGACATTGATATCGATAGGTGATGATATTTCAGATGAGCCGCTTTTTGAAAAAGTAATTTCTACTCCTCAGTCGGAGGAAGGTCGTTATTCGTTAATCTATTTATCAGATGTAGCCGCTCCCCGATCCATGCTTTCAGACACAACAGATGAAGCTTTTAAAGCATTGAAGGAGAGGATTATCGAGGATGCAGGTTGGGATTTCCTGGCAAACCTGGACTATGCCTTTGTCGGCTTGAATGATCCGCTTCCACCTGGTTTTTCTTATAATGATTGGCTTTATACTGGCAGAGCCTTTGCCATTAGCGATGCCATCGTTCGAGCAGGTTGGGTTGAGGTTGTTCGTGAGGAGATATCAGGAGAAACCTACTGGAGAGTATTCGTCAGAACACGCTTTCAAGATGGATCTTTAGGTTCTCCAATAAGTGATTGGCCGTGGGATTTCTCAGTTAGGTTCGACGGAACACCTGTAGCCTATGATCAAGGCGGTTCCTACAGAAAGTATATCCCACCCGGATATTATATTGATTTCACAAGTATCGCGTCCCAATACGGATTTCAACGTCAACCTGCTTTGCCGAACTGGCGAACGTATTATGCTGGATCTAGGTACACTGAGTTCGCATTCACCGAAGGACTGGATTGGTCAGAGGCAATGCTTGAAATCTATCCTGCTTCTGCAGTCCGAACTCCAACGCCGTTCCACACACTTACAATGACCCCCACCAGAACTCCTAGGCCAACTTCAACTCCTTGGTGGTTGAGATTTCAATCCACCGAAACACCAACATTCACCCCATCGGCGACCGTGACACCAACACCATGAAACACATTCGCTGGTATCTTCTCTCAGTTTTCACAATCTTGATAGCACTGGCGGGGGCTTGCGCACCACCAACAACACCAACTTTGATAATGACGGAGGTACCAACGTTCATTGGCGAAACTCCCAGTGTTGAGGAAACTTCCATACCAATACCACCAACATTGGATCCCATCGATCAATTACTTACAGATTTGCAGGAAACACCGGTTCGTATCGTTGTTCCGACTCCAGATAATGATGAAGAGTTAGATTGGCGTCCTCCTCCCTATGATGTACCTCTGGCAATTCGTCCAGAGGATCACTTCTACTTCCACCGTCCAATTCCCTCTGGGTATGTTAATTGGCCGCATCCTAGGTACAGATATGGAAATACGCATTTTGGTGAAAACCCTGTTCATACCGGAGTGGATCTCGGAGCGGATCGAGGTGATCCGGTACACGCTGCTGGGCCTGGTGAAGTTGTTTGGGAAGGTTTTGGTCTCTATCGAGGGATCGAAGATCCTGAGGATCCTTATGGCCTATCTATCGCTATCAAGCATGACTTTGGACATAAAGGTCAGCAGCTTTACACCATATATGCGCATCTTCAAGCTGAATACGTTTGGCTTGGACAAAGGGTTAATGGGGAAGAGGTCATTGGTGCAGTCGGACAAACAGGGCACACGAGTGGACCTCACCTGCATTTTGAAGTACGGTTGGGCACGAATGACTTTTTTTCCACCCGAAATCCTGAATTGTGGATGGTTCCACCTCAAGGCTGGGCAGTACTAGCGGGACGAGTGACCAATACCTATGGATTCGTACTTTCGGAACACCTGGTCCAAATCAGGAGCTTGGAGACAGATACCCTCTGGAACGTTTGGACATACAACCCAGATGGGGTCCATTCTGACACAGACTACGGTGAGAACTTCGTCATTAGCGATTTGCCGGCCGGCCCATACGAGATCAGGATAGATTATAGGGGGAGGAAGTACATTACTCAGTTACTACTTGATCCAGGCCGCACGAATTTCTTAAAATTCAGGGGCTGGAATGGCTTTGTCCATGAAAGAGAGTTAGCGGAGGTTAATTTAGATCAGGTTCCGGTGCCTTGAATTTAAGATTTCTTTGATTGAGTAAATATGCTAACGAGGTATTACTTTGAAAGACGAACTCCCCGTAATACGCACTGACAATCTCACCAAACGTTTTAAGAATATCACTGCTGTGAATGAGGTTAGTTTCTCTGTGCAAAAAGGGGAAATCTTTGGCTTCTTGGGGCCCAATGGCGCTGGTAAGACAACGACCATTGGAATGCTGCTGGGTTTGGTACGACCAACATCTGGCAGTGCAGAGATCCTAGGGTACGACATTCGGGGGGATATTTGTTCTGCGCTCCAGCAAGTTGGAGCTATCGTTGAAAATCCCGCTTTTTATCCATATATGAGTGGAATTGAAAATCTTAGAATGTTTGCGCGCATTGATGGAGGCGACACCCAAGAAGAAATCCCTCGAATCGTGAAGAGTGTTGGTCTTGAAAGTAGGGGAAAAGATAAGGTTAGCACCTATTCGATGGGGATGCGCCAGAGGCTGGGATTAGCGTCCGCCCTCTTAGGCGATCCGGAGCTGCTCATTATGGATGAACCTACCAATGGACTAGACCCAGCCGGAATGCAGGAGATGCGCGTTTTTATCCGCCGCCTTGCTAAAGAGGAGGGCAAAACTGTATTCCTGTCTAGTCACCTCCTTCATGAAGTTGAACAGGTTTGCGATCGAGTGTTGATCCTAAATAAGGGAAAGGTAATCGCACAAGGTTCCGTGGAAGAATTGCTTAGCCAAGCGTATGGCGTCGAGATACGCATCGAGAACGTGGAACAATCGGTAGAGGTACTTTCAAGGCTAGATTGGCCACAGAACATAAGTTATGAAAAGGATTTGGTTTATGTTCAAGCCCCACCTGAGCGTGCTCCAGAACTCGTTGCAGCATTGGCTGCCCACGATCTCTACCCATCCGAGGTACGGCCTGTCGTCTCAACCTTGGAAAGTGTCTTCCTCGGACTGACCAATGAGGGTATTGAAGAGACCGATGCATAGACTCATTACTGCAGATTGGTTCAGAATTGGGCGCCATTGGCTAACATTGGTTCTATTCGTTCTGCTCATCGTGATTTTGATAATCCAAGTAAATGGCAAGCTAAACCGTCTATCCGAATTGCATGCAGAACTGGAACGAAGCACATCCTCAGGGGAGGAGCTCACTGAAGAACAAGTCTACCTGCAAGGGGGCCAGCGCCTTGAAGCAGAGTGGCTGAGTCAGAAGCTCCAATTCCCAACAATTATCGGATACACAGCTCGACTCGCAACGGATTATGGCTTGTTCATCCTCATCTTACTCACAGCGGTTTTAGGCGGCGAAGATTTCACGAGACGCACTCTGTCGAATATCTTGACACGCGGTGTGGGAAGAGGTCACTATCTGATATCTCGAGCTATGGCCTTGTGGATTACGGCAGGTGTCGGAATTCTCATCATCACGTTATTGGCAGCTATCTTCGGTCCATTAATTCACATTGAAGTGACTAAAGAACCAATCAAGTTAGATGGTATTGGAGGATCACTGCTTGTTGCTGTGCGGACATGGTTTATTTGTCTACCTTTTATCATTGCAACTCTCTTTTGGGCTGTACTGGCACGTCATTCAGGCCCGGCAATCGGTGTGGGAATCGGGTTGCACTTTTTTGAGGTCCTTTTTGCATTCGTGCTACCGCTTTTTGCTCTAATTGCGAGTATTGCTGGAGCGCCCGTCATCTTCCAATCAGTGGTAAATTTCGTTAGTGTGACGCTGGGATACAATGCAGACGTCTTCATAACTTGGGGAAAACCGACAATGGAAGGGGTCTTCATGGCTAGCCGAGCTGGGCTCGGCGGCGACTCTACTCTTCCCACTGCTCCATTGCGTGCAACTGTGTTCCTGATGGGCTACATGCTCTTGTTCTTTGGATGGGCGTTATGGATTCTCCGACGACGAGATGTGACATATGGATCATGAAAGTGAGGTCCGAAAGTGAATGATCTATATGCACTGGGTCGCTTAACCAGAGTGGAAGCGCAAAAGTTCTGGCGGAAACCGATCTCGCGAGCTGTTTTGGCATTCCTGATTGTCAGCCCCATACTTGGTGAGGTGATATTAGCAAAGCTTTCAACGAATGACGCGATCTATCCCCGGGTTACTCAATTTCTATTTTCTGCCGATATGCTTATCATCATAGCGCTAATAACAGTGGTGCTTTCAGTAATGGCATTGGGTAATGATTATGAACTGGGTACCGAACGTGTCATCATAAGCCGGGGTGTAAACCGTTACCAATATATACTCTCGAAAGTCATTGCCGCGTTGGGAGCGGCACTGGTCTATGGTTTCGTTTTCATTGTTGCGGGTTTATTCTCAAGTTTCTTCGTGCACACTTCTTTCAGCGACGTACCATTCCTTGATGCAGCTGGTCGGGATATCTTTTGGCGCTCACTGGGTGCCACTGGCGTGATAGGACTTGTTAACTTCGTCTTGTCAGCTATTGTGATGCTGGCACTGGTATTGGGACGCAGCTCCTGGATTGGAATGATCGCTGGACTAGGCTACTTCTTCGCGGATTTTGTAGTTGGTGGATTAGGTTCTGGAAAAGTTTTGGGGATTGATAATGCATTTCAGTATACAGTCACTTACTATGCCATAAGCATTCTAGAGCAGTTTTTTCCAACTGATCCAAGTGTATCACTCCCCCGCGGTTGGGTCGAAGAAGGATTTGCTGATCCGGGGTGGTCAGTGATCCTCTTGATGCTCTATGGCACTGTTCTAGCAAGTATTGCTATCTTAAGCTTCAGAAGACAAGACTTATTAACGAAAGTTTGACTGTAGGATTTAATAAGATGGAATTGCTGTCTCATTGCTGCCGATACGTTCAACTCTTATCATCGGAAACCTCAGATTTTGTTGTTGGAACTGAATTCAAATGGAAATACCAATAATCCATACTCAACGGCTTGTTTTAAGGGGATTAGACCCACTTGATCTAGATTATCTGCACTCAATCCTCAGTGACAGGGAGGTCATTCGATACCTGCCGAGGACGGAGCCCTGGCCGATTGCGATCGTGCAGAAATGGATTGAAAGCCAACAAAATCAATGGGATGAATATGGCTTTGGCTGGTGGGCGGTTGAGCATCAGAAAAGCGGTGAGTTGATAGGTTGGTCTGGATTAAATCACATAGTCGAATCAGATGAGGATGAAGTTCTGTATTTATTCGCAAAGCCTTATTGGGGGAGGGGGATAGCAACTGAGGCGGCGAAGGCGAGTGTGGAATATGGATTTGGTGTAGTGGGCTTAGATGAGATTATTGGTCTTACACATCCAGAGAATTTTCAATCACAAAGAGTGCTAGAAAAATGTGGATTGGAATTTATTAATATGGCGCAATACTTTGGAATGGAGCTCCGACGATACCGAATCTCGTTGAAGAAGTATAGAAAGTGGATAGTTGACCAAGGTGGGTAGAGACGAGGAGCTATTTGGTTAGTTGATTGACTGAGTTACTCGGTTGGAAGCGCTGCGATCAAAGGTCCTTAACTTTGACAATTCATAATCCGTCAACTCAGCATGACGGAAGATGATGGCCTCGATCTTTCATTCGAGTGGAATTATTTGGATAAGAAGATCCAAACCACGTAAATGGTTTGGCTTTTTTTCACGAATTTCGAATGGGGTTAGGTTAGTCAATCGGAATTTTCCAGTACTGGAACTGAAGGATGTTGCATTCAGGATCCCGGAAGAAGAAGGTCCGATTATTGGGGCCATCGCTGGGCTCTGAAACGATCTCTACCTCTAGATCTCGAATCTTGTCAACCAAGGCGTCAAAATCATCAACGCGGAATGCGATGTGACGGATACCGCTGACGCCTTTCCCCTGGATTCCTCCATCCTCATCTGATCCTAAGAACTCAAGCATGACTCCATCAGGCGTTCTCAGGAATCCATCTAAGAACACTTCGAAACCGAATGTCTTTACGTACCATTCCTGTAAGGCTTTTGGATCCTGAGAGCATATTGCAATGTGGTCGATTCCCTTGATCATGATCGTTCTCTCCTCAAATCGTTGTAATATGAAATGCATGCTCAATTGGCGAGCACACATACTTCCATAGCGACTTCCATGTGTTGATACATTTTCTGGATAACAAACATCATATCCAACAGCTTCACCAGGGGTGCCGTTCGCCCTCCCATGTGAAGAATTCTCCTGAATCTGACAAATTCAGTCCGTCAATGACACTGATTGCTCCCCTGATCGATTCCTGAGGCGAAAGGGGTGCCTGAGGACCACCCATGTCGGTCCGAACCCAGCCAGGCGTGATGACTACTACGATGATTCCATCTTCATTTAAGTCGAAAGCCATCGCACGAGTGAGCATATTGAGCGCAGCTTTGCTGCTGCCGTAGCTATACTTCCCACCACTCCGTTTATTATGTAGAGAACCTTGTCCAGAGGAGAGGTTGACAATTTTTGGCTCAGCAGCTTCATTGAGCAAGTGGTGCACTCGATTTGCAATGATCAATGGTGCAACTGAATTTATGTGAAAGGTTTCAAGCATTGTTTCAACTGACAGGTTATCCCAATCCTCACCCTCGGGTGAGACGCCAGCTACATTGAGAAGTAGATCAAGATGTGTTGTGTGAGACTCCACAACCTTAACACATTTATCGAGTAAATTCTCATTGGTTACTTCCAACTCGATGATCGTTAAGAGGCTTGAATTTTCCTTGGAAAGATCTTGGAGGATTGTTGCACTTTCTGGTGACCGACAAGTCGCATAAACGCGATCTCCTCGGTCGAGATATTGTCGGACGAATTCGAGTCCCAGACCTCGATTCGTCCCGGTGATTAAAATCTGCTGCATTCGAGTTCAACCTTTCTGATGGGTGAATAAATCAACGCATCTAACGAGTTGTGAAATAATCTGAATTTACTCTCTTGCGTATTCGAATTGTAACTAATTATGGAAATCGGGCAGCTGCCTGACGAAATGAGGTTGTTGAAAATGGAGATGAAGTTTATGTATTGATGTATCATCGTATTTGGAATTAATATTAGGTTGAAGCCTTATAGAATGGATTGAAATATACCATTTTTACTGCATTCGACGAACGGTTTTACTATCGCATTAATCAAATTCAGAATCAAGACGGGCAGAAATAAATGAGGAAATTTGATAAATGGAAAATATCCGCTCAGAGCGTTTACGCCTGGTAAAAGAAGTTGAAGAATATGAGGAATTATTGAAAGGAAAATCCCTTGATTCTGAGGTCATCCAGAGAAGTATCGAGGAACTCCGGGCAATCAGGATGAGGATACACGAGATTGATTCTCAGATTCGAGAATCCAAATTGGAGGATTGAGTTACTATCATTTCTAGAGGTCTGTTCTCAAAATTGAGTTTTAGCAGAGAATTTCATAAGGTTTTGGAAGGAGATGACGCCATTGTCCGTAATTAATGCGATGCATAAACACCGCTCCATTCGAAAATATAAGCCGGATCCGATTCCTGATGAATTACTAAATGAAATCTTACACGCAGGAATACGCGCCTCATCCTCGGGGAACATGCAAACCTACTCGATCATTGTGACGCGTGATCACGCATTGAGAGAGAAGTTGTATGAGCCCCATATGGAGCAGAGTATGGTGCTGGATGCGCCTGTATTACTCACCTTTTGTGCTGATTTCCATCGGATGCGACACTGGTTAAGGATCAGCCACGCACCAGATAACTTCGATAATTTTATGAGCTTCATGGTTGCAGCAATCGATGCAATTCTTGTCTCCCAGAATGTGGCTCTGGCGGCCGAATCGAAAGGGTTGGGAATCTGCTACTTGGGGAGCACGTTGGCAAATTGCAACCAGATTGGAAAGATCCTCAAGCTTCCAAAAAACGTTGTGCCCGTTGTAGGTTTCTCACTGGGATGTCCCGATGAGGATCCTGCATTGCGCGACCGTCTCCCTCTAAATGGTTTGGTCCATGAAGAGACCTATCAAGATTACACGGACGAAAGAATATCGGAGATCTATATACAACGAGAACAACTGGGATGGGATCGCTACATGACCTTTCCACGGTTGCGGTCGATGATCGAGGAATCCGGCGTTGAGAACCTGGCACAGGTTTATACCGTCGTGAAATATACAAGGGAATCGCATCAGAGGCATTCGAAGAGGATTTTGAAATACCTGGAGGATCAGGATTTCAAGAATTCGTAAAAAATCTCCATTATTTTCTCGGATTTGGTATTCGAGTTTTTCCATAAATATACATCTGCTGATACGGATGGCTTCAACATTGGTGGATTCAGGAGGAAGAGCACTTAATAACAGTTCATGATGTGGATTTACAAGAGAAAAACGCACAATTATGTAAAGTCTTCTTGACAGGTGTAGGTGGCTCGTGCTATCCTTGCGCCCAGTGCGCAGGTTTTCCCGATTGAAGTGCCAGGATCATAATTTGTTAATTCGGAAACCATCATTCGATTCACAAGCGCATGTGAGGAGATGTTGCATTGATCCGTGAGCGCGTAGCTGAAGATGTATACATATTCACGAGTGAAACCTACGCTCAAGTAAACGCAGGTGCTGTAGTTGGACCTGAATGGGCGATTGTGATTGATACGCTTGCATATCCTGAGGAGTCACAGGAAATTCGTGAATTCATTGAAGAAAAGCTGGGACTGCCAGTTCGGTATCTCATTAACACTCATTACCATGCAGACCACAGTTTGGGAAACATCTGGTTTCCAAACGCGATCATCGTAAGTAATGAACTTTGTCGTGATCTTCTCAACACAAAAGGTAGAATAGCACTCGAGGAAGCAAAACAACAAAATCGTGAATTGGCTGAGGTCGAAATTGTGCTTCCGGATGTAACCTTTGAAGATGGATTTGTTGGTCTGAGGACTGGTAAGAGAACACTTAGAATGGTTCCTCTTCCTGGTCACAGCATCGATGGGCTTGGAGTGCTCGTCGTCGAAGATAACGTGCTTTTTTCCGGTGATATTATGATGCCGGTCCCTTATATCTTGGATGGCGACATCGACCTCATGAATGAAACGCTTAAGTCTCTTGCGAAATTCAAGCTGGAAAATCTTGTACAGGGGCACGGCGAGGTCATCCTGCGGGGAGAAGTGCAGAACGCGGTTAAGAACAACTTAAACTACCTGGCAATAATCAGGAAGCACGCCAAAATTGCCCTTCGACGTAAAGATCCTGATGGATACCTAAATGGTATCGACGTCGAGAGTTGCGGAAAGAGCAGAATCCTCCTGAATGGACTGGCCGAAGAGCTCCATCGACGCAATCTTTTTGGTCTATATCAGAAACTCAAAGATGATAAGAAGGAATCTTAGGATTTTGATCATATCCGCGGAAGGTATATGAGACACAGATGCGAAAGGTGTTATTAATCTTCGACGGTGGTAGCAAAGGAAATCCTGGAAAGGCATTTGGATCATTTCTAATCGATGTGGAGGGTGGAGAGAAGAAACCTCCTATACGCTTGGAATTCGGAACTACGACCAATAATGAGGCTGAGTACTTGAGCCTTCTTTCGGGATTGAAATCTCTCATTGAAGAACTTCGGTTTCAGCGTATTTCACCTGCAAAGGTACAACTAGAAATCCACGGGGACAGTAGGCTGGTCATCAATCAAGTCGGTGGAAATTGGAAAGCTAAAGATCAGCGAATGCGAGCCTTTCGAGATCAGGCACAGAGATTGCTGAAACGATTTGGTAAAGTGGAATTGCTGCATCAAAATCGCAATGTGATTGTGCGAGCCCTCGGGCATTGACTGCGCTCAACGCATGTGGCATAATCCGCACAATTCATACACAAAAGGCAGTGAGGGAGACGAGTAAGCTCGTCATGGGATTTCAGCGAACTCGGGACGGTGGAAGCCGAGGATGACCATCGAGCTGAAAATCACTCCGGAGCCGCAACCTGAACGTGGAATGCGCATTAGTAGGGAAGACGGATTCACCTACCGTTAACCGAGGTGGGAGTATAAGCTACTAGGCCGTACTCCATTGAGTGCCTGCTTTTAGAAGCAGGTATCAGGGTGGTACCGCGGGAACGGATGGAGCTCTCGTCCCTGAGGGGACGGGAGTTTTTGATTCGTGGAAGGGAACCTCATGACAATACTTCTATATCACGATGATGCTTATATTAAGGATTTTGAGGCAACGGTTATGAAGACTATTGATCATGGTGTAGTCTTGGATCAAATGGCATTTTATCCAGGTGGGGGTGGGCAACCAAGGGATTTTGGAGTACTCCGTGTGGGTGAAGAAGTGTGGGAAATTGGAAAGATGTCGCGCACTGAGGGTGGAATTCTCATCAATTTGGATCGTGATCCGCCAGGTGAGGCCCAGAGGGTAATTGGAGAAGTCAATTGGACTAGAAGATACCAGCTTATGAGAATTCATACCGCGATGCATATTCTGTGCGGCGTCATCTGGAGAGATTATGGCGCAAGTGTGACTGGTGGAAATATGGAACCTCTCCGTGGAAGGATGGATTTCGAGTTTGAAAGGATGAAGCGCGAGCTTGTCGATGAAATAGGGGAGAAGATCAACCTTGAAGTTGCAGCTGAACGGGAGGTAAAGACGAAGGTTCTCCCTCGGGAGGAAGCCTTCCAGATACCTGATCTCATACGGACGAAGATCAATTTGCTTCCTGAGGGCATTACAGAGGTCCGTGTGGTGGAGATCGTTGGGTTGGACCTTCAGGCTGATGGTGGAACCCATGTCGCGAATACCAATGAAGTTGGAGAGATTAGGATCGTTGATTACATGAGCAAAGGTGCGATAAACAAACGGCTAGTCGTTGAAATTAACCCATAAGGCAGGTGGAAGATGTTCAAATCTGTTCCAACCAAGCTTGATTTCGTATCCCAAGAACACGAGGTGCTTAATTTCTGGGAGGAGATCGATGCCTTTAATAAGCTCCGTGACCTTCGAGAAGGAGCACCGCGATGGTCATTCATTGATGGTCCGATAACGGCAAATAATCCCATGGGAGTCCACCATGGATGGGGACGAACATACAAGGATCTTTACCACCGATTCAACGCGATGCAAGGCTATCAAACAAGATACCAAAATGGGTTCGATTGCCAGGGATTGTGGGTGGAGGTGAATGTCGAGCGGGATATGGGATTTAAATCCAAGCGTGATATTGAAACTTTCGGTCTAGCGGACTTTGTCATTCTGTGCAAAGAACGGGTTCTTAAGTATGCTGCCGTACAAACTGAGCAAAGCATTCGCCTGGGATATTGGATGGATTGGGACGATCCTGAATTCTTGCTTTCACTCAAGGAGAATCTGCGAGAGGATCCCCAGATGGTGATCTCCGTTGAAGGCCCTAATGGTCTTGTAACGGATACTGTTGAAGGCATGATCGGACGGCTTGGGATGCCTGAATTGGGTGGGTCCTATTACACTTTTTCTGATGAGAACAACTACACAATTTGGGCAGCCTTAAAATCCTGTTACGATCGCGGTTGGGTCTATAAAGGCAGAGATGTAATGCCGTGGTGCGCTCGATGCGGTACCGGATTGAGCCAGCATGAAATCGTAACGGAAGGTTATAGAGAAATCACACACCCAAGCATAACCCTCAGATTCCCACTTAGGGACCGTGAAAATGAGAATCTTCTAGTTTGGACCACTACTCCGTGGACATTGACGAGCAATGTCGCGGCTGCTGTAGGACCTGAACTCACTTATGTGAAAGCTCGTCAGGGGAATGAAATCTTCTATCTGAGCAAAGGGACAATTCACCTGCTTAGGGGAGAATACGAGGTTTTGGAAGAAATACTTGGTGAGCAAATGGAGGGATGGGAGTATGAGGGTCCTTTTGATGAATTTCCAGCTCAGATCGAACGAGGTGCTCCAGAAGCCCATCGTGTGATCCTCTGGGACGAGGTAGGAGAAGAAGAGGGTACTGGAATTGTCCATATTGCACCTGGATGCGGCGCGGAGGACTTCGCACTCGGTAAGGAGTATGAACTGCCGATTATCGCGCCATTAGATGAAAGCGGAATCTTCGTTGCTGGTTTCGGTTGGCTATCGGGTGAAAATGTACAAAGGAGCGCTCAACCAATCTTTGATAATCTCCAGGAAAAGGGTTTGGCGTATAAGATCGAAGGATACACCCACCGCTACCCGGTGTGTTGGAGATGTTCTGAGGAGCTTGTATTCAGGCTTGTAGATGAGTGGTTCATCTCAATGGGTGAGCAGCTGGATACGCCCTATGAGGAAGTAACAGAAGAGGAGAAGAAGAAAAATTTAAGGTACCAAATCATGGAAGTTGTTATCAATGAAACAAATTGGTACCCATCTTTTGGATTGGAACGTGAGCTCGATTGGCTGCGAAACATGCACGATTGGATGATCTCTAAGAAGCGCTATTATGGATTGGCGTTGCCAATCTGGGAGTGCAATGTCTGCGGTCATTTTGAAGTCTTTGGGAGTAAAGAAGAGTTGAGAAAACGTGCTGTTGGGGGTTGGGAGGAATTTGAGGGGCACTCCCCACACAGGCCATACGTCGACGAGGTAAAGATTGAGTGTAACCACTGCGGGGAGTTAGTTGATCGGATCAAGGACGTCGGTAATCCCTGGCTGGATGCTGGTATCGTTGCAATGAGTACTATGCAATACAACTCGAACAAGGATTTCTGGGCTCGATGGTTTCCTGCGGATTGGATCAGCGAAAGTTTTCCAGGTCAATTTCGCAACTGGTTCTACAGCTTGTTAGCGATGACGACCATCCTCGAGAGAAAAGCGCCTTTCCGACACGTCTTTACATATGGCACCCTTCTCGCTGAAGATGGCCGGCCGATGCATAAATCATGGGGGAATTCCATCGAGTTCAATGAGGCCGCCGATAAAATGGGCGTAGACGTGATGAGGTGGCTGTACTGCGATCACAAACCGGAAAAGGATCTTCTATTCGGTTACCATCGTGCAGATGAGGTTAGGAGGCAGTTCCTCATTCCGCTCTGGAACGTTTACAGCTTTTTCGTAACATATGCGAATATCGATGGCTGGAAACCCCATAACGGAACCCAGTTGGAATACAGTGAGCTTGATCGGTGGATTTTATCAAGGTTGCAAAGCGTTATTGATGAAGTAACTAATAAACTGGAGATCTTCGAGCCTAACGCTGCGACCGTAGAGGTAAACAAGTTTCTTGATCATTTAAGCAACTGGTACCTTCGCAGAAGTCGTCGTCGTTTTTGGGCGAAGGCTGGTGAGAGCTCAGAGTCAGATGCTGACAAAGACGCCGCCTATTCGACACTCTACATGGTACTTGTTACGTTATCCAAACTACTGGCACCATTCGTGCCATTTGTGACTGAGGTGATGTATCAAAATCTCGAACGAAGCATCAATAAGAGTGCTCCTGAGAGTGTTCATCATTGTGACTGGCCAATCCCAGAAGAGAGTCTACTGGATAAGCAACTAATGAGCGACATGGACCTGGTGCTTAGACTTGTATCTCTGGGACATGCAGCGCGGAACAAATCCGGTCGCAAAGTGCGTCAACCATTAGCGGAGGTTGCTTTCGCAGTGGGATCGGCTCAGGAAGCGCAAGTTGTTTTAGATAATGCTGATTTGATAAGCAACGAGCTTAATGTGAAAAAAGTCAGACTTCTCGATGCTGCAACGGAGGCAGTTGATTACCGCCTCAAGCCGCTCCCGAAACAGCTAGGGCAAAAGTATGGATCGCAATTCCCGGCGGTAAGGAATGCAATCAACAAACTAGATGCAGAAACTGCTGCGAACCGCATCATGGCCGATGAATCCATTGAGGTTAGTGTTAACGGTGAGGAGATCGAAATTCTTCCGGAGGAGATAGAGGTCCTGCTGGATGCGCATGAAGGTTTTTCTGTTGCAGCGGATGGAGCGTACCTGGCAGCCCTTGTGACAGAATTGACGAAGGAGCTGGAGCTTGAAGGACTCGCTCGGGAAATAGTAAGGCGAATTCAGGATCTGCGAAAGCAGGCTGACCTTAATGTCGATGACCGGATAAAAGTCCAATATAAGGCATCAGAGCGTCTGAATGAGGCAATTCTTCAATTCGATGGGTACATCAAGGATGAGACCCTTGCGATGGAGTTGACCGATACTGGAACACCCTCCGGTGATGCTACAGCAAACCATGAATTTGATGAAGAACTACTCAACCTCGCCATCTCTCGAGTAAATTGATGTAGGCGAAGACATTCATTTAGGAAGTTTTCCAAACATGGAATAAGTGCTGGTAACGAATATTTTATGGTGTTTCACCTACGAAACTTGAGTATGTTACGGTAAAATCCCTTTCTGAATGTTATTAAGGAGCTTGGTGTGAAATCGTTTGTGAATACTGCAAAGAGTTACATATTTCTCGCAGCAGTCGCAGGGATCATTGTCACTCTTGATGAATTGACCAAATATATAGTGAGGACCCAACTTGTTCTGGGCGAATCTTGGGCACCAATCCCGGGATTAGAAAATATAATACGCATAGTGCACTGGAACAACACAGGTGCAGCTTTTGGTTTACTCCCACAAGGGAGCCTGGTATTTACCTTCATCGCGATTGCAGTTGCGATTGCCATTATTTATTACTGGCCTCGGGTGCCTGCGGATAATATCGCACTTCGGTTTGCTCTTGCACTGCAATTTGGTGGCGCATTGGGGAATCTCGTCGATCGATTATTGAACCAAGGTATTGTCACAGACTTTGTTGCTGTGGGCAGGTTTCCAGTGTTCAACATCGCTGATGCAAGCATATCGGTAGGTGTAGCGATTCTCATCATTTCGACCTGGTGGGATGAGCGGAAGAAAGCAAAGCAAGCTGACTCAGAACCTATGGAAGAGGGAGAGCATGAAGAACCCTCTCCAGGAGTAGATCCAGCCGGGTGAAAGAAGATATCATTCTTTTTTCTGTTCCACCCCCTGGCGGGAGATTGGATCACATCCTTGTCTCTCAAGTCGAGGAGTTTTCAAGAAGTCGATTACAGAAAATTATTCGTGAAGGATGGGTCCTCGTTGATAACAGGGTGGAAACAAAACCAGCATTCCGATTAGAAGGTGGGGAAGTCATCGAGCTTACGATTCCGCCCATAAAACCTTCAACTTTAAATGCTGAAGATATTCCCCTCGATATTATTTTTGAGAACGATGACTTCATTGTCATCAATAAGCCAGCAGGAATGGTAGTGCATCCTTCTGCAGGTCACGAAACCGGTACACTGGTCCATGCTGTTCTTGCTCATGATCCTAATATTCGAGGTGTTGGTGGGGAACAGCGTCCTGGTATCGTCCATAGACTAGATAAAGATACATCGGGTGTTATCTTATTGGCTAAACACGATACAACGCACCGCGATATTCAAAATCAGTTCAGTCAAAGAAAGATCAAGAAGAATTACACAGCGCTCGTCGATGGACATCCTCCTACACCGGTTGGACGGATAGAAGCGTCCATAGGTAGGGATAAGCGGCATCGTAAGAAGATGGCCGTCGTTCGAAAGGAAAAAGGAAGAGATGCAATAAGTCTTTACAAGACTTTGGAGAGTTTTCAAGAGCACTCGCTTCTCGAGGTAGAGCCGATCACAGGAAGAACCCACCAAATCAGGCTTCATCTTGCTTTTATTAAATGTCCCGTAGTTGGTGATCTAGTGTATGGTAGACGAAAATCGAGTATTCCCATTGGAAGGCAGTTTCTTCATGCAGCGAAGATCCAATTTCAGCTGCCAGATGGCGGAGAGATTTATGAATTTGAGGCGCCGTTGCCGTCAGATCTACAAGTAGTATTAGAAGAATTGCGGCGGCAAGGGTGAGTCTTGAAAGGAGATCGATAGTGTCAGAAGGAAACAAAGGAACAGTAGACCTTCGATCAGATACGGTTACACAACCAACAACCGAAATGCGTCAGGCGATGGCGAATGCGGAGTTAGGTGATGATGTATACGGTGAGGATCCAACGATAAATCGGCTCGAGGAATTATCGGCAGAGTTACTGGGAAAACAATCAAGTCTCTTCATCCCAAGTGGAACAATGGGAAACCTTGCCGCAATCCTAACCCACTGCGGACGTGGTGATGAGATTATTTTGGGAACCCAGGCTCACACATTTTTATATGAGGCGGGAGGGATCTCCGCGCTAGGAGGCATTCATCCGAGGACAGTGCCCAACCAGGAAGATGGGACCATTTTATTGGAGGACATCGAGGCTTCGATCCGGCCAGATGATCCTCATTGTCCCATAACACGCTTGATAACGATTGAAAACACCCACAATCGGTGTGGAGGAACATACTTAACGAAAACCTATACTAAGTCCGTTCGGGAATTGGCGCAGAGATACAACTTACACCTGCATCTTGACGGTGCACGGATCTTCAACGCAGCCGTAGCACAGGGAATCGACGCTAAAGACCTTGTTGAGGACACAGATTCAGTGACATTCTGCCTTTCCAAATCGCTATGTGCGCCAGTAGGTTCCGTTTTATGCGGTAATGAGGATTTTATTCATGGTGCGAGAAGGATCAGGAAACAACTGGGAGGTGGAATGCGTCAGGCAGGGGTGCTCGCTGCAGCCGGCATCGTCGCCTTGGAAAACATGATTGATAGGCTTGCAGATGATCATGATCGTGCCAATAGACTCGCAACCAGGCTGCGGGATCTTCCCTGGATTAAACTCATGAAAAATCCGCCCCCGACGAATATGGTGTTTTTGGACATTGCGGAGGATTCTCCGCTTAATGCATTTGAAATCGCTGAAAGACTGAGGCGTGAAGGTGTTCTAGTTGGTTCTGTGGGAGAAAGACGGATGCGGCTTGTCATTCATTATTGGATTGATGACAAGGGAGTGGAAAGAGTGGTTGACGCCTTTCGAAAAATCCTCAATGGAACTAAAGGTGAGAATCCATAAGTGTTCATTCGAATTTGGATAAAAAGGTTACCTTGAACAAGGTCATTCTCTAGCTAATGGATATTTTCTTTTAAAAGTTGCTACTAGTGGTACGTTTGAAATTTCGGGCGCATTCTTGTGCCCTCGTCTTGACGGCTCTTTCATGCCTATGGTAGACTGTTGACCGATTCGGGGGCGTAGTGTAGCGGTTCAACACGCTGGCCTGTCAAGCCAGAGATCGCGGGTTCGAATCCCGTCGTCCCCGCCTCGTATCTGCTAGCGATCTGGCCCATGGAGCATTATGTGGCCAGTTTTGCATTTAAAGGCGCAATCCGTACAAATCGGGATTGGATCGTATTCCACTGATGTATGATGTTGAGGGATTGTCACAAATTTGTTGAATTGGAAGACTTCTCATCGATCCAATCCAGCATAACATCCAA